>Ga0070738_10005112_pt1 | contig 14896 bp, 11 predicted proteins | sample Coa_R2_2_FD_66446 | JGI IMG/M metagenome (GOLD analysis project Ga0070738, IMG submission 66446) | Surface soil microbial communities from Centralia Pennsylvania, which are recovering from an underground coalmine fire - Coalmine... | ecosystem: Environmental > Terrestrial > Soil > Unclassified ...
AGGGATGAAGGATAAGGGATGAAGGATAAGGGATGAAGGATAAGGGATGAAGGATAAGGGATGAAGGATAAGGGATGAAGGATAAGGGATGAAGGATAAGGGATGAAGGATAAGGGATGAGGGATAAGGGATGAGGGATAAGGGATGAGGGATGGCGTGTCCTGCTCTTTGCAATGGGGGCCGGAGCTGTCAGGCAAGCGGTTCCCCTGGCAGCTTCAAGCTAAAGCAGCTCCCGCAACCAATTTCAGATTGCACTGTCAAATCGCCTCCATGAAGCTGCGCCAGCTTACGGGCAAGGGCCAGTCCCAGTCCTGTACCTTGATACTTTTTGTCTAACCCGCTGTCAAGCTGCTGAAAGGGTTGAAACAACGTCAGAATGTCCTGCTGAGCAATTCCAATTCCGGTATCGGCCACATGAAATAGGATAAAGGACACTGGATGGGCTGGTAAATCCCGATCGCTGTGAGACATACGCATCGCTCTCAGTCGTCGGGTTGCCGCATCAGCCGGGGTGAAACCATCGGACTCGGTGCGAGTTTCCTGGATATCGCTTGCCACCTGTTTGACCGAAAACGCGCTATGGGGGACACGTCTGGACGTGCTTGATTCTGTCATGGTCTTTGATTTCGACGGATGCGCAACATGGGCCGCTTCTGCGGCGGCGGCTTCCCAGACGGGGGTTGAGCGCCCTGATTCCGCGTAGCTCCTGTCTTCGGGTTCGTAGCGCCGTTCCACAGTCAAGGTAATTGACCCGGTGTCGGTGAATTTGACCGCATTTGAAAGCAGGTTGACAAGAATTTGTTTCAAGCGCCGTCGGTCGGCAACGCAGCTTGTGACGTCGGGGGCGATCGCCAGCACGAGCTGCAACCCCTGGTTCGAGGCCTGTTCCTGGATCAACGCCAGACTGGCGTTGCAGATCTCGCTGATGTCCACATCTTCCAGCGTTAAATCTTCTCGCCCTGCTTCAATTTTGGATAGATCCAACAGGTCATTTATGAGTGAAAGCAGATGATCGCCACATGCAGAAATCTGTTCAATGTACTGCTGTTGTTTTTCCGTGAGCGGCCCAAAAATCTGTTTCAGGAGCAAGCTCGAAAACCCCAGAATGCCCGTCAGCGGCGTTCGCAGTTCATGGCTCATGTTGGCGAGAAACTCACTTTTGGCCCGATTGGCTGAGTCGGATAGCCACTTTTCAGCCTCTAATTCTTGCGTTCGCGACTGCACGAGCTGTTCCAGTCGCTCATAGCTTTGCGCGTTGTAAAGCGCGATCGCGGCCTGATCGCCAATTTGTTGCAGCAAATGAATTTCATCATCAGCGAACTGTCGATGATCGGTGGTGGTATTCAGGCAAATACCGCCAAAGAGTTGATCGCGAATAAAAATTGGGACGCTGAGCACCGATTTCACCTGGCTGATATGGCGCTGCGCCAGCCGGGTTGGCGTCGGTTCGAGCACAGCGTAATCGGGTGCGTAGAAGATGCGCTTGACATGAAACTCGGAATGCGGGTCAAGCAAATCGGCCCAGTCTGCTAAGGGGAATCTGTCATGGAGCATCGCGGGGATGGTGCTGGATGCGCGCCATTCCTCAACAATCTGGATCTGGTCATCCTTGATCGCAAAAATAAATGCGCGATCGACCGCAAAGCCAATCCCGGTCAGGCGGGTAATCTCCTGCAGGATATAGTCTGGGTCAAGGCTGGAGATGATGATGCGGGCAATCTGATTGAGTAGCTGTGCTCGTTGTGCCTGCTGTTGGACTTGCTGAAAAAGCTGGGATTGATGAATGGCGATCGCGCATTGGTCTGCGATCGCGCGCAGCATGGCAATTTCATCGGCTGTCCACTCGCGATCGCGATCGCACTGATAGAGCGATAGCCCCCCCAAAAAGTGCTGCTGATACAGCAACGGCATAATGGTAAAGGCATAAACCCCGTAGCGCACCGCCAATTCTTGCACACCGACCTGTAGGGCGTCCTCGATCGCGCTGACCACGACAGCATCCCCCTGCTGTAACGACTCCGCGTAATAGGGAAACATTTCGCAGGGATCATTGAGCAATTGCTGCCAGCGATCGGACAGGCTGCTAACATTAGTGACCAGGATCTCATTGTGTCGACCAGGACGCATGATCAGACAACAGGTTGAGCCAAGGGCATCTCTTACCATGTCAACCGTTGTTTGCAGCACATCGTCCAGGACAAGCGTTTCGCGCATTGCCTGCACGATGCGATTAATAATCGTTTCGCGCATCGCCTGCTGCCGCAGCTGCACGGTTGCTAACTGCTGCTGGCGGTTCAGCTCAAATTCGCGCAGCGATCGCTTCAGTGCCATCGGCAGCCGAAACAGCCGATCTTTCAGCACGTAATCCGTCATACCAGCTTTAATGCACTCGACGGCGGCTTCTTCACCCAGGCTGCCGGTCACCAGAATGAACGGGATCTGCTGCTCTGACTGCTGGAGCAGTGCCAGGACTTGATAGCCCGTAAATCCCTTCAACCGGAAGTCTGATAACACGACATCCCAAGACTGTGCGTGTAAAAGCTGCTTGCAGGCATCAAGCGTATCTACGATCTGGCTGGAAAACGTGATATCGGCATTTTGCAGAGTCAGCTCGATTAACTCGGCATCGGCTGGTACATCTTCTACAATCAGCACGCGCAAGTTTGACGACATGATTGACCCTGTTTGAGGCATTAGCTGGCACCACCCCGACATAAACGTACCTTCAAGAAGGAAATAGGGGAGGCTTATTCAACAGCATCCAGTAAAGACCAACACTGCGTGAAACCTCCAGGAACTGTTGAAAATTGAGAGGTTTAACGATATAGCTGTTCACTCCCAAATCGTAGCAAGTATTTAAGTCACTGTCCTCCTGCGACGATGTCATCACGACTACCACCAACCGCTGGGTTCGAGGATGGTTGCGGAGGGTTTGTAAGACGCGGATGCCGCTAATTTTGGGTAACTTTAAGTCCAGTAAGACCAGTTGTGGGAGTGCACGGAGCGGCATGCCCTCTGCTCCCAGGAGGTACTGGAGCGCCTGTTCACCATCTGTGACTACATCAATTTGGTTCACGAAATTGACGTTGCTTAACGCCAGCTGAACTAGCTCGACATCGTTAGGATCATCTTCGACCAACAAAATGCGAGTTGGCTCAACATTCAAAATGTCTGTGGTGAATTGAGTCATTTTTCCAAGCGGTTTGAATGCCGCTGTAATTAAATACCCTGAGCAATGCGTCTGCCGTACAAGCGGGGCAGTGCTTGAGTGAAGTCAGGCTTGCTCACTAGTTCCTGGCGGACTGGTTGCTGTTGATGGTCATGGGTGGCGCAGTGGTGGTGCTTCGATCGCCCAGGGTGAAATAAAACGTTGCCCCCTGTCCCGGCTGGCTTTCGGCCCAGATCTCTCCGCCATGCCGATGGATAATGCGCTGTACAATTGCGAGTCCAATGCCTGTCCCTTCAAACTCTGACTGGGAATGCAACCGCTGAAAGGCACCAAACAGCTGGTCAGCGTATTCCATCGAAAAGCCCACGCCCTGATCACGGACAAATATGGTGCCGTCAGCTAAAGCGTCAATTTCTATACGCACCGGCTGGCGATCGCGGCTAAACTTGAGCGCATTACTCAGCAAATTGGCAAAGACTTGTTGGAGCAACGTGGCATCGCCGAGGACGGTCGGTAAGTTACCCAGAACGAACTGCACTGGGAGATTGCCATCTATTGATTCAGTCGCATTGATCGCTACCAGGCCCTCTGGGAACTGGGTTAACACCGTTGCGACCAGTTGATTGAGGTCAACTGGCACGCGCTCCATTTGTCGCCGTCCCAGTCGCGACAGGGTCAGCAGGCCATCAATGAGGTGTCCCATTTTGCGGCTGCTATCTTGAATCACGTTGAGATAGTGGATCACCTTTGGATCGGTCAGGTGCCCATTTTGCTGTAGCTTCTGGTCGAGTGCCGCCACGAAACCGTGAATGTGCCGCAGCGGTGCACGCAGGTCGTGGGAAACGGAATAGGAGAATGACTCTAACTCCTGGTTGATAATCTCAAGCTGAGCGGTGCGATCGACAATTTTTTGACGTGCTTCTACTAATTCCGTAATGTCGCGCGAGGTGCCAATCAGGGCATACACCTCCCCGTTGGGTTTTGTCAGCGGGATTTTGTAGGTGTCAAAGTTTAGTGTCCCCATCGAAGTGGTGTAAGACTCCTGGAAGTGCAAGGTTTCGCCTGATTCAAACACTTGCTGGTTTTGCGCGGCAAAGGTCGCCGCGAGTTCTGGCGTAAAACACTCAAAGATTGTTTTGCCTGCGACTTCATGGCGGCTTTCCAGACCAATTAAGCGCGCGATCGAGTCATTGCAAAACGGCATCCGCATCGTGTCACGCTCGACGACAAAAATATAGTCTGGCAGTGTGTTGATAAAGGTAAGCAGTGCCGCTGTGCGTTGCTCAACCAATGCTTCCAGTTCTAGATTTTGCTGCTCCAGCGCGTGATTCAACTGGCGAATTTCTTGCTCTGACTGTTTGCGTTCGGTGATATCAATAATCACTCCGATCATCCGGATCAGTTGACCAATCTCACCCGCCATGCCTCGCCCTCGACCAAGCAGCCAGTGGATACTGCCATCGGGATACACAACCCGATACTCGGCTTCAAAGTCCGTCTGAGTTTCGAGCGACTGTGCCACAATTTGCTCGACGTGTTCAACATCCTCCGGATGGACGCGATCGCGCCATGCCTGGTAGCTTGCTGCCTGCTCATGGGGCACCAGACCCAGCAAACGAGCATGGTTCGCGTTCCAGGTCACTTGATTGGTGATCAGATCCCAATCCCAACTGCCAATGTGCGTGAGATCCAGCGCGAGGTGGAGAAATTCTTCATTGCGTTTGAGCGCCATTTCGGAGCGCTTGCGATCGGTAATGTCAACGCCAATGCCCCATGCCCCCCAACCGGGAATGGGAAAGCGATCGGAGATATTTGACCAGGCGATCGTTCTCACGCTGCCATCCTTACACGTGATGTCCCACTCCCAGTTGCGGTAGTCATTTCCTTCCTCTGCCCAGTCTGCGACGATTCGCCGTCGGTAATCTGCATCGGGGTACAGCAGTCGCATCGCTTGCGGATTGTCTACAATTTCGGTGGCGCTGTAGCCAGTGACCTGCTCACACTCCTGATTCCAGATCATGATGCGGCCCCGCTCATCAAAGGCATTTAACATCACGGGCATATTTTGCAAAACGAGATGCAATCGCTCTCTGCTCTGCCACAAGGCCAGTTCAATCTGACCCATAGTACGGAGCGATCGCCGCAACTGCCAGTGAAGAATGTAGGCTGTAATCAGCACAAAGCTCATGCCCTTGACACTTTGGAGGGTAGTCAGGGCAGCTTCATTGTGGACAACCAGCGCTAACAGGCGATCGGACAGCCCAATCCAGAAGACCGCAACGAGAAAATAAATTCCAGGAATCTTAATCGACAGCCATTTCAGCGAGCGATCGTCCAATGCTGCAGGAAAGGCCTTCCTGGAATCAGTGCGTTCATTGTGCATAGCATCGTACTGAATACCGATCGTTAGTATTCAGTGTATGAGCACCTTACGCTTAGCGGTCCATTTTTTATAGATGAATGAGAGCGAATTCGAGCGGAAAGGCAGGGAAAATGACAGTCAGTAGAGAATAAACGTGATCAATCGCGACCCTTGATCGGTAAGATCGGCGCTTGCGTAGCGATCGTCACTCGTGTCGCCGTGAATGCCACTGGCGAAAGCGCAATGCATCCACAACAGGTGATTAGCTGGAGCCAAACCAATGACCTTTCTGGTATGCCCGTAGGGCCTTATGACTTTTCTAGTATGCCCGTAGAGCTTTATGACCAATACCCAATGACCTTTCTGATATGCCCGTAGGGCTTTATGACCTTCCTGGTATGCCCATAGGGCTTTATGACTAATGACCAATGACCAATAGCTGATGACCGTCAACCACTTCGCCATTCAGCGCTTTGCCTACTAATTCTGATTCCGCGTTTGGCGGGCCACTTCAAGCAACTGCCCCCAACGCTTTTGGAGCTGTTTTGGTGTACATTTAAGCGCTTTGAGAATATCTTGATCGGTTGCCTGCGCCTGTTTGAGCTTCAGCAGCTGTTGCTGGTCGGGCGTTAACTGGCTGAGAAAGCGCTGCCACTGCTGGTTCGACAATCCCAGGTTTTGGTCAATATCAGCCCCAAGCCACTGGTGTACCAGCTTCCAATTTTGCGACAGGGTAAATTTTTCGACGTGATACTTAAACCGCTGCTGCAGGTAGTCACGCTCACGGGCCGACAGCCCCAAGATCGCATCAATTTCCGGTGCTGACAGGTCTTGAAGTTTGAGCGTGAGGTAGTTAACGCAGTCTGTCTGTCCCTGGGCCTCCAGGTATTGAATCAGTTCGACGATGACGCGATCGCGCAGTACCGCTTCCGAAGGCGCATCAACGGCATCAGCGACCATCCGTTCGCGCAGTTGGTGGGCCAATGGTGAACGATTGTGTGCTTCAGCATCTTCCCCCTTAGGAGACTCAAGCGCCTGTTCAATGTCGATCGACACCTCCAGCGGCTGCCGTTGGGCAAACCGTTGGGCACGCAGCACAACTAACTGCTGGTTCTGCCCATTGGGCAACGAAATGCGCCGCTTGGCATATTGTTCGGTAAACGCCATGTACTCGGCCAACTCTAGCCGTGTGCGAGGCTGATAGTTTTCTGGCAGTTCGTTTTCGCGTCGAAAGGCTTTCAGCGACTCGGTGTAAAACCCTTGCAGAAAGTCTTCGACCAGGCTGTAGCGCGACTGAAACCCAAGCTGCAACCGACTGGGTGCAATATGCCGATAGACCATAGAGCCTAAGGTGCTGTGCAACTCAACACGACCACGCCTGGAACCAAGCTGGTAGTAGGTGAGACATTTTTGCAGGCGATGGCGAGCCAGGGAAATCTGCCACGATCGCACCCGACCAGAGGTTTGAATGCGTCCACTTTTATGACAAATGCGATCGACTTCCGCCGCAATCCGGTTCGCCAACGGCTCGACATTCCCACTGGGAGTGGCGATTTCAGACCGGAGTTCATGCGACAGGATTTGCGTCAATGACGGAATATCCAGAAAATCGGCGGCATTCTTCGTTGTCGTTAAAATTGATTCGTGCTCCGATTCATCCAAAAAACCGGCATGCGGTGAGACGGCGGCAGAGACGGCGTCAGGGGCAATATTGGCCGACGATGCTACTTGGGGGCGAGAAGACGTTGATTCAAAGTTCATGGCGCTGGTAGTGCACAGGGACTAAACGGTAGAGCGAATCGATCGAATCCAAAGTTTTAAGTGTGCCGATTTAAGTGCGTGAACTAGCTTAAAACGCTTCACTCATCGCTTTCTAAACCAACACCTTTGTCTACACACAGAGATCGAGCCGCTACGGTTTAACACGGAGTACGGTATGTCACTTTATCAGGTGGTTGTCCGGATGGTCAGATTCTGTTCCGTCGATAACATTTATTGGTCTGGTCTTGATTTAGCCTACACCCATCAGCCGGTAATGGTTGCGCGATTGCGATCGCGCAACAAAGCGGTCACGCGAAGCACCCGTGAACTGTAGACAGTTACCCAGTTGGCTCAACTCACCTCAGCCGCCCAGGTCGCTGCCGCCTCCCACCCTAGACCACGTCGTACGATCATCGGTTCCTCAGTGGTTAAATCTAAAATGGTAGAGACTTGATCACCAGGTTCCACACCACTGTCTATGATGACATCTACCAGCTTTTCGAGGCAGTCAAATAGCTCAAAACGCGAGATGCGATGTTTTGAGTGTGATGCCCCGTTCGATCGACCATCATCGGTGATCATGTGGGCGGAGGTTGAAATAATCGGATTGCCCAGCGCATTCATCAACGTCAGGCAAATGGTGTGGTCGGGGACTCGAATCCCAGTTGCTCGGCGTTTTGGGTTCATCACCAGTCGGGGCACCAGCTTCGTGGTTGGCAACAAAAAGGTATACGGCCCTGGAATCAACCGTCGCATAATTCGATACGCCGAGTCGCTCACTTGCGCATACTGCGCAATATTAGAGAGCGAGGGGCAAAGGAACGTGAGCGGTTTATCGTTGGAGAGCTGCTTGATCTGCCGCACTCGCTGCATGGCACTCTTAGAATTAAGATCGCAGCCGATCGCATAGACCGTATCGGTGGGATACAGCATCACAGCATCATTGTGGAGTGCATCGACGATGCGATCGACGTCGCGGATCTGAGGATTATCAGGATGGAGCGTAAACAGGGTAGACATGGAAAAGCGTAAGGGTAAGGGATGACGGGGATGGGGAAAACAGGGATTGAGAGCGGCATATTTCCGGCGACCAGTCGGGTGTAGACGGGACACGCACCGTTAATGCACGACCAGGGACAACTAGCGATTGGTCGCCCAGGTTAGACGAGTTGCCTCATTTGGTTTCTGTGCTCCTGGTTTCTGTGCTCTACTCCCAAAGACGACTGACGGTAGCCCCCTTTGACAACGAACGACTGACCGGATAAACAACTGATGAACAAAATTGCTTATCTTGACTGTCCGACCGGTATCGCCGGTGATATGTGCCTGGGTGCATTAGTCGATGCAGGCGTACCGCTCAGCTACCTGGTTGAACAACTGGGTCGCCTGGGAATAGCACGGGAATATCACCTATGGGCAGAGCGGGTGCAGCGCAATGGTCAGCAGGCAACGAAAGTGCATGTCGATTTGCGAGTGGACGAGGCTCTTCCCCCTGCTGAAGCCAGCGCGATCGCTGACAGCACAGTTGCCAAGAGTAAAGTTGTCGAGGGTACAGTCGCCAGCCACAAAACGGAGCATCACCATCACCATTCTGCTACAGAACCGGTAGCCGCCGCCGAAACTGCCGTTACGTCCGCCCATACCCATCACCACAGTAGTCATAGCCATAGCCATAGCCATAGCCATAGCCATAGCCATAGCCATAGCCATAGTGACTACAGCCACAGCGGTCATAGTCACACTCACACCTCCGATCGCCAGGAAGAAGACAACCATCATCACGGATGGAGGCGGCATCTCCCCGAGATTGAGCAGCTAATCGTCGCCGCAAATCTGCCTGCACGTGCGGCGGCATGGAGTCTGGCGGTGTTTCGCCAATTGGCAGTCGCAGAAGGGGCCATTCATGGCATTCCCCCAGAGCAAGTCCACTTTCACGAAGTGGGGGCAACGGATGCGATCGTCGATATTGTGGGTACCTGTCTGGGGCTGGACTGGTTAGGCATCGATCGCCTTTACTGTTCGCCGTTACCGACCGGGGGTGGCACGATTCGCGCGGCCCACGGTCGTTTACCCGTGCCTGCGCCAGCCGTGCTGAAGCTGTTTGAACTGCGCCAAGTGCCCATTTACAGCAATGGTATTGAGCGTGAGATGGTAACGCCGACGGGAGCCGCGATCGCGACTACGCTTGCCGTGGAGTTTGGCCCACCACCGACCATGACCCTCACTCGCATTGGACTTGGGGCCGGAACCATTAGCCTGCCGTTACCCAATATTTTGCGGCTGTGGATTGGCGAGGATGCTGACCGTCAGTCGCCGTCAGCCGCCACGACCAGAGCAACCGGGCAGCAGGAAAGCCGCGAAGCACACACCCCACCTCCGGCAGCCATCCATCCAATCGCCGTCCTGGAAACCCAACTGGATGACCTCACCCCCCAGGCGATCGGCTACACATACGAGGCACTGTTCGCTGTGGGTGCATTGGACGTGTTCACCCAGGCGATCGCGATGAAGAAGTCACGCCCGGGAGTCTTGCTGACAGTCATCTGTGCGCCAGAGCAGATCGAGGCGTGCGAGGCCGTCCTCTTTCGAGAGACGACAACACTGGGCATCCGGCGATCGCTTCAGGAACGTCACGCCCTGCACCGTGAACTGCAGTCGATACAGACGGAGTACGGGACGGTACAAATTAAGGTGGCATGGCTCGATGACCCAGCGCATCCGACCAATGTGCAACCCGAATATGAAGACTGTGCGCGGATCGCTCGGCAATACGGTCTTCCCTGGCTGGAGGTGCACCGGCTTGCCTTGCAGTGCTGGTACAGCCATCACCATCCGTAGTTTGGCAGAAATTAGAAGCTTGGCAGAAATCAGAGCTTGGCAGAAATCAGAGAGAACGCCTGCCCAGAGTAAGTGTGGCCGTCGCTGGCTGTGTTCTCAGCACTTTGCCTCAAGCGGCTTCACATTAATCGGTCGATCGCTTCATCCCCCCGTGAGTGGCTCCCAATCTGATGTTCAAACTGTGCTGCTCAAACCTGTGCTGTTCAAAACTGATCGGCTGCACCGGGTTGATTGAGAAAGTCCGCCGCACTGCCTTTAGCGGATGGAATTTTAGCGGATGGGGCCTTTGATGAGTCTGCGGCTGGTGGTGTCGTGGTTGCGGGAGGCGTTTTGTCAGACGGCACATCGGCGGTCGAGTTGGGCACAACCCCTGCAATCAAGCGCTGCCAGTTGACGTTGCGATCGGCATCAATCGTGACCAAAATCGTATCGGGCTTGCCAGGTCTGACCTTCACCGTTTTGGACTTCAGGGCCGTCGGGTTGGGAGGAGGGGTGTCTTTGATATCAACAGCACATTCAAACGTTTGTCCTGGTTGAACGGCTTTATACAGACCGCCGCAGCGAATAATGGGCCGTGACCCAATTTCTTCCTGTACAGCCGCCTGGACGATCGCTTCGAACTTTGCCAGGTTCAGTAACCCTTTGGCATTGGGTAGATCCCAAACCACCGTCCCGCGATCGTCCTGCTGTTTGACTGGAATTGTAAAGGTATAGCCAGCATCCGTTTCACCCACACATTCAAACGATTGTCCGGCTTCTGGCTTGATTGTGGCGGGGCAGGTCACGGTCTTGAGTGAAATCCCCCCCCGCTTGATCACATCCTGCTGGATCGACTGCGCAATGCGATCGCGATCAAGGGACTGACTACAAGCCGTCAACGCCAGCAATCCCAGAACCAGCAGTCCATTGCGCTTCACACCCCCGCCCCCCAAATCTTCACCCTTTACCGTAACGGCACCGGGTAAAGAATGCGTTAAGTGCTCAGGGCCAATGTCACCGGCAGACGCCAGCGGACGCGGCAGCAGCTTTCTGCTTTCCCTAGGCCCCGCCGCCGCTTAATGCTGCCGATCGCCGTTGAATTTCGGGAATTGTAAAGACAGCCTGAAAGGGTAATCCCGTTTTTTGATACAGTTCGGCTCCCCCCTGTTGGCGATCGACGAGCGAAATCACGCCATTGACCTGATAACCTGCCTGCTGCAAGCGTTCAACCGCCTTGAGCGCGGACTGTCCAGTAGTGACAACATCCTCCAGAACCGTGACATAGCTGCCTTCAGGCAGGGTTGGACCTTCAATATAGGCCTGGGTTCCGTGTCCTTTCGGCTCTTTGCGAATGATGAGCGCTGGCAGCGATCGCCCCTCATAGGCCGCCACCACACTCACTGCCGTCACAATCGGGTCAGCACCCAGGGTTAACCCAGCCACAGCCTGGGTGCCTTCAGGCAACAGGGGCAATAAAATTCGCCCGACCGCCAGACCTCCCTGCGGGTGCAGCGTGACCTGCTTGCCGTTGATATAGTAGGACGCCCGTTGACCGGATGTGAGTAAAAAATCGCCTTCTTGATACGCAACCTGACAGAATAAATCCAAAAGTTGTTGTCGCAATGTCACTAGATCGATCGTGGCAACTGATTGAGAGTGGTCAGTGAACGATTGGTTATTTTTAGTCATAAATTCGGAGAGAGTCAGTACAATTGATGCAGACTAAGGGTTGAGTTTGGGTAGACTGCAATTAACGGCTGAGTGCACAGGTTAGTAGCAAGCGATAGTGCTATCCCAGGATGAAAAAATTTCGACCGTGACCTGAAACTCGCTTGCCCAACACTGAATCTTAGTTCCAAATACACACCCCCAGATCAAAACATTGAGGAGTGATTTTATGGGCATTGGCTATAAAGGCACAGTTATTGGACTCGTATGCGTAACGCTCTCTACTCTCGCGGCTTCAGCAGCGATCGCGCAAGAAACCTCAAGCGGTCCAACGACTGGAATTCCCAATAACATTCCCGATCAATTGGAACAGGTACAGTTTTCAAACGATCGCGACTTCTTCAGTAATCGCAGCATTCCAAGACAGGTTAGCTATATCTTTGGTCCTGGCATCCTTATCCGTAACTCATTTCCAGACAACGAAATTGCACGGGACGGTAAAGCGATCTATGACCTTTACAAAGACGTGCTGGCAAAGCAGATGTCCAGCGGCCCCGTAATCCGGACGCCTGATCTGGTGTCCCCGTTCAATCAGTCGGTGCGTGACATCCCGCCCGTTGAAGCCGAGCGTCCGCTCACCACGCTGCCCTCCGTTGAGTCAACGCCACCCGTACCCACCGTGCCGCAACAAACCAAACCGCGCGTACCAGCGCTCTGGTAAGTCACGGTGCTCTATTGCGCCCTGCGGGAAACAAACAACGGGATGGCAACTCATGTAAGGTTTTGTCGGGACACGCAACGCCCTGTCCCGACGCAGAGAATTTCACCTTCATCAATCTGCGAGCCGCAGCCTCCGCCCGATCAGCGTGGGAATTGTCGAGACGGGGGCGATCGTCACCCTGTAGGTTGGCATAGCTATACATTGGCATAGCTATACAAAGAACTGGCGGTGCGGTCAAAAGCCAATTTAGAGCTGCCGTACTACTGTTCTAAGTACACACCACCATTAAAAGGGTTGGCATAGACGTTCATGCCTCAGGCTCATACTTTGGATACTTGCCCCATCAACGACCAATGACGTTTGATTTCCGCCCCCTATGCAATGACGAGTTGCACTGAGCCCTTTAAGATGCCGCAGGACGAGAGACGTCAGGCGCTGCTGGCCTCACTCAAGGCCAGAGTTACTGCCTGACAACCCGCACGGTTCATCCAATCCAGGGTGCAGGGGTCGAACCTGCCTGAGGCGAATTATGAGTTCGCTGCCTAAACCGCTCGGCCAACCCTGGGCCACAAAAACGTGACACTATTGTATCCCGATTTCTGCGATTGATTTGGATGCCTCCCGGTTTGGGTGCCTGTCCGGGTGAAGAGGAAGAGTACAGATCCCGCTGGTATGGTCGTCACCATCCACAGTGCGGCAGAAGCCACACAGAAAGCTGACCCCGATGGCCTGTTGTAGCGGCTGGCGCAGGTCTCAGCGTCCTGACCAAAGCGATATTTCAGCCTGCAAAATTTTTGTGCTGAATTCTGATCGTCTGTGTCTAAAATTGGAGCTACTGCATGGGCGCGATCGCAAGTCCTGCTTTGCGGCGCTGAACCAATGCTGTCCCACCACTTGCCCCTATGAAACTGAATTCCACTGTCACACTCACGCTGATCCTCTTGATATTGATGGCTGCGGCTGGATTGCTCAGTGCATCCTGGGGCACTGCCCTGGGACGAGAAGCACTCAAAGGCATTACACAACCCGATACGCGCCCAACCAATAACCTGGCCAACCGTCAGTCTGGTGCGGCCCGTCGTGAAGATCTGCCCGTGCTGTCTGAAGACGACATCATTGCCAACGTGAAAGTGCGGATGGGCGTGAAAGAGGCAAAAACCAATACAGCGCCGCCAGCTAAAACAGCCGGCGCGATCGACAGTTCAACCAAGGCTCAGTTTCCTCTGACGGCCAGGAGCAAAGATGTGGTGCTGGCTGTAACATCCGTGCAAAAAGATGGCGATGCGCTGGTTTTGCAGGTCACACTCCGCAACAACAGCAGGCAGCCAGTACGCTTCCTGTACGACTTTTTGACTGTCACGAGTGAAGGTCGGGCGCTTAAAGCGGCTGCCGAGGGTTTACCAGCAGAACTGCCCGCCTCCAGCGACGAATTTTCGGGCACGGTGCGAATTCCGGCGGACAGTTTGAGTGGGGTTAAAAAACTCTCGCTCTCGCTCACCGATTATCCAGACAAGCAGTTGGATTTGCGGTTGCCAAATATTCCTGTCGCGCAGTGACAAATGGCTGTACGATTGCTCTGTTGGGCATTCCTCACAGTTTGTTCGACCAATAATAGGCTTTCCGCGGGTTGCCTTAGTGGCTAATATAAATCTGATCGACCAAACTGTTCCCCCCTTTACCTGGTCAGATGTATTAGCACGGATGCTATCAGTCCTCTTGCTGATTGCGATTAACGCCTTTTTTGTCGCAGCCGAGTTTTCGATGGTGTCTGTGCGTCGATCGCGGATCAACCAACTCGCTGATGCTGGTGATGTGCAGGCGCGCACAGTTCAAGATTTGCAGCAGAGCATTGAACGTCTGCTCTCCACGACCCAACTGGGTATTACGCTCTCCAGCTTAGCGCTGGGCTGGATTGGTGAAAGCGGTGTGGCTGGTCTGGTTGCTGGGTGGTTCAGTCAGCTACCGTTGTCCGCCCCGGATCGACAAACGCTGACCCATTCCATTGCCATTCCCGCGACCTTTCTATTAATCGCCTACCTGCAAATCGTGCTGGGTGAGCTGTGTCCCAAATCGGTCGCGCTCCTTTATTCAGAACAGTTAGCACGTTTTTTGGCGGCTCCCAGTCTCGCGATCGCCCGTCTATTCCACCCGTTTATCTGGATCTTGAACCAGTCCACGCGGTTGCTGCTGCGGTTAGTGGGCATTCAATACACTGGGCAGGGCTGGTCAAACCAGGTCACGCCCGAAGAACTCCAGCTCATTATCGCCACCTCCAGCGAATCGACCGGACTGGAAGCCGAAGAGCGTCAGCTATTGAGCAACGTATTTGAGTTTGGCGATGTGTCGGTGGGCGAAGTCATGGTGCCCCGTACCAGCATTGCGGCGGTGCCCTGCGATG
>Ga0070738_10005116_pt1 | contig 14890 bp, 11 predicted proteins | sample Coa_R2_2_FD_66446 | JGI IMG/M metagenome (GOLD analysis project Ga0070738, IMG submission 66446) | Surface soil microbial communities from Centralia Pennsylvania, which are recovering from an underground coalmine fire - Coalmine... | ecosystem: Environmental > Terrestrial > Soil > Unclassified ...
TCAAGGGGACGACAATGACTTACAGCAACCGAAACCGCCAACGCCGAAACGATACCGTGTTAATGGAAGAGGCAAAGTTGAGTTTATTCACGTTGCTCACAATCCATTAACAGATTCGACGTGAATTATCCCAAGCGTTATTGGCACGAGCGCGAACGCTCGATGCACTTCGACAACACGCTTTCCACTGCCTTGACCTCATTCAAGGTCGATTCGCGGCCCAAAGAAAACCTGACCAGCGAGTTTTGCAACGCGGGGTCGACTCCCATCGCTTTGATGACGTGCGACGGTTCAAGTGACCCGGCTGAGCAAGCCGAACCGCTCGAAGCGCAAACCCCTTCCAAATCCAGGTTCGCCAGCAGCGCAATGCTGTCGGCTCCAGCGACAACAAACGAAACGGTATTGGACAGGCGGTGATTCTTTGAGCCTACAAACCGGACCCCTTCAATCGAGATTGCCGAACTCAAGAGGAGGCTTGTCAAAGAGGAGAGAGCGTCCGGATCGAAAACCGGATTTCGGACAAAAAACTGGAGCGCTTCAACGAAACCGGCAATCCCGGCCATGTTCTCGGTTCCCGCGCGCCTTTCGTTTTCATGTCCTCCACCCAGAATGATAGGGTCGGGATGAAGAGGAGACCTTATAAATAACGCACCGGCGCCTTTCGGGCCGTGAAACTTGTGAGCGCAAATCGAAACCAGGTCCGCATTGAACTGATGAACGGTTGTGAAAGGTTGCTTTCCAAACCATTGAACTGCGTCGGTATGGAAAACGATTCCTTTCTCACGACAAAGCGAACCCAGTTCGGACACTGGCTGGATCGAGCCGGTTTCGTTGTTTGCCGCCATTATGGAAACCAGGATGGTGTCCGGGCGAATAGCTTCACGGAGGCTTTCGACAGAAACGATTCCTTCGGCGTTAACGGGCAACAGGGTGAGATCAAACCCGTCGTATTTGGAAAGATACGCGCACGCGTGAAGGACCGAGTGATGTTCAATCGAACTCGTGATGATGTGACGTCCGCGGGGTTTGAGGAAACGCGCGGTCCCGAGTATGGCCAGGTTGGCGCTTTCGGTCCCACCACTGGTAAAAACGACTTCACTGGGTTTGCAGCCGAGCACCGCCGCGGCCCGTTCCCGGGCGTCGTCCAGAAAGGCCCGGGCATGACGGCCGATCCTGTGCAAACTGGATGGGTTTCCCCAAACCTGGTCCAGCAGCGGCAGCATCGCTTCACGAACCCTCTGGTCGAGGGGAGTTGTCGCGTTATAATCGAAATAGATGGGGCGCTGCATCACGGAAACCCAGCAGGAGGCTCATCACGCTTGGCAAAACGGTCTTCGATCCACGGATCGGCGATGGTTGAGTAGCCACGAATCTCCCAAAAACCAAGGATATCCCGGTCGAGAAAGGTAATTTCGCGGATGAACTTGGCGCCTTTCCAGGCATAGCGTTTCGGGATGATCACCCGGGCGGGTCCGCCGTGTTCGACCGAGAGAGGCTGGCCGTTCCACTTGTGAGCAATCAAAACGTCATCGTCCAGGCATACATCCAGAGGGTTATTTGTGGAATACCCATCGTAACTTTTGAAAAACACGTGAGATGCTTCGGGTTTTGGTCTGACCAACTCGGCGATGGTAAAGAAGGCAACGCCTTCCCACAGCATAGCGAACTGGCTCCAGGTGGTGACGCAATGGAAGTCGCTGGTATCTTTAAATTGGGGTAGGGCGAGGAATTCTTTCCAGTCCAGGACCACCGGGTTTTCAACATGCCCGTGGATCTTTAGTTTCCATTCTGACAGGGGAATGGCGGGCCGAACACCCAGGTCTAACACTGGGAAATTATGGACCTGGCGTTGTCCCGGCGGCAGGCGATCAGCGGACCTTGGGGATGGCGTGTGCTGGCCGGCCATTTTGCGAGCCCAGCGTTCCTTCGCAGCGATGTACGCGTCTTTCATGACGACATTCAGACCTTTGCCTAGTAATATACCGGTGAAAGAAGAATTAAAAAAGCAGTTTGAACCTGGAACCTATAACCTGATCCTCGACATGTTCAGTCCTGCCGATTTGTTTAACCTCAACGAGACGGAGCACTCAACGATTTTTGACGGCTGCAACTATGCTTGGGAAGCCCTCGGCCGGATTAAACGTTACCTGGCGGCTCACCTCAAACCGGGCTTGCACAACCGGTGCGAGGGGGTGGCTTTCATCGGGGACAATGTTTGCATTGGGGAAGGCACCGTTGTCGAGGACGGGGTCATGATCAAGGGACCGGCCATTATCGGCAGAAATTGCCAAATCAGGCATAACGCGTACCTGCGCGAGGACGTCATCATTGGAGACAATTGTGTCGTCGGCAATGCTTCCGAGCTCAAGAACGCGTTCCTGTTTAATCGGGCCATGGTTCCGCACTTCAACTACGTGGGGGACTCCATTCTGGGCTTCAAAGCACACCTGGGCGCCGGCGTCAAAATCTCCAACGTGAAGCTCGTGTCCGGCAATGTCATGGTCGACGTGGACGGCAAACCTTGCGACACCGGTTTGCGGAAGTTTGGGGCGCTCCTGGGGGATTTCGCCGAGATCGGCTGCAACGCGGTTTTGAACCCGGGAAGCATTGTCGGGAGGGGATCGATGATATACCCGAACACGAATTGGCGCGGCGTGGTGCCGCCGAACAGCATCGTGAAGAACAAAGCGGCGCATCAAATCATCCCCCGCAAGGAGTTGTCCGGGCAGAAATGATAAGTTCATTCGATGGTGATGCGCCCCGCTCGGAAGAGGGCCTTGAAGAGAAGGTCCGCGCCATTTTCTCGCCGACCGGGATCTTGTCCAACTCGAAGAACTTCGAGTTCCGGCCGCAGCAACAGCAAATGGCGGTCGCGGTCGCGCAGGCGCTTCAAAAAGGGGAACACCTGGTGGTCGAAGCCGGAACTGGCGTTGGCAAAAGCCTGGCATACCTCGTTCCGTCCATCCTGTTCGCGGTGGCGCAGAAAAAAAAGGCGGTCATCTCCACCCACACGATTAATCTGCAGGAGCAGCTTTCACAAAAAGATCTTCCGATGCTCCAGAAGGTGTTGGGCGTCCCTTTCCAATTCACAATGCTCAAGGGACGCAACAATTATGTGTGCACGCGCCGGCTCCAAAAGGCCATGCAGCAGGCGGGAAACCTGTTCACCTCGTCGGAGGCTGAAGAACTGGGTCGGATCTACGAGTGGTCCAGGACGACTTCCGACGGCAGCCTTTCGGATTTCGAGATCGAGCCGGATCCAAAAGTGTGGGCGCAGGTCTGTTCCGAGCGCGGGCTGTGCTCTCCCAAGACGTGCGGTTACCAATCCGACTTCGCGAAACAGGGGTCGGTATGCTTTTTCCAACGCGTGCGGCAGAACATTATTTCGGCGGATGTCCTGGTAGTGAATCACACCTTGTTTTTCACCTTGCTAGGCGGGCTGGAAGAGGACCTCGAGGGCGGGATCCTTTTCCGCAACGACTTCGTGATTTTCGACGAGGCTCACCTGATGGAACACGTGGCGTCGAAACATATCGGCCTGAGCGTTTCCAGCAGGCAAGTCCGGTATGCAGTGCAGCGGTTGTACAATCCGCGCACCGAAAAGGGGTTGCTTGCCACCTTGCGAAAAGGCGGCGCTGTAAAGCTGGTGTCCCAACTCCTGGAGGAATCCGACGGATTCTTCAACAAAGTGGAGGACGCGTGCGAGAGCATCCACCAGCGCGTCAAAGAAAAAGCGGTTGGTTCACGGGAAAGTTCGGGTCGTCGGCGAGACTGGACTGAGCTACGGATACGGTCAGCTGAGCTGGTGGCCGACAATGTGACGCTGCCGATTCAGCGCTTGCGTGAGGCCGTCAGTGAAATGGTCCAGATGAGCGAGGACAAGGAGATGGGGCTGGAGTTGGTGGAATGCAACCGCAGGTTGTCGGAACTGCGGGAGGCCATTGCGTTGTTCCTGGGGCAAAGCGCCGAGGATTACGTGTACTGGGTGGAGCGCGCGGGAAAGGATCAACGGACAATTTCGCTCAACGCGGCTCCGGTGGATGTCGCGGCGTTCCTGAGACGGCGGCTTTTTGGGACGGATACTTCGGTCATCATGACCAGCGCCACCTTATCCGTCACCGATGGCTCGCGCGCTCCTGGTTCACAGATCGGTGCCAGCCAGGGTTTGGCAGGCGGGTCCCCCGGGAATCCGAGGCCCGACGTTGGAGGCCTGAATTATTTCACTCGCAGGGTGGGAGCCGAGCGGGCCGTCAAGCTCCAGGTGGGAACTCCCTTCGATTACCAGCGGCAGATGAAGCTGTTCGTTGTCAGGATGATGCCTGATCCACGCGAGGACAACTACCGCTCCGCGCTCGTCCATTGGATCGAGCACTTCGTAAAGCAGACCCACGGCAAGGCATTCGTTCTATTCACCAATTTCAAGCTCATGCTCGAGCTTGGGGAGGAGATGCAACCTTTCTTCGACAAAATGGGGATTGCCTGTTTCGTGCAGGGCACCGGCACACCCCGTTCCCTCATGCTCGAGCGGTTCAAGGAAGACGTCGATTCGGTATTGTTTGGCACGGACAGTTTCTGGCAAGGCGTTGATGTCCCGGGCGAAGCGCTCTCGAACGTGATCATCACGCGCCTGCCGTTTGCGGTTCCCGATCACCCTTTGATTGAGGCCCGAATCGAACGGATAGAAGCCCGCGGCGGCGATTCATTCCGGGAAATGTCACTCCCGGAAGCCATTTTGAAATTTCGGCAAGGGGTCGGACGATTGATTCGCACCAAAAGCGATTCCGGGATTGTTGTCGTGTTGGATAATCGCGTGATTGCCAAGCAATACGGGCGTTCTTTCCTCAACGCCATTCCCGCTTGCCCGGTGGAGGTGGTTTGAATGGACTTGCCGCAAGAAGTCTCGCGGGAGCGACTGAAGCGAATCCGGCACGTCGCCCTCGACATGGATGGCACGATTTATAACGGCAAGACGCTGCTCCCATCCACCCTGCCGTTTTTGCAAACGATTCAGGAATTGAGCATCGGCTGCACGTTTCTAACCAATAACTCCTCGAAGAGCACCCGCGATTATGTCGCGCACCTTGCGCGATTCGGAATTCAGGCCGACCCGGAGCAAATTTACACGTCAACGAAAGCCACAACGGCGTGGCTCCGGCGCGAGCACCCCGGCATCCGCCGGTTGTTCGTTCTGGGCACGCGCAGTTTAAGGGCGGAGCTGACGGACGCCGGCTTTATCGTCACCAATGACGAGGCGCAGGATGAACCCGATGCCGTCTTGGCCGGGTTCGATACGGAACTGAATTACGCCCGGCTTTGCCGCGCCGCATATTGGATTGGCCAGGCAAAGCCGTATTTCGCGACGCATCCCGATTTGGTTTGTCCCACCGATGAACCGACCCTGTTGGTCGATTGTGGTTCGATTTGCTGCGCCCTGGAAAAGGCGACTGGGCGCAGGCCCGACGAGGTTCTGGGAAAACCCGACCCGGCCATGCTGGCAGGGATCCTGGGGCGGTATTCGTTGAAAGTCGATGAACTCGCGATGGTCGGCGATCGTCTTTATACGGACCTGGCCATGGCGCGGCGGACAGGGGTGCTCGGGGTCCTGGTTTTGACCGGCGAAACAACCGCAGCGGACGTTCAGGAAGCAGGGTTGCCGATTGACCTCGTCCTGCCGGATTTGGGCGAGTTTGGCAAGCAGTTGCGTCTTGCCTGGCAGAGCTGAAGCGTCTGAACAGCGGTCCTTACCAGACCTCGACCGGGCCTGAAGGCACGTGAATGCCCGCGGGCGCGCTACCCGGTTCGGCCATAAAGGATGCTACCATTGGGGCCGGCTGAAATCGCGGCTTGAGCTCACCGGCTTCATTCAAAAACTGCCGGCGCCAGTCACGGTAATGATCGAGGATGGCGTAAAAATCCACTCTGCTGGAGACGAGCACGACGCGTTTGTTGAACTCGTTCGCAGGACCGAACCGCCGTGAGTACCAGGGCGCCACTTTGCGGAACATTCGGCACCCCAATTCCTCCCCAAACACCTCGATCATCCTATCGAAATGCCGGCACATCACGGCAACCCGGGCTTCAAAAGAAGGTTCAGCCAGTTGTTCGCCCGTTCTTAGGTAATGCAGGGTGTGTTGGAAAATCCACGGATTGTAAAAGGCGCCACGGCCAATGCTCACTCCCGAGCAGCCAGTCGTCTCGATCATGGCGCGGGCTGCCTGCGGCGTGGTGATGTCTCCGTTGCCAATCACCGGCACAGTCCTCACAGCTTCAACCACCGACCGTATCCCTGCCAGGTTTACCGCCCCGCCGAAGCCTTGGGCACGGGTCCGGCCATGGACGAACACCGCGGCCACACCCACGTCCTCCAGCGCCCGGGCCAGCTCCGGCGCCGTGATGTTCTGATCATCCCAGCCCAGGCGCATTTTGGCAGTCACTGGAATTTTAACGGCTTTCACCATTCCTTTGACAAGCGCTGCCGTCTTGTCGAGCTCGGTCATCATGGCCGAACCGCCCCCGACCCGGCAGACCTTGCGCACCGGGCAACCCATATTGATGTCCACCGCCGCGATTCCCAGCGACTCCACGAATTGCGCCGCATCCCGCATTTCTTCAGCTACCGACCCGAACAGTTGCACCGCCAGCGGCCGGTCCGACGGCGACGATTCCATCAGCTTCAGTGCTTTGGGCCGGCGTTCGAGAATCGACCTCGCATTGACCAGGTCGGTGGTGGCCAGGCCCAAACCACCCAGTTCCCTGACGGTGCATCGAAAGGGCAGGTTGGTGTATCCCGCCAATGGCGAAAGAAATAAATTCGAATCCAGCGTTAATGTGCCTAGGCGCATCTCAAATTGAGTATAACCGACCTTGTGCTCAGGGCGAGATCCGATGCAGCTGATGCCACCTTGTGGACCCGGTGGATATTCGTCTGCCGCGAAATTCAACCGAATTGATCCTGGCCTGTTGCACCATCCCCATCCAAATTGAGTTGCCGCCGGTGAACTTTGTGATACAAAGTAATCCTGCCTATGAAAACAAATTGGTTCTCACGCGTCGGTTGGTTTTATGTCCCGGTCTCAGCTCCTGGCGTTGTGGCGTGTGTATTGGCCGGCCTGTTCTGCGTAACTGTTTTTCGAGCCATTGACCGGCACTCACAATCCGTCAGCGATACTCTGTACGGGGTCTTTCCGTTTTTTGTTTGCACCTTTTTGCTGCTCGACTGGGTCGCGGACAGGACCAGCCATCGCTCCACGGCGAAGTAAATCGAAAGGCCTACCGCTAAACGGTTCCCCAGCGGCGTCGTTTGTGCCAGGATGGAGCCGCAGGGGTTTATCGAATGCGATTCTTATTGGTTGCGGCTCGCGAACTTCGTTCGGCCGCGCGGCAGAAAGCGACTTACCGGGTGCGCTGGGCTACCGCGTCGATCTTCTTTGGCTTGCTGGTTTGGTTGCTGTGGGCGTCCGGCGGGTTCATCAATCATGCGGCTATTCCCAGGATCTTCAGGAGTTATTCGGTTCTGACGCTTCTGTATTGCCTGTTCATCAGCGCCGTGCGGACCGCCGACTGCATCAGTGGCGAAAGGCGCGAAGGGACGCTCGGCCTATTGTTCCTGAGCAATCTGAACAGCGTCGAAGTCATTCTGGGGAAACTTTGCTCGAGCGCACTGTCGTCGGTGTATGGGCTGCTGGCGATTTTCCCGATGCTGGCGCTGCCGCTGCTGATGGGAGGGATCACTTTTGGCAACCTGGGCCGGACGATGCTGGCGTTGCTCGAGGGCATTCTCTGCGCCCTGGCCGCCGGCTTTCTGGCTTCGGTTATTTCCAGAAAACACTTCACCGCGATTGCATTGGCTCTCGGTCTTACGCTGTTCCTTGCAGTCGGCCTGCTGATTGCAGGCTGGGCAACGAATTCCTACGTGGCCGCGCGCCCGGTGGGAAAATGGATATACGCATTCAGCCCGATCCATACGCTGATGGCGGCCGACAATGCGCGCGCACCCGGTGCGGTTGGATTCTGGAAGTCCGCAGCCGCGGTTGCCGCAACGTCTTTTGGTTCACTGGGACTCACAACACTGCTTCTTTCCCGCACATGGCGAGACCGGGCCAGGCGAGATCGGCCCTGGTACGTGCCCTGGTTCTGGCGGCCATCCCGGCGAGCTGATTCATCAAGACGAGCTGCGTTGCGGAGCCGCTTGCTGAATTTAAACCCGGTTTTCTGGCTGGCTGCTCCCAAATCTATCAGCTCGCCCGTTTTCATGTTTCTTTCCGTGGCCGTGACACTGCTCACAGTCTATGTGGCGGCGCCTTACTTTGCGCGCACGACCGCTGCAACCGGAAGCACGGCCAAGTCCGTGCTCGGGCACTTATTTGCATGGCTTTGGGCAGGGGGGACTATTCACGCCCTGGTGCTGTATTACGCGGCAAACACGGCTTCACAACGCCTGGCGGAGGACAAAGAAGCCGGCGCATTGGAGTTGATCCTCAGCACGCCCACAACCGAACGAACCATCTTTCGCGGGCTCTGGCTGGCTTACGTGCGCAAAATGATGTTTCCCGCAATCCTGGCCGTGCTGGTGCATTGCTTTTTCATTTGGCAAATCCTGGTTATGGCCGTCCTGGATCCTCCAGGTCAAATCCCGCCGGGGACAACGCCGGGGCAGCTTTTCTGGAGCGGCCTGCTGGATCGGCCGCTTGGAGGCCAGCCGCTGGACTGGGGTTTTGGTTTTATGCTGCGCATTGTCCTGCTCATCCTGTTCCTGTTAATGCAGGCCTGGCTGACCCTTGGCTGGGTCGGCCGTTGGCTGGGATTGCGAATGAAACATCCCGGGTTCGCCCCGATGACTTCGGTTGCGCTGCTGCTCATTCCGCCGATTTTGCTCTTCAGCCTTTCTTGCTACCTGGCGGATAAACTCCAGTTGTATCGCCTGCCCGAGCGGAAGTTTCTGCCAATGATGTTTTGGCTGGCGTGCTTTATCGGGGTTGGCCACTGCGTGGGGCTGTCGCTCTGGGCCGCAACTTGTCTGCGGCGCCACTTACGAGCTGTCGCGATGAGCCGATACCAGCCGCTCCCCGCCTGGCGCTGGCACCTTCCAAGCCGCCGCACCTTTGCTCGATTGGCCATCGGCTCCATGGCTCTCCTTTCGGTGATAACCCTCAGCGTGCCGGCATATTTCGGGTACCAGAACTGGCGCGGCCGGCGAACCTGGAAAGTTTTCCAAACCGCGCTGAAACAGAGCGGGCAATCCACAAACCTTTCGCAGCTCTTGCCCGGGCCAGTACCCGAGCAAGCCAACCTTGCCCGGTCTCCCGCCTTTCTGAGTCTCCTGGCCAGCAATAGCGACGCTTACAGCCCCTTCAGAGGAATTAAACCTTTCGACCTTACCGTCAGCGGCACGGGGCCTTCTGTTTTTCTTTTGGAGTGGAGCCACCAAACCAACTCACTGCTGCAGGCGTTCGTGAATCGGTCCCAATTGACGCCGCGGATTGTAACCCCAACCAATCGGGTTGGAGCCGCAGCGGCGATCGTGCGGCGCCTCGAGCCGCAGGAGCCGAAACTGCAACAGGTGGCAAGGGCTGCGGCCGAGCTGTCCTTTTTCCAGGTTTCAACCAATTGCGACTCGTCTGTTGTGCTCCGGCCAGCCACCGAGCCGCTGCTTTTGCTCGAGCGCGTGCACTTTGTTTTTGCACTGCGTTCCTGCGCCTTGCTGGCGCTGGGCCGGAGCGGGGATGCGGCTGAAGATGTGCTCGCCGGGCTGCGCCTGGCTCGGCTTGCTCGGCAGATTCCCGACGCGGGATCCACCCGGCGCGTTCAATCGATGTTGGGCCGTTCGATGCAAGCGATATGGGAAGGGCTCGCGCAACACACGTGGACCGAAAAGGAGCTGGGTGCCTTTCAGCGCGAGCTCGCAGCCTTTGATCTGCTCGCCGATTACACCAACGCCGTCCAGCGGGTTATCCAGGCCAATATCGACAATTGGAGCAGGCTCGCCGACCGCACACAGGCGTATATGTCACCTGGGGGTTCGGACGGGGAGCCCACCGGCAGAACCGCCCGAGGACTCCAGCCGCGAGCGTGGTGGTACGAGAACTGTATCCAGCTTCATAACGCCGGCCGAAATGTAGTCGCGCAAATCGACACGAGCACGGGCCGATTGCAGCCGGGCAACATTTGGTCCGATCTGAACGGCCTGCCATTGGATTCGGCGAGCACGGAGTTGCTCCAACAGGCTGCATGGTTGAACGCAAATCCTGTCGGGGTCGCGTACGCGCAGGTTTTCGTGAACCAGGCCGTCACCGCCTGCGCGCTGGAACGGTTCCGCCTGGCCAAGGGCGCGTATCCTGAGGGTCTGCAAAAACTGGTGCCGCAGTTTCTGGCGCGTATCCCGTCCGACACGGTTACCGGCCGGCCGATGATTTACCAGCCCGGCGCCAACGGCGCCTTTATACTCCGCAGCGTGGGTCCAAACGGGCTGGACGACCGCAAAAACAGCTCCTCGGATGATTGGCTTTGGACGTTCCCCACCAACGCGGTCACCGGACCGAATTGATCGCGTCAAAATGCGAACGACACCAATGCCCAGGCGGAGGAGCCGGTTCCAGGGCAGGTGCCCAGGGCCGAGCCGCTGATTCAGGTTTGGCGTGCCGCCGGTTTAAAGCGCACCGGCAAACGGTCGGGGCCGTGCACGTGAAGTGCCCGGCGCGGAGGCCAGCTCTCGGGGGTTTCCAGTTCGAGATCCTTCAACCTGCCCAGCAGGTCGGGTAAAGCAATCCGCGCTTCGAGTCGTGCCAGCGCCGCCCCAAGACAAGCGTGGATGCCGTGGCCAAACGCAATGTGAGGATTGGGATCGCGGCCGATATCAAATTGTTCGGCATGCGCAAACTGCTTCGCGTCGCGATTCGCCGAGCCGATCACCGGCAGCACGAGTTTACCAGCCGGAATCTTTTGACCGTGCAGTTCCACCTCCTGTTTTGGCGTGCGCATCACCCATTGGAGCGGCGCGCGATAGCGCAAGACTTCCTCAATAGCCGTGGTCAGCAGGCGCGGTTCGGTCCGCAGCCGTTCCAATTGATCAGGGTTCTCCGTTAGGGAGACGATGGCATTATTGATCAGGTTGGCGGTCGTGTCCTGTCCTCCCACTACCAAGAGTTGGACGAAGCCTAGGATTTCTTCGTGGGTGAGGCGCTGGCCTTCGACTTCCGCCTGCAACAAGCGTGTCAGGAGATCTTCGCGCGGCGTTTTTTGCCGTTCCCGGCTCATCTGCTGTAGGTAAGCGCTCATTTCGGCGGCGACTTCGTTGAACTCGCGCACGGACTTTTCCGCTTCCGGACCACCTGACCTCGAGTAGCTGAGCCGGAGGATGGTATCGCTCCACTTTTTGTAAATGGCCCAATCATCGGGGGGAATGCCGATCATGTGCGCGATGACCTTCATTGGCAAAGGAACGGAGTAGTCCAGCACCAGGTCCATTGCCCCCGATTCGATCACCTTGTCGATCAGTTGTTTTGACAATTGACGGATCTGGGGTTCAAGGTCGGTGATCATCCGCGGCGTGAACGCCCGCGAAATGAGGCCCCGCATTTTCGTATGGTTCGGCGGGTCAGAGAAGATGAACCAGTGAGGCGGCGCCGGGACGCGGGAACTGAAGAGCGCGGCATCGTTCAGCACGCGATTGACTCCCTGGTAATCAAACACCAGCCACCCGTCAAAAGGTGGAGGCACATGAAATACCGGCGAGGATTCGCGCATTTGCGCGTAAAGCGGGTATGGATTGCGACGCGCCTCATCAGAGAAAAAGTCGATCATATAGGATGGTCCGGAGTTAATGGGCTTTTTGCTGCAAATGCGGCACGATCGGAGACCCGGGTGGCCGCTCGATCTCGCATCGGAACTCCAAGGAGTGCAGAAGTGCGGAGATCGCGGGGATGGTAACCGGAGCGGGTGGGGCGGCGCTATGGGGTGAACGCCTTAGAGCGGCTCCAAAAATGGGGATGAGCCGGAACGGCAAACCTGGCGACGGCCGTGGGCAGCTTTCCTGATTGCGCTGAGGACCGCGGGTTATAATATTCTGTCAAAGCACGATACCTGCTTTGCTCGCTTTAATGACTGACTGGAATATTCAATCACGGGCCCACGCTTGTGGAGCGTGCACCAAAAACTTTCAAGACCAGGAACATTACCACACCCTTCTTTTCGACGAGAAGGCCACCTTCCGGCGGCTGGACGTCTGTGAGGCCTGCTGGCAGAAACAATTCAGCGATGGATCACGCGATCGGAAAGGATTTATTTCCTACTGGAGCGGAATCTACGAAGCCCCGCCGCCCCCGAGCGAACCGATTCAAAAGGAAACGGCCGAGTCGCTCCTGCGAAAAATCATCGAGCTGAACGACCCGCAGTACATTCCCGCAGGGTACATTTTGGCAGCCATGCTCGAGCGCAAGCGCTTGCTTAAAGTCAAAGAAGAGCTCGTTCGCGAAGGCCGGAGGGTATTCATTTACGAACACCCTCGAACAGGTGATTTATTCACGATTATCGACCCGAATTTGCAGCTCAACCAACTCGAGGCGGTGCAACATGACGTCGCTGCGTTGCTGGAACACGGATTCAATCCGCCCGCCGCCCAGGACCCCGCCACAGCCCCAGCCGAAGCGGTTCCTCCAACAGTGCCCGAAGCGGCAAGCCACGCCGCGCCTGCGTGACCAAGGCCTTCCCGTGAGTGAATACAACGAGCTCGAAGATCGCCTGAAGTATCGTTTTAAGAACCGGGATCTCCTCCGCCTCGCGTTGACCCACCCTTCGGTTGCCCACGAACAAAGCAATCCCGTCCAAACCAACCAACGCCTTGAGTTTCTCGGTGACGCCGTCCTTCAGCTCGTGCTGACCCGGGCGCTTTACGACAAATTCCCAATGTTTGGGGAGGGTCCGTTGACCAAGGCTCGGGCGCAACTGGTGAACCGCCGCAGCCTTGCCGACCAGGCGCGCCGGCTCGGACTGGGGCGGCACTTGATCCTGAGCCGGGGTGAGGAGCAATCCGGCGGACGAGAGCGCCTTTCCGCGTTGTCGGACACTTTCGAAGCGCTGCTGGGAGCTATCTTCCTCGACGGCGGCTTTGAGGGGGCGAGCGACTTTGTTCTGCGAGAGTTCAACGATTCCTTCGGCGAGGTGTCGGCGATACCCACAATCGAGAATCCCAAGGGTGAACTGCAGGAGTTTCTGCAGGTCGGCTCTTCGGAAGCGCCCCGGTATCATGTCGCTTCGGCTACCGGCCCGGACCATGATCGCATGTTCGAGTGCACGGTTCACCATCGTGGAGTCGAACTGGCCAGGGGGCATGGCAAGAGCAAGAAGGCCGCCGAAAGCGACGCCGCGCTAGCGGCTTTAAATCGCCTCAAGGAGCAAAGAGACGCCGAACGAGCGGGCAAGTCTTTGAAGGCGTCGCCTCAGTGATGGCGTGTGCCCGCGCGTACTCTGCCGCGCCACCCTGCCTGTTCGACTGAGGCCGTCCCGCAGCAAAAATTTCCTGTCTTTCGTTGGTCCCTTAAGCGCAAATTAATCGCATGGCTGAAGGCGGATTATTGCTGAAGCTGGCGAATGTTACCAAGCAGTACGAGTCACCCGATGCTGCCACTCCCATTCCGATTTTGCGCGGGGTTGATCTAGTGCTGGGCGCGGGCGAATCGGCGGCGATTATCGGCCCGTCCGGCTCAGGAAAAAGCACACTGCTGCAAATCATCGGCACCCTGGACCGGCCGACCGGGGGCGAAGTGTTGCTCGATGGCGAAGACCTGAACCGCATGAGCCAGGAGGAACTCGCGGTCGTGCGGAATCGTAAAATCGGATTTGTATTTCAGTTTCATTACCTGCTTCCTCAGTGTTCGGTGCTCGAGAACGTGCTGGTTCCGACGCTGGCCAGGGACGTTGCTCCCGCAGGGAATGCAGGCGAAACGGAGGAGAACCGCGCCCGGCGGCTCCTTGATCGCGTTGGGCTGGGACATAGGCTCGGGCATAGGCCGGGCCAGCTTTCCGGCGGAGAACGGCAGCGCGCCGCCGTGGTGCGGGCGCTCATTAACCGTCCGAGATTGCTCCTGGCCGATGAGCCGACCGGTTCATTGGACCACGCTTCGGCTCAGGACCTGGCTGGTTTGCTGACGGAGCTAAACGCCGAAGAAAAGGTCGCTTTGATCCTGGTCACACATTCGAGGGAATTAGCCGCCCGCATGACGAGGGTGTTTCTGCTGAGAGAAGGCCGGCTGGAGCAGGATCGCAGCGGTCCTGTGCGCGCATGAGTTTTTGGGTTCTCATTCGGCGCAGCTTGCGGTTCCACGCGCGCACGCACATCGGCGTGGTCCTGGGCGCCGCAATCAGCGCCGCAGCCATTATTGGCGCGCTGATTGTGGGCGATTCCGTACGGACGACGCTCCGAACCCAAGCGCTGGGCCGTTTGCAAGGCGTTGCTTATGCCCTCAGCTCAGGAGATCGGTTTTTCACCCAGGCCCTGGGGTCGCCGTGGGTTATGCCGGGTTCAACTTCGGGCCGTTGTGTCGCGTTGCAACTCGCCGGGACCGCAGTGCGCCAGGATGCCGCCGCGCGCGCCAACCAGGTCAATGTATTTGGGATCGAGCCAGCTCGATGGAAAACGCTTTTGGTGTCCAACTCCCAAGCGTGGAACTCCGATTCGGGCCCTGACGCGCCGGATTTTTTCTCCGCGGCGGGCTTGTCGACCGAAGAGCGCCAGAAGTGGCAGGCGGGGGAAACGGTTATGATCAACGAGGCGCTTGCGCGCCGGTTGTCCGTAAAGCGGGGCGACGAGATCATTCTGCGCATAGCCAGGCCTTCACAACTGGTTCAGGATGCCGTCATCAGCCCCCGCGAAGGTACCTCGCTGGCGCTTCGCGTG
>Ga0070738_10005122_pt1 | contig 14877 bp, 17 predicted proteins | sample Coa_R2_2_FD_66446 | JGI IMG/M metagenome (GOLD analysis project Ga0070738, IMG submission 66446) | Surface soil microbial communities from Centralia Pennsylvania, which are recovering from an underground coalmine fire - Coalmine... | ecosystem: Environmental > Terrestrial > Soil > Unclassified ...
CCCACATTCTCCCTTAGCAGGAGGGCGTTTCCGCGTCTTTCCGCAGGTCCCGGTGCCGAATTACTGAACGGTCTCGGGTAACCCCCGACGCGGAAGCTGACCGGCGACCTGCACCCAGCCGTGTTCGTGTGCTTCCGCGCATCCGGTTGTGCTTGGTCCCACGCACGGGAACCATCCACGGCCCTATGTAGGAGACGGGATGCACCCACGGGGAGACCGGGAGCCCGCGGCGGAATGGGTGCGTCACCCAATGAGAGTCCCGCCATCGGGGAGACGGCTCGCGGCCTCGACCCAAGACCGGGACCAGGTGATCGCCGCCGCGATGGCCGCGCTCGCCCCCGTCGCGGATGTGGTGCCGATCGTCTCGCGGGATGCTCGCGGGATGGAGCCCTTCGACGGACCCCCGGACGCGGAAGAGCCGGGGCCCTAAACCCCGGCTCACCTGGGCTTTTGTCGAGAGCGGGTGACGGGAATCGAACCCGCATAACCAGCTTGGAAGGCTGGGGCTCTGCCATTGAGCTACACCCGCAGGTACCGAGGCGGCCGGGCCGCCCCGTGCGGGGGCAGTGTACGCGACGCCAGGCTGCGGCCTCGCGCGAGGCGCTGACCTCGGGCGCTACGTTGCGGGCGTGGCCACCATGTACGAACGAGTCGGCGGGAGTCAGTTCTTCGTCGACCTGGTCGACCGCTTCTACGACGGCGTAGCCGGCGATCCGGTGCTCCGGCCCCTGTACCCCGACGACCTGACCGGACCCAGGGCGCACCTGGCCCTCTTCCTCCAGCAGTACTGGGGCGGGCCGCCGACCTACAACGAGCAGCGCGGCCATCCGCGGTTGCGCATGCGCCACGCCCCGTTCGTCATCTCGGTCCTCGAGCGCGACGCCTGGCTGCGCCACATGACCGATGCCGTGCGCCAAGCGGGCCTCCCGCCCGACGACGAGCGCGAGCTGCTGGCGTACTTCGAGATGGCTGCCCGCACGTTGGTCAACACGGTGTGAGCGCTGTCGAGCCCGAGGCTGCACCGAGGGGGAGCGGGTGGCTGCGTGGCAAGCCAGGGAGGCTGGTTCTTCCGCCGCAGGGAGGGGGGCTTCCCTTCGAAGTCGCCGTCCCTGACTTGCCAACGCCGCCAACTACCGGCGTCCCCAGTGTGGAGCACCGAGGTTGTCCTCCGGTTGCCGGCAGGTTGCGGCGCGGGAGGGCCCGCCGGAATGCCTTCGAGCGCAGCTCCGAAGGGGCTCCGGCGCCCGAGGGCGTCCCTCGGGCGGCGCCCGGGCGGGGAAGCTGCGGCGCGGGAGGCCCGGGGAGGGAGCGTCTCCCCAGGCCACCTGGCATCCACCACGAGCCGGTCGCCGTTCGCTTACCTGATAGGTGAAGCCCGCCGGTCGCCTTGCTCGAGGAGGATCTCCGATGGTCGCGCTGATGGTGGTGGTGGTCGCCGCAGTCGCCTTGCTCGGAGTGCTCGTGACCGGCCTGCTGCGCAGCCACGCCGACATCCTCTCTGCGCTCCACGCACTCGGAGCCGGCGTCGGCGACCCGTCGCGCGAGCCCGAGGCGGGCAGCCCGCTTTCGACCCCGGCCCGCCCCGTGCCGGTGTCCTTCGGGCCACCCCTGCCCGCCGAGCGCTCGTCGACGGCACCTGACCTGGCCGGGGTGACGCCCGGCGGTGACGCGGTCGCGCTCGCCATGGGGACGGGTGCCGACACGCTGCTCGCCTTCCTGTCGTCGGGCTGCACCACCTGCGAGGGCTTCTGGTCCGCGCTTGGAAGCGCGCACGGCTCGTTGCTTCCGGCGGACCTTCGCCTGGTGGTCGTCACGAAGGGGCCCGAGCTCGAGTCGCCGCCCGCGGTGCGAGCCCTCGCCAAAGGGGCCGTCGAGGTGGTGATGTCGACGTCGGCCTGGGTCGACTACGAGGTCCCCGGCTCGCCATTCTTCGCCCTGGTCGACGGCACCCGCGCGGCCAGGATCGGTGAGGGCTTCGCGGGCTCCCTCGAGCAGGTCCTCGGGCTGGTGGCCCAGGCGCGCCGCGACCGGGTGGGCGGCCCCGGCTCCGGCCGGGCCGCGACGCCCGCCGGGCGCGGCTCACCCGGCCCACCGGCCGTGACCGGCCTCACCGGCCCCGAGCGCGAGCGCGACAACGACGAACGGCTCCTGGCGGCCGGCATCGGGCCTGGCCACCCGAGCCTGTACCCGGCGAAGTTGGGTGACGTGCTCGCTCCGACGGTCCCGGTAGCCGGTGCTTCGGGGGAGGGGTGAGCCCGTGGGCGTGATCCGTAGCCACGGCATCGAGATGGCCGTCCCGGCGGGGTGCGAGGCGCGCATCTTCCGTCGGCCCCCCGTGGCCGGTGCCGCCACGTACCCCGTGGTCCATCTGGCCACCTTTCCCCTGCCCGGCGACGTCGGCGACTTCGGGAACGGGGCTGTCCAGGTGATGGGCGGCAACGACGTGTTCGTCGTGCTCTTCGAGTACGGGCCCGAGAGCGTGGGCCAGGCGTTGTTCGCCCGCCAGGGCATGCCCCGAGCCCTCGCACCGAGCGACTTCCAGCCCTACCGCCTTCGTCAGGGCGTCGGCGGCAGGTCGGGCACGCAGTGGTTCTTCGTCGAGGCGGGGCGCCCGTTCTCGCTGTACGCGGTCCTTGGCAGCCATGCGCGGCGCGCCACGCTGGTACCACGGCTCAACGGGCTGCTCGCAGGGATCGCCGTCCAGCCTGCGCCACCGGCGACCCTCGGAGGGGGCTGGAACTGACCCCGTCGGGACGCAGCGTGTCGAGCAGGCCGGGGACCAGGCGGGGACCATGCCCCTGATCGGGCTGTACCTCGCTGGTTGCGCCCTGCTCGTCGTGGCGGGCAGCGCCAAGTCGTTGCGGCCCGCTACGGCAGCGCAGGCTCTGGCGGAGGTCGTGCCCATGCCCCCGGCGGCGGCGCGCCACGCCGTCCGGCTGCTGGCGGGAAGCGAGGCGGCGCTCGGGGTCCTGGCCCTGGTGCGGCCCGGCGCCGGCGCGGCGCCCGTCGGCGCGTCGTATGCATGCTTTGCGGCCTACGTGGCCCTCGTCCGGGCCAAAGGCGGCGCTCTTGCGACGTGCGGGTGCTTCGGCACGCCTGACACGCCAGCGACTGCCCTGCACCTCGTGGTCGACGCGGTGCTGGCGGTCGCGGGCTGCTGGGTGGCCGCCGACCACCCGGGTGGCACGGTGGTGGGCGCGCTGCGCGCCCAGCCGCTCCACGGTGTGCCCCTTGCCCTGGCGAGCGCCTTGTGCGCGTGGCTGGCCCTCCACGTCATGACGACCGCCGGTCGCCTGGTGATGGCCCGCCGGATCACCGTGGGAGAAGGAGCGCGGCACCGCTGGAGGCAGCGCTGATGGGCTACGCGCTGGTGGACTCGGTGGCGGGCTTCCTCGGAGCCCGGCTCTCCCGGCGAAGCTTCGTCACGAGAGCCGCCATGGCCGGAAGCGCCGTCACAATCGGGGCCGGTGCTGACCTCGTCCTCACCCCGACGTCCGCGTACTCGCTCATCTGCGCCTGCGGCGACGAGGCGTGCACGTGCGGGTCGACCTGCTGCTCTGGCTACACGGAATTCTGCTGCAGCGTCAACGGCGGTTACAACTACTGCCCCGCCAACACGATCGTCGGCGGGTGGTGGAAGGCCGACTCGTCGTCGTTCTGCGGCGGCGGCCCGCGCTACTACCTCGACTGCAATGCCCTGTGCGCCTGCGACCAGTCCGGGCAGGGTGGGTTCCCCTTCTGCTCGACGGCGTGCGATGGCGTGGGTTGCCAGTGTGGCGGCGGGGACTGCGGCCGCTTCCTCACCGGCTGCCTCCAGTTCCGCTACGGCCAGTGCAACCAGCAGGTGCCCGTCGTCGGGCGCATCGTGTGCCGGGTCGTGGCGTGCGTGCCGCCCTGGGAGATCGACCCGACCTGCACCACAGCGAGCGCCATCGACAACGGCACTGCTGAGCAGGACCAGCCGTGCTGGACACCAGCGGTCCCTGCGCCACCTCCGCCACCGTGCTTCTCGCCGGCGACCCGCTGCCTCGCGGTCGGCATGGCGCCGTCGAGGACGGGCGCGGGCTATGGGGTCGTGACCGCCTTCGGGGCGCTCTTCGCCTTCGGGGACTTTGTGCCGGCCGGCGACATGTCGTCCGCGACGCTGGCGGCTCCCGTCGTGGGCATCGCGACCAGCCCGGTTGGCAACGGCTACTGGCTGGTGGCCGCCGACGGGGGCATCTTCGCCTTCGGCGACGCCCCGTTCCTCGGCTCGATGGGCGGCCAGCGGCTCAACCAGCCCATCGTGGGCATGGCGGCCAGCCCCTCGGGCAACGGCTACTGGCTGGTGGCCGCCGACGGCGGCATCTTCGCCTTCGGCGACGCCGCCTTCGACGGGTCCGAGGGTGGCCAGCGGCTCAACCAGCCCGTCGTGGGCATGGCGGCCAGCCCCTCGGGCAACGGCTACTGGCTGGTGGCCGCCGACGGGGGCATCTTCGCCTTCGGCGACGCCGCCTTCGACGGGTCCGAGGGCGGCCAGCGGCTCAACCAGCCCGTCGTGGGCATGGCGGCCAGCCCCTCGGGCAACGGCTACTGGCTGGTGGCGGCCGACGGGGGCATCTTCGCCTTCGGCGACGCCCCGTTCCTCGGCTCGATGGGGGGCCAGCGGCTCAACCAGCCCGTCGTGGGCATGGCGGCCAGCCCCTCGGGCAACGGCTACTGGCTGGTGGCGGCCGACGGGGGCATCTTCGCCTTCGGCGACGCCGCCTTCGACGGGTCGCCCGCATAGCGGCTCGGTGGGAGGTGGCACACCACGTACGCGACGTGCCAGGAGAGGAGCATCGATGGAGCAGGTGAGCGTGGAGGCCGCGGCCGCCCTGGTGGCCGTCGCTGCAGGGGTGAGGGGCCTGTGGTCACCCTGCGGCCTCTCGATGCTGTCGACCATCACGCCGATCGGGGAGCGCAGCCGAGGCGCCCGCTATCCGACGACGGCGGCATGGTACGTGGGTGGCGCGGTCGCCGGCGGTGCATCGCTCGGGTGCTGCATGGCCGTCGTGGCGCTCGGGGTGGCGACCTGGCATCCGGGGACTGGCGCCGTGGCTGCGCTCGGTGGCGTGTCGGCTGCCACGGCGATGGCCTCCGATGCCCGATTGGGGGGCGTGTCCCTACCGGTGCACCGGCGCCAGGTCAACGAGCGGTGGCTCGACCGCTACCGCCCGTGGGTCTACGGCGCCGGGTTCGGCTGGCAGATCGGCACGGGCCTGTGCACCTACATCGTGACCGCGGCTAACTATCTCCTCGTGGTCCTCGCCGGGCTGAGCGGCTCCCCCTTGGCGGCCCTCGCCCTCGGCACGGTCTTCGGCCTGGTGCGGGGGCTCACCGTGCTGGCCTCGCGCGACCTCCGATCGTTCGCGGCGCTCCAGCTTCGCCACCGATGGGTGCAGCGCACGGGCCCGTTCGTGCGCGACCTGACCATCGCTGCCGAGGGAGTGGCCGCCATGGCGCTCGTCGCTGCCGTCGCGCCCCTGGCGGCCGGCGTGGTCGCCCTGGCCATGGTGGCAGTGTTCGTCGCCACCGCACCGCAGCGACGCTCGCCCGCGTGCTCACTGGATGCCTCGAGGGGCTGACCGGGCGCTGGCCCGGGGCCTCACGCGGTGAGCCGCGTCCTCGGATGGGAGCGCACGGCCCCATCCCGGCGCAGCTCTGCTACGGCGGCGACGGGGTCGGGATCCGTGAACAGGCGGTGGTCGAGCACCTCCGGGTCGGACTCGGTGGCGTCGAGGACCCACCACGAAGCCTCGAGGGCGATGCCGCTCGGGTCGGTGAAGTAGATGGACCGGATGAACCCGTGGTCGACGACGTCGGTGACCTCGCAGTCCATCTCCTTGAGCCTGTCGCGAAGGGCGAGGAGCGCCTCCTCGTCGTCGACGCAGAAGGACACGTGGTCGAACTGAGCCGCCCGGGCGTCGGGCACCCCGGCCGGCTTCGCGAACGGAGCGGCGCTCGAGCGCGCGTACTCGAAGAAGGCAACGGTGTTTCCCGGCCCTATCTCGAAGAAGTAGTGGCGGAACTCGGGCGTGCCGATGGTTGCCACCAGGCGAGCGCCGAGCACCCCGTGGTAGAAGCGGACCGTCGCGTCCATGTCGTTCGTGACGAGGGCGAGATGGTTGATCCCGCGCCAGCTCGGGGCTGAAGCCGCTGGCGGGGAAGGGGTGGTTCCAGCTTGTGTGGTCATGTCGGGCCTCCTGTGCGGTGCTCCTCCTGTGCGGTGCTCCTCCTACGATTGTGCCCCTCGGGCGCCCGCTCGTCCCTCCTGCCCGCCGGACGCGCCGGCAACCTTCGTCGAGCTGGACCGCTGCCTCCTCCGGTGGTGCACGGCTCGAGATCGCGCTTGTTCGAGGAAGGCGGGCGCCGGGCAAGGTGTGGGTCGTGAACGTGCTCGAACGAGCAGGCAAGGCGCTGGACCGGCGCCAGCAGCGCAGCAGCGTCCTCGGCTTCGTCGTGGCCGTCGTGAAGAAGTACGGCGACGACCGTGGCGGCTCGCTCGCCGCGCTGGTTGCCTACTACGGCTTCGTGTCGTTGTTCCCCCTGCTCCTGCTGCTGGTGACCATCCTTGGCATCGTGGTCGGCGACAACACCGACGTGGCACGGCGCATCGAGCACTCGGCCCTCTCACAGTTCCCGATCATCGGCAGCAAGATCGGCGCCAACCTCCACGCCCTCCACCGCAGCAGCGTGGCCGGCCTCGTGATCGGCACCCTGGGCCTGCTCTGGGGGTCCCAGGGGGCGAGCCAGGCAGCCCAGCACGCCATGGCGGACATCTGGAACGTGCCAGAAGTGGCACGGCCGAGCTATTGGGTCCGGCTGTCGCGGACCGGCGTCCTGACCGTCGCACTCGGCGCCTTCTTGCTGGTGAGCACGGGCCTGGCGGGCCTCGCCACCTTCGCCGGCCGGCCGGTGGCGCAGCGGTTGGGCAGCCTGGTCCTGTCGCTCGCGGTCGACGTCGCCCTCTACCTGGTCGCCTTCCGTGTGCTGACGCCTCGCCTCATCCCGAACAAGGCGCTCGTGCCAGGAGCGGTGCTCGGCGGGTTGGGGTGGGCAGCGCTGCAGCTCCTCGGCACGTTCGTGGTGGACCACCTGTTGCGCAACACGAGCCAGGTCTACGGGTTCTTCGCCTTCGTGCTCGGCTTGCTGGCCTACATCGCCCTGGCTGCGCAGATGTCGCTCTACGCGGCTGAGGTCAACGTCGTGCGCGCACGGCGACTGTGGCCGCGATCGCTGTTCCCTCCACCGCTGACGCCCGCCGACATCCACGTGCTGACCGACCTGGCGACCCAGGCCCAGCGCCGTCCGGAGCAGTCAGTGCGGGTGCGCTTCGACAAGGCGGGCGCCGCGCCGCAGGGTGCCACCGCCGAGGAACCAGGCACGGCCGACGAGCTCCGCCCCGGCGAGAACCGCCGGGCTGCGGGGCACGCAGGGCCGGAGCACGGAGGGACTGCTCATCGAGGCACAGGGATCGCTGGAGCTGGCGGGCACCCGGGCCCGGTGGGTCCCGACGGCGGGCCAGGTAGCGGGCGGGGTTGAACGAGGAACCGCGTACCTGTACACGGCTGCTTGCCTGCTTCCTCAACCCGCCACGTGGAGCGCCACGGCGGCGTCTGGCTCGAGGACCCGGAACGCAAAGCTCTCCTCGAAGTACAGCCGGACGGTCTCGGCGTCGTGCCCCAGGTAGCCGACGGAGATGTCCTGCCCGCACTCGAGCCGGAAGTCGCCCCCTCGCAGGCTCAGGACCACCCCGCCTTCCACGCCCGGGGCCCAGACCACGGGGCCGCCCAGGATCTGGCGGAGGTGGTCGAGCAGCAGGAACCCGCCGTGCTCGGTCGTCTCGAGGATGGCGGTGTAGATGGCCGGCGCGATGGCCAGGCCGTAGGGCCCGTCGATGCCCGTGCGCCGGATCATGTCGGTCGCCCTCGCCACCGCGTTCGGGTAGTGCTCGATGTCGGTCGGCAACGTGACCCCACCGTGGGAGGAGGCGGACTCGGCGATCCCGCGGATGCCGGCGGCCGGGTACCCGTGGAACACCGCCACGTTCTCGCCGAGTGCCAAGGCACGCGCTGCCTCGTCGAGGTCGCCGAAGGAGAGGTCGGTTGCCCCGCGCTCGAGGTCGTCGAGGTCGCGGCGGGCCACGGAGAACGCCACCGTGAGCTCGACCAGGGGAAGCACCTGGCGCTGGGCGGCGCTCACCCCCGGCGACGGGCCGTCGATCGGCCGGCTGCGGCCGAGGTTCACCGACGAGTGCGCCCAGCCGCGGGGGCCCTCGAAGTCCACGAGCTTCCGGGCGGCGAGGTGGGTCGTCAGCCGGGATCGCGCCTCGGTCTCGATGGCATCCCACCCGGCAGACGACATGGGGGCGAGGTGGCGGTGCAGGTGGTCCATCAGTCCTTCCCCTTCAGGCTGCCGATGCCGAGGGAGCCGGCCGAAGGCGCAGCAGGCGGGCTCTCGCCTTCCTCTGCCCCTGCCTCGGCTTCGATGCCGGCGATCGGCCCGGACGTGAACAGGTAGGTGCGAAGGTGCTGGTCGAGCACCGGATCGTGCCGGCGAAGCCACTCGAGCGTCATGGAGGCGTGCTCCTTTTCCTCGTCGCGGTTGTGGGCCAGGACGGCGGCCAGGCTGGCGTCGCTCGTGGCGCGCACCCGCTGGTCGTACCAGTCGATCGCTTCGAGCTCCTCGCCGAGGGAGACGATTGCCCGGTGGCGGTCGATCGTCTGGTCGTCGAGCATCTCCGCTGGCTCGTGCAGCCCTTCGCTGGCCATGGTTCTCAGCTCCTTGCGCCGGTGGCACCTGCTCCGCCGCAGTCCGGTGCCGACGGTGGGGGACCATCCCTGCCCGGTGGCTCGTGGCCGGGTCCGACTCTACCGGCGGTTGCCCGGACGGGCCGGTCCGTCCACGCCGGGCGACTCGCGACGGGCCCCTTTGGCAGCGGCGACCCCCGGTGCAACGCCGACGCCCGGGGTCTTACCCCGGAACGCGGCGACCATGCCTTTCCCGGCCCCCCGGCAACCTCCGGGCGGCACGGCGTGGCGTCGTGCCGCCCGGGGCGCGGTTGGGGAGGACCACGAGCACGACGACGGCGGCTGTAGCCACCACGGCAGCGCCGAGGAGGAGACCGAGGTCCATGCCGCTCACGAACGACTGGCGGGCCACCGCCGCCAGCCGCCCGCCCGCCGCGCCCCCCGCCCGGCTGGCCACGGCCAGCGCGCCGCCCACTGACCCGAGCACCGTGTGGCGCACCCCCTCGGGCAGGGGCACGCCGGCGAGAAAGGCTGCCATCTTGGTCCCGTAGCGAGCGTTGAGCGCCGTGCCGAGCACCGCCACGCCGACCGCTCCGCCGAGCTGGAGGGCCGTGTCGCTCGTCGCCGACCCCACGCCTGCCTCCGCGGGGGGCAACGAGCCGAGGACGGACTCGATCGACGGTGCCAGGGCCAGGCCGGTCCCGAGCCCGATCGCCAGGTAGGCGGGCAGCGCGTCGGTGTACCCGCCCGCCACGGTCGTGCGCGACAGGAGGAAGAGCCCGGCGGCGATCGACGCCATGCCCGCGAAGACGACCGGCTTCGTGCCGGCGAGTCGTGCCAGCACGCTCGACCCCGGCGCCGCCACGAGGACCACGAGGGCGATGGGAGCCACGCGGAACCCGGTCTGGAGCGGGCTGTAGCCGAGGTTGAACTGGAGCCACTGCGTCTCGAGGAAGAAGGCCCCGAGGAGCCCGAACAGCACGAGCGCCATGGCGCCGATGGCAGCGCTGAAACGGCGTGAGCGGAAGAACGCGACCCGCAGCATCGGGTGGTCGCAGTGCCGCTCCCAGGCGACGAAGCAGGCGAGCAGGCCCACCCCGCCGGCCAGTGCGGCCACGATCACCGGCGACGACCAGGAGCGGCCGGGGGCCTCGATGATCCCCCACAGCAGGACGGCCAGGCCGACCGTGGACAGCCCGGCACCGGCGGGGTCGGGGCGATCGGCGCCGAGGTTGCGCGAGTCGGGGACGAGCAGGCTCGCCGCCACGATGCCGATCGCGGCGATGGGCACGTTGACGAGGAACACCGATCCCCACCAGTAGTGGGCGAGGAGCCAGCCACCCACGATCGGGCCGGCTGCCACCCCTACCCCGGTGCTGGCCGACCAGATCCCGATGGCGTTCGCCCGCTCGCTCTCCTCGGTGAAGACGTTGCTCAGGATCGACAGGGTCGAGGGCATGATCCCGGCCGCCCCGGCGCCCATCACCGCCCGCGCCGCCATCAGGTGCCCGGGGCTCCCGGAGAACGCGGCGGCGGCCGAGCCCGCCGCGAACACGCCGAGCCCGGCCATGAAGACCTTCTTGCGCCCGAGACGGTCCCCGGTGCTGCCGAGGACCAGCAGCAGCCCCGCGAAGACCACCGAGTACGCGTCCACGATCCACTGGAGTTGGCTCGAGGTGGCCGGAAGGCTCCGGGCGACGGTGGGGATCGCCACGTTGAGGATCGTGGCGTCGAGGCTGATGACGAGCAGGGTGACGCACAGCACGACGAGCACCACCCATCGGCGCACCCCCGCGTGGCGGGCATGCGCCGGCGCCGGGCGGCCCTGGCCACCGGCGCCCGATCGGCCCTTGCGGCCCGTTGCGGTGCGGCGGCGCCGGCCACGGCTCATCGACGGTTGTCGTGTCCAGCCGGCCGGCAGCCGAACGGCGACCGCTCAGCCGGTCGCTGCGGAGCTGCAGCGCATCGAAGCCCGGTGCCACTGGTCGACGGGCTCGGGCGGGATACCGACCTCGCCGCGCGGGCAGGCGCCGGATTGCCCGCCGTCGGCGACCCGCTCGGCACCGTGGCCGCGGCCATCGGCGTGCATGGCGTCATGCTAGAAACGGCCAGGGAGGCTGCCGCCGGTACGCGACGGCCCGCACCGGGGAGGTCACCATGGGCGTGCTCGAGCTGGGCCACATCGTGCTCTACGTGCGGGACGCCGCCCGCTCCGCCGGCTTCTATCGCGACGTGCTCGGCTGGCGCCAGATCGCTCCGGAGCCGGGCCGGCCGGTGGAGGGGATGGCGGCCTTCTCCGGTGGCAGGACCCATCACGAGCTCCTGCTCATCGAGGTGGGGCCCGGCGCCCAGGGGCTGCCGGCGGGCCGCCGGGTGGGCTTGTACCACTTCGGGCTCAAGGTGGGCTCGAGCGACGAGGAGCTCCGGGCAATGGCCGACCGGGTCCGTCGGGCAGGGGCGACCGTCGTGGGGGCCTCCGACCATACCGTGACCCACAGCCTCTACATCCTCGACCCCGACGGCAACGAAGTCGAGCTGTACGTCGACGTGCCTGGAGTGGACTGGCGGGCGGACCCCGCCCTCGTCGCGTCGCCGACCCGACCGCTGCGCCTCTGAGGCTGTCACCTGCGCCCCTGACCGGGCGGCGCGGCGCTCGGACCAGAGCCTCACGGGACTGGGAGGCTCTCGCCTGCGACCGGGAGGACCTCGGATTCCGGCCGTGCCCGCCAGGAGCGCCAGTAGCCGACCCCGACGAGCACGCCGAGGACTCCGGCCAGCGAGAAGGCTGCCACGCCCGCCCACAGGGCGATCTCGCCGAAGGTCCAGAACCCGTAGGCCTCCAGCAGCAGCCCGCGCAGGGTCGTCCCCTCGAACGAGGTCTGTGCGAGCGACTGGAGGCGGGCGTTGCCCGGATCGGCCCGCGACGCGGCGCTGAGCTTCGAGTAGACGCCACCGAAGGGCATGTTGCTCAGGTCGACGGCGATGAGGTGGTCGGCATAGGCCTGAGCCTGCGGGCCGTCCAGCACCTGTTGGCCGGCGTACTGGTCGAGGTAGGGGCCGATCCTGGGATCGGCCAGCTCTGGGCTGCCTTTGGCCGGGAAGATGATCTGCTGCTGGGCCAGCTGGTCGTGGACGTTGGAGCTCGCGAAGGCGTACCCCCACATGAGCAGGAGCCGGCGACCACGAGGACGATCTCGATCACCAGGCCTCCGGTGCTGGTCAACAGGTCGAACACCCTTCGCTGCACGTGCCTGCTCCCTCATTCGAGCCCGGATCCGCGTCACGCCGGGTGCTGGCGGGCACGGATGGACGGGCACGGATGGACGACTGGGAGAATTGTCTCGCCGCGGCGGCCGGTAGGTGCTAGGGGCGTTGGTCCCGACGAAGCCGTGCCGGGCATAGGGTGTGACGTGATGGCACGCAAGCCCATGACGACGTTCCGGGCGATGTGGGAATCGACCGCCGACGACTGGGCGATCATCGCCCCGCAGCTCGACGTGTCCCAGCGCCTCGTCCCCGACCGGGTCCTCGGTCTCCTGCGCGAGCTGCGCCACGACCATGGGGGCTTTCCCGTCGACCGGCTCGAGCACTCCCTCCAGACGGCGACCCGGGCCGAGCGCGACGGGCGCGACGACGAGTACGTGCTCTGCGCGCTCCTCCACGACATCGGCGACACGCTGTCACCGTTCAACCACCCGGCTGTGGCGGCGTCCATCCTGAAGCCCTTCGTGTCGCCGGCCAACCACTGGATGGTCGAGCACCACGGCATCTTCCAGGGTTACTACTTCTGGCACCACATCGGTCTCGACCGCAACGCGCGCGAGGCGTTCCGGGGCTCGCCTTACTTCGCACGCACCGAGGAGTTCTGTGCCGAGTACGACGGGCCCGCGTTCGACGGCCGCTACACGAGCGAGCCCCTCGAGCACTTCGAGCCCCTCGTCCGGTCGCTCCTCGTGACCCGCGGCTCCTGAGGTCGGCACCGCCGACCTGGTCGCCGCCATCGGTCGGCTCCGGGCTAGGTTGCGGCCATGGCGCTCGGACCTCATGCGCAGGAGGTCGTCGACCGGCACGGGCTCGAGGACCCGGACCGGTGGGACGACGCCGTCGTGGTCGCCCGCAAGGACCGGACCGGGGTCGTGCTGCTCGATCGTCCCGAAACGGGCAATGCCCACAACCGGGCCATGATCCATGCCCTGGCGAGGGCGTGGCCGTATTTCGGCCACGACCCGCAGGTCCGGGTGATCGTGATCGGCTCGACGACCGAGCGGAACTTCTGCACGGGCATCGACCTGAAGGAGGTGGCCGCCGCGGGGGGCTTCGCCGGATTGGCTCGGCAGGCCGGGTACGGCCCCGTGCCCGGGTCGGGCCAGACGCACCGCGACGCCAAGGTCCGCAAGCCGGTCCTGTGCGCGGTGGAGGGCCGCGTGATCGGGGGTGGGCTCCACTGGGTGGCGGAGGCCGACATCGTGGTCGCCGGCGAGCAGGCGACCTTCCGCGACACCCACGTCGAGCGCGGCTTCGTCGGCAACCGCGAGAACCTCGACCTGGCCCTCAAGGCGGGCCTGGGTGCCGCCCTGTACCTGAGCCTGGTGGGTGGCCACGTGGCGCTCGATGCCCAGCGGGCGCTGACGCTCGGGCTCGTCCAGGAAGTGGTGCCCGCAGGCCAGGCGCTCGCCCGGGCCCTCGAGCTGGCGGCGGTGGTGGCCCGCAACTCCCCGACGGCCATGGCGCGCCAGCTCGAGACCTTGTGGAACGTCACCCGGATGCACCACGAGGAAGCAGTCGACTACGGCTGGAACCTCCTACGCTGGCAGCAGGAGCATCCGGACTCGACCGAGGGAGCGATCGCCTTCGCCGAGAAGCGCGAGCCCGACTGGCAGCCTCTGTAGCCCGTCGGGCGGGAGCCCCGTGCAGGCCCCGACGAGGGCCGCGGCGGTCGGACGCGCAGCTGCGGCGGCCGTGGCGACCGGCTTGACCCGATGAGTCACCTGCTGTAGTACTCAGTCACCTGCAGGAGCCCTGCGGCTGCTGGCCAGAGGGACACGAGGGTGGACGGGAGGCGAGGGTGGACGAGGCCGCTGCTCGGACGTACCGCGACGTCATGATGGCCGACCCCCCCGGGGGGCTCTCGGCCGTGGAGGAGGCACGCCTCGAGCGGGCCTTCGGTGAGGTGTGGGCGCGCCCGGGACTCGGGCGTCGCGAGCGCCGCCTGGTGACCATCACGTGCACGGCCTTCGCGGTCACGCCCCAGCCCATCATCGACCACACGTACGCGGCCATGAAGAGCGGCGACGTGACCATCGAGGAGCTCCTCGAAGTAGTGCTGCACTTCGCCGTCTACTGCGGGTGGCCGAAGGCCTCGAACCTCGAGATGTACGTGCGCCAGTCGTGGGCACAGGTCCAAGAGGAGCAGGGCGGGGAGCCGGTGCCGCTGCCGCAGCGGAGCAACGACGAGCTGGGCGACAACGACTGGGAACGCCGGCTCCAGCGGGGAGCGCAGGAGTTCGCCGATGTCAACCTCGTGCCCGCGCCGGGTCGCGACACCCCTTACCAGCACGCCGGCATCCTCAACTACGTGTTCGGCCACGTGTGGCAGCGACCCGGCCTCTCCCGCCGTGACCGCCGCTTCGTGACCGTTGCGAGCGTGGGCGTGGACGAGGCACCGATCCCCATCCGATCCCACGTCGGGTCCGCCCTCAAGTCCGGCGACATCACGAAGACGGAGATGGACGAGCTGATCCTGCAATTCCGCACCTACGACAACGACCGGCGAGCCGACGTGTTGCAGGCCACGGCCGACGCGGCCTGGGCCGAGCTCGAGGCGGCCCGCGCCTAGCAGCCGGGGCCGGGCCCGGGGCGCGCTGCGGCACCGGCGCCGTCCTGGTGGCGTCGCGGCCATCCGGGGGGACCGAGGCTCTCGCCCCCTGCCGGTGTCGGGAAAGGGCCGGGCCGGACCAGGCCCTACCCGCCCTCGGCGTAGCGCTGCAACGCGGCACGGGCGAGCTCCGCGACCTGCGGCGGCTGTGCCACCCCCGCTCGCCGTGCCACGTCGGCCATGAGATCGAGGTCCTTCGTGAGGAGCGTCGCAGCGGTCTGTCGCATGCCG
>Ga0070738_10005124_pt1 | contig 14873 bp, 11 predicted proteins | sample Coa_R2_2_FD_66446 | JGI IMG/M metagenome (GOLD analysis project Ga0070738, IMG submission 66446) | Surface soil microbial communities from Centralia Pennsylvania, which are recovering from an underground coalmine fire - Coalmine... | ecosystem: Environmental > Terrestrial > Soil > Unclassified ...
TAGAAGTCCGCCAGGACCTTGCGCACGGCGGCGTCCAGGGCGTTCACCGGCCCGTTGCCCGTGCCGGCCGTGTGTATGACCTCCTGGCCCACCCTGATCTTCACGGTGGCCTCCGAGATCAGCCCCAGGCCCTCGCGGCGCTCCACGATGGCCAGGAAGTCGACCAGCTCGAAAGGTGGCTTGTAATCCTGATCCATGCGCTTGATCAGCAGGTGGAACGAGCCGTCGGCCCCTTCGAACTGATAGCCGTCGCTCTCCAGCGCCTTGATGCGTTGCACGAGCGTGCGCGCCTGGGTCTCGGTGACCGTGACCCTGCCGCTGCTCTCGGCCTTGGATAGCACGTTGCCGCGTCCCGACAGCTCCGAGACCAACACGCGCTGGTGGTTGCCCACCAGGGTGGGATCGATATGCTGGTACGAGGTCTCCACTTTGCGCATGGCGCTGACGTGCACGCCCCCCTTGTGGGCAAAGGCGCTGTGGCCGACGTACGGCGCCGCGTTGTGCAGGGTCATATTGGCTGTCTCGCTGACCATGTGCGCCACTTCGGTCATGGCGCTCAGCCGCCCCGGCAGCAGCACCTCGTGGCCCATCTTCAAGGCCAGCGTCGGCACGATGGAGCATAGGTTTGCATTGCCGCAGCGCTCGCCGTAGCCGTTGATGGTGCCCTGTACGTGGGTCGCGCCGCGGTTGACGGCCGCCAGCGTATTGGCCACGGCCAGCTCGCAGTCATTGTGCGTATGGATGCCGAGCGGCACCTCGGGACCGAGGGCCTCGCGCACCTGATCCACGATGGCCGCGAGGTCGTCCGTCAGCGTGCCGCCGTTGGTGTCGCAGAGGATGATGCACGCGGCACCGGCATCGCGCGCCGTGGTGAGCGTGCTCAGCGCGTAATCGCGGTCGGCCTTGAACCCGTCGAAGAAGTGCTCGGCGTCGTAGAATACCCGGCGTCCCAGTCCGCGCAGATAGGTGATGGACTCGCCGATCATGGCCAGGTTCTCGCCGCGCGTCGTCTCCAGCACCTCTTCCACGTGCAGGGTCCAGCTCTTGCCGAACAGGGTGACCCACTCCGTGCCCGAGTCGACCAGGGCACGGATGTTGGCGTCCTCTTCCACCCCCGTCCCGGGGCGCCTGGTCGAGCCGAAGGAGGTGATCCGCGTATGGTCCCAGGTGCGCGCGCGAGCCTGCCGGAAGAATTCGGCGTCCTTCGGGTTGGAGCCCGGCCACCCGCCTTCGACGTAGTCGACGCCCAGCCAGTCGAGCTTGGTGGCAATCTTCAGTTTGTCTGCCACGGAGAGGGACACCCCTTCGCCCTGCGTCCCGTCGCGTAGTGTGGTGTCATAGATCGTGATGCGTGCCATTGTTTACGAGGTCCTCCATTGTCGTCATCAAAGGCCGGCGGGTGGGGCGCCTGAGGCTAAAGCCTCATGGCAGGTACGCGACCATAAATGGTCAGTGGTGGCCATTCATGGCCCGGTCTCTGCCATGACCCTTCCGGGTCAGGCGCCCGGTCAAGCGTGAACGTTCAAGCGGCCGCCAGCCGCGCGACAATGGCGTCGCCCATGGCGCTTGTACTCAACGGTGGACCATTGGAGGCGAGATCGGCCGTGCGGAGTCCTTCACCGATGGCGAGGCCGACGGCTTCTTCGACCGCCTCTGCCTCGGCCGGCAGGTTGCACGAATGGCGCAGCAGCATGGCCACGGACAGGATGGCGCCGAGCGGATTGGCGATGCCGCGCCCGGCGATGTCGGGCGCGGTGCCGTGGATCGGCTCGTATAACCCTATCGTGCCGGTCCCCAGGCTTGCCGACGGTAGGATGCCCAGCGAGCCTGCCAGCACGCTGGCCTCATCGCTCAATATGTCGCCGAAAGTGTTCTCGGTCACCAGGACGTCGAAGGAACCGGGTGCGGTGATCAGGCGCATGGCGGCCGCGTCCACCAGCACGTGTTCCACCTGCACGTCCGGGTAGTCGGCGGATATGGCCGTCACCACCTGGCGCCACAATTGGGAGGTGGCCAGGACGTTGGCCTTATCGACCGAGGCCAGGCGCTTGCGGCGGGCACGGGCCGCCTCGAACGCCACCCGCGCCACGCGCTCGATCTCCGGCGTCGAGTAGGCCATGGTATCGACGGCACGCCGGATCTGACCTTCCTCGAAGATACCTTGCGGCTGCCCGAAATACAGGCCGCCCGTCAGCTCGCGCACGATCAGCAGGTCCGCGCCGGCCAGGCGCTCGGGACGCAGCGGGGATGCGCCGAGCAGGCCGGGATACACGCGCACCGGCCGAAGGTTCGTGTACAGGCCCAATTCCTTGCGGGTTCTCAACAGGCCCTTCTCCGGGCGCACCGTCGCCGACGGGTTGTCCCACTTCGGCCCGCCGACCGCGCCGAGCAGCACGGCATCGGCGGCCTTGCAGCGCCGCAGCGTTTCCTCGGAGACGGGCTCGCCGGTGAGGTCGATGGAGGCGCCGCCGAATGGGTGCTCTTCGAGATTGAACGTGTGGCCGAAGCGGTCGCCAATGGCGCGAAGCACCTTCACCGCTTCCGCCGTCACCTCCGGGCCGATGCCGTCGCCGGGGAGGACCACGATGTCAAAGGCCATGCCCACCCCTACACCGTCGCCGCCTGCGCGGCCATCTCTTCGGGCGTGGGCCGCGCCTCGAGGATGGCAGGTCCCACGGCGATCAGGCGATTCAGGGCGTCGAGATAGGCTCGCGCGCTGGCCACCACGATGTCGGTATTGCCGGATCGGCCCAGGAAGACGCGCGGTCCGGCGTCGACGCGCACGTGCACCTCGCCGATGGCGTCGATACCGGCAGTCACGGCCTGTACCGCGTACTCGGCGAGGCTGTACGGCACCGGGATGCTCGGCCCCACGATGGCGTCGATGGCCTTGTAGGCGGCATCGACCGGACCGGTGCCCGTCGCGGCCATGATATGCAGGTTGCCCTTGCTATCGAGCAAGCGCACCGAGGCGGTGGGGATGGCCGGCTCGCCGCAGGTGACCTGCAAGCCGTCCAGGCGGAACGTCTCGACCACGGTGCGCACCTCGTCGGCCACCAGGGCTTCCAGATCGAGGTCGCTGACCTCCTTCTTCTTGTCCGCCAGCTCCTTGAAGCGCAGCACGACCCGGCCCAGGTCTTCCGGCGTCAGATCGTACCCCAGCGATTGCAGGCGTGCCTTGATGGCATGCCGGCCGGAGTGCTTGCCCAGCACCAGGCGGTTCTGCACGAGGCCGACGTCGCGCGCGTCCATGATCTCGTAGGTGGTGCGCTCCTTGAGGATGCCGTCCTGGTGGATGCCCGACTCGTGGGCGAAGGCGTTGGAGCCGACCACGGCCTTATTCGGCTGCACCAGGATGCCGGTGCGCGCGCTGACCAGCCGGCTGGTGCGGTGAATCTCCGTGGTGTCGATGCCCGTGCCGATGCCGTACACGTCGGCGCGCGTGCGCAGGGCCATCACGATCTCCTCCAGCGCGGCGTTGCCGGCGCGCTCGCCGATGCCGTTGACGGTGCATTCGACCTGCCGCGCTCCGGCGGCCACGCCCGCCAGCGAGTTGGCCACGGCCAGGCCCAGGTCGTCGTGGCAGTGGACCGAGATGATGGCATCGGCGGCGCCGCGCACCTGGCGGCGAATGGCGGCGATCAGATCGCCGTATTCATCGGGCGTGGCGAATCCGACGGTGTCGGGGATATTGAGCGTCGTGGCGCCCTCGGCGAGCGCGGCTTCCAGCACTTCGAAGAGATAGTCGCGCTCGGTACGCGTGGCATCCATCGGCGAGAACTCGATATCCTCGCAGTAGCCGCGGGCGCGCGCCACCATGGCGCGGGTGGCATCCAGCGCTTCCAGGCGCGACTTGCGGAACTGGTGTTCGAGGTGGATGTCGCTGGTGGACATAAAGACGTGGATGCGCGGGCGCGCCGCCACCTTGATCGCCTCCCAACAGCGGTCGACGTCGGCTTCCACCGCCCGGGCCAGGCCGCAGATGACCGACCCGTCTACCAGCTCGGCGATGCGCCGCACCGCGTTGAAATCGTCGGGCGATGCGACGGGGAAGCCCGCCTCGATGATGTCGACCCCCATGCGCGCCAACTGGCGCGCGATCTCCAGCTTCTCATCCGTGTTGAGCGTGGCCCCGGGCGACTGCTCGCCGTCACGCAACGTGGTATCGAAGATCAGCACTCGGTCCATAGTTCCTCCCGATCAACGCTCGTGTCTCTCGGGCTTGCCCGGCGGTTTTAACCGCCGGTCCCGGTGGAGGCGGGCTGAAGCCCGCCGCTAGGCCCGACATGACGTACTCCCCGGACTGAAGTCCGGGGTTTCCAGGTCGCAGTGCCCTCACTTCAGCCAGCTCATCATCGAGCGCAGCTCCTTGCCGATAGTCTCGATCTGCGTCTCGGCCTGCTGCCGGCGCATGGCCAGGAACGATGGCCGGCCGGCCTTGTTCTCCAGGATCCATTGCTTGGCGAACGAGCCGTCCTGAATGGCCGCTAGCAATTCCTGCATCACCCGGCGTGTCTCCGGGCCGATCACCTTCGGCCCGGCGGTGTAATCGCCGTACTCCGCGGTATCGCTGATGGAGAAGCGCATGAAGCCCAGCCCGCCGCGATACATCAGGTCCACGATCAGCTTGAGCTCGTGCAGGCACTCGAAGTAGGCGCTCTCGGGCTGGTATCCCGCTGCCACCAGGGTCTCGAAACCGGCCTGCACCAGCGCGCTGACGCCGCCGCACAGCACGGCCTGCTCGCCGAACAGGTCGGTCTCGGTCTCTTCCTTAAAGGTGGTGGCCAGCACGCCGGCGCGCAGGGCGCCGATGCCGTGGGCATAGGCCAGCGCATTATCGCGCGCTTCGCCCGAGGCGTCCTGGTGGATGGCGATCAGCGCCGGCACGCCGCCGCCCTCGACGTAGACCGAGCGCACCAGGTGCCCCGGCCCCTTGGGCGCGATCATGCTGACGTCGATGAAGTCGGGCGGCAGCACCTGGTTGAAATGAATGGAGAAGCCGTGCGCGAACATCAGGGTCTGCCCGTTGCGCAGGCCGGGCGCGATCTCCTGATTGAACAGATCGGGCTGGATGTGATCCGGCACCAGCACCATGATCACATCGGCGGCCATGACCGCTTCGCGCACCGTCTCGACCCGCAGCCCCTCGTTGCGCGCCGCCTCGCGCGAGCGCGAGCGCTCCGGCAGGCCCACGATCACCGAGACGCCGCTGTCACGCAGGTTAAGGGCATGGGCATGCCCCTGGCTGCCATAGCCCAGGATCGCGACCGTCTTACCGTCCAGGCGTCCCGGATCGGCGTCGGACTCGTAATATAACTGTGCCATCCATACTCCTTATGTTGGGTGGCCTGACTCTGAAGGGTCATGGCAGCCACCCGGCCCTGAAGGGCCGCAAGAGACCATTTATGGTCTCGTCCCTGCCATGAGGCTTCAGCCTCAGGCCATTGGCCAATTATCCCTTCGACATGGCCACGACGCCGGTGCGCACCATCTCCTTGATGCCGAAGGTGCGCAACACCTGGATCAATGAGTCTATCTTATCTTCCGGACCGGTCGCCTCCATCAGCACCGTGTCCGGCGTCACGTCGACCACGTTTGCATGGTAGACCGTCGCCAGTTGCAGGACTTCGGGGCGGTGGCCGGCCGAGGTGCTGACCTTGATGAGCGCCAACTCGTGCGCGACCGAGGGATCATGGGTTATTTCATTCACCTTGACGACCTCGATCAGCTTGTAGAGCTGCTTGATCACCTGCTCCACGTCGGTGGTGGCCCCATCGACCACGATGGTCATGCGCGAGATGCCCGGCTGGTCGGTATGGCCCACGGTCAGGCTCTCGATGTTGAACATGCGCCGCCGGAACAGGCTGGCGATGCGGTTCAGTACGCCCGGCTGGTCCTGCACGTGCGCGACCAGGATATGGTGTTGCTTCTGCATCATACGGTGGCCATCCTCGCTTCCTCGGACTCGATCATCTCTTTAATGCTCTGCCCGGACGGGATCATGGGGTAGACGTTTTCCTCCTGCGCGACCTGGAAGTCGATGATCACCGGCCCCTGATGGGCGAGCGCCGCCGCCACCGCACCGGCTACATCGCCGGGATCGCGCACGCAGAGGGCCATGATGCCGTAGGCCTCGCCGAGCTTGACGAAGTCCGGGCTGTGGATGGGCGTGGCCACGTAGTTCTTCTTGTGGAAGAGGTCCTGCCACTGGCGCACCATGCCCAGGTGGCCGTTGTTCAGGACGCACACCTTGATGTTTATGTTCTCCTGCACCAGCGTCGACAGCTCGGGGATGCTCATCTGGAAGCCGCCGTCGCCGCAGATGGCCCAGACCGTGGCTTCGGGACGGGCCAACTTGGCGCCCATAGCGGATGGGACGCCGAAGCCCATCGCGCCCAGACCGCCGGAGCTGATCCAGCTATTGCGCTCGTCGCGGTTGAAGAACTGCGCCGCCCACATCTGGTGTTGCCCGACGTCGGTGGTCACGATGATCGGGGCGGGCGTCTGCTTGTAGATCTCCTCGACGGGGTGGGCGGGCGAGATGGTCTGCCGGTTGAGGAAGTAGGCCTCCTGCACGCGCGGGCTGCGCCAGCTCTCGATGCGCTCGATCCAGTCGGCATGGCCGGCCGGCTGGATGTGCTTATTGAGCTCTTGCAGCACCAGGCGGCAATCGCCCACGATCGGCACCGTGGCCGGAACGTTCTTGCCGATCTCGGCCGGGTCGATCTCGATATGGATGACCTTGGCATTCGGCGCAAAGGCGCTCAACTTGCCGGTCACGCGGTCGTCGAAGCGCATGCCGATGCCGATCAGCACGTCGCATTCGTCGACGGCGCGGTTGGCATGGACCCAGCCGTGCATGCCCAGGAACCCATAGTTGAGCGGATGGCTCTGCGGGAAGGCGCTGATGCCGAGCAGCGTATTGAGCACCGGGATATGGGCCGTCTCGGCCAGCTGCCGCAACTCGGCGTAGGCGCCCGAGATCACGGCGCCGTGACCCACGATGATCAGCGGCTTCTGGGCCCGGGCGATCAGGGCCGCCGCCTCCTTGATCTGGCGCACGTGGCCCTGGTAGGTCGGCTTGTAGCCGGGCAGGTCGACAGTGTCGGGATAAACGAACTCCGCCTTGTTCAGGAAGACATCCTTGGGGATATCGATCAGCACGGGGCCGGGCCGGCCGGTGCGCGCGATATGGAAGGCTTCCTTGACCGTGCGGGCCAGGTCGGCCGGGGTCTTGACGAGATAGTTGTGCTTGGTGATCGGCTGCGTGATGCCGACGGTATCCGTCTCCTGGAAGGCGTCGCTGCCGATGAACTTTGTCGTCACCTGGCCGGTGATGGCTACCACGGGCACGGAGTCCATGAAGGCCGATGCCAGGCCGGTCACCAGGTTGGTGGCGCCGGGGCCGGAGGTGGCCAGGCACACGCCCACGGTGTCTCGCGCCCGGGCGTAGCCGTCGGCGGCGTGAGCGGCGTTCTGCTCGTGCCGAACGAGCACGTGGCGAATCGGGTAATCCGGGAACACATCGTACAGCGGGATGGTCACGCCGCCCGGCAGGCCGAACATCGTCTCGACGCCCTCGCGCAACAGACTCTCGCACAGGATGCGTGCGCCGCTCAGTTCCATGGTTATCCTCCTTGATGACAGACAAAAAAAGCCCTTTGCCCCACGGGGCAAAGGGACGAGACACCCGGCCTCGCGTGCCGCGCCATCGCACCCTGCAACGACGCCCGCGGCACAAACACGGCCAAAACAAAAACCCCCCATCCCGATCAGGGACGAGAGGCCTCTCGCGGTACCACCCTAATTGGCCGGACTCATCCCCGGCCCACTCTGCGCGATAACGGTGCGTCCCGGTCCGCGACCTACACTCCATGGTCCGCGCAGGTCTGGACAGCTCAGAGGTGAGTTCGGCTTCGGCCGCTGCCGGGATTCCAGCTACCCCGGCTCTCTGTCAGCGCCCGCGCTGCCTACTACTCCTCGTCAGCGCCTTGTCGCGGACAGGCCGCCTTCGTTTGGCGGCACGCCCACTACTATTAATGACTATAACAAACGGATGGCCGCGCTGCAAAGTGGACACGCTGCCCACAAGCACCCCTGTGCCGGGTGTGCAGCGTGGATGGAATCGCCACTCATGGTTGATGAGGTAGTATTCTCTACTGCGTCGCCGCCAGCAGGTCGCGCACCGTCGTGGGTCAGGCCGCCTCCGACATCGATCAGCTGCTCGGCGATGGTCGGCATCTAGCCACGCTGCTCCAGGGGGACATACGGGCGCGGCGCCGGGCCGACGTACCGCGCAGACGGGCGGATCAGGCGGTTGTCGGCCAGTTGCTCCAGAACGTGGGCGGTCCAGCCCGCGATGCGGCTCAAGGCAAAAGCGGCCGGCATCAGCTCTGGCCGCAGGCCCAGCCCGTACAGGACCGGTGCCGTGAAGAATTCCACGTTGGGATAGAGCTTCCGCTCGACGTAGTACGGATGGGACGCGGTGACCTCTTCGATGCGCCGGGCGACCTCGTAGGCCCGGTGGTCGCCGGTCTCGTCGGCCAGCTCGCGGGCCAGGTCCTCCAGGTGCCGGGCGCGCGGATCGCGCGTCTTGTAGATGCGATGGCCGATGCCCATCAGGCGGCGCTTGCTGGCCAGCGCCTCCTCGATGAACGCGTCGACCCGGTCGGGCGAACCGATCTCCAGGAACATCTCCATGGCCCGGCGGTTGGCGCCGCCATGGGCGTCGCCCTTGAGCGTGGCCACCGCCGCGGTGATGGCGCAATACATTTCGGCGCTGGCGCCGGTGGCGACGCGCGCGGCGAAGGTCGAGGCGTTAAGGCCGTGCTCGGCCAGCAGCACAAGGTAGGTGTTCATGGCGCGCTCGGCGGTGGGCGTGGGCATTTTGCCGTGCAGCAACTGGAGGATGTTGGCGGCATGTCTGAGGTCTGGGCGCGGCGGTACGGGGTCCAGGCCGTGCGACCGGCGCTCGGCAGAGGCCAGGGCGATGGGCATCAAGCCGGCCAGGCGCACGCCTATGCGGCGCGCATTCTCCATGCTGAGGTCCTCGGCGTTGGGATCAAGCTGTCCCAGGGCGGAGACGGCGGTGCGCACCGCGTCGATGGGCATGCCGGTTGCCGGAAGGCTATGGATCAGCGCGATAGCCTCACGATCCTGCTCGGCCGCGGCCATCTCGGCGCGTAGGGCGGCGATCTGCTTCTTGGTCGGCAGCTCACCGTGCAGCAACAGGTAGAAGACCTCTTCAAACGATGCCTTGGTGGCCAGGTCGTCGATAGCGTACCCGGCGTAATGGAGCGTTCCCGCCGTCCCGTCGATGGCGCCCAGGCGGGTCTCGGCCGCGACGACCGACTCCAAACCGCGCGCTTCAGGTGCTGCTGATACCATTGTAGCCTCCTCTAGACCAATGCACTGCTAGACTAATGCACATCTATATATTATACTTGATTTATGTTGACGACAACCGGGTGCCAGCGGATACGTCATGCAGGTAACGAACGGAACGGGACGGACGACGATGGCGATGATGATCGAAGGGCATGAGTTTTTCACGACCGACGAAGCCTGCGCGGCCCTGGGTGTCAAGGCGGCCACGCTCTATGCCTATGTCAGCCGCGGCCTGCTGCGCAGCTATCGTCAAGGCATCAAGCGCCGGCGCCTGTACCGCCGCAGCGAGGTCGAGGGCCTGTTGCAATTTGGCCCGGCGGCGCGAAGCGCCGCCGAGACACCCGAGTTGCCCGAGGCGGAGAGCTGGATCCCGTATACCTAGTGCACGATCCGAAGCTAGACGTCGCATTGCTGGCCTGAGAGCGCCGGAGTACCCGCTTGTGGGGCCTTGCCGGCCCTCGTTGCCGGCTGAGCACGCGTGCTAGTCGGCGCTCTCAGGAACGATGCCCCGCTGAGAATTATTCCCTCTGAAATAACGCTGGAGACGTGTCGCCGCGCGAGCGGCGGCACACTTTGGGATCGCGGCGCAGCGGCCCCTGGTCAGATAGATCGCCGTTGGCCGGGATAGGCAGTTAGCCCGGATTATTCATGGCGGCTGCGACGGCGGTGCGGCCCGGCCTGGCGGCGGCCCGCGGGCCGCCGCCGCCGGCATCCGTGCCGGCCCCCCGTTGCCGGCATGGTGTTCCGCGCTCCGCGTGAATAATGCAGCTTAGCCGAGCAGGGCGCGCAGCCCTGTGGCCAGTGAGGTGCGGGCGACCACGTTCAGCAGGTCGCGCAGGCGAGAGACGTCGGCGCAGGAGCGATAGACATCGCCGGGCCGCGGCGGCGCGAAGGTGTAGGGGAGCGGGCGGCCCATCACCTCCTCGATGGCCAGGCGCAGCGCCAGCAGCGAGGTCTCGTGGCCGGTGGCCACGTTGACCACGTGATGGCCGCTAAGTTCCCGGCTGACGGCCGCGACGTTGGCGCATGCCACGTCGTCGACGAAGACAAAGTCGCGCGTCTGCGAGCCATCGCCGGTCAGAAAGACCGGGCGTCCGTGGCGCGCCGCGTCGGCGAAGCGGGCGATGACGCCGCTGTAGGGCGAGTTGGGGTCCTGCCGCGGCCCGAAGACATTGAAGTAGCGCAGGGCCACCGTCTCCAGGCCGTACAGATCCGTGTAGAGGCGGGCGTAATCCTCGCAAATGCGCTTATGCAGGGCGTAGGGCGAGAGCGGGTCCAGGGGCTCGCCCTCGGCCAGCGGCACGTTCTGGTTGCGGCCATAGACCGCGGCCGAGCTGGCCAGCACCACCCGCCGCACGCCGTTGGCGCGGGCGGCCTCCAGCACCGCCACGGTACCGCGCGTGTTGTCGTCGTGGCTGCGCACGGCGCGCCGCATGGAGAGCGGCACCGAGACGCAGGCGGCCAGGTGGATGATGGCCTCGGGCTTGAAGCGCCGAACGGCCCGCTGCACGGCCAGGGGATGGCGCACGTCGCCCCGCACCAAGTATATCTCGCGGCTGACCCCCGCGAGGTTGGCCGTGTTACCCGTCAGCAGCGAGTCGAAAACGCAGACCTCGTGTCCGTCCGCCACCAGGCGCTCGACCGTCCAGGAGCCGATGAAGCCGGCGCCGCCGCTGACGAAAACGCGCATTAGGCCCCGGCTTCGGCCGTCTCGCGCTGCTCGATCCGCACCAGCGGCACGCCCGGCTTCATGCGGTCGGTGTAGAGGATGCCGTCGAGGTGGTCGATCTCGTGTTGGAAGCAGCGCGCCAGCCAGCCCTCGGCCTCGATTGTCTGGTTCTTGCCCCGGCGATCCTTGCCGCGCACGGTCACGCGGGCGTGCCGCTCGACGGCGCCCAGGTAGCCGGGCAGGCTCAGGCAGGCTTCATTGGCCGTCTCCATCTCCGGCGAGGCGGAGACGATCTGTGGGTTGACGAAGACGTAGACCTGGTCGTCGAGCTCGGCGACGAACAGGCGCTGCGACACACCGACCTGGGGAGCGGCCAGCCCGATGCCGTGATCTGCCTCACGCATGGTCTCGATCATGTCGTCGATGAGGGTCTGCACGGTTCGATCGATCTTGCGCACCGGCTGGGCCTTGATGCGCAACACACGGTCCCCAAAGCGGCGGATAGGGCGTACGGCCATAGGACGTCCTTAACAAGGTCATGCAGGCAACGCGTATGAGATGATCTGGCCACTTGGCCAGGCCACCACCCGTATTTTAGCCGATCGGCGCGCCTGCGAGCCTTGCCGGACACGTTCCTCCTCCCGCAGCGCTGCGCGATAGACCGACACGCCGGGACTCGGGAGCGCGGGCGTCCCCGCCCGCCCCGTCGGTGGGCTTGAAGGGAGCACACGTCAGGGCATGCAAACCGTGCCCGATCTGGGATGTCGCCCGACCCGGCCGCAAGCCCGCCCGTCTCCCCGGTATCGTCTATGTACGGACGGAGACGGGGGACGGCGGGCGAGGACGCCCGCGCTCCGAAGTCCGAGCATCTTCGTGCCGCTCTACGCGGCCGGCACCTGGGCGCGTCGCCGCGTCTACGTGGGATTGTCCGGTAGGTCTGCGCCGTGGTCTGGATCGCCGTCAATCTCAGCCGCGTCCGGCAGTTGCTGGGCCCGGTAAACGGTGATCAGGAAGGTACAGAGGATTAGCAGGTGCACGCTCGTGCACCACTCGCACAGCGCATGCAGGCGTACGATCTCGACGTAGACGAGGTAGAGTACGGCGACAAGCCCCGCCGCACCCCAGATGGCGTGGGCCAGCGTCACGCCCGCCGGCGCGCTGCCATGGCGCCGCGCGGAGCGCCACGCTACCAGCGCCAGGATGCCGCTGACCACGAACCATAAAAGGCCGGGCACCGTGATCGGGATCTGCGTCCCCGGCACGACCGAATAGGCGCTCGTGGTGACCTGCGCGCAGTTGACAAAGCCGCCCGATGTGCACAGCAGCGGCACCCGGGCGTAGTGTACGGTGGTCAAGTAGGCGCTGACGCCGATACCGGCGAGCGCCATCGCCACCAGCGCCGCCAGGAGCGGTTCGGACAGGAGGGGATGGCGCCCATGCTCCTTCTCGCGCCCCATGGCGGTCACCGCCGGCGGCGACTGTTCGGTCACGGAGCCCTTCCTCAGGGGTGGGTCGGCAATTGCCGCTGGAGACGTTGAATGGTCGCCGTGTTGCAGGCGCTGGCGGGCTGGTTATGTGTCACCATGCAGATGGCGGCGGTCTCGTAGTTGGCGTTACCGATGATGCCCCGCGTGATAGGGCTGGCGGGATTGCTCAGTGCGTTCGCGATCTGCGTCCAGTCCTTGCCGCTCAACACGCTGTAGTCGAAGCCCTCGGCATAGGCACCAGGGGCGTCGTTGGCATAGACCCCCGCGATGTCGAGGAAGGGATAACCGTTATTGCCGAGCGTGGAGAGCAACTGCTGCTGCTGGCTGGTGAGGGAATCCTGAGCTTGGCCGTTGCGGTCTTCATTCTCGAGGGCCACCAGACTGATGTACTTGCTGGTGTAGCTGCTGCCGTGGAAGGTCACCGTGGCGATGTTCCCGTCGCTCTCGGCCGAGCGCATGTAGGTCAGGTTCGAGAACGTGCCGAAGCGGCTGAGGGCGTTGAGCAGGCTCCAGCGGATGGCGGCGCAGTGGGGGCAATAGTCGGCGCCGATGTAGAGCACCTCGGGTTTGCCGTTTTGTTGCAAGGGCGGCCCGGAGATCTTGCGGAGCGGAATCGGCGAGGCTATACCGCCGCCTACCGCCGCGAGCACGGAGGGGGGAACGTCCGTCGCCTGGTGCAGGATGGTCGCGGAGACGGGCTGGCCGATCTGCGCGTTGGCGCTTGAACTGGTCTGGTTGGCGATGAAGATATAAATTGCAATAACCACGATCACCAATACGGGAATCCCAATCAGAGGGATCGGCCCACGCCACCATGGCCGCTGCGCCTGCTGGCGGGCGCGCCGCCGCTGCTGCCCGCGACTCAACTGCTGCGCGCCGCTCGCTCGCCCCCTTGGCGAGGACTGGGCCGGCCGCGTCCGCTCGCCCGCGGATGTCTGCCGCGGCTCTGTATTGCCCGTTTGTGCCATCTTCCTTCCCCTTCACCTGTTTCTACACACATCTTAGCGCTTTACGGCCTTAGCGCTTCACCGCCACCTCGTTGGAGCCATTCGCCGAGGGCACCACGGCTACCACACGATTGTCCGAGGTCCGGATGATCGTCACCGCGTTGCCGCCGATGCTGGCCACGTAGAGGTAGCGCCCGTCCGGCGTCACGTCCGGCCCGTGCGGCTGGGAGGCGACGGGGATCGTCGCCCTCACGCGGCGGCTGGCCGCGTCGATCACCGAGACGGTGTTGCCAAGCTGATCCGCCACGTAGATCGTGCGGCCGTCGGGGCTGGCCACCAGCAGGGCCGGCCCCTTGCCGACCGCGATGGTCGCCACGACCTTCAGCGTATCCTGCGACACAACGCTCACGCTATTGGAGGTCTGGTTGGTGACCCACACTTCGCGGCGCGGCGCGTCGACGGCCACGCCGAAGGCTCCCGGCGCGGTGATCACGGCCTTGCCCGGCTTGAGCGTGCGCGCGTCGAGGGTATAGATCCAGGCGCCGCCGCCGCAGGCCACGTACAGGGTGCGTCCATCCTCCGAGATGTCGATGCCGTGCGGCTCGAAGCAGCCCTGATCCGGGAAGGTGACGGTCTGGGTCCGCCCGGTCGCCATATCGATCACGCTCAGATCGCTGGAGCGGAAGTTGGTTACGTAGGCGCGGCTGTGATCGGGCGAGAAGGCGATGTGGGCCGGGCCAAGGCCGACCTTGAAGGTGCGTATCACGCGCATGGTGCGGATATCAATCTCGCTAACCGTGCCGGGTTCGGCGCCGAAGTTGGTGACCAGGATGTAGGGCGCGCCGTCGATGCCGTCGACGCCGTGCGCCTGCACCCCGGTGCGCAGCAGCGGGCCGTTCAGTCGGCTCACCCCGTTCGATCCCATCTCCGTGACGAAGACGGTGTACGGCAAGCGGCGGGCGAAGGCGACGTTGAGCGCGGCGCCGAGGTTTGACGTCCGCGGCGCCGCGCCGCGGGTGGTGGTGGCCGTGCCGCCCCGCGGCGTGAGCAGGCGCATCGCGCCGCTGAGCGGCACGTTGTAGACGAACTGGCGCACGGAGACCCAGGCGCCGTTGCTCTGCTCCTGCACGGTCAGGCCCCAGCGCCCGTTCATCGGCGCGTAGACGCCGCTCACGCGCCAGGTAGTGGGGCCGACCTTGGCGGCCAGATAGGGCAAGACGCCCATGTTCATATCCAGCGACTCGGAGAGCAGGCGGACGGCCGGGGCCTGTACCCCTGTGATGGTGAAGGTGTTGGGCGCGGCGATACGCCCCGGGGTGACCGCGATGGTGACCGCTGCCGCGTTGCCGGCCGGCACCATGAACGCCGCGCCGGGGCCGACCC
>Ga0070738_10005126_pt1 | contig 14869 bp, 11 predicted proteins | sample Coa_R2_2_FD_66446 | JGI IMG/M metagenome (GOLD analysis project Ga0070738, IMG submission 66446) | Surface soil microbial communities from Centralia Pennsylvania, which are recovering from an underground coalmine fire - Coalmine... | ecosystem: Environmental > Terrestrial > Soil > Unclassified ...
AGCAGATGCGCCAGGATCGTCGCGTCGATCTTGTCCGTCTTGATCTTGGCGTCCGCGATCGCCTTCACCTTCAGCGGATGCGCCAGCACGACCTCCTCGCAGAGCTCGTCCAGCCAGTCGAACATCACCGTCCAGTTGCGCGTCGCCTCCAGAACGGCATGGGCATTGTCCGAGTAGGGCGACAGAAAGCCCGCGAGCGAGCGGCTGTCGTTCCGCACGCGGCCCGAGCGCAGCGTCTTGCCGGCCGTGTCCTGAACGACGATGTGGCTGTAGGCTTTGTGATAGTCGACGCCGATGTGGTAATCGTAAGACATGGATGCACTCCGGGGTTCGTTGAGTCCGCAAACCCACGGTAACCCACTTCCAACGGAGTGCATCCGCCCTTCCAAAGCGATCATCAAAACCGCTCCGATCTCTCATTGGCGACGTCCGCTTTCATACCGCCTCCCCGTTCAGGTCAGTGCAGCCGCCGGTTCCAGCTGGCCTCGCGCGCTTCTATCTGCGCCTTTCTTTCGCCTGGCGTCACCCAAACTGTGTCCGCCGGCAGATGCGCCTTCAGCTCCGTGAGCTTGACCACTTCCGTCGAAACGACGGCGCTTGCGATGGGAGCCTTCGCCAGCCTCTGCCAGCGAATCGCGAAGGTTCCGGCAGGCATGCCTTCCGCGTCCAGCCAGTTGAAGACGCCCGGGTCCTTCGCGGCGATGACATAGGTGATCGTCCCGTCGCGGTTCGGCTTTGTCTGGCCGTTCGTGAGGCTGGATGTGTGGTGGACGAATTCGAGCGGGACCGCCCAAGTGTCGCCAAGCTCGAAGCCGACATAGGCGGCGCTGGCCGTGTCTAGCGTGACGATAAGCGCCTGATCGTGCTTAAGGTCGAAATGGCTCATCGTGAGATAACCCCAACCACCGACGCGCCCGAAAGGCTGGGCAATCGTGTTGGGCGCGACCTTGTAAATCCGCGGGCCGTATACGCCGAGCCACGCCCGCACCATCGTGGAGGCGAGGTCCATCGAACGGTGCACCATCTCGTCGTCGCTGGGAGACGGGGCAGGAGGAGGGCCGCCTACCGTGCGTATGGCAAGCATAGGCGGGGTCTGTGTGGACCAGCCGGAAAGGACGTCCCGGACAACCAGCAGGCGTGTATCCGGTGTCGACTGAATGTGATTTTGGCGCCCGTTCGCCGGGTCGGAATCGATGGTGATCGTAAAGCTGCCGTCAGGCGCCGTCACGATGTCGTCGCCCTGCAGGCCGGCAGGGATCTCATCGATGACCGAGCGAAAGAGCCCGAAGCGGGCCTGCACCGGCGGATTCGCGGATCGACGGCCGGTGATTTCATATCGGCGGGTCGGATCAATCGCGACCTGGCGGTAGATATCGTCCTGGTTCTGGAAGCCGTAGGACGCCCAGGGGATATCCATCCCGAACCATCGATGCGGCGCCTCGCCCATCCACATCAGCTTCGGCCGGCCCGGGTCGCTGTCGACGGCCCATTGCAGCGCCATGTAGGCGATCGCGTCGCTATCCTGCCGGATGGTCTTCGCCTCCTCCGGCTTCGCGGCCATCGGATCGGCGCGGAACATGGCTTCGAGCCTGCGCACGCCGTCCTGGAAATCCGGCCTAGCCACGATTTCCAGGGTCTTACGGTCGAGCTGCTGCTGGTCCTCGGTTCCGAGCAGCGTGGGGTCGGCGCCGCGGGCGACGCCTGATCCCATACCGGCTAGAGCGAGCAGCAGAGCCAGCGAATGGCTGGGGTTCATCGGCGTTCCCCTTACGACGTTGCACCGTTGACGTAGACGATCTGAACGCGCCGGTTTTGCGGTTCGAGCACGCCGTCCCTGGTCGGAACCAGCAGATCGCGCTTGCCCTTTGCGACAATTTCGACCTCGCTGGACGGGATACCCTGCTTTTCGAGCTCAGCCGCGACGGATTCCGCCCGGCGCTTCGACAGGCGCATATTGTAGGCGTCGGAGCCGACCGTATCGGTATGCCCGGTCACGGTAATTTCAGTCACCTTCGCCGGGCCGGCATTCTTCGCTGCGGTGTCGACGATCTCGACGGCCTGCGGGGTCAGGTCGGATTTATTGAAGTCAAAGAACACCATGTAGGACTTCGATACGGAGACTGGAGTCTGCGCCGCGGGCGGGACGTAGGCCGCCGGTTGTATCGCCTGCCCTTCGGACGCGCCGCCGAAGCGATAGCGCAGCTGGAAACCCCACATCCGGGGCTCGCCGTAGAAGGCCTGGTTGTAGCCGAGCGAGGTAATGATCGAGAAGGTGCCGATGCGGTAGGTCTGGTCCGTGGCATTGGTCATGAAGAACGAGGCGTCGAGCGGATAACCAGCGATGTCGTTCCAATCGAGCCTAAGATTCAGCAGGCCGTAATTGCCGATATAGCCGTCCGGAATTCGGGTCAGCGCCGCCGCCGACCAGAACGCGCCCTGCCACGAATAGGTCGCCGAGGCGTTGATGGCGCCGATCGAGTCCGGGACCGGCAGCGCGTACTTCGCGGTGACGCTGTATTTGTTCTTCGATACGAACGGGAAGGGCAGATTGGAGAGATCCGCGCCGGCGCTTACGAACTGATTGTAGGTGGCGTGGTCGTAAGAATAGTTGGCGGTAATTTCGACGCGATCAATCGGCTTGATCGTTCCTTCGAACTCAAAGCCCTCGATCGTCGCGGAGGCGGCATTGAGCGTGGCCGAACCGATCAGGTGCGAGACAGGATTGATGAAGGCGACCGTCCTCTGGATGCCGCTATAGTCGTCGTGGAAGAGATCGGCATCGGTGCGGACCGGCATATCGAATACTGTCCAGTCCGATTTAACGCCAATTTCCACGTCCTTGATGTGCTCAGGCTGGAATTTGAAGTTGCCGGTGCCGGCCTGGGTGAGGTTGAATCCGCCGGCCTTGTATCCGCTTCTGACGGTGACGTAGAGCAACGTCGATGGAGTGATCTGGTAGTCGAGACCCGCTGTAAAGGTGCCCGCCGAGAAATTCGCGTCGCCCGCGAAGGCGCAGTTCGGAACGGACTGACCGGGCTTCTGCGTGCAGGCCAAGGTGTTCGGGTTGTAGAAGAACGAATAATCGGAGCGGAAATCCCAGGTATAGCGGTATCCGCCGGTCAGCTTCAGCCCGTCCAGAACGTCGGCGATATTGCCGAGGTCGTACGTTTCCTGGGCGTAGACCGCCTGGCTTCTCTGGTTCTCATAGCCGATCTGCCGCGACGGAGCGCCCAGCTGAATCGATGTCTGGTAACCCGATCCGATCGGGTGATCGAACTCCAGATATCCGCCGATGACCCAATTCAGCGCATCGGACAGGCTCTTGCCCTGAAGCTGCAATTCTTCCGTCGCGAAGGAATATTCCTCGCCCCACTGCCCGACAGGCGGCTGCTGATTCAGGATCGCGAGCGAGCTTCCGTCCTGATCCTGGCCCTGCGTGTCTCTGATTTCGTAGTAGCTCGCGATGTTCTTGATGTAGAGATCGTCCGAAATATCCAGCCGCGCGATGTCGGTGGCGCCGTAGACCCAGTATTTCAGCAGTGTGTAGGCATCGTCCGTCGTCGCCCGCGGGCCGAGTGCCTGCTGCTCGGCATAGGCCGCGATCAGGCCGGGGCGCAATGCCGGAACGGGCAAGGTAGCCGGATTGATCGCAATCAGGCTGGTGCCGGTACCGTTTGTGTCGGAATAGAGGCTCGAAACCAGCAGGTAGTTGTCGAACCAATCGGTCGGCCGGAAGGTGATGCCGAGCCGGCCGGCCCAGTAATCTCGGTTGTCCAAATCGCGGCCGTTCGTGACGTCTTTGGTGAAACCGTCCCGCGACTGCCGATCGAAGGCAAACCGCACGTTCAGCACATCGTCGATGACCGGGACGTTGACCGCGCCCTGTTCGCCCAGATCGTGATAACTTCCAGCCGTCTGCTGGTAGTACCCCTCGAACGTTTTGGTAGGCCGCTTCGGCTCTATGAGGACGGCGCCGCCGGTCGTGTTGCGCCCGAAGAGCGTGCCCTGTGGCCCTTTGAGCACCTGGAGGTTTTCCAGGTCGTAGAAAAGACCGGGGCCGCCGGCCGCCGGCTGCAGACCGGAAGAATAGTAGAGTGGCGGTACCGGGACTTCGGCGAAATAAGACACGACACCCGGTCCGGCGCCCAGCGTGTAACCCTGGCCGCGGATCGTATAGGACGCCGTATCGCGCTGCGTGGAGATGCTGACATTCAGCGAGGGCACGTAATGCTGAAGGTCCTGCGCGGACGTGATCGATTTCTCTTGAATCTGCGCCCCGCTCATCGCCGTGATTGCGATAGGGACCGACTGAAGTTTTTCGTCACGACGACGCGCCGTGACCACCACCTCTTCAAGCTGTCCACTCGGTGAGCCGGCTTGCGTTCGGTCGGCTTCCTGCGCCTCCGCCGGCCGAGGAAACGTAACACATAGGCCAAGGGCCAATAGCAGGCCAATCGCGCTCGTTGCCGACAAAGTAATATCGCGCTTCATGTTCTTCCCCCTTTTGAAAAAATTGAATTTATTTTTATTCGGAAGGAAATACGTCCACCATCATGATAAAGGTCCGCAACGATGACATGCGCTGCGGCGGCATGGTGGCAGGACATTTCTTCCCCAATATTCCAAATCGCTGCGTTCGAAGCCCGGTGGCTGACGCTTCTCTCGTCGGGATCGGAAGCGGGGGTGATCTTGCAATGTGCCTATGCGAACGGTAAATGACCAAATAGACCAAAGATCATTACGGAACGGACCAACGGCATGACCAAGCACATTTCACGGCCCGCGCCGAAGTATCCATCCGCGAGTTTGGCGCGCGCGTTGTTGGCGGTAGTAGAAGATATCGGGGGTGATGTAAGCGCAATATTGGAACGCGCCGGGGTTGCCAGCTCCCGAGCGAATTGGCGTAAAACTGCCGGCCGCGTTCAGCTCACACAGGACCAGTTTATTGCCATCTACCGGGAGTGCATCGGGATTCTCGATCGTTATGCTCGGATCAATACAGGGCTATTACCCCTTTCGAGCGATGAATTCAGAATGCTCTGCCACTGCGTCATCACGTGCAACACGTTGTCAGCTGCTATCGCACGCGCTTCGGCATTCTCGGCAATGATTGAACACCGAGCGGGCCAGATATCGCTGCATGTCAGCGGCCGTCAGGCGGAGTTCCGCATGGGCTCGCTAAGAGCCAAACATGACGCTAGCGCCTTTCTATCCGATGTTACCGGTCTATCGGCCTATCATCGGCTTTTCGGCTGGCTGATCGGCGAAGATATCGAGCCGCTCACGATTGAAGTATGCTATGTGCAATTTATCGACGATGAAGCAATCGCCCAATTACTGCCCAATCAAATTGTTTATGGCGCTCCATGTGACGCGTTGAAATTTCCGGCTCGCTACCTGGAATATCCAGTCGTTCGCACCCCGCTGGAACTTGGTGATTTTTCACGGAATTTTCCGTTTGATCTCTCAACCGTCCAATCAAGGCAAACTCAGATATCGGAACGCGTGCGCCACATCTTCAACACCGCGCTTGTGCAGCGAACGCCACTACCGACAGCCCCTGAGCTGGCGACGCAGTTCAGCATAGGCCTAACGACCCTAAAGCGCCGCCTTGCTGAAGAAGGTTCATCTTTGAAAGCCATCAAGGAACAGTGCCGCCATGAAATGGCATTAACTCTTCTATCGGATGAGCGACTTTCTTTCGGCGAGATCGCGGCCCGTGTTGGATTAAGCGATTCAACTGCATTCTGTCGCGCCTTCAATACCTGGACCGGCAAGTCTCCCTCACGTTATCGCCGTGAACTCAATCGTTTCCCTGGGGAAGGAACGATTTGTCACCGATGCGCGGGATAAGGGCGGCAAGGTTCGAACCGGCGGAGCGCGGCGCGGCAACGCAGGATTCTTCTTCGACCCTACAGTCATCACCGACCTTCCCGACAACAGCCTGCTGATGACCGACGAGCCGTTCGGCCCGGTTCGCCCCGATCGTGCCGTTCAAGACCATCGGTCATCCCTATGGGATGAGCGGCGCCCGACTGACCGGCCATGCCCTGATCGAGGGCCGGCGGCGGGGCGCGAAGCGCGTCGTCGTCACCATGTGCATCGGTGGCGGCATGGGGTCGGCCGGTCTGTTCGAACTGGACTGACGGCCGATGGTAAACACGGCGGCGTTCCCGAGGGGTTTGCGGAGTCCTCTACCGGAATCGGCCTCACGCAGTTGTTCGAGTAGGAACGCGTTAGCTCGGTCAGGCGATCAAGCGCGCCGGACCACGCCGCCCACGACGTTGCTCCAGCCTAGGCCGGATTTCAAGGCCCGAAAGGTCTCGCGTCGCCGCCGGCCCCATCGCCATTCCGAAGCTTTCGGCCACACGATCGATCTGCTCCGGCGTGGCGCCTTCCTCAAGCAGGAATTCGGACTCGCTAGTGTAAAAATCGTACATCCGGTTGCCGATAAAGCCTTCGCAATTGCCGGCGAGAACGGGAATCTTGCCGAGTTGCTTGCCCAGCGCCATCACGGTCGCAAGCGTGTCGGGCGCGCTTTTTGCGCCCCGGACATTCTCCTGCAGCTTCATCACATTGGCCGGAGCGAAGAAATGGACACCGACAACTTTCTCCGGCCGTGTTGTCGCCGAGGCGATCCGGTCGATATCGAGTGTCGATGTGTTCGAGGCCAGAATGGTGTGAGGCGGGGTCGCAGCGTCGAGCTGGGCGAAGATTTTCTGCTTCAATCCCATATTCTCGACGGCCGCTTCGATCACTAGATCGACATCACCCAACGCGCTGTAGTCGGTCGTCGGCGCGATCAGCGAGAGCGAACGGTCCATCTTCGCCTGTGCGATCGATCCGCGCGACACCGAAGTCGCATAGTTCTTCTCGATTGCGCCGCGGCCGCGGGCCAGCGCATCGGCATTGATATCCAGCAGCTTGACTGGGATTCCGGCGTTGGCGAAGACCATGGCGATGCCGCCGCCCATCAGCCCGGCGCCGACGATGCCACCTTGTCGATGGCCAGGGGCTTCACATCCACGCCGATGCCGGGGATCTTTCGGGCCTCGCGTTCCGCGAAGAAATAATGGACCAGGGCTTTGCGCTGATCGCCGTTCAGCAAAGACAGAAAGGCCTCGTTCTCGAAGGCAATGGCGTCGGCGAACGACTTGGAGCAGGCCGCCTCGATGCAGTCGATGATCTTGAACGGCGCCAACTGACCGCGCGCTTTCTTGGCGACCTCGGCTCGGAACGCGTCGAATATCGCGCCATCCAGCAAGTCGTTCACGATCGCATCGACGATGCCGACCTCCAGCGCCCGCGCGGCCGAAACGTGATCGCCGGATGTGATCAGCTCGAGCGCGATTTCCGGGCCGACGAGACGCGGCAGCCGGACGGTGCCACTGGCGCCGGGAAGAAGCCCAAGCTTCACCTCCGGCAAGCCGACCTTGGCGCTGTTGACCGCGATGCGCACATGGCAGGCCATTGCGAGCTCGAGGCCACCGCCTAGCGCTGCGCCGTGGATCGCCGCGACGACAGGCTTCACGCTCGCGTCCAGTATTTCCTGAATATCCCGGATGCGCGGGCTTGCGATGGCTTTCGGCGTGCCGAACTCGGTGATGTCCGCGCCGACGATAAACGTCGTTCCGCCGCCGATAATCACCAGACCCTTCACCGCGTCATCCGCGAGGCCGCGCTTGACGCCGTTCATCATGCCGTCACGGACGGCGTAGCTGAGCGCATTCACCGGCGGATAATTCACCGCAAGAACCGCGACATCACCGTGCAATGTGTATTCGACTGGGATCACCAATATCTCCACTGCGTGAAATCGCTAAAGGCTCGGCGCGGTATGATGCTCAGGAACGACGTAGGAAAGCGATCAAGGCGGTGTCAACCTGCTTGAGTCGAGCCTGTCGATTTGATCGCCCTGTCGATTGGTCTCGGGGTTTTTCTCAACTGTTTCCCTTCTTCGTCTTATTCTTAGGGTGCACTCCACATGAATTTTCAGGCGTCGTAGGTCACGAATACGTCGTCGCTGGTTGGAAGAGCCTGGCATGTAAGGACGTAACCCTGCGCAACCTCGTCGGCGGTCAGAGCGTAATTGCCCTTCATCTGCGCGGTTCCGGAGATGACTTTGGCTCGGCAGGTTGCGCAGACCCCGCCTTTGCAGGCGAAAGGAGCGGGCAGGCCGGCAGCCCGAACATTGTCGAGGATGGTCCCCCTTGCGGGATCAAATGCAATCGTCGCCCGACGGCCGTCAAGAAGAACCGAGATCTTCGCACCCACCGCGCATTCGACGAGGGCCGCGATGGTTGCTGCTTGAAGGGCGGACGGCGGCGCGGTCGTGAACCGCTCGATCAGGATGCGCTCGGCGGGCACGCCCCTGACCGTCAAAGCCGCTTCCGCAGCATCCGTCATGGGGCCGGGGCCGCAAATGAAGACGGCGTCGAGTCCCGCAACGTCAACCAATTGATCCAATACGGTGCCGCATCTCGCCGCGTCGAGCCGCCCGTTGAAGAGCTCTATCTCCTCGGCCTCGTCCTCCAGAAAATGATAGATTTGCACGCGATCGATATAGCGGTTCTTCAGCGCCGCCAGATCTTCGAGGAACATGATCGAAGCAGTCGCGCGGTTGCCGTAGAACAACGTAAAGCGGCTTTGCGGCTCGACTCTCAGCGCCGTTTTCAGAAGCGACAATACGGGAGTAATCCCAGATCCACCGGCAAAGCCGACATACCGTCGCGACGCGGCTGGATCAAAGCCCCAGGTAAAGCGACCGATCGGGGCCATCACCTCGATGAGGTCGCCTTCCTGCAACTGCGCGTGGGCCCAGGTGGAGAAGCGGCCGTCCGCGACCAGTTTGATCGCTATCCGCAACTCGCCGTCCAGCGGTGAGGTACAGAGAGAGTAGTTGCGGCGCAGATCCTCACCCGCGAGAACGGTCCTCAAGGTCAGATGCTGACCAGCTTCAAACCGATAGAGCGTCGCCAGATCGTCGGGCGCCTCGAATCGGACGGAGATCGAGTCGGCGGTCTCGCGGCGAATCTCTGCGATCCTCAGCGGATGAAAAGTCGAGTCGAGCGACATGATCAGGATTTCAAACGTATTTGCGGATCGAACGAGGGTTGATCGACCTCATGACGTCACCAGTTCGCGCCGGGATAGGCCCGCTGGAGGAACTGCATGTCGGCGAGCAAGCGCCCGAGATGCTCAGTGTGGCGACCTTGGCGACCGCCGGTGACGCTTCGTCGAACGGCCGGCATCGGCAGCGTGCCTTCGGCGAGCGTTTTCCGGATGGCCGTGTCCCAAGCGGGGCGCAACCCGGCGCAATCGACGCCAAGGCCCTGCTCGGCCAACGCCGACTCGATGGGGTCGGTCTCGAACAGCTCGTCGACAAAGCGCCACATCCAGTCGAGCCCGGCCGTCATCCTCGCGTGGCTTTCGGCAGTTCCGTCGCCGAGCCGTACGATCCACTCGCTGGCGAAGCGGGCGTGGTACGACACCTCCTCGATAGCCTTTTTTGCGATTCCCGCCAGCGTTGCATCGCGAGATTGCGCGAGAACGTCCAGGAAAAGCTGCTGCCAAGAAGAGAATAGGAACTGGCGCGCTATTGTTTGTGCGAAATCGCCGTCTGGCTGCTCGACTAGCAGACAATTGCGGAAGTCCAATACATCCCGTCCAAACGCCAGAGCGTCGGCGTCCTCATTGAGCCTTCTCAATTGCGCGCCGTAGCTTAGGAACCCTCGGGCTTGGCCGATCAGGTCCAGAGCGAGGTTGGTCAGGGATAGATCGACTTCGATGGCCGGGGCATGGCCGCACCAAGCGCATAATTGTTGAGCGAGGATCAGGCTGTCATCGCCGAGGCGCAGAGCGTACTCAGCTAAAGCCGCCCGGTTGGACTCGGCGACGTTCGCGGCTTCAGGCATCAGATGTTCTTGATGTGGTCTGGGATCGAGTAAAATGTTGGATGCCGATAAATCTTATCCTCGGCCGGCTCGAACAGGGCGGCGCTTTCCGCCGGGTCCGAAGCGGTGATCTGGGCGGACGGCACGACCCAAAGGCTCACCCCTTCCAGGCGACGGGTATATATATCGCGCGCGTGCTCTATCGCCATCCGGGGATCCGCGGCATGGACACTACCCACATGTTTGTGGGAAAGGCCGTTCTTTGCGCGGATGAACACTTCCCAGAGCGACCAGTCGTCGCCGGTGCGAAGCCTGTCAACCGGTACTGACGCGTGGCTGGGGAGTTTCTTCCCGTGGGCATTGGCGGCCTCGCGCACCCAAGCTCCGTCTTTCCATGCCTTGATGCGGGCCTGCATGCGTTCTTTGGCGACCGGGCCTTCGCCACGGACGGCGGCATAGAATTCGTCCCAGTCGATCGGACCGAAGTCGTAGGCGCCGCGCGCCTCGTTCCATTTGAGCTCCGGGTCGGGCAGTGTCAGGCCGATCGCCTCGGCCTGGGGCACGGTGATATCGATAAATTTCTGGCGCAACTCGTCGTTGGTCTCGCGCTTGATACGCCAGCGGATCGACTGGGCAGAGTTGGGCGAATGGTCGTCTGGCGGCCCGAACATCATGATGGACGGCCACCACCAACGGTTGAGCGCGTCCTGCGCCATCCGCTTCTGTTCGGGTGAACCCCGGGCCAAGGTCATCATGATCTCGTAGCCCTGCCGCTGGTGAAAACTTTCCTCCTTGCAGATCCGCACCATCGCGCGGGCATACGGCCCATAAGAACAACGCTGGAGCGGCACCTGATTGACGACCGCGGCGCCGTCGACCAGCCAGCCGATGGCGCCGATGTCCGCCCAGGTCGGTGTCGGGTAGCTGAAGATGGTGGAGTACTTGGCGCGGCCGGCGTGAAGGGCATCGATCATCTCCTCGCGGCTGGTGCCGAGCGTCTCGGCGGCGGCATAGAGATAGAGGCCGTGGCCGCCTTCGTCCTGAACCTTAGCGAGCAGCACCGCCTTACGTAGCAATGTCGGCGCCCGGGTGATCCAGTTGCCTTCCGGAAGCATACCGACAATCTCGGAGTGGGCATGCTGCGAGATTTGGCGCATCAGGCTCTTTCGATAGTTTTCGGGCATCCAGTCCTTGGGTTCGATAAAATCGTCCGCGGCCACGCGGGCATCAAACGTGGCCAGTTTGTCTGCGTCCTCGGTTGGATCGATCGGAGCTTGCGAAGCGGGCCCACCGGAAGCGTTGAGATCGGTCGTTTTCAAGGCGGATACTCCGTTTTGGATGGCTCAATTATATAATAACCCGACCGATCGGTCAATTAATAACTGGCCGTTATACGGTACGCCATCAGCGCCGTGATCGGCGTCGCCGCCGGGTCGTCGGGGCGGATGCCAGCAAGCGCGCCGCATATCGTCCGATGGCAGTGCGGACCGCATCACAGAGGAAGGCTTCCGGCATTGAGGGCCTATGTTTGGGTCGGAGGAGTCCGGCTTGAAATCGGCACTTTAGCCAAAACGATCACTGGACTCAATAATTGACCGACCGGACATTCTATTTTATCGTTCGCCTGTCGCTGCATTCGGGCGAACCAGGACGCGGGGGATCGCGCATGGCCTACGAGACGATCTTGTTCGAGTTCAGCGCCGGTATTGCGCGCCTGACGTTCAACCGGCCCGATCGCCTGAACAGTTTCACTGTCCAGATGCACCAGGAGGTCGCGCATGCCCTGAGCTGCATCGAAGCTAACACCGAGGCAAGGGTCCTGCTGATAACCGGCGCGGGTCGGGGCTTCTGCGCAGGTCAGGACCTTTCAGACCGGTCGGTCGCTCCGGGCGGCGACGGCGTCGATCTGGGTACGTCCCTGAACGATCACTATAACCCCCTGATCCGCCGGCTGACGAACCTGCCGCTCCCGGTGGTTTGCGCGGTCAACGGCGTGGCGGCCGGCGCCGGCGCCAACATCGCATTGGCCGTCGATATCGTCCTCGCGGCGCGAGGCGCCAAATTCATTCAGTCTTTCGCCAATATCGGCCTGGTGCCGGATTCAGGCGGCACGTGGACCCTGCCCCGACTGGCTGGGCAGGCGCGCGCGCTTGGTCTCGCTTTGACCGGGCAGCCGATTACGGCCGAGCAGGCCGAGGCCTGGGGCCTGATTTGGAAAGTGGTCGATGACTCTCTCCTTCTCGCCGAAGCGGAGTCGCTTGTCGCGCGTTTCGCGTCAGCGCCAACCCGCGGATTGGCCGCGACCAAGAGGGCGCTTCGCGGCTCTTTCGGCGCCACTCTCGACGCTCAGCTCGACCTTGAGCGTGATTTGCAGCGCGAGCTGGGTCGCAGCGCCGACTATCGCGAGGGCGTCTCGGCCTTTCTGGAAAAGCGATCCCCAGCCTTTCGCGGCCGCTAATCGGAGTTTCGGCATGAAGCCGCCAAGATTGATGAATTTTGCCGAAGGTCGTTGGGTGCAGGCGACCGGCGGCTTAATCGAGATCCGTTCCGCCGTTACCGGTGAAGTCGTCGCGGAGACTGGGTCCGGCGGTCTGGATTTCGCCGCCATGGCTGTCCATGCGCGCAACGTTGGCGGCCCAGCGCTCGGCGGACTCAGCTTTCATCAGCGCGCGAAGATTCTGAAGGCGTTGGCCGACGCCGTGATGGCGCGCAAGGAAGAACTTTACGAACTGTCCTACCAGACCGGCGCGACACGTCAGGATGGATGGGTAGACATCGAAGGGGGCGCCGGGACGCTCTACGCTTATGCGTCGAAGGGGCGTCGCGAGCTGCCCGACGGCTGCATACTGACTGACGGCGCGCCAGAAATTCTGAGCAAGACCGGCGGCTTCATCGGCCAGCATGTGTGGACCTCGCTCAAGGGCGTTGCGGTCCACATCAACGCCTTCAACTTTCCGGTCTGGGGCATGCTGGAGAAATTGGGGCCGACGCTCCTGGCGGGCGTTCCCGCCATCATCAAGCCCGCCTCCGCGACAGCCCAGGTCGCCGAGCATGCGTTCAAGATCATTGCCGAGACAGGAGTCCTGCCGCCAGGAGCGCTGCAGTTGATCGTGGGCCCGGTGGGAGATCTGCTCGACCACCTCACGGGTCAGGATGTTGTCAGCTTCACCGGCTCCGGCGCAACCGCGGCTATGCTGAAGGCCCATCCCAAAATGGTTCGGGAAGGGGTCCGTTTTGTCGCGGAGCAGGATTCGCTTAATGCCTCGATCCTCGGGCCGGACGCCGCGCTCGACAGCCCGGAGTTCGATCTTTTCATCCAAGAGGTCGTACGTGAGATGACGGCGAAGGCGGGCCAGAAATGCACCGCAATTCGCCGGGCCATGGTTCCTGCCGATCTCATCGAAGCCGCGGAAGCTGCGTTGAAAGCCCGATTGACCACGATCACGGTCGGCAATCCCCGCTCCCCGGACGTCCGCATGGGTCCGCTCGTGAGCCGGGCTCAGCGCGACGATGTCCGCGCCAAGCTGACCGCACTCTCGAACGTCGCCCGTGTAGTGTTCGGCGATCCAGGGCATGTCGAGGTCACGGATGCCGATGCCGCGGTTGGCGCTTTTCTTTCGCCGGTCTTGCTGCGTGCGGACGATCCATGGGCTGCCGGTGCGATCCACGATGTCGAGGCGTTCGGACCGGTTTGCACCCTGATGCCATACCGCGACCTCGACGACGCGGCCGCCCTTGCCGATCGCGGCAAAGGGTCTCTCGTCCTTTCCATCGTCACGCATGAGCCTGCGTCGGCCACGAAAATCGTGCTCGGCGCCGGATCGTTCCATGGCCGGATCGTCATCATCGACCGCGACTGCGCCAAAGAATCCACCGGCCACGGGTCGCCGCTTCCCAGCCTGGTTCACGGCGGCCCCGGCCGAGCCGGCGGGGGCGAGGAGATGGGCGGTATCCGCGGCGTCACACACTACATGCAACGCACCGCGCTCCAGGGGTCGCCGCGAATCCTTTCGAGGATAGTCGAACGCCAGCTGCCGGGTGCGCCGCAGACGATCGCGGACGCGCATCCCTTCCGCAAACGCTACGGCGAGCTTGATCTGGGTTACACCCTTCATACCCAAGCTCGCACGATCACGCTCGCTGATATCGAGCACTTCGCGCAATTCACCGGCGACACCTTCTATGCGCATATGGACGAGGAAGCTGCCAAGGCCAATCCGATCTTCGGGGGGCGTGTGGCGCATGGCTATCTCGTCCTCTCCTTTGCCGCGGGTCTCTTCGTCGATCCGGCTCCCGGACCGGTCCTGGCGAATTACGGCCTGGAGGAACTTCGCTTCGTGAAGGCCATGAAGCCGGGCGACACCATGAAAGTCGCGTTGAGCGTCAAGTCCAAGACGCTGCGCAATCAGCAAATGGGCGAAGTGCGTTGGGGCGTGGCGGTGACCAATCAGGATAATGAGATTACCGCCACCTACGACCTGCTGACGATGAATGCGGTTTGATTTTCCTGGCCCGATCTGTTCGGGAAAACTGGACATGTATGATTTAACTGATGAGGCGGGCTGGGACGCCGTCGAAAGGCTCTCCGTAAGAGAGCTTCGCGACCTGCAACTGGAGCGTCTGCGTGGGACGCTGCGGCGCGCCTACCACGGCAATCCCCACTATCGCGCCGCCTTCGATAGGACCGGCGCCGCTCCGAGCGATGTGGTTCGGCTGGACGATTTGCAGAAATTTCCGTTCACCACCAAGGCCGACTTACGCGCGTCCTATCCGTTCGGGTTCCTCGCAACGCGAATGAGCGAGGTTGCGCGAATCCACGCGTCATCAGGGACCACCGGTAAGCCGACGGTCGTTGCTTATACCAGGAGCCTTATCCATTGACTCTCTGGGCGGTTTGGCTGGTGCCTGCGGCCTCGGTCCGCGCCCGCGCCCTCACAGAAGCCTGCCGATTTCCCCTCGCGACGATGATGTGATTC
>Ga0070738_10005128_pt1 | contig 14861 bp, 10 predicted proteins | sample Coa_R2_2_FD_66446 | JGI IMG/M metagenome (GOLD analysis project Ga0070738, IMG submission 66446) | Surface soil microbial communities from Centralia Pennsylvania, which are recovering from an underground coalmine fire - Coalmine... | ecosystem: Environmental > Terrestrial > Soil > Unclassified ...
CTGCCCCCCACCCCGACCCTCCCCCCGCTTCGCGGGGGGAGGGAGAGTCGTGCTCCATGACGGAAAGCGAGCCCCTCGCGACCGGGACCAGGCTCGACCGCTACCGGATCCTGTCCTTTCTCGGCAAGGGCGGCATGGGCTCGGTCTACCGGGCCCGCGACGAGGCGCTCGGGCGCGACGTGGCGCTCAAGGTGATCCGGGCCGAGAAGCGCGACCCGCAGGCCGAGGCGCGCTTCGCGCGCGAGATGGAGGCGGCGAGCAAGGTCGCCCACCCCAACGTCGTGCGCGTCCACGCCTCGGGCTCGGCGCTCGGCATGCCTTACATCGTCACGGACTTCGTCGAGGGCGAGACGCTCGACGCGCTCGTGCGAAGGGAAGGTCGGCTCGACGCGCGCCGCGCCGCCACCTTCGGCGCCAAGCTGGGGCGCGCTCTCGCGGCGCTCCACGCCGCGGGGATCATTCACCGGGACGTGAAGCCGGGGAACGTGCTCGTGGACGAGCTCGGCGAGCCGCGCTTGACCGACTTCGGGCTCGCGAAGCTCGAGGGGGCGGGCTCGCTCACGGAGACGCATCAGCTCCTCGGGACGCCGACCTACGCTGCTCCCGAGCAGCTCGCCGGCCAGGAGATCGACGCGCGCGCCGACGTCTACGGGCTCGGGGCGACGGTCTACGAGCTCGTCGCGGGCGGGCCGCCTTTCCGCGGCGACAACCTCGCGGCGATCGTGATCGAAAAGATGGAGCCGCCCGCGCTCCCCGTCCCGCGGGGAGAGCTCGAGGCCGCGATCCGCGTCGTCTGTCTCCGGTGTCTCCTGCCCGAGGCGCGCTTCCGCTGGTCGAGCGCGGCCGAGGTCGCGAGCGAGCTCGAGAGGGCGATCGGCCCCGAGCCGCGACGCCGTCGCTCGAGGGTCCCGGTCGGGGCGCTCGGGCTCGGGGTCGGCGTCCTGGCGGCGATCCTGCTCTTCCGGTACCGCGACGGCGGCAGACTCACGTCGCCGATCGCTCCCGTCGGGACGCACGGCGCGCCGATCCAGCCCGTCCTCGAGCGCGACGACCTGGCCCTCGCCGACCGCTTCGGCGCCGAGGCGACGCGCTTCGGCGAGGAGAAGGCGGCGACGCTCATAGGCCAGCCGCACGTCGCGGCCCGGATCGTCCGCGGGTTCCTCGAGTACGCGGGCGGCTTCTCGGCCGAGGCCAGGACGCGGCCCGCCGTGCTGGCGCGGATCCGCGCCGAGGACGTGGACCGTCTCCTCGTCGGTCTCCAGATGCTCCTCGACAACAACCCGATCGACGGGCGCGTGGCCGACGAAGCCGACGTCGATCCGACGCGCGCGCGGCGGCTCCCGGTCGACGGCTGGCGGCGCGGCGCGCTCGTCGCGATCTTCTCGAGGCTGCGACCGACGGCGAAGGAGAAGTGCCTCGGGCCCGAGGACCTCGAGCCAGCCACGTTCGTCGGCGCTCCTCCGCGCTGGGGTCTCGTCTATCACATGGCGGTCGTGGACCGGGTGTGGGAGACCGGCCCCGGCCCGCTCACCCGAGAGGCGACGGTCGCGGCCGTCGAGTCGGCGCTCGCCGAGCGCGCCGTGTTCTCGCGGCCGCCGCCCGACTGGTGCACCACGATGCGCAAGGCGGGGCAGCTCCTCTCCTTCGTGGCGGCATCCGACGCGACGCTCGAGCGGCAGCGGGTCTTCACGGCGGCCGAGAGGGCTCTCGACGAGGCGCTGGCCGCGCGCAGCCTCCCCGACGACGCGTGGCGCGTGAGGGAGGAGATCGGACGTCTCCTCCTCGTCGAGGAGCGCGACGCCGAGGCGCTCGAGGCTTTCGACGTCGCTCTCCGCGAGCGCGAGGCCATGGAGCCTGGCCGGAAGAAGGAGGACGACGTCGCCGGACTGCGCTCGCTCCGGGCGCTCGCGGCTGCCTCGGCGCGGCTCCCCGCCGCCTCCGGCCTCGTCCGACAGGAGCTCCTGGAGCAGCCCTCGCGCGTGGACGGCAGGATCGCCCACGCCCTCCTCCTCGCGGGCGAAGGTCGCTGGGACGAGGCCCGGGACGAGCTCGCGAGCGCCGACCAGCTGTTCGCATCGGACGGTTCCAGGAAGCTCACGATCCTCCCGGTCGCCCACTACCGCACGAAGATCGAGGCCTTGCGGGGAGGGCGCTGACCGCACGCTCCTCCGGCGTCCCTCGCTGGCGTGCGCCGGGGCGACGCGGTTGTGATGTCGTCCGTGACATGTCCCTTCCGATCGCCCTGAGCGAGGAGTCGCGCGCGAAGCGCGCGACGACGAGTCGAAGGGCCAGAGCGCTTGCGGCAATGCCCTTCGACTCGTCGTCGCGAGTCGAGCTAGCTTCGCTCGCCCGACTCGCGACTCCTCGCTCAGGGCGAACGGCGGCCCGTTTGGGGCTCGTCCTCGCGCTCGCGCTCGTCGCCGCGAGCTGCGCCCGCTCCTCCGGAGGATCGGGCGGGCTCGCGGCCCAGGCCTCGACGGCGAGCGTCTCGATTTCGTCCGCGGCGCGCGCGCTCGCAGCCTACGACGCCTTCCTCGCCGCCTACTGGGACCCGAACACCCGGAACTTCTTCAAGGAGAGCGACCACCCGCTCAACGTTACCGGGATCCAGGCGCTCCTCGCGGGCCAGCTCTACAGCGACTTCTGGTGGGAGGCTCACCTCCTCGAGCTGACGCTCGACGTCTACGAGCTCACCGGCAGCGCCGCGGACCGCGCCCAGATCGACGCCGTCTACGACGGCTTCGTCTCCATGCCCTGGCACGGCTGGATGCTCAACCCCTACAGCGACGACCTCGGCTGGTGGGCGCTCGTCCTCGCCCGGGCCTACGAGGTCACGGGTGAGGAGCGGTTCCGTGACCGCGCCGCCGCGATCTTTGCCTCGATCACTCCCTTCGAGGATGCGACCTACGGAGGGGGCGTCTGGTGGAAGCGCGACGCGACCTTCCAGAGCAAGAACGTCTGCATCTGTGCCCCCTTCGCCCTCGTCGCCGCGCACCTCTACTCGTGGACGGGCGATCCTGCCTACCTCGACGCCGCGAAGCGCGTCCACGCCTGGCTCGGGAGCCGCCTCGTCTCGGGAGACGTGGTCCTCGACAACGTGAGCGGGACCGGGGCCGGCGCCCCGGTGAACGTGCAGCTCACCTACAACTACGGGACCTGGATCGGCGCCTCTCTCGCGCTCGCCGACGCGACCGGTGATCCCTCGTATCTCGCGGACGCCCAGGGCGCGGCCGATCACGCCATGGCGGCCCTCGGGGCGAACGGGATCTTGCCGGACGAGGGGACGGGCGACTGCGCCGGGTTCAAGATGATCCTGACGCGTTATCTCCTCGTCCTCGCGCGTCGGGGCGACGCCAGGGTCGCCGCCTTCCTCGAAGCGAACGCCGCCAGCGCCTGGAGCAACCGGCGCGCGGACGGTCTCATGGGCGAGGACTGGGCGAGCCCGGCGCCCTCGGGCTCGATCCTCAGCTTCGCCGCGGCCAGCGCCGTGGACGTTCAGCTCCAGGCCGCGCTCGCCTCGCGTCCCCCGATCGCGTCGTCGCCGTCGACGACGCTCGGGCCGTTCTACGCCGCGACCCTGCCGGCCGATCGGGCGGTGCTCCAGTCGGCGTCGCTCGCGACGGCGAGCCCGGGCTACACGGGGACGGCCTACGTCCTCGGTTTGGGGGGCGGCGGGTCGGCGACGTTCACGGTCTCACCGTCCGTGGCGGGCGAATACACGCTCGTCTTCCGCTACGCGGCGGCCGGGGGCGACGTGCCGTGCGTCGTCTCCGTGAACGGGGCGCCCGTCTTCGTGTTCAGTCTCACGTATCCCATGGGGACGACGCTCACGTTCCCGGCGACGCCCGCCGCCGGTGACTGGCGGGAGACTTCCGTCTTCGCCTACCTCCCTGCCGGTTCGAGCGCGATCTCCGTCGCGCCGGTCTCGGGCGCGCTCGACCTCGACGCTCTCAGGATCGCTCCTTCGCCCGCGTGGTGACGCGCGGGCGTGGCTAGACTGATCCTCGTGCCTTACCCCTGGCCCGAGGGTTTCGCGAGGGTCCCCGACGAGGACTGGGCGCGCCAGCCGGTCGAGACGCTGGCGCGGAAGTACGACACCGTGCAGACGCACGGCTGGTACCGCAACCTCGAGCCCACCGTGGACGACCTGGCCGCCGGGCTGGCGGAGGGTCAGGTGTTGCTCGACTACTCGGGTGGGACGGGGATCCTCGTCGAGCGCCTCCTCGCCCGAGTCGGCAACCGGCCGATCGGCATCGTGATCGCCGACTCCTCGCCCAAGTTCCTCCGCCAGGCGCTCGAGAAGCTGCGCGGGGACGACCGCGTCGCCTTCCGACTGATCCGCTACCTCAAGGAAGCGAAGCGCCTCCAGTGGACGGACGAGGTGATCGCGGAGCGCTTCGATGCCTTGTCGTCCACGAACGCGATCCACCTCTACTACGACCTTCCGGAGACCGTCGCCTCCTGGCGCCGCGTGCTGAGAGCGGGCGCCCTCGCTCACATCCAGTCCGGGAACATGGGGAATCCCCGGGCGAAGCCGGGCGAGTGGATCATCGACCAGACCGTGGACGCGATCCACGAAGCGGCCCTCGAGATCGTCCGTGAGTCGTCCCGCTTCGCCCGGTATCGCGAGAGGCTCGCGGACGCGGCGCGCATGGCGGCCTACACCGACCTCCGCCGCAAATATTTCCTGCCCGTCCGGCCGCTCGACCATTACGTCGGAGTCCTCGACCGCGCGGGGCTGGTCGTCGAGGGCGTCAAGGAGAGGACGATCGAGGCGCGCGTGGACGAGTGGCGGAGCTTCGTCTCCGTCTACCACGAGGGCGTGCTCGGCTGGGTGGGTGGCGTCGAGAAGATCGAGGGCCGCGCCCCGACGGAGGAAGCCGTCGCCGATCGCCTCGAGCTCATCGGGCTCGCCATGGAGCGGGTGTTCTCGGGGAGGGCGGAGTTCCCCTGCTGCTGGACGTACATCCGCTGCCGCGCGGCCTGAAGTCCGGCGCGCGGAGGGCCCGGGCCGTGTGTGTGCCCGGGCCCCGCCGGCATCTCACTTGACGAAGTCGGAGACGTTGTAGACGAAGACGTTGTTCTTGGACGAAGTGTCGAGCGCGGCGGCTATGATCTTGCCGTCGGGCGAGAGCGCGACCGCGTTCACCTTCTCGGCGCAGGTGATCGTCGCCTTGAGCGTCCCCTCGGCCGCGTCCCAGACCCGGATCGTCTTGTCGGATCCGCCGGAGACGAGCGTCTTTCCGTCGGCCGAGTAGGCGAGACACCGGACGGTGTCCGTGTGGCCCGTGAGGACCACCTTCCCCTCACCCGATCCGGCGAAGAACGTGCGGATCTCCTTCTCCTCGGACATGGCGAGCGACTTGCCGGTCGGAGCCCAGGCGAGCGCCTGCACGTTGGGCTGCGCCCGCGGTGCCTTGAGCTGAGCCTGTTCCTTGCCGCCGGCCACGTCCCAGAGCTTCGTCTGGTCACCGAACCCCGCCGACGCGGCCTTCTTGCCGTCGGGCGAGATCGCGACCTGAACGAGCTGCGCGCTGTGTCCCTCGAGCTTGGCGACCTGCTTGTCGGCCTCGATGTCCCAGACGTAGACCGACTTGTTGACCCCGATCGCCATGGTCTTGTTGTCGCCGGCGAGCGCGCCGTGGGCGACACCCCAGCGGTCCGCTTCGTCGCCGAGCTTGAGCGTCTTGGGCTCGTCCTCGCCGGCGGCGTCGCGGACGGTCACCTTCTTCTTGTCCACCGTGACGATGAGCTTGCCGTCCGGCGTGTAGGAGAGGAACTTGAGCATCCCCTTGCCGGGCAGCTTGCCCTTGGCCTTGAGGCCTGGAACCTCGTACTTGAAGATCGTACCGTCCTGGTTCCCGCTGAGAAGCGTCTTGCCGTCGGGCGAGAACGCGACGTTGAACGCGCCGCGCTCCTGCTGGACCGAGGCGGCCTCCTTGGGCTCGTCGGCGAGGGCGCCCGCCGAGAGCGCCGCACCGAGCGCCAAGATCATGATCGGTGAGCGTCGAGTCATTCGAACCACCTCCGATTCAGTGAGGACGGACCTGCGCGGTCACATCGAAGATCACGAGCGTCCCGCTCCTGTCGATCGACGCAAGCGCCCGCCCGTCGGGTGAGAAAGCCAGGGCACGAACCTCGGACTCGTGGGCGTGCAGCGTCCCGAGGACCTTGCTCGCACGGGGATCGAGGACTTCGATCGAGCCGTCGCGCCCGCCCGCGGCCATGAACCCGGTGCACGAGACCGCGGACGCGCTCGCGTCGCCCTCGCCGCAGGCATCGGCGGTGCGGCCCGACGCGAGGTCGAGGAGCACCGTCCCCTTGCCGGGGAGGGCAACCGTACGCGCATCCGGCGAAAGCAGGAGCCGCTCGGCTCTGCCCGGAGCCTCGGTCTCGCGGACGAGCTTCTTCGCCACGACGTCCCATACCCGGACGTGACCGGCGCCGTCTCCCGAGACCGCGCGCTTGCCGTCCGCGGAGAGAGCGACCGCCTTCACGACGTAGTCGTCGTCGGGAGCGAGCCGGGCCGTCTCCTTTCTCGTCGCCAGGTCCAGAACGACGATCCTCTTGCCGACTCCGAGCGCGAGGGCGCTCGCGCTCGAGGCGAGCGCCGCGCACTCGATCGGGAACGAGTCGGGGAGCGCGACGACCGCGGGCTCGTCCTCGTCGTGGGGATACCGGCGGAGGACGACGGAGTGCTGGTCGACGGAGACGAGCGTCTTCCCCGCGTCGGCGAACCCGACGAAGACGAGCGTCCCCTTGCCGCCCTGGAGACGCTTCCGCTCCTGCCCCGTCGAGGGGTCCCGGAACGAGACGTCTCCCCGCGCGTCGCCAGCCGCCAAATACTTGCCGTCGGGCGTGAACGCGAGGCTCACGAGCGGGATCTGCTCGCCCGGGACGCGCGCCTTCTCCTGACCCCACGCCGTGAGCGAGAAGCCCGCGAGCGCGAGGATCGCGAGGGACGGACGGCGCCTCATCGCTTGACCTCATGGCACTGGACCGAGCCACCGGACGCGACGAACAGAGCCGTGCCTTCCGGGTTCCAGGCGATCGCGTTCACGGTCGCCGGGATCACGAGCTCGGCGACGGCCTCGCCCGCGTTCACATCCCAGACGCGGACGCGCCCGTCGGTCGACGCGGTCGCGAGACAGGCGTCGCTCTTCGGGTGGAAGGCGAGCGCGACGGCACGTTTGCCAGGCGTCCCGAGCCGTCTCAGCGCCTTGCCACCGGGCGCGAAGAGGCGAACGACGCCATCGGCGCCGCCGCTCGCGATCGCTCGGCCGTCCCGGCTCCACGCGACGCAGCTACAGCCCCCGTCATGCGCCGCGAGCTCGCAGACGAGCTTGCCCTGTGCGACGTCGGCGACGACGAGCTTCCCGTCGTCGTTCGAGACCGCGACCTGGCTCCCCTCGGGGTTGAACGAGATCCCCGTCACGCCGGCGCTCCCCGCCGCGAACTTCCGGTAGGACGTCCCTGACCAGAGGTCCCAGACCGCGAGCTCTCCGCGACCGTCGCCCGTCGCGAGATGAGTTCCGTCCGGGCTGAACGCGAGCCGCGTGATGCTGCCCGAGCCCTCCCGGAGCCGCGGACTCCGCGTCGACTTGATGAGCGTGAACTTGACCCCGAACTCGGATGATGCGTGCCCGACGAGCGGCGCGAACGGGTGGGTTCCGACGGCCAGGACCCGAGCGTTCTGGTGGTTGGCGCTCGACACCCTCTCCCGCTTGGGAACATCCCAGAAGTGGACCGCCCCCTTCTCGTATCCGACGCAAAGGTAGGCGCCGTCCGCGGACGGCGCGAGGCACGTCACCTCCCCGTCCGCGTCGCGACCGGGAAGCTTGAAGGCCGGCTCCGGGGCGACCGTGGGCATCGCGGACGCGGCGGGCGGCGGCGCCGGAGCCGGCGCTCCGAGCTTCCCCGACTTGACGAGCTCGTCGTAGGCAGTGATGAGGGCGTGGAGGCGCTCCAGGTCCACCTTCCCGTCCTTGACGAGGCCGTTGAGCGGGTTGGTGAGGCCGCGTCCCACCTCGGAGGGTTGCGGCGACGAGAGGAGCACGTGGAGCGCGACCGCATCCGCGCGGGCGAGCTCCGCTCCGTCATCGGAGCAGAACTTGCCGGTTCCCGGCTTTCCGCACTTGGGGCAGGCGAGCGCCGATTTCTGTGCATCGCTGTCCTGGGCCGGCGCCGGAACCGTCAGACTCCCGAGACCCGCCGCGAGAGCGATGCCTGCGCAGACACGTAGTGCTCGCCTCATCTCCCCGACCCTCCGGCGGCCTCGTTTCCTTCTCGCAAGTCGGCACAGGGTAACAACTGTACCGCGCAGGTTTCTACTTCAGCACACCGGCGGCGTTCCTTCCTCCATTGGCCTTGACGGTCACTCGCTGCCTACAGAGACTCTCGTCCGAACGCGACCGACCGAAGGGAGAGCGTCCGTTGAACGTCCGTGTTTCTTCGGTGCTGGCATTGTCTCTCGTGTCCCTCTCCCTGCTCCTCGTCCTCAACGACTCCAGGCTCTCCGCGAAGAGCGACGGAGCCGGCGATCCCCTACCTCAGGGAGCGGTGGCGAGGATCGGGTCGGTGCGCCTCCGCCACGAGAGAGCGGTGACCTCGCTCGCGGTCTCACCTGATGGAGGGTTGCTGGCGTCGGCAGGCGAGGGACCCTCCGTCCGGTTGAACGAGCTTCCGAGCGGGAGGCTGCTCGGGAAGCTGCGCTTGCCCGCTCACGGCGACGCGTGTCTCCGGGTCGCCTTCCGGCCGGACGGGAAGGCGCTCGCCGTCGTCCTCCCAACGGAGATCGGTATGTTCGATCCGGCGACCGAGACATGGTTCCACGAAGTGCCCGTCCCGACCGGGGCGTGCGCAACCTCCGCCGCCTTCGCCCCCGACGGAAAGACGCTCGCGGTCACGGTCGAGCACCGCGCCACCGGAAAGGCAGGACTCCTGCTCCTCGATTCCGAGAGCGGCGCCCCTCTCAAGGAGCTGGACCTCGGCACGACGACGGTCTCGACGGTCGCCGTCTCGCGCGACGGGCGGCGGCTCGCTTGCGGCGCCGGGAAGACGGCGCGGGTCGCCGACCTCGAGCGGGAGGAGCTCGTCCTCGCTCTCGAGACCCCGTCGAACGTGAACGCCGTCGCCTTCTCGCCCGACGGGAAGGAGCTCGCGACGGCGAGCGAGGACGGTAGCGTGCTCGTCTTCAGGGTCGCGACGGGCGAGAAGACGAGGAGTCTTCCCAAGCACGAGGCGGTCGGCCACGCGGTCGCGTTCTCGCCCGACGGCAAGTTCCTCGCGACGGCCTGCGGCGACGAGAGCGTCCGCCTCTTCGATGCCGCGACCGGCAGCCTCTCGCGGGAGATCGCTTGCCACCGGAAGGGGTCGTACTCGAGCGTCCAATCCTTGGCGTTCACTCCCGACGGGAAGACGCTCGTGGCCGGAACCTCCCAGGGCAGCGTCCGGCTGTTCGACGTGGCGAGCGGTCGCCCCCTCGAGCAGCCCTTCTCGCACGAGGGCACGATCAGGGGGCTGGCGTGGAGCCCGGACGGGAAGACCCTCGCGACCTCGGCCTACGGCACCCAGCTCCTGGTCTTCGACCTCGCGTCCGGCAAGTCCCGCGCGCTCGAGCCGGGCGGGGGGAGACCCCTCGCCTTCTCGCCGGACGGAAAGCTCCTCGCCGCCGGCAGCGGCGACGGAGCCGTGCTCGACGCGACGAGCGGCACGGTCGTCATGAAGCTCGGCAGGCTCGGGGACGCGGTCGCCTTCTCGCCCTCGGGGAAGACGATCGCCGAATCAGGGATGAGACTCGTCCTCTACGACGTGGCCGAGCGACGCGAGCTCCTCACGAGTTCGCTCCCTCCGGGCAGGGGAGTCGCGTTTTCGCCCGACGGCGCGACGCTCGCGGTGGGCGTCGAGGGCGGGATCGCGATCCTCGACTCGGCGGGAGCGCAGCTCAGGAAAATCTCGGGCCACAAGGGGGACATCCGTGGCGTCGCCTTCTCGCCCGACGGCCAGACCGTCGCCTCGGCCGGAGCGGACGGTACGGTCCGCCTCGCCAAGTCGAGCGGCCCCGAGGTCTGGTGCTCGAGGAGGCTGTCGGACTTCGGCGGCATCCAGGCCAGCTCGGTCGCGTTCTCCCCCGACGGGCGGACGATCGCCGCCGGATTCACGGACGACCATGTCCTCACGTTCGAGGCCTCGAGCGGAGCTCTCCTCGAGGACCTCTCGGGCCACGAGGGCGGGGTCGAGTGCGTCGCCTTCTCTCCCGACGGGACGCGGATCGCCTCGGGGAGTCAGGACGGCACGGTCCTCATCTGGCAAGTCCACCCCGGGACGCGGATCGAGGGCACAGAAGCCCCGTGGAAGCGTGGCGCCCGGGAGGACGACGTGGACGACTCGAAGCGGCGCGCCGAGTCCGTCATCTTCGCGCCGAGCGGCGCTCTCCTCGCGCGCTGCGACCACGACCTCGAACATGACGGCCTGTTCCTCTGGGACGCGAAGTCCCACGATGCGCGTCGCTATTTGGTGGGCCGCTCCGGCCTCTCGGCCGCCATCGTCTTGTCGAGAGACCAGAGCTTCCTGGCTCTCCCCAGACGATCGCACCTCGAGCTCATCGATCCCGGGACGGGGAAGGCCATCCGAACCCTCGACGGGCACACCGACTCGATCGCGGGCGTCGCCCTCTCGCCCGACGGAGAGACTCTCGCCTCGGCTGGCTCGGATAAGACGATCGTCATTTGGGACCCGAAGACGGGCGATCGAAGGAGGGTGATCCGGGGCGACCGCGGCTTCGAGTCGATCGCCTACTCCCCGGACGGGAAGACGCTCGCCGCCGCGAGCTTCCGGGAGATCCGGGTCTACGACGCGGCGAGCGGGGAGCTCCGGCGGACGCTCCGTGGACAGCTCGACCAGACCTATGCGCTGGCGTTCTCGCCGGACGGGAACACCCTCGCGACGGGGAGCATCGCTGGTACCGTCTGCGTCTTCGACCTCGGATCGGGCACGCTCCTCCGTCGCATCGAGGACCTCGACGCCGACGCAGCCGCGCTTGCCTTCACGCCCGACGGGAAGACGCTCATCGTGGGGGCTCGCGGGATTCATTTCTACGACCTCTCGACCGGCGCGCTCACGAGGAAGTGGCGCATGCCTCCACGCGATCCGCCCCGGAACAACAGCTTTCGCGGCGACGCCGTTCGGTCGCTGTCGCTCTCCCTCGACGGCAGCGCGCTCGCGACCGTCTGGGACGACGGATCGCTGAGCGTCTGGGACATGAAGGCCGGGACGCCGACGTTTCAGACGGTCACAGCGCCAGGGAAGTGAAGAGCCAAAGGGCCGGGCCGAGTTCCCCTGCTGCTGGACGTACCTCGACTGCCGCGCGCGTTGACGCAGACCCTGACGCTCGGTCGTGCGTCTCATTGTCCATGAACGAGCGTCTCCGCTTCTTGCTGCTCGGCCCGCGTCTCGAGTCGCGTCGGGCGCGGCTCGCGCGCAACGGGCTCCTCGGTCTCATCGCGGCGTGGGTCCTCTTCACCTACGAGCCGAGGATCGTCTTCGCCCACGAGGCGCTCCACGAGCGCTTCGTCTTCCGCTCGGATGCGCCGATCGACTCGAACATCGCCACCGTCCTCGACCGCGCCGCCGAGAAGCTGCGGGCGTCGGGGATCGACGATCCTTCGCTTCGCTTCCGCCTCTACGCCTGCAACGAGCGGTGGCGCTATCGCCTCGTCGCTCCCTTCTCCTCGAGCGCGTTCGGAGTCAACTCGGCGGGGAGGATCGCGCTCAACCGATCCGACGTGGCGGCCGACCGGATCTACTCGGGTGAGCGCGTCCGCACGTTGAGCGGCGTCATCGCGCACGAGGCGACGCACTCGCTCCTCCGCCAGCGTTACGGGTGCGTCACGGCGGCGCGTCTTCCGGGCTGGAAGTCCGAGGGGATCTGCGACGCGGTCGCGGGTGAGTCGTCGTTTCCCATGGAGATGGGCCGCGCGCTCCTCGGTGCTGGCGAGGAGGACCCTTCGCCTGGCTTCTCCTACCTGAAAGCGCGGCTCATGGTCGAGCTCCTCCGCGAAGAGGGGCTCTCGTGGGACGAGATCGTCGAGCGTCGGCACGACGAGGGCGAGGTCCTCGAGCGCCTCCGCGCTCGGTTGCGGTGATCGGAGTTTCTCGACGTACGCACGCGCCTGCGCGTTACTTCGTTCGGCGACTCGGCGAGGTTTCCGCCGCGTTCCTCGAGCTCCACCGCAAGACGAGCGCGGCAAGCTCGTTACGGCCCGACACCCCGATCTTCGCGTAGGCGCGCGAGAGGTAGACGGACACCGTCGGTACCGAGACCCCGAGCCGCACCGCGATCTCACGATTTCCGAGACCCGTGGCCGCGAGCCGTGCAACGTCTCGTTCTCGTCTGGAGAGGCGAGCGCGATCCATCATGCACGTCATGAGCGCGTCCGACCCGGGAAGGAGCACTTCGAGCAACGCCACCAACGTCGGGCCCCGTCCGCTCTGAAACGGTGAGAGCGTGATCCGGATCCACCGGCCATCTCCGAGCCGTGTCGTGTCGCTCGATACGGTCGAGTCGGCGTGCATCTCCGCCGAGAACCGTATCGCGCGCTCGCGAAGACTCGGACCGCGTGTCGCGCGGTCACGCTCCAGAGCCTCGACGAGCGCGAGCCCGGTCGGATCCGCGTGCACGATCTCCCCGTCCGGCGCCAGGACGACTCCGCCCGCGACCGTCGGCCTGTCCACACCAAACTTCGCGAGCTTCTCTTTCAGGAGCGCGTCGAATGCTCCTCTCACGATGAAGGGTGCTGCGAGCCGCAGGATTTCTCGCTCCTTCGCCGTGAAGTCCATGAGCCGTCTATCGCGGTGGACGGCCAAGGACAGGAGTCGCCCGTTGGGCATCCGGAGGGAAAGACCCATGACGTGACGAACGTTCAGCAGTTTCAGGAAGTCGGATGTGAATGCGTCGATCCCGAACTTGTCGTCCGGCACGAAGTCGCTGAGGAGGTGGGACTTCCCGTCGGCAAGGGGGATCGCCGGCCACATGGGGTCGTGCTGAATGTAGTTGGACGTGTAGGCGACGAGGTGCTCTGCGACGCCATTCTTGTAGTAGATCTCGTCGGGAGGGGTCTCGGTACGCCCGAGGTCGAGCACGATCGCGGAGAGCGCGGTGTTCGGCACGAGCGACGTCAGAGCCTCACACACCGCTTCCATACGGCCCAGGAAGGTCGAACCCAGCGTGGCGTCGCGCGCGACGTGGAGCAGCCGCTCGACCTCGTCGGAAGTGAACTGCACGGTAGCCCCCTCCGCACATCTTGAATGGCAGATAGCTCGTACGCCAGCCATGGCGGTTCGGCCGCTTCCGAGCTATTCATGGTCCAAGGCATGCCGATCTCGTTCGGCTCGCATGAGGTGGAGTCGCTCCTCGCGATCGCCGCCGACTCGGCGCAGGCGACGCGTTTCGACGAAACGGTGATCGCGGGACGGCCGAGGGAGGGGACGGTCGCCCTCCTCCCCGTCGCGCGTCTACCGCAAGCTCGGCGCCTCGGGTCGCATCGAGCTCGCGGCGCTCATGCTGGGCATGCGTTCATCGAGACGGACGCGCTGACCGCGCGCTCAAGCGTGCGGACATCGCCTCTCCCTGGAGCATCGAGGCGGCCAACTCGGTTCGCCCCGCGACTCCCATCTTCGCGTAGATCCCCGAGAGGTGAACCCCGACCGTGATGTGAGAGATTCCGAGCCGAAGGCCAATCTCCCGGTTGCCCAGCCCCTGCACGACCAGCTCCGCGATCTCGCGCTCGCGATCGGTGAGTGACGCGTCCTGGCACAAGCCGGCGGCGCGTGCCGCCGATCCTTCGAGCAGCTCGATGAACAGCATAATGCTGTCACCCGCCGGCCCGGCGTCCCCACGGGAGAGCTTCGCCCGGAGCCATCCGCCGCCCGACAGCCGGAAGACGCGGTCGCCCGATGACTTGCCGGTCGCCACGAAGGTGCGGACCTCCGGGAGCAGGGCCTCGTGCGGTGGACCACCCCGCTCGAGACGCTCGAGGAGTCGCAAGGCGGCCGAGTCCGCGTGGAGGACCTCGCCCTGGGTCGAGAAGACGATCGCGCCCGCCGACCCATTCATCGAGGCGCGGGACGCGACGCGCGTAACCTTGTCGTTCAGGACGATGGCCTTCGCGGCTCGCGCGAGGTCGGGCGCGATGAGCCGCACGATCTCTCGCTCCCGCGGCGTGAAGTCACCGAGGTTCCGCTCACGCTGGAACGAGAGCATGAGGAGCTTGCCCTCGAGCGCGTGCTGCGGACAGGACATGATGAAGCGGATCGGCGGGTCATGCCGTCCCAGGAAGTCCGATGAGAACGCGTCCCGGCCAAACGCACGCTTCATGTGATCGCTGAGGACATAGGCCTGGCCGTCCGCGTTGGTGATGAACCGCGCGAGAGGATCGAGCGGCATGTAGTGGGCGAGGTAGTCGCGGAGGTTCGTCGGCTCCCCGTTGCGGAAGAACATGTAGGAGCCCGCGTCCGTGCCGCCTCCGCCGGAGGGATCCACCACCATCGCCGAGAGGCTCGTGCTGGGGATGACCGCCGACAGCGAGTCGCCGATGGCGGAGAAACGCTCCTGGAACGAGCTGCCCAGCGTCGCGTCTCGGGCGACATGAAGGAGGAGCTCGACCTCTTCGATCGAGAGGTGCATGGCGTTCCCAACCTCCTGGAGGTGTCCCCCGGAAAAATGTAGCGGGCCCACGGCACGAACGCAACGTCCACGCTGGAGCGGACCTGCGGAGTGACATCAAGCTTGATGATTCCGTTCGCGATTCGTCCCCGGCACCCTTCGCCGCCCAGAAGGGAGAGGTTCCGTGTCGGAGTCGAGC
>Ga0070738_10005129_pt1 | contig 14858 bp, 11 predicted proteins | sample Coa_R2_2_FD_66446 | JGI IMG/M metagenome (GOLD analysis project Ga0070738, IMG submission 66446) | Surface soil microbial communities from Centralia Pennsylvania, which are recovering from an underground coalmine fire - Coalmine... | ecosystem: Environmental > Terrestrial > Soil > Unclassified ...
GAGCGAAGATGACCGGGCTTTCCTCCCCTGCCTGCGCCGGGGGGTGCCGGTCCCCGAAGCCAAGGCGTCGGAGCTGATCCGCGCGCTCCACCAGCTCGAGCTGGAGCATCGCGGCGCGGCGGTCCTCGACCGGCGATTGGCCCATGCCCTGCACCGCCTGGCCCTCGAGTCCCAGGTTCTCCTGACCGACGCCTGGCCGGGCGTCTTCGACGACCCCATGATCGCCACCATCCGGACCGTGCAGGAAGCCGTCGAGCGCATCCTCTCCGGCCAGGATATCCGCTATTATCCCACGCCCTCGTCACTGGCTCCGGAGCCTTCGCTTTGACCGCGACCGCACCCGCGACGTGGCCCGATTCCCCGGCGGGCGGGGCACTCGGCGACGGCCGATCGGCCCTGGCGACCTGCCGGCCCCACGACCTCGACGCGCTCTGCCAGGTGGTCCGCGACCGCGTGGCCCTGGGCCATGCCATCTACCCGCAAGGAGGCTGTACCGCGCTCGATTACGGCGGCATCCCCCGCCGGCCGGGAGTGGCCGTCGACACCCGGTCCCTCAGCCAGTTGATCGATTATCCGTTCGCCGATATGACCATCACGGTGGCGGCCGGGATGACGCTGTCGGCCCTGCGGGCGATCCTGGCGGAGCATCAGCAACGCGTGCTGGTCGATGCGCCGTTCCCCGACCGCGCGACGCTGGGCGGCATCTACGCCACCAACACGACCGGGTCCCGACGGTATGGTGCCGGCCGGCCCCGCGACCAGATCATCGGCGTCAGCTTCGTCACGGCCGAGGGGGCCGTCGTCAAGGGGGGCGGGCGGGTCGTCAAGAACGTCGCCGGTTACGATTTCCCCAAGCTCCTCACCGGCTCGATGGGTACCCTCGGCATCATCACCCAGATGACCCTGAAGGTCCGGCCGATCCCCGAGGCCGCGGCGATCGCGTGGATTCCGTTCACGAGCGTGCAGCCCCTCACCGATGCGCTCGATCAACTCAATACCTCCGGAACTCGGCCCATCGCCCTGGACCTGCTCAACCCCTCGGCCGCCGGCATGATCGGCCAGGGGCTCGGCCTGCCCGGTGATCGGGCCGTCCTCGTGCTCGGCTTCGAGGACACCGTCGAGTCGGTCCAGTGGCAGATCGGTCGGTTGACGACCGAGCTGGGGCGGACGGACCTCACCGTCGTCGAAGGCGAGCCGACCGCACCCCTGTGGGACGCCTTGACCGAGTTCCAGGCCCGTTCGCTCGGCCCGATCGGGTTCGTGGCCAATGTCCGCCCGTCGTCGGTCGCGACGTTCTCCCTGGCGCTCGACCCGGAGAAATGGTCAGTCCAGGCGCATGCGGGCAACGGGATCGTTCGCGGCCAGGCGCTGGGCGAGCGGACACTGGAAGAGGCCGCCGGGGAGATCGATGCCCTGCGCCGGTCAGCCGTCCGTGACGGCGGCAACCTGATCCTCGCCCGATGCCCGACCGAGTGGAAGGAACGCCTCCGCGTCTGGGGCCAGCCGCGCCCGGACTGGGCGATCGCCGAACGCGTGCGAGCTGCCCTCGATCCCCATGGGGCGATGAACCCGGGCCGATTCGTCTGGGGATCGCTGACGTAGGTCAGGCTTGAGCCTGACATTCTGATTCCGTCAGGCTCAAGCCTGACCTACGTTCTGGCGGGCGGAATCACGCCATCCCCGGTTTGGGGTTGATGGGTGGGACCATGCCGGATTATAACCGGATTCGCCTCAAGTCAGGATCATAATAGCGCAACCAACAGGGTGGAACGAACATGGCGGATGGGGCGGGTGGTGCTCCGGCAGGGGTTCGGGTCGATTTGACGGGTCGGGTGGCCTTGGTGACGGGAGCCTCGCGGGGCATCGGCCGGGCGATCGCGGTCAAGCTGGCGGCCAGCGGGGCGTCGGTGGCGGGCGTGGCGCGGAGCCTCGAGGGCCTGCAAGCGACGCTGGAGGCCATCCGCGCGGCGGGGGGGATCGCGGAGGGATATGCCGCCAACGTCGCCGTCGCGGCCGATGTCCAGCGGGTTGTGGACGAGGTCGAGGCGAAATTTCAGCGAATCGATGTCCTGGTCAACAACGCCGGAGTGACGCGCGACGGCCTGATGCTCCGCATGGAGGACCATGCCTGGCAAGAGGTTATCGACACCAACCTCAAGGGGACGTTCCTCTTCTCGCGAGCGGTCGGCGTCGCGATGATGCGTGCCCGATACGGCCGGATCATCAACATCAGCAGCGTCGCGGGCCTGGTCGGCAACCCGGGTCAAGCCAACTATGCGGCGAGCAAGGCCGGCGTCATCGGCTTCAGCAAAACGGTCGCCCGGGAGCTGGCCTCCCGCGGCATCACGGTCAACGTCGTGGCCCCGGGCTTCGTCACCACCGACATGACCGACGCCTTGCCGGATAAGATCAAGACTGAGGTGAAGGAGCGCATCCCCGTGCGCCGATTCGGGACCCCGGAGGATATCGCCGAGCTGGTCTGTTACCTGGCCAGCCCATCCGCCGGCTATCTGACCGGGCAAGTCATCGCCGTCGATGGGGGCTTGACTGCGTGAATGCGACCGGCAGCTCCGCCTTGCCCGGTGGGCTGGGATGCGTTCCGGCCGGCCGGCCGGCGGACCGATGTCCGATGGACATCTGGCGGAGGGCATGATAAGTTGAGGCTTGGTTGCGGTTTCGATCGCTCCATCACAACCAGGGAAGACTGCAACGCCCGTGTCCGAGGTCGCCGCGACCGCTCCCTGACCACAAAGATTGCCAGAAACGACCATCGCCAGGTAGCCAGGAGGTCCGACCGTGTCTGTGGAAGAGCGCGTCATCGAAATCGTGAGCGAGCAAATGGGAGTCTCCAAGGATCAGGTCACCCGGGAGACCTCCTTCGTCAATGACCTCGGGGCCGATTCGCTCGACACCGTGGAGCTGGTGATGGAGTTCGAAGAAGAGTTCGACATCACCATTCCCGATGAGGAGGCCGAGAAGATCCAGACCGTCGGGCAGGCGATCGATTACATTGAACAACACACGCACCCCAAGTAGACACGGTTGAGACACGCGGGCCTGATCGGTCAGACGGCCAGGGTTGGGGTGCGGACCGGAGCCGTCGGGTCCCGGCCAGCGTCGTGCGGGTGCGCGGCGCGGTCGCTTCCCTCCGGATGGTGCCTTTCCGAGTTTCCGAGACGCCATGAGACATTCACGCCGCGTCGTCATCACCGGTATGGGGGTGGTCACGTCGCTGGGCGACAGCCTGGAGTCGTTCTGGTCGGCGCTGTGCGCGGGGCGCAGCGGGATCGGGCCGCTGACGCTGTTCGACACGACCGAGTTCAAGGTCCGCTTCGGCGGTCAGGTCTGGGAGTGGGACCCCGCGGCCCGGTTCGGGGTCAAGGAGGCGCGGCATCTGGATCGCTTCGCGCAGTTCGCCCTGGCGGCCGCCATCGCGGCGGTCGACGACGCCGGGATCGACTTCGCGTCCCTGCCGGCCGACCAGTGCGGGGTGATGATCGGCTCGGGGATCGGCGGGCTGAGCGAGTTCGAGGCCCAGCACACCGCCATGATGCAGAAGGGCCCGTCGCGGATCAGCCCCTTCACCATCCCCAAGTTGATGGTCAACGCGGCCAGCGGCCAGGTGTCGATCCGGTGGGGTCTGCAAGGGCCGTGCTCGGCGGTGGCGACGGCCTGTGCCTCGGCGGCCAACGCGATCGGCGACGCCTTCACCTGGGTCCAGAAGGGGTGGGCCGATGTGATGGTCACCGGTGGCAGCGAGGCGGCCATCACCCACATGGGCCTGGGCGGCTTCGCCTCGATGCGCGCCCTGTCAACCCGCAACGACGACCCGACCCGGGCCAGCCGCCCGTTCGACCGCGACCGCGACGGCTTCGTCCTGGCCGAGGGGGCCGGCATCCTGATCCTCGAGGCCGAGGAGCTCGCCCGCCGCCGCGGGGCGCGGATCTATGCCGAGCTGCTGGGCTACGGCATGTCGGCCGACGGCTGGCACATCACGGCCCCGGATGAGCAGGGCCGCGGGGCCGCCCGCGCCATGAGCCGATGCCTGGCCGATGCGCGGCTGGCACCCGAGGCCGTGGATTACATCAACGCCCACGGGACCAGCACCCCGCTGGGCGACCTGGCCGAAACCCGCGCCATGAAGGATGTCTTCGGACCCCACGCCGCCCGGCTGCAGATCTCCAGCACCAAGAGCCAGCTCGGACACCTCCTGGGAGCTTCCGGCGGCGTCGAGCTGGTCATCTCGGCCCTGGCCATTCACCACGGGGTCCTCCCCCCCACGATCAACCTCGACCACCCCGGCGAAGGGTGCGACCTGGACTACATCCCCAACGTCGCGCGCGAGGTTCGCGTCGATCGGGTCATGTCCAACAGTTTCGGCTTCGGCGGCCATAACGCCAGCTTGCTGATCGGGCGATACTCCGGCGATCGGGACTGACCGGTAGACGACTCCCTGGGACCGACCTCGCGACGCTCGATTCATGGCGGGAGACGTTTCTCCAGCCGCTCGAGCTGTTGATCGTGCTTCTCCAGGGATTTCTCCAGTCGAGCGACCGTTGCGTCCAGTCGAACGATGGACGTCTCAAGCCCTGCGATCTTCTCCACGCTCTTCTCCAGCCGCTCGAGCTGTTTACCATGTTGCTGGATCTGCCACATCGATGCCCCGAGGATCGCCACGGAGCTAAGGAGGAGGACGAAGCCGGTTACAAACAGGCCCCACACGCGGTCGATGAACTTGTCGACCCGATCTCGGAAGCCCTTGAACTCCGTACCGAGCTCCTCGAAAACGCTGATGCGACCGATGATCTCGTCGTGGCGTTTGACGGATTCCTCGAGTCGCGTGCCGACCTTCTCAAGGTCGATGACGCGGTCGATGAACTTGTCGATGCGAGGGATGAAGTCCTCGAGTTTCGTACTGACCTTCACGAGAGCGATCTCAACTTTATGGAGGTTCTCGCTCAACGTGTCGACCTTTTGATCGAACTTCTCGTGGAAGTCGTCGATCTTGCGATCGAGCAGGACGATCTCTCCCCTCAAGCTCTCGACATACTTCGGCTCGGCCATGCTCAACTCCATCACGGGGCCACAACCATGCAGGCTGGACCGCGGCCCACGACTCCATTCTGCTGGGCGGACAACTCCGGGTCAACGCGGCGTCCACGGCTGCGGATCGGCGCGGAGGGATTTGTGCGGCGCGCGGATCGGACGTTACAATGCCTGGAGCTTCTCGCGACAGACCCTGGCGAACTTCCCCGATGAGGCGGTTGTCATGAAGGTTTGGGATTGGCAAGATCTGGTCCTCGACAACGGGATCCTCCGCGAGTCGATGTCGGACGGCAGCCGTCTCGTCCTGTGGGTACCCGGAGCGCGCGACGGGACATTCCAGTATTGGGAGCGCGTCGGCATCGCGGCCCGCGCCGAGGTCACGGTGGCCGAGGGCCTCTGCGCCACGGCAGCGACCTCGATTCCGGTCAGACAGCGGCTCGGGGGCCTCTTCGGCAAGCTCCTGGGGCGGCTGCGCGAAGCCAAGGGGAGCCGGGACTTCGTCCTTCCCGGCGGCGGATCGGCGGAGCAATGCGGCGAACGTGCCGCGGACCTGATGCTCGTCTGGGCGGAAGACTCCAACGCCGTCCTCGAGGCGGACCGGATCCAGGCGCGGTGGCCCGAGGGCGGGCGCCATCAGCGGCTCGGGCCCAACCTGTACCTCGTCGGCGGATTGCAAACTCAGGCGACGTCTCCGGCCGCGGCAGCCGCGCCGCCGGTGCCGTCGCCGGAGGTCAGTCCCCGGAAGAATGCCGAAGACATCCTGGCCGCCGCACGACAGGCAGGCGATCGTCCGAATGAGGCCTCGGCCCTGACCGACCTGGGCATCATCCTGCTCAGTGAGGGCGACCCCCGGGGGTCCATCACCGTCCTGGAACAGGCCCTGACCCTGACGCGCCAGCTCGGCGACCGTGCCCGGGAGAACGACGTCCTCGGCAACCTGGGCCTGGCCCTGCTCCACATCCAGCAGCCGTCGCGCGCCCGGGAGCTCTTCGAGCACGTGCTGGCCTATGCCCGCTCGACCGGAGACCGCCTGGCCGAGAAGCTCGCCCTGGAGCGGCTGGGCCTGGCCACGGCCAGCCTGGGCGACCCCGCCCGGGCACTGGCGTTCTTCGAGCAGGCCCTCGCCATGGCCCGCCAGGTCGGCGATCGGCAGCAGGAAGCCAACCTGCTCTGGCTCCAGGGAATCCAGCACGCGGAGCTGGGTCAGCGCGAGCCGGCGACCGCCAAGGCGCAGGAAGCCATCGCCCTCTTCGCCAAGCAGGGCAAGCCCCAGGCCGGTTGGTATGGAGCCTACCTGCAGAAGTATCGCATGGGCCTCTTCGACACCGGGCCGGAGCCGCAGAGTCAAGGAGTCACTACCGGACCGAACGCGGCGACGCAAGCCTACCTGGGCGGGTCGCTGGTCGCCAGCGTGGTCGCCGGTCAAGCCCAAGCCGGCCGGGGCGCAGCGCCCGGCAAGGCGGCCACCGGCCCCGGCCTGCTCCGCATGGCCCTCTCGGCCACCAAGGCGATGGCCCAGTTCGCCGGCTCGGGATTCCAGATGTCGCCGCCGGAGGTCCAGCAAAAACGGCTCCAGACCTGCGCGGCCTGCGAGCATCACACCGGCCTGCGCTGCAAGATCTGCGGCTGCTTCACCGGTGCCAAGAGCCGGATCCTCCACGAGTCCTGCCCCATCGGCAAGTGGCCGGCTTGAGCTCAACTGACCCCGGGCTGAAGGCCCGCAGGAACGGAGCCCGGGGTGGAAACCCTGGGAGAAGATCATGAACGTCCCCGACCTGCTCGGCGATCGCGCGACCGCCGTCACCTTGGCTCCCGGCGAGATTCAGCGCTATGCACGACACTTGATCATGCCCGAGGTCGCGATGGCGGGGCAGAAGCGGTTGAAGGCCGCCCGCGTGCTGTGTATCGGCACGGGCGGACTGGGCTCGCCGTTGTCGCTCTACCTGGCCGCGGCGGGCGTCGGCACGCTCGGCCTGGCCGATTTCGACGTCGTCGACCTCTCCAACCTCCAGCGCCAGGTGATCCACTTCACCAGCGACGTGGGCCGGCCCAAGATCGACAGTGCCCTGGAGAAGCTCCAGGCGATCAATCCCGAGCTGATCATCCGCCGTCATGAGCATTCGGTCGATAGCTCCAACGCGCTGGAGCTCTTCGCGGACTATGATGTGATCGTGGACGGCACGGACAACTTCCCCACCCGCTACCTGGTCAACGACGCCTGTGTGCTCCTGGGCAAGCCGAACGTTTACGGCTCGATCTTCCGCTTCGACGGTCAGGCGACGGTCTTCTTCCCACCCCAGGGCCCGTGCTACCGATGCCTCTACCCCGAGCCGCCGCCCCCGGACCTGGTACCCAACTGCGCCGAGGGGGGCGTGCTGGGCATCCTTCCCGGCTTGATCGGCGTGGTCCAGGCGACCGAGACCGTCAAGCTGATCCTGGGCGCGGGCCGACCCCTGGTCGGCCGGCTCTTGCTCTATGATGCCTTGGAGATGACCTTCCGCGAGATGAAGGTGCGCAAGAACCCCCGCTGCCCGATCTGCGGGCCGAATCCCACCATCCGCGCGCTGATCGACTATCATGAGTTCTGCGGGGTGCGCGGCGGCGAACCCGCAGCCGCCACCGCCAGCGCGGCCCTTGAGGAAATCACGCCGAAGGAGCTCAAGAGCCTGCTGGATCACGGGGAACGGCCGCTGATCCTCGACGTGCGCAACCCCGAGGAGATCGCCATCTGCCGGATCGCCGGCTCCACGGTCATCCCCTTACCCGAGCTGCCCGCCCGGCTCGGCGAGCTGGACGCCGGCACGCCGATCGTCGTCCACTGCAAGAGCGGCGTCCGCAGCGCCAAGGCAATCACCCTCCTCCAGGCCGCCGGCTTCGCCCGGCTCAAGAACCTCAAGGGAGGGATCCTCGCCTGGATCCAGGAAGTCGACCCCAGCCTGCCGTCGTATTGACGTCACGGATCAGATCAGACCGGATTGACCCGGTCGGTCTTCTGGCTCTGTTCGACCCGCATGTGGTGCCAGACGAGGTCCATGACCCGCCGGGGCTCGTCGATGCCCAGGAGGTAGGCTTTCGGCAGGGTCGGCTCCGAGGAGATCAGGACCACGTTGCCGATGCGCAGCCAGTCGCCGATCATGCTTTGCTGGAGATAGACGTCTTTGATGCGGATCAGCTCGAGCTGGTCAACGCGGCGTTGAAAGAACCCGGTCGTCACGAACAGGCGCCGCGTCGTGAGCCGATAGTGATGGCCGCGGTAGGCGCGGAGATACCGATAGGCCAACGAGGCCCAGAAGGCCAGCAGACCGATACCCAGGAGGATGGTCCAGAAGGTCGCACCGCTGTGGCCCAGTCCCCAGGTGTAGACTGCCAGCACGAGCCAGGCCAGGGTCAGCAGGGCTCCCAGGAGGATCCGGCCGAGGAAGTTCTTGGAGGAGTAGTGGCCTTCCCAGACCGTCTCCTCGCCGTCGAGGCCAGGGCCGGCGGCTTCGGATGGGTGTTCCCCGGCGGCCTCCGCGGGAACCTCTGCGACGATCGGCTGTGTGGCGGCGGGGCCGATGATCACGTTACTGGTCATTGCCGTCGCAGGCTGGGGTATCGATTCTGTCATCGGTTCATCGCCAGGCATTGCCATGACCTCCATCGTCGCCCAGACCCAGGAGCGAGCTGGGAAACCGCAACTGAGAGAATCCCGATCCCGAAGCGCTGCGAAAGAGCAGTGCAAATCCGGGGCCAATCCGGGGAAGGCCGGGCGCGCTGGTCTTGGCGTCGTGCCGGTCATCGGAGATACTAGGCGGCTCTGTCGCAGAGTGCCGTGAGGGCCGGATTACCGCCGGGTCGTGCGGGTGCCGGCGGACCCGGAGTGGGTCGAGGCCCCAGCCCGCGCCACCACCGTTGCATGCCGGGGAGAGGACCATGGTTGGTCGGACGCAATATGTCGATAAGCTGCGCGAGCTGGCCCGGAATCTCTGGTGGACCTGGCAGCCCAACGTCCTGACCCTGTTCCGCGAGCTGGATCCGGCCCTGTGGCGGAAGGTGGACCACAACCCGGTCGAGTTCCTCCAGCGGCTCTCGGCCGAGCAACTGGAGCGGCGCGCCGCCGAGATGGCCCTGGATTCCCGGATCGACTATGCGTTCCGCCGGCTGGCGGAGTACTTGAAGGATACCGACAGTTGGGGCGCGGTCCATGCGTCGATCCTGCGGGCCCGGCCGGTCGCGTACTTCTCCGCCGAGTTCGGCTTGCACGAGAGCCTGCCGATCTATTCCGGCGGTCTGGGTGTCCTGGCCGGTGATCATCTCAAAAGCGCCAGCGACCTGGGCATCCCCTTGATCGGCGTCGGCTTGCTTTACGCCCAGGGTTACTTCCGCCAGACACTCGACTCCCACGGTTGGCAGCAAGAGCTTTACTGGAACGCGGATACCGAGTTGCTGCCGATCGAGAGCGTCATCGGGGCCGATGGCCGGCCGCTGCTGGTCAGGGTCGAGACGACGACCGGGACGCTGCATGCACGGGTCTGGAGGGTGGGGGTCGGGCGGACCACGCTGCTGCTGCTGGACGCGAATGTGCCGGAGAATGCCGAGTCGGACCGGTCGCTGACGGCGCGACTCTATGGGGGCGATGCGCGGACGCGGATCCGCCAGGAGCTGCTCCTGGGGGTCGGTGGGCTGCGCGCCGTGCACGCGCTGGGGATCCATCCCTCGGTCCTGCACCTCAACGAAGGGCACAGCGCGTTTGCGACCCTGGAGATGACCCGCGCGCTGATCGAGGCCAGTGGCCTGCCCTTCGGCGAAGTGGTGCGCGACGTCGCGGCGATGACCGTCTTCACGACCCACACCCCGGTGGCCGCCGGCCACGATCGCTTCCCGGCACCCTTGGTGGAGGAACACCTGGGCAAGATCCGCGAGGCCCTCCACTTATCGTACGAGGATTTCCTGGGCCTGGGCCGGGTTTATCCGGCCGACCCCAACGAGCCGTTCTGCATGACCGTGCTGGCCTTGAAACTGTCGCGCTACGCCAACGGCGTCAGCGCCCTGCACGGCAAGATCTCCCGGCGGATGTGGCAGCCTCTGTACGTCAATACACCGGAGGAGACGGTGCCCATCGGTCACATCACCAACGGCGTGCACGTCCAGAGCTGGGTCGCGCCCCAGATGCACCTGCTTTTCGACCGCCACCTGGGGACCGACTGGCCCCGACACCAGCGCCTGCCCGAGACCTGGGAGGGGATCGAGACGGTCGAGGACGCCGAGCTCTGGGAGACCCAGCAGGTGCTCAAGGCCCGCTTGATCAACTTCGTCCGCGTTCGGCTGGCCGCCCAGGCGCGCCGCCGCGACGAGCCCGACTCGGCCATCGATCAGGCCATGGAGGCGCTGGATCTGAACGCCTTGACCATCGGCTTCGCGCGCCGGTTCGCCACCTACAAGCGGGCCGGCTTGATCCTCCAGGATGTCGACCGGCTCGTCGAGATGGTCAGCTCCAGCGAGTGGCCGATCCAGATCATCTTCGGCGGCAAGGCCCACCCCGAGGATCGCATGGGGAAGGAGTTGATCCAGCACATCGCCCGCTTGACCAAGCAGGATCGGTTCGCGCCGCGGATCGTCTTTGTCGAGGACTATGACATGAACGTGGCGCGGCAACTGGTCCAGGGGGTGGACGTCTGGCTCAACAATCCCCGCCGGCCCCAGGAGGCCAGCGGGACCTCGGGCCAGAAGGCCGCCTTGAATGGCACCCTGAACTTCTCGATTCTCGACGGCTGGTGGGCCGAGGCGTATGATGGCACCAATGGGTTTGCCATCGGCATGGGCCAGACGCATGCGATCCCCTCGGTCCAAGATGAGCGCGATCACAGGGCCCTGATCGAGACATTGACCCAATCCGTGATCCCGTTGTATTACAAGCGGGACGCCTCGGGGCTGCCCCGCGAGTGGATTGCCCGCCAGAAGAACGCCTTCCGGACCCTGGCCTGGCGGTTCAACGCCGACCGGATGGTGATGGACTACGTCCAGCACGGCTACCTGCCCGCGGCCGGCGGCGTGTCGTGCGCCATGCCGCGATCGTGATCCAATGGAGTTGTGAGTTGCGGGGTGCGAGGAGGGATCGGTCTTGGCTTTCACTCAGAGCTCAGAATCCACAACTCTAATGAACCGACCATGAGTCAGAATTCCGCGTTGATCGGCGAGCGGCTCGGCTCGTACAAGCTCGAGTCGGTGTTGGGCTCCGGCGCCATGGGGGTGGTGTATCGGGGGACCGACGAGAAGCGCGGTCGTCCCGTTGCCGTCAAGGTCGTCACCAGCGAGATCGCCCACGGGGGCAAGGTCCAGAAACGGTTCCAGCGCGAGTACGAGATCCTCAACCAGTTCCGCCATCCCGGCATTGTCCGCAACCTGGGCTACGGCCGATACCGCGGCACCTTGTATATCGCCATGGAATTCATCCAGGGCCTGACCCTGGAGAAGGTCCTGCAAGAGCGCGGTGCCATGCCCTGGCGCGAGGTGGTGGACCTGGGGATCCAGATCTGCGACGCCTTGCACTACGCGCACGAGCGGGGAGTCATCCACCGCGACCTGAAGCCGTCGAACCTGATGGTCACAGCCGAGGGCAAGGTCAAGCTGACCGATTTCGGGATCGCCAAGGACCTGGACAAGACGGCGCTGACGGCGACCGGCCGGACGCTGGGGACGGCGGCCTACATGGCGCCCGAGCAGATCCGGGGCACGCCGGCGGTCAGCCACAAGACCGACCTGTATGCGCTGGGCGTGGTGCTCTTCCAGATGCTCACGGGCAAGCCGCCGTTCGAGGGGAATACGCCGGTGGTGCTGATGCATTGCCACTTGAACGAGCCGGCACCGCGGCCCAGCACCAAGGTCGCGGAGATCCCCCGGGCGCTGGATGAGCTGGTCATCTCCTTGATGGCGAAGACGCCCGCCGACCGGCCCTGGGATGCGGCGGCCGTCACGATGGTCCTGACCGAGCTGCGCGACAAGGCCGAGCGGGGCGCGGCGATCCCCATGGTCTGGCCCTCCTCCGGCCCGGGCGGGGCCAATCCGGCGACCGCCGGCACCGGCCGGGGCGAGACCGCCCGGACCGACCGCCCCAGGCGCAAGTCCCGCAAGGTCGGGACGCTCGCCACCTTCGCCTCCACCCTCGTTGCCACCCGGTCCCGGTCGGTCGCGGACGCGCCGGACGCGCCGGGCGTCAACCGTGCGGCCATCGAGACGGCCCTGCTGGTCCTGGCCCTCTTTGTCGTCGGCGGATTCATCGCCTACTGGGTCTGGCCACCCGGCCAGGAGTACCTCTACCGCCACGCCGAGGCCCTGATGAAGTCGAGCCGACACTCCGACTGGATCACGGCCCTCGAGGAGTACATCGAGCCGCTTGACCGCCGATTCCCGCTCAACCCCTACAAGGAACAAACGCAGAAGTGGCGCGACCGGATCTTCGTCTACGAGGCCGACGGCCGCTTCAAAGTCCTCACGGCCCCGGTCCAGACCTCCTTCAGCAAGCCGAATACCAACGCCGAGCGCCAGATCGTCATCACCCATGCGGTGGCGGCCGAGGCCTTGGCCCATGGCAACGACCGCGCCGCCGTCCGCCAGTGGCGCGAGCTCGCCGGAGAGCTCAATCCCGACGATCCCGAGGAGCACAAGTGGCAGGTGTGGGCCCTGCATCACGCGCAGGAGCTCGAGAACGCGATTCAAGACCGTCGCCAGTTCGTCGAGAAGCAGTTGCAGCTGGCCGAAGAGGCCTTCCGCACCGGCCGGACCGAGGAAGCGAAGGCGATCCTGAAGAAGCTGATCGACCAGTACCGGAAATACACCGATCTGGCGGATCTCTTCCCGGCGTCCGTGCCCACGGAGCCGTCCCCGGCGCCGGCCAGTCCGCCGCCGGCGGCGCCGGCCCCGCCCCAATCCGCCGGGTCGCCGGAGGAGTCGCCGGCGCCGGCCCCCAAGCCCGGCTCGGCGGCCCCGGCGGAGGGGCAGGCCAAACCGGCCGCCCCCTCGGAACCGGTGCCCAAGGACGATCGTCCCCAGACGGCCGGCGATCCCGACCCGACCGCGGTTGCCCCGCGCCAGGCCAGGTCGCCAAACACTTCCTCAGCGAATTCCGTAGTTAACGATTGAACCCTGATTGACGGAATGAGCTCCGTCGGATAAGGTGTTCTTGCCCGTCGCGCAACGAGGCGGCTCCTGTCTGTTCGCCTCGATTATCCCTGTTCTCGGCCGATTCTGGCCCCGAGGAATCTGATGCCCCTGTCCCAGTCTCGTGTTCGCTTCATTGGTAGCCGTGAACTCCACCGCGATCTGCCCAAAGTGCTCGAAACGCTGGAAGACCCGGACGCCCGCTTTGTCTTGACCATCCACAGCAAGCCCAAGGCGGTCATCATCGGCGCCGATGCGTTCCTGGATATCTTACGCGGCCCCAGCCCGGAGGACCGTCTCCTGGCCTTGCAGCTCGGTGCGCTGGTGCAGGGCCTGGAATCCTCCTCGACTTCGGCCGAGCCCGCCGAAATGGAAGAACGGCACGTCGAACTGGTCGGGGTCTGAACCGAACCGCCTCGATCACCGGCCAGGCTGTCAATCGATCCCTGATCCACTCCATGCCTCCAGCATCCCACGGGAGCTTGGAGGCTTTTGGTTTTCGAAGGCTCGGAGAGACTTGCGCGACCGGGGCTCAGGAGGTGGAGACGACCGCGGGGAGCAGCTTGGCCCCGGCAGCCGGGACGAGGTCCCGTTGCTTGATGGTTTTCGGGTCGGGGTTCGCTCGCCGACCCACCCCAGAACAGTTCCGGGTTCGGTCGCGCCGCAGAAGCTTCGTTTTCGCTTCTCTCGGTAGAACGCGCCGGTGCGGTGCGGGCTTGGGGGGCGTCGACCGTCGGCGGGCTGGGGCGTTCGTGGTAGAATAAGGCTGGTCGCGAGTCCAGTGTCGATCACGGATCGTGACCGGGACGTGGGGATCGACCCGAAGCCTTCGAGACGACCCTGGCAGCGCCGGAGGCGCGCCGGCCGTTACCGCAACGCGAGTGACCCGACGATGTCCAGCCGGCCGTTCGTGCATCTCCATTGCCACAGCCACTATAGCCTGCTGGATGGTGCCAGCAAGATCCCGGACCTGGTCCGGCGGGTCAAGGCGCTGGGCATGCCCGCGGTGGCCCTGACCGATCACGGCAACCTGTACGGCGCCGTCGAGTTCCTCCGCGAGGCCAAGGCGGCCGGGATCCTGCCGATCGTCGGCCTGGAGGCGTACGTCGCCCCCGGACGGCGCACGGAGCGGACCGCCGGCGGCGTCTCGGGGCAGGAGCACGCCTTTCACCTGACGCTGCTGGCCCGCGACGCCACGGGGTTCCGCAACTTGATGCGGCTCTCGTCGCTTTCGTTCCTGGAGGGGTTCTACTACAAGCCCCGGATCGACAAGGAGATCCTCCAGCGGCACGCGGCGGGGCTGATCTGCCTGTCCGGCTGTGCCTCCGCGGAGTTCTCCGACTACATCCTCCACGGCAAGCTGGCCGAGGCTGAGCGGCTCTGCGCGTGGTATCAGAGCGTTTTCGGCGCGGAGAATTTCTTCGTCGAGATCCAGGACAACGGTGTACCGATCCAGAAGGATTGCACCGCCGGAGCGGTGGAGATCGCCCGGCGCATGGGCTTGCCCCTGGTGGCCACCAGCGATGCCCACTACTTGACCCGCGACGACGCCGCGGCCCACGACGTCCTGCTGTGCATCAACACCGGCAAGACGCTCGACGACCCGACCAGGATGCGGTTCGAGACCAACGAGTTCTTCGTCCGCAGCCCCGAGGAGATGTACGCCGCAATGCCGG
>Ga0070738_10005131_pt1 | contig 14856 bp, 10 predicted proteins | sample Coa_R2_2_FD_66446 | JGI IMG/M metagenome (GOLD analysis project Ga0070738, IMG submission 66446) | Surface soil microbial communities from Centralia Pennsylvania, which are recovering from an underground coalmine fire - Coalmine... | ecosystem: Environmental > Terrestrial > Soil > Unclassified ...
CCGCCCGTCTCGGTCTGCCACCACGTGTCGACGATCGGGCATCGTCCTCCGCCCACGACCTCCCGGTACCAGATCCAGGCCTCGGGGTTGATCGGCTCCCCGACCGACCCCAGCAGCCGTAAGGTCGAGAGATCGCGACGCTTGACCCACGCGTCGCCCCACTTCATGAAGGCCCGGACGGCCGTCGGCGCCGTGTAGAAGATCGACACCCGGTGCCGCTCGCACATGTCCCACAAGCGCCCGGGATCCGGGAAGTTGGGGGCGCCCTCGTACATGACGGACGTGGCCCCGTTGAGGAGCGGCCCGTAGACGACGTAGCTGTGGCCGGTGACCCAGCCCACGTCCGCCGTGCACCAGTAGGTGTCCTCGTCGCGGAGGTCGAAGACGAACCGGGTCGTGAGGTAGACGCCCGTCATGTAACCGCCGGTCGTGTGGAGGATCCCCTTCGGCTTCCCCGTCGTCCCGGACGTGTAGAGAATGAAGAGAGGATGCTCCGAGTCGAGCTCGGCGGCGGGCAAGAGCTCGCGCGTCGCCGCCATGAGCTCGTCCCACCAGAGGTCGCGGCCAGGGGTCATCGCGACCTTGTCGCCCGTCCGCTTGTAGACGACGACCCGCTCGACGGTCGGGCACTGGGGGAGCGCCTCGTCCACGGTCGCCTTCAACGGGACGACCTTGCCGCGCCGCCAGCCTCCGTCGGCCGTGACGATGACCTTGGCGCCGGCGTCGTTCATGCGGTCCACGATCGCCTGGGCCGAGAAGCCCCCGAAGACGACCGAGTGGACCGCCCCGATCCGCGCGCAGGCGAGCAGGGCGACCGCGAGCTCGGGGACGACCGGCATGTAGACGCCGACGCGATCGCCGGCCTTCACGCCGAGCTTCGTCAAGACGGTCGCGAAGCGCGCGACCTCCCTGTGGAGCTGTCCGTAGGTGAGCGTCCGCACGTCACCCGGTTCGCCCTCCCAGATGAGCGCGGCCTTGTTCTGGCGCTCGGTGCCGAGGTGACGGTCGAGGCAGTTCCAGGCGAGGTTCGTCTTGCCGCCCAGGAACCACTTGGCGTGCGGCGGACGCCACTCGAGGACCTCGTTCCAGGGCGTGAACCAGTGGAGCTCGCGCGCGACCTCGGCCCAGAAGGTCTCGGGGTCCTCGACGCTCCTTCGGTACTCGCGCTCGTACTCCTCGAGCGAGCCGATGCGGGCGCGCTTGCGGAAGTCGTCGGGAGGCGCGAAGCGGCGCCCTTCCTTGAGCACCGTCTCCAGCCTGGACGTGGCCTCATTCATGACGCGCCATTCCCTCTCTCGCCCGCTCGCCGGAGGCGAACGGTGTCGATCCGGGGATCTTACCCGCCACGTCCGCGCCGGAGACACGCGAGGCGGGCATTCGGCTCGCCAGGCAAGCCGGAGACTTCCTCCCGTCGAGAAGCCCCGTAGACTCGCCGAGCAAGGAGCTTCCCCGCTCGTGTCCCAAGAGCGTCGCCGCGGCCTCCGCTTCATGATCGTCGAGGGCATGTGCACCCAGGCGCACGCCTCGTTCACGGGGCTGGGCGCCGGCGCCGCGGCGGGCGCTCCGAACGCGATCACGGTCGGGTTCGCGATCCTCCTCGGGGCGCGCGATCCGGCGCTCGGTCTCGTCGCGGCGCTACCCGTGGCCTCGAACTTCTTCCAGTTCGTCGCGGCCGCTCTCGCGCCGCGTCTCCAGGGGAGGCGCGGGCTCATCATGCTCACGACCCTCCTCTCGAGGGCCTCGTGGGTCGCGATCGGGTGGATGCCTTTCCTCCTCCGGGGGCACGCGAGCGCGGCGCTCACGGCGTTCCTCGTCTTCTGGGCGATCTCGAACGCGTCGCTCGCCGCGGGCGGCAATCTCTGGATGTCGTGGATGGCCGACCTCTGCCCGCCACGGATCCGCGGCCGCTACTTCTCGCGCCACGCTCTCTGCACGGCGCTCGTCGCGATCCTCGCGCCCTTCGCCGTGAGCGTCCTCCTCGACCGGGGGTTCGGCGGCGTCCCGGCGCACGCGGCGGACGGATCGCCCCTCGCGTACCTCCAGACGCTCGGCTTCGCCGTGCTCTTCACGGTGGCGTCGATCTTCGGCCTGCTCGCCTGGTCCGTGCTCCGCGCCCAGCCCGATCCCGGGCCCGCGGATCGGCCCGCGCCCCAGGCGCTCTCGTTCGAGTGGATCCTCCAGCCGTTCCGCGACGCCGAGTTCCGGCCGCTCCTCGTCTTCGTCCTCATCTTCGGCGCGACGAACGGCCTCGCGAACCCGTTCTGGGCGAGCTTCCAGCTCGAGCAGCTCGGCCTCCCCTACAGCTACGTGAGCGGGATCTTCGTCGCGCTCCAGGGGATCGTGACGGCTCTCGCGCTCTCGTTCTGGGGTCGCGTCAACGACCGCTACGGGAACCGGGCCGTCCTCGCGCTCACGCTCGTCCTCATCTTCGTCTCGCCCCTCTTCTACGTCGTCGCCGACCGCACCCGGTGGTGGCTCATGCTCGTGGACGCCGCCGTCCAGGGAGTCGGCTGGGCCGGCTACAACGTCGCGATCCTGAACCTCGTCTTCTCGATCACGCCGCGCGACAAGCGCGAGGTCTACTACGCCGCCTACGTCACCGTCCTCGGGACGGCGCAGGCCGCGACCTCCGTCCTCGCGGGGAGCTTCGTCTCGCTCCTCCCCGACTCGCTCCTCGGGCTCGCGCTCCACCCGCGCCAGCAGGTCTTCCTCGTCACGGCCGCGGCGCGCTTCTTCTGCCTCGTCTTCTTCCTCCGCGCGCTCGGACCGCCGCGCAACCCGCGCGTCCGCGCCGCCCTCGAGCGGGTCCACGCGCTCTTCCGTCCGACGCCGGCGCCGGCGCCCGTCCCCGGCGAGGCCGTCTGACGGTATCCTCCCACCGTTCGTTCGCAGAGCGGAGGAGCCCTTCGACTCGCGGCGGCTCGCTCAGGGCGAACGGAGAGACAGGCATGCGGGAGGAGAAGCCGAGCCAGACCGCCTCGTTCGTCGCGCTCGCCCGGGCGCTCGCCGACGACGGGATCACGAGCATCCCCGGGTTCTCGGACCCGGTCGCGCGCCGGCTCCTCTCGCGCGGCTGGTCGGTCGCGTACCGCGTCCTCGGGAGAGCGCTCGGGAGCCCGCGCCGCCGCGAGCGCGCGATCGCGCGCCTCGACGTGATCCCCCTCCGCGTCGTCGCGATCGACGCCGAGGTCCAGGCCGCTCTCGAGAGAGGGTGCCGCCAGCTCGTGATCCTCGGGGCCGGCCTCGACTCGCGCGCCTACCGCATGGCGTCGCTCCGGGACGTTCACGTCTTCGAGGTCGATCATCCGGCGACGCAGGCCTGGAAGCGCCGGAAGGCGCCCGCGACGCTCGCCCGGTCGCTCGCGTTCGTCGCGGTCGACTTCGAGAGGGACTCGCTCGCCGAGAGGCTCCGTGCTTCCGGGTTTCGTGCCGACGAGCCGACGATCTGGATCTGGGAGGGCGTCGTCATGTACCTGACCGACGCCGCCCTCGAGAGCACGCTCGCGGACGTGGGGCGGCTCTCGGCTCCGGGGAGCACGCTCCTCGTCCACTACCACGAGCCCTACGAGGTGACGGGCGCGAAGGAGGAGCGGAGCCAGCGTCTCCTCCTCGCTTACTGGCGCGAGCCGCAGATCGGACGACGTCTCCCCGAAGTCATGCACGAGGCCGTTCGGCGCGCGGGGTTCGAGGTCGCGAGCGACACGCGCCCCTCCGACTGGGCGAAGCGCGCCGGTTCGCTGGTGCCGACGGGGCTGACCGCGGGAGTGACGCACCTCCTCGTGGCGATCCGTCGGGCGGGGGCGGTGTAGACTCCGGACAGGATGGACGCGCCCCCCGCCTCGCAGCCGAAGCTCCGGTTCCCGCGCGAGAAGCGACGCCTCGGGCTCCTCCTCTCGATCTTCGAAGGCATGAGCGCCCAGGCCCAGACGTGCTGCTCGGGCTGCGGCGGCGGCGCGCCCAACGCGATCACGATCGCCTTCGCGTTCTGGCTCGGGGCGCAGGACATGGAGCTCGCGTTCCTCGCCGCGCTCGCCGTCGCGGGCAGCTTCTTCCAGTACCTCGGGGCCGCGATCCTCCCGAGGCTCGCCTCGCGGAAGCCGATCGTCGCCTGGTCGGCTCTCGTCGGACGGGTCACGTGGCTCGGGATCGGCGCGATCCCCTTCCTCCTCTCCCGGCACACCGGGCTGTACCTGTTCCTGTTCCTCTGGTTCCTCGTGAACGCGCTCCTCGCCCTCTCCGGGAACCTCTGGACGAGCTGGATGGCCGACCTCTGCCCGCCGCCAATCCGGGGGCGCTACTTCGCGCGGCGCACGGCGGCGACGACGCTCGTCGCGGTCCTCCTGCCGCTCGCGATCAGCTACGTCCTCGACCGCTGGTACGGGGGAGCACCCGACGGGCTCGTCGAGGGGACGCCGCTCCAGGCGCGGGGCTTCTTCCTCGTCTTCGCGGCGGCGGCGTTCTTCGGGGTCCTCTGCGGGTTCCTCATAACCTGGCAGCCGGAGCCGCCGCGAGATCTACCCCCGGGCGCCTCCCACCTCTCCTTCGCATGGCTCGCGGCGCCCTTCCACGACCGTCGCTACCGTCCGCTCGCCCTCTTCACGCTCGTCTTCGGCGCGGCGAACGGGCTCGCGAACCCCTTCTGGACGGCGTTCCAGCTCCAGGACCTCGAGCTCGGATACGGGTACGTGAACGGCTGGTTCGTCGTCCTCCAGGGCCTGTTCATGGTCGTCTCGCTGCCTCTCTGGGGCAGGCTCTGCGACCGCGCCGGCAACCGGCCGGCGATCGTGCTCGCGCTCCTCTTCGTCTGCTCGCACCCCTACTACTACATCTTCGCGACGAAGGCCCGCTGGTGGTTCATGTTCTTCGACGCCGGGAGCTCGGGCCTCGCCTGGGCGGGCTACAACCTCGCGATCTTCAACCTCGTCCTCGTCCTCGCCCCGCGCGAGGAGCGCGAGCTCTACATCGCGACCCAGGCCGTGATCTTCGGCGGCGCGCAGGCCGTGTTCTCGCTCCTCGCCGGGAGCGTCGTGACGCGCCTGCCGCAGGCTTTGCCCTTCGTGGGCATGGCGCTCCATCCGCGCCAGCAGGTCTTCCTCATCACCGCCATCGCGCGGCTCGCGTGCCTCGGCTTCTTCCTCGGGGCCGTCAAGGAACCCAAGAGCAAACCGATCCGCGTCGTGATCGTCGCGGCCGGCAACTTCGTCAAGGCGCGCATGGAGCTCTTCAAGCTCATACCGCGCGACTGAGAGGAGACCCATGGAGAACGCCGCGATCGCCCGGGAGTGGCTCCGCGCCTTCAACGCGCGTGACCTCGACGCCTTGCTCGGCCTCTACTCCGAGGAGGCCGTCCATCTCTCCCCCAAGCTCCGCGTCAAGAAGCCCGAGACCAAGGGCGAGGTCCGCGGCAAGCCCGCGCTCCGGGCCTGGTGGCAGGACTCGTTCGACCGACTCCCCGGCCTCCGCTACGAGCCGGTCACGATCTGCGCCGACGCGCAGCGGGTGTGGATGGAGTACCTGAGAAAGGCGGCCGGCGAGGCCGACATGATGGTGGCCGAGGTCCTCGACGTGAAGGGAGGCAAGATCGTCGCCTCCCGCGTCTACCACGGCTGAAGATGGGAGCCGCAAGGACTTGAAGGTGGTTGCAAGGACGACGTTCAACGCAGAGACGCAGAGATCGCGGAGGAGACGCAGAGAAGCGAAGACTGCGCCTCTCTGCGTCTCCTCTGCGAACTCTGCGGCTCTGCGTTTTCGTTGCCACGCTTCTGCCTCGAGCGATGGCAACGCCGAAGCGCGCCCTTTCTTGCGTGAGACGGAGATAGCCCCCGAAGGCACCCAAGCGCACTGGGCTCCGTCCGGACAAGCCGTCAGCGCGTCACTGCCCCGGCTGAGGAGCGATCGTCAGGGCGTCGACGTTCAGGTAGTTGCTGCTGAGGAGAACCGAGTCGAAGGCGAGCCCGACCTTGTTCGCTCCCGCCTGGAGGGCGACGACGAACGAGGTCGAGCACCAGTCGCTCCACGAGGGCGTCGCCGGAAACAGGACGGGGACGAGCTGCGTGCTCCCGTTCACGACGATCGAACGGGTCGCGTCCCCGGCTCCGGCGCCGTAGCGGACCTCGATCGTGTAGTCGCCGGCGCGCGGCGCCGTGAGCGTGAACGTGACGGACTCGCCGTCCTGGTTCCAGCCCGCCACGTAGCCCGCCCCGCTGAAGCCTGGATACTTCGCCTCGAGCGAGAGCCCGGTGAGCGTCGCGTGGTCGGCGGTCACGGTCGCGTCGGAGAACGCCGCGATCGCCGTCCTGGAGGGAGCCGCGAGCGGCGGGAGCGTCGCGAGCACGGCGTGGAACTGCACGTCGACGGCGCTCGCCGCGGCGAAGCTCTGGATGAACGTCGTCGGCGCGGGCGCTCCCCAGTTGCGGCCCATGAGGTCGTCCGGGCGCCGGTTGCTCCAGGCGGCGGCGGCGTTCGTCGCGAGGAAGGCCGCGAGCTGGGGCCTTCCCCTCTGGGCGAGACGTGCGAGGTAGCGCGTCAGGATCATCTTGAAGCCCGCGCCGTCGCCGTCGCCCTCGTCCTTGAGGATTCCGTTGGTGGTGAGGCTCGCGATCGCCTGATCGGCCGCGGCGTCGGCGGCAGCGAGGTAGCTCGGATCGCCCGTCGCGTCCGCGAGCGCCAGGCTCGCGCCTATGTAGGTCCCGTAGTTGTAGGTGATCTGCCAGTTCTTGAGGGCACCCATGCCCGGACCGTCGATCGTGTCCCCGACCGTGGCGCCGCTCGTGAGCCTCGACTGGACCCAGGCGTAGACGCGCTTCGCCCGATCGAGGTAGGTCGCGTCTCCCGTCCAGGCGTAGAGGTGGAGCGCCGTCATGACGAACGGACAGTTGATGCAGACGTTCTTGCACGCGTTCGTGCCGTTCCGCTTCCACCAGAGGCCGCCGCCGTAGGTCTGGTCCTCGAACGCGGCGATCGAGTCGAACAGAGTCACCGCCCGATCGCGGTAGCGCGTGTCGCCGGTCGCCTCGAAGGCGTGGGCGAGGGCGAGCGCCCACCAGCAGAGGTCGTCGTCGAAGTCGTTCGTCCACGTCGCGTGCTGCGCGACGAAGCCGTCGTGGAGCTGCGCGACGAGCCTCAGGTCGTTCGGGTCGCCCGTCGCCTCCCAGGCGTCGAGGGCCAGCTCGACGAAGTGAGCCTGCCACCAGAAGTCGCTGTAGAGGTTGCCGTTGTGGGCCTGGTGGTCGCTGTTCTTCCAGACGTCCTGGCCGTTCGGGTCCCAGTAGACGGTGACGAACGCCTCGAGCGCCTTCCGGGCGTCCGTGGCCGGGAGGATCGTGGTCGAGCTCGACGTGACCGCGGTGCTCGTGCTCGACGGGACGCTCGAGGTCGTCGAGCTCGAGATCGGGGCGACCGCCGGCGCGATCGCGAACCGCGACGACGAGGACGTCCCGCAGGCGACGGCGCCCAGCGCGACCCCGATGAGCAGGAGCTCCCTCTTCACGCCCCGGGGGAGCGCAAGTCCCGCGCCGGACGAGAGTCCGGTGGGACGAGGCGTGGCGCGTCCGCGCATGGACGAGCCCCCGTTTTCGGTGTCTCCCGGCGGTCAGCCGAGCTCGTGAACCATGCAGGCGAGGAGCGCGATCGCCGCGGTCTCGACGCGCAGGACGCTCTTCCCGAGCACGACGGGGACGAACCCCCTCTCGCGCAGGAGCGTGCGCTCCTCGTCCTCGAAGCCTCCCTCGGGCCCGATCGTGTAGACGACCGACGCAGCCCCGGGACGGAGAGCTTCCTTGAGCGGGACGCCGCCGCGAGCGTCCGGCATGAGCCTCAGATCGGCGGGCGTCGCCGCGAGCGTCTCGAGCGTGGTGCTCGACTCGAAGGTCGGGACGACGTTGCGGCCGCACTGCTTGCAGGCTTCGACGGCGCGCCGCCGCAGCTTCTCGATCGCCTTGGGTCCGAGGGCGACGCGCGTCCGACGCGTCTCGAGCGGGACGAAGCGCGCCGCGCCGAGCTCGGTCGCCTTCTCGACGAGCGCGAGGGCCCGCTTCGGTCGCGGCGGCGCGAACGCGAGCGTCACCTGGACGCGGGGCTCGCGGCTCTCGTCCGTCCGCGCCACGAGCTCGAGCGCGACGCCGCGCTTGCCGGCGTCGGCGATCTTGTAGCGTCCGGCTCCGCCGCGGCCGTCGAAGAGCTCGACCTCGTCCCCGGCCTTCAACCTGAGGACGTGCGTCGCGTGGTGGGACTCCTCGGTGTCGAGGGCCAGCGTCGGCGCGAGCTCCCGGGCGAAGAAGCGCGCGAGGCGCAATCAGTTCCCGGTGCGGACGCGGGCGACCGCCTGCTTCCAGCCGGCGTAGAGGCGCTCGCGCCCCGCGACGTCGAGCCGCGGCGAGAAGACGCGGTCCACTTCCTGGAACTTCGCGACCTCCTCCTGCGACTTCCAGAAGCCGCAGGCGAGGCCGGCGAGGTAGGCCGCGCCGGTCGCCGTCGTCTCGACGTTCCTCGGGCGAACGACGGGGACGCCGAGGACGTCGCTCTGGAACTGCATGAGGAAGTCGTTCGCGACCGCTCCGCCGTCCACCTTGAGCGACTCGATCGGCGTGTCGGGACCGAGGTCGGCGCGGAGCGCGTCCACGAGGTCGCGCGTCTGGTAGGCGATGCTCTCGAGCGCGGCGCGGACGATGTGGTCGCGACCCGTCCCACGCGTGAGGCCGACGATCGCGCCGCGCGCGTCCTGGTCCCAGTAGGGCGCCCCGAGGCCCACGAACGCGGGCACGAAGTAGACGCCGGCGTTGTTCTCGACGGCGCGCGCCCGCGACTCGCTCTCGGCGGCGTTGGCGATGACGCCGAGGGCGTCGCGGAGCCACTGGACGGCGGCGCCGGCGATGAAGACGGAGCCCTCGAGGCAGTAGACGGGCTTCCCCTGCGCGTCGCAGCCGAGCGTCGTGAGGAGGCCGTGCTGCGACTCGACCTTCTTCTGTCCGGCGTTCAAAAGCGCGAAGCACCCGGTGCCGTAGGTGTTCTTGAGCTCGCCCGGGCGCACGCAGCCCTGCCCGAACAAGGCGGCCTGCTGGTCGCCCGCGATCCCGCAGATCGGGACCTCGGCGCCGAAGACGTCGGGGTCCGTCATGCCGAGGACCTCGGCCGAGTTCCTCACCTGGGGAAGGACCGAGCGCGGCACCGAGAAGAGCGAGAGGAGCTCGTCGTCCCACTGCCGCGTGTGGATGTCGAAGAGGAGGGTCCGCGACGCGTTCGTCGGGTCGGTCACGTGGAGCTTGCCGCCCGAGAGCCGCTCGACGAGCCAGGTGTCGATCGTCCCGAAGCGCGCCTTCCCCTTGTCGGCGGCGGCGCGGGCCCCGGAGACGTTCTCGAGGAGCCACTGCACCTTGGTCCCCGAGAAGTAGGCGTCGAGGACGAGCCCGGTCTTGGCGCGGACGAGGGCCTCGTGGCCCTTCTGCTTGAGCTCGCGGCAGCGGTCGGCCGTCCGCCGGCACTGCCAGACGATCGCGTTGTGGAACGGGCGACGCGTCTCGGCGTCCCAGAGGACCGTCGTCTCGCGCTGGTTCGTGATCCCGATCCCGGAGATGCTCGACGGCTTCTCGTCGGCGAGGACCTCGCCGACGAGGCGCTTCGTGACCCGCCAGATCTCCTCGGGGTCGTGCTCGACCCAGCCCGGGCGCGGGTAGTGCTGCTTGAACTCGGAGTAGGCCTTCCTCACGACCCGCCCCGTGGCGTCGAAGAGGAGGAGGGTGACGCCCGTGGTTCCCTCGTCTATGGCGAGGATGTACTTGGACATGGGGCAGGAATCATAGCTTCTCTCTGTTCTCCCGCGAAGCGGGGTCGGAGCGGCTCGGACCCTCGGGCGAGATTGTCTGATGGAGCATTGAGCATTGACTCATTGACGACGCCCGACGCCCTTTCAAGAGTCAATGCTCCATGCTCCATCAGACACTCGCCGTCACCGCCGCGCTGCACGTGATCCCCCAAGATGGCCACAGAGATCACCGAGAACACAGAGGAACGTCCCCGGCTCTGTGATCTCTGTGCCCTCTGTGGCTATCAAGTCCATCGACTCTCGGTATCACTCGACGACGAGAAACCCGGTCCCCGACGACGAACGGCGGACGACGAAGATCCTCCCGGGACCCGCGAAGGCGAACTCCCAGTCGCTCTCTCCGAGCGCGACGCGCTGCGGAAAGGCGACCCCCGTCTTCGGGTCGATGGCGACGAGGTCATCGCCCTGGCGCAGGTAAGCGAGGCCGCGGCCGTCGATCTTGGGGAGCCCGGCGAAGCGAGCGTCCTCGTGCGACCAGAGGAGCCGTCCCGTAGCCACTTCGTGGCCGCGGAGTCGCCAGCGGGCCCCGTCGCGCGCGCCGACGAGAAGGACGGAGGCGTCCGGCGCCGCGAGCGCCAGGGGGGCTCCCCCGCCGCTCTCGCGCCAGCGGACGCCGCCCTCGGCGTCGACCGCCGTCACCCAGGCGCCGACGCCCACGAAGACGACGCCGTCCTCGGCCACGACGAGGTCGGGCGCCGTGCTCTCGGGGAGCGTGATCTTCGCCACCGGCTGCCCGTTCGCGAGGTCGAAGCGGTGGAGGAGCGTGTCGGGCGCCCCGGCCGTCAGGACGAGCAAGTGCGCCTGGGGCGCGAACGCGAGCTGGGAGGGCGCGCGGGCGAGCTTGATCTCCCAGTAGGTGGCGTGGGGCGGCTCGAGCGCGATCGCGCGGAGCCCATCGTTCGTCCGGTGGACGAGCTGCCCGACGCCGCCGATCCAGGGCGCGCCCCTGGCCTCGACGAGCGTCGCGTCGGCGCCGCGGTGGAGGACGACGCTCGCGCCGTCGAGCGTGACGGCGTGCCCGCCGTCGAGGAGGACCGGCGAGATCCCGCAGGCGTGCTCCCGCTTCTTCGGCAGGAACGGAAGCCTCCCGGCGACGAGCCGCTCGCTCGTGAGGACGTTCCAGTCGGCCCTGGCGTCGATCGCGACGAGCGCGCGGGTCCTCCGGTCGGCGATGAGGAGCCGGCCGTCGGCGTCGATCGCGGGCTCGCCCGTGTAGTCGATCTCGGGGATCGTCGTGTCGCCCGTGACCTTGCCCTTGGTCGGCCCCGGGACGCGCGAGCGCCCGGAGCGGCGCCCGTCGCCGCGCGCTCCGGGCCACGGCGACGCGATCTCGATCCCGCCCCGCGTGCGGGCATCGAGCTCGCGGAGAGGGCGCGCGTCGCGGAAGAGTCGCGTCGTCTTCTGGCCTGCCATGGCTACCTCAAGGAATCTTCGAGATGAGCTCGTCCCCGAGCGTCTCCTGGTCGATCTTCCCGAGCCAGAGCTTCCAGACCGACTTCATGAACTCGACGCCCTCGACCTTGGCCGAGCCGTTGCCGCTCTCGACCGTCACGCTCGTCTCCTTCTTCGACGCGTCGTAGGAGACCGTGACCTTGCTGTTCTCCTTGAGCTCGGCCTTGAAGGCGCCGAGGAACTTCTTGATCTTCTCGTCGTCCGTGCACCCGTTGAGCGCGAAGGCGTCCTTGAGCGCGCCCTGGATCTTCTCGGCCTCGACGTCGCGGAGCATGGTCCAGGTGAACTTCTTGTCCACCTCGGCATCGATCACGGCGTCCTTCGACTTCTTGTCGGGCAGCTTCTTCATGTGGTGCTCGATCGAGTAGACCTTCACCTTGAGGAAGCCGACCTTCTTGACGCGCGTGCTCGAGCCCGTGAGCTTCCACTCCGCGTCGTCGGCCTGGACCGAGGCCGCGAGGATCGCGAGCGCGAACGCGACGGCGAGACGGGTTTTCATGGCTCACCCCTGCCTGGATTGTCTCATCGGGTAAGGTGTCGCCGTGAAAGGCGTGCTCGGGCGGCTCGCGAGCTTCGTCACGACGCAGCGGGCGGCCGTCATCGTCCTCGGGCTCCTCGGGGCCCTCTCGCTCGCCCCGTGGGCGGCGAAGGTCCCGCTCGACAACTCGATCCCGGTCTGGCTCGTGGACGACCAGGAGCGCCTCCAGGCTTACAAGCGCTTCCTCGAGGCGTTCGGCTCGGACGAGCAGATCCTCGTCGTCGTCCGCGGCAAAGGCGACCGGGGGCTGCTCCAGTTCGTGAAGGACCTCGTCTCGGCGCTCAAGAACAAGGACCGGTTCCCGCAGGTCGAGACGACGGCCTCGATCCTCGACCTCGCTCCCGACGAGGTCGCGGCCCTCCTCGACGAGGAGGCTGGCGGCTGGGATCTCCTCCCCAGGCTGAGGAACAAGCTCGAGGAGACGCCGCTCGTCCGCTCGTTCCGCCTCCTCGACGTCGAGCATGGCCTCGCCTGCGTCGGGATCACCGTCCGACCCGGCGAGGCCGAGGATCGGCGCGCGCTCCTCCGCGGGATCGCGCCCTTCAAGGAGCGAGCCGCGAAGGAAGGACGCGAGCTCCTCCTCGCCGGCCAGCCCATCATCAACGTCGAGCTCGACGAGGGCGCCCGCGAGGTCGAGCAGCGCTTCCTGCCCCTCCTCATCGGCGTCTGCGTGGTCATGATGCTCGCCCTGACGCGCAGCGTCCGCACGACCGCCCTCGTCCTCGCGCCGGTCGGGCTCGCCGTGCTGTTCATGACCGGCCTCGTGGGCGTCCTCGGGGAGTCGTTCAACCTCCTCCTCGTGATCGCGAAGCCGCTCATCTTCGTCCTCGCGCTCGCGACCGGGCTCCACTTCGCCCAGAGCTACACGGAGGGTCTCCGCGAGGGCATGGACCGCGTGCGCGCCGCCATGCGCGCGTTCGACGAGAAGGCCGTGCCGTGCCTCTTCACGACGGCCGCCGCCGTCTACGGCTTCGGCTCGCTCGTCTTCGCCCGCGTGAAGCCGATCCGCTCGCTCGGAGGGTTCGCCGCGGCGGGCATGATCGCGACGTGCGTGCTCATGCTGGGCCCTCTCCTCGCCTCCCTCGCGACGGCCGGCCCCTCGAAGCCGCCGCATCAAGGCCCCGACCGCTTCGGAGCGCTCGCCCAGGCGATCGTCCGCGGGGTCGTGCGCTCCCGCGCGCGCGCCGCCCTGGCGATCCTCGGCTGCCTCGCGCTCTGCTTCTCCGGCTGGCTCTCGTACCGCGCCCTCGAGGTCGACACGAACTCGCTCCACTACTTCAGGAAGGACCGGCCCGTCCGCGCCGAGTACAGCGCGATCGAGAGCGAGGGCCTCGGTCTCTTCGCGTACGAGGTCGTCGTCCGCGCCCGCGATGGCACGGCGCCCTTCGGCTCGGTCGCGGTCCTCGAGGCGCTCCGCGACTTCGAGCGCGCCGCGCGCGAGCGAAAGCCCGTCCTCCAGACGCTCTCCTTCGGAGACGTGCTGGCCGATGTGTCGTCACGCGCGACGGGGAGCGGCGCGCTCCCCGAGGCCGCCTTCGTGCGCGACGCCTTCGCCCGGGACGAGGTCGCGCTCGCGGCGAAGAAGCTCCTCGGCGAGGGCGAGGGGATCGGCGCGCACGCGGCCCGCGTGAGCGTCTTCGCGAGCTCGGAGGACACGAACCGGCTCCGCGAGCTCGAGGGGGAGCTCCAGGGCGACTTCGAGCGGATCGCGGGGCGGCGCGGGCTCGTGGCCGAGTTCACCGGCAGCGCGTCCCTCATGCTCGACACGCAGCTCTCGCTCATAGGGACCCTGGGCTCCAGTCTGGCCGGGGCTGCCGCGACGATCGGCTTCACCGTCCTCGTCTTCGTGCGTTCCTTCCGCCGCGCCTTGCTCGCCGTGCTCCCGAACGCGCTTCCGATCCTCCTCGGCTTCGAGATCATGAAGCTCGCGGGCATTCCCCTCGACGTGGGGACGGTCATGGTCAGCTCGATCGTCCTCGGGATCGCCGTCGACAACACGATCCACTACTTCTTCCACTACCGCCGTGCCCTCGCCCGCGGCGAGCCCCTCGAGACCGCGCTCGCCACGGCGGCACGGATCGCGGGCCGGAGCCTCGTCCTCGCGACGGCGATCACCGCGACCGGATTCCTGACGCTCCTCCTCTCGCCGTTCGCGCCGACATGGCGCTTCGGGCTCCTCGCCGCGACGGGGCTCGTCGTGGCCGTCGTCGGGACGATCGTGGTCCTGCCCGCGCTCCTTCTGTTCTTCGATCGACGCGTCGAGCCCAAACCCTCGTGACGGGAACGGAACGAGAGGTCAACGCAGAGCCGCAGAGCACGCGGAGGAGACGCAGAGCCGGGAATCGACCGAGACTCTGCGTCTCCTCCGCGGTCTCTGCGTCTCTGCGTTGACCGGCCTCGCTTCCAACCTCAATCACGCCAGCGGGGTATGCGCTCCAGCACCGAGCGATCGCCGATCTCGTCGCAGAACGCCTCGAGAACATCGCGACGCGCCCCCTTCCACTCGAGCTCTTCGAGCGTCTCCGGAAGCGGCACGTCGAGCGCGAGCGTCGTGAGCTCGCGGTAGAGGAGAGCCTCCTTCATCCGTTCCCGGAGAGTCCGGGCGAGCCGCTCCTTGCCGCGCACGTCCACGTCCCAGGCGCTCGCGTCGTGCGGAATCTCCTCGATCCGGCCGTAGCGCCGGAGAAGCGTCCCCGCCGACTTGGGTCCGAAGCCGGGAAGCCCCGGGAGACCGTCCACGGCGTCGCCCGCGAGAGCGAGGAAGTCGGGGATCGAGCGCGGCGTGACGCCGTAGCGCTCGAGGACGCCCGCCTCGTCCGTCGTGCGGTCGCGGATCCGGTCGAGGAGGACGACCCTCGAGCCCGAGACGCACTGGGCGAGGTCCTTGTCGGGCGTGCAGACGACGACCTGCTCGACCCCCGATGCGTCCCTCCAGCGGCAGGCCGCGGTCGCGAGGGCGTCGTCCGCCTGGTAGCGCTTGACCATGGGCCAGATCACGAGACCGAGGGCGCGGATCGCCTCGGCGGCGAGGCCATGCTGGGAGGTG
>Ga0070738_10005132_pt1 | contig 14855 bp, 15 predicted proteins | sample Coa_R2_2_FD_66446 | JGI IMG/M metagenome (GOLD analysis project Ga0070738, IMG submission 66446) | Surface soil microbial communities from Centralia Pennsylvania, which are recovering from an underground coalmine fire - Coalmine... | ecosystem: Environmental > Terrestrial > Soil > Unclassified ...
GCACCAAATCTCACGGCTCGAGAGCAAGCGCGCTTTCTATATGAGACGATTCCGTCCGGCCTGTTCAAGGTCGAGAACGCGGACGACCGAATCGCCTGGCGCGTCAGCCCCGAGCCGTTTGCATTGGCGCCCGCCACGCTGGAACGAATCACCACCATCGGGCAGGATCTTCTTCACTTCTACAAAGCGCTCAACGCGCTGTACAACCGCAGCGCGCGCGGCACCGCCCCCGCGTTCATCGCCGAGTATTTGGATCTCGGCAAACCCGAGCACATCGTGCGCGCGTCGCGCCAGAACCGTTTCAAACAGGATCTCCCGGGCGTTCTACGGCCGGACTTGATTCTGACCGACGACGGCTTTTCCGCGAGCGAACTGGACAGCGTTCCCGGCGGAATGGGCTTCGTCGGTGCGATGGCGCAGGCATACTGCAAGCTCGGCATGGAGTGCGTCGGAGGAGCGCTCGGGATTCCCCAGGCGTTCGCGGCGATGTTCCGCGCCTCGACGGGCAAGGAACGTCCGTCCGTAGCCATTATCGTTTCGGACGAATCGGGCGACTACCGCCCCGAGATGAGCTGGCTCGCGCAGACGGTGCAGCAAGAAGCGCTGCTCAACGCCTATCTGGCCAAGCCGCAGGACATCGTCTTCACCGAAGAGGCCTTGTTCGTGCGTCTGGAGGACGGGCGCGAAGAGAAGATCGACGCCATCTACCGTAACTTCGAGTTGTTCGATCTGCTGAACGTGCCCAAGCAGGAGCTGATGCTCTACGCCGCACGCCACAACCGCGTCAAGATGACGCCGCCGCCGAAAGCGCAACTGGAAGAGAAGCTCTCGTTCGCGCTGCTGCATCACCCGCAGCTCGCCAAATTATGGCAGGCGGAGCTGAGCAAAGAGACGTTCGTGCGGCTGCAGCGGCTCTTTCCACGTACGTGGGTGATCGATCCGCGCCCGATGCCGCCGCAAGCGGTCATCGCCGATTTGCAAGCCGGCGGAGTCCCCGTCAGCGACTGGATGCAGCTCGCCGAACTCGGCAAGAGCGAACGCGATTACGTCGTTAAACCCTCGGGCTTTTCGTCGCTGGCCTGGGGTTCGCGCGGCGTCCGGGTGGCAAACGATCTCACCAAGGACGAATGGGCCGCAACCCTCAACGAGGCGCTGACCGAATTCGAAACGACGCCGCGCATACTTCAGGTCTTTCACAAAGGCAAACGCATCCGCCAGCACTACTTCGATCGCACGGCCGACGACGTGCGCAGCTTCGACGGACGCGTTCGCTTGTGCCCGTACTTCTTCGTCACGGGCAGCGACACGGTTCAGCTCGGCGGCATTCTGGCCACCGTCGCGCCCGCCGACAAGCGGCTGATCCACGGCATGACCGACGCCGTCATGGCGCCGTGCATCGTGCAACCCGACGGGAATTGATTCGCGCCGTTCTGCCAAACGAGTGCATCCGCTTCGACAACCCGGAGAGGGCCCTCTCCGGCTTGCAGCTAGTCTTTCGAAGGACGCTATTTCAAAACGGTGATCGTCGGCGAGCCGGTCGGCAAGTTGTTCGTCGACATCGGATCGTAGAGCAGCCAGATCTTCCCGTACGTGTCGCTGATCTTTGCCACCATCGCAGCCGCTTCTTGCGGAGAGACGTCCGGCATGGTCGCGTTCACTTTCGGGATCTCGACCTTGTGGTAATGCCAGTAGGCTTGCTCCTGCGGATTGAACGACTGATAAACGCTGGGTGAAACGATCGTTTCGACGCCGACCAAATGCGCGTCGGCCGTATCGGCGTCGTAGATTTGACATTCGATCATGCCGCCGGCGACCGGTTTGCACCAGTGGTGGGCGATCTCGGCCGGATGCGCATCCCCGAAATGCTTCTGCGCGTCGATGTGGATCGTCCAGCCGGCGGAGGGCTGGATGCTGGCCGCGCCCGCCGGCGCCGGAGCCAAGCGTGCCGCCGTAATGCCGAGCACGAACGCGAGTACCAAGGAAAGGACGAAGAGGAGCCGTTTCATGTAAGCCTCCCGTTCCTCACGATGAGATTACGGCTACTCTCCGATGACTTTGGTCAATTCCTGCGCGCTTAGGGCGCGCGATTTATCGTGATGCCCTGCGTGGGGAAGTCGAGACGGTCGACGAGCATTGCGGCCGGATCGTACCAGAGCGTGAACGGCATCGGCGTGGCGACGCTCAGGGATGCGTCGGCGGCGGGTACGCCCGCCGGAGGCGCGCCCTTTGCCGAGGTATCCGGTGCGATCGGCACGCCCGAGCCGAATTCCGGCACGATCGCGAGCGCGGGCGACCCGTTCCACGCGCGAAGCTGCGCCGGAAGCGCAAACCATCCGCTGAACGGGCCGACGTCGAGCACGACGAAATGGGCCGCACCCTGCGTAAGCTCGTAGGTTTTTTGCAGCATATCGCCGCTCTGCACTGCGCTGGAGCCCTTGAAGGCGAGCGCCGCGTTGACCGGGCGGCCGTCGACCACCGCCCGCAGCGAGTAGTTGGTCGGCGAGAGCATCGAGGGATCGAGCGTGAGGGTGTCCGCAAGCGTGCCCTGCTGGCCGTTGTACGTCCCTCCGCCCTGCTCGCTCAAAACGACACCGGCGGGCGTCCGCTTTATCGTCACCACGGTCTTGCCGACAGCGGTGCCGTTCATCGAGGAGACGTACGTGTACGATCCGTCGGCGGGGAGCACGGGAGCGGCAGGCGCGGCGGCGGCCGCCGCTGCGAGGATCAACGAGAACATAGTGTTTCCTTCTTGTAGCGGCCGACCGTGTCGACGAGCGCGTCGATCTCCGATGGCAAGTTATAACCGTGCGGCGCGACGCGCACCCCGCTTGGGCGGTACGTCGTTACGATGCCGTCCTGCTGCAGGCGGCGGCCCAGCTCGACCGCGTCGACGCCCGGCAGACGGAACGTAACGATGCCCGAAGAGCAGTGCGGGCCGCGCAGTGAGCGCACCTCGGCTCCCGCCTCGGTCAAACCCGCCGCGAGCCGGTCCGTCAATTCCAGAACGTGCGCACCGATGCGCGCGGTTCCCGCCGCTTCGATAACGCGCACCGATTCGGCGAGGGAGAGCGCGCCGATGAAGTTCGGCGTACCGCCTTCGTATCGCGTCGCATCCCCGGCGAGCGGCTGCTCGTAGTTCAGAAAATCCCACATGTTTTCGACGGATCTCCAGCCCGGAGCGCCCAGGCCCAGCCGTTCGAGCAACTCCGGACGAACGTACAAAAAGCCGACACCCTGCAACGCGAGCATCCATTTCGCTCCGCCGCAATAGAGCGCATCGATGTCCAGCGCCCGGACGTCGAGCGGGAATGCACCCAACCCTTGAATCGCGTCGACGAAAAACAAGGCGCCCGCGCTGTGTGCGACCGCGGCGAGCCCGGCGAGATCGTGCCGGTAGCCGTCTTCGAACGAAACCCAAGAAACCGCGACGGCTTTGGTGCGCGGGCTGATTGCCGCCCGCAGCACGTCGGGCGTCAGGCGCCGCTCCTTCATCGGTAAAAAGCGCACCGCGGCGCCGCGCTCGCGAATCTTGAGCCACGGCTGCACGTTGGCCGGGAACTCGTTATCGGGCAGGAGCAGTTCGTCGCCGGCGTCCCATTCGATTCCGCCCCGCAGCGCATTCGCGCCGTCGCCGGTGTTGCGCAGAATGGCGATCGTTCCGTCTTGCGCGCCGATGAATCGCGCGAGCGCGCTTCGATACTCGTCCATGCACCGCTCGTACGGCCAGACGCCCAGAATACCGCCCGCGGCATGATCGTCGACGAACGCGCGGAGCGCTTGATGCGTCGGCTTGGGCAATACGCCGGCCGCGGCATGGTTGAGATACGCGCAGCGTTCGGTAACCGCAAAGTCGCTGCGCGCGAGCGGCGTGGAAGGGGTCAAGCCGTTCCGATCATTTCCTTCGTGTGCCACGCGATGTTGTTCGCGCGGTCGCCGACGCGTTCGAGCGCCGCGAGTACGAACAGGATGCGCGTGCCGGCGGTGACCATCTCGGGATCGGACTGCATCTCCTGCTGCAGCGCCTTCACACCGCGTTTGTAGAGACGATCGACCTCGTCGTCTTCGTCGATGACGCGTTCGGCCAGGTTCGAGTCACGCTCGGTGTACGCGCGCATCGCTTCGACCAAAATTCCGTGCGCAACTCCGGCGATGCGATCGATCTCTACGCGCGCCGGGCGAAGGGGAACGTCGGCCAGTTTGATCGCGTGCTTGGCGATATCGACGGCGTAATCGCCGACACGCTCCAAGTCGGTCGCAATCTCGAGCATGGCCGCGATCTCGCGCAGCTCGCCGGCGACCGGCTGCTGGCGCCAAATGAGCTCGATGCACGCCGCCTCGATTTTGCGGCGAAGGTCGTCGATCGTGTCGTCGCCCGCCACGACCCGAGCTCCTGCCGCGGAGTCGCGCCGTTCGAGGGCTTCGACCGAGATTCGAATCGCCTCGGCGGTCAGAGCACCGAGGCGTACGACGTCCAAGCGCGTCGATTCGAGAGCTTCGTGGTAGGCTGTGCGCACGGCCCTAGTATAGCCGCAAGGTTCCCCTCATGCAATTAGACAACATCAAGGCCGCTTTAACGCCGGTTACGAGAGGAGCCTAGTCGTCCGTGAATCAGGTTGGCAACGTCGGCGTCTGCGGCGCCGGTTTGATGGGCAACGGCATCGCGCAGACGTGCGCGGCCGCCGGCTACCAGGTCGTGTTGATGGAAGTGGCGCAGGCGCCGCTCGAGCGCGGCATGTCTGCGATCGCGAAATCGCTCGATAAATTCGTCGAAAAGGAGCGGATCTCGCAAGCCGAGCGGGACGCGGCGTTCGCTCGGATTCGTCCGACGACGAATCTCTGCGACCTTTCCGGCAGCGACCTCGTGATCGAGGCGATTGTGGAGAACGCCGGCGCCAAGGCCGAACTTTTCGGGCGGCTCGACGAAATGCTCGCCCCGCAGGCGATCCTGTGTACGAACACGTCGAGCTTGAGCGTCATCGAGCTGGCGGCCAAGACCAAGCGCCCCAACCGCGTCGCCGGGCTGCACTTCTTCAACCCCGTTCCGATGATGAAGCTGGTCGAAGTCGTCAAGAGCATCGCGACGGAAGCGGATGTAATCGAGACGCTTTTTGCGTTCACGCGGTCGCTCGGAAAGGAACCGATCCTGGCCAAAGACTCGACCGGTTTCGTGGTCAACCGGCTGCTCGTGCCGTATTTGCTGTATGCGATTCGCGTCTACGACGAAGGCCTTGCGAGCAAAGAGGACATCGACAAGGGCATGAAGCTCGGCTGCGGCTACCCGATGGGACCGCTCGAGCTGCTCGATTTCGTCGGCCTGGACACCACGTATTACATCGCACAGATCATGTACGACGAATTCAAAGATCCGATGATGGCGCCGCCGCCGCTGCTCAAACGCATGGTGCTCGCCGGCCGGTTCGGCCGCAAGAGCGGGAAGGGGTTTTATGACTACGCCGGTTAGTTCGTTTGAAAACATCCTGCTCGAGCGCGACGGGCCGGTTGCCGTGATCGCGCTGAACCGCCCGCAAGTTCTCAATGCGCTCAACGCCGCATTGCTCGGAGAGCTCTCCGCGGCGCTGCGCGAACTCGACGCGGATTCCGAGGTGCGCGCGATCGTCGTAACCGGCAGCGGCAGCAAGGCGTTCGCCGCGGGTGCGGACATCGGCGAATTAAACGCGCTTGCCAATGCCTCCGAAGGCGCGGCAAAAGCGCGCGCGGGCCAAGCGATCACGCTCCAAATCGAGCGGATGGCAAAGCCCGTCATCATGGCGGTGAACGGCTTTGCACTTGGAGGCGGGTGCGAGCTGGCAATGGCCGGCGACGTGCGCATCGCATCCGAACAGGCGAAGTTCGGTCAACCCGAAGTCAACCTGGGTTTAATCCCAGGCTACGGCGGTTCGCAGCGTACGACGCGCTTGGCCGGCAAGGGCATGGCCATGTTCCTTTGCCTGAGCGGCGACATCATCGACGCCGCGCTCGCGCTGCAGATCGGTCTGGTCGATCGCGTGGTGCCGGCAGAAGAACTGCTCCCGGCCGCGCGCAAGCTCGCGAGCACGATTGCGCAGAAGGCGCCGCTGGCGGTCGCGGCCTGCAAACGAGCCATCAACGGCGGCGCGCACCTTTCGATGGCCGACGCACTGGAGCTGGAAGCGCTGGAGTTCGGCGCGCTCGTGAACACGAACGATTTCAAGGAAGGCACGAGCGCCTTCTTGCAAAAGCGGAAGCCGAACTGGTCCGGAAGCTAGCGCTATTGCAGCGATGACATGACGACCCTGATCGTGTTGCCTCGCGCGCCGCGTTCGATGCGGACGTCGCGAGCCAAGGCATGCACGAGAAAGAGGCCGCGGCCGCTCTCCGACAGCGGATCGATGTAGTCGGGACGATCGTACAAAAACGCGTCGCCGGTATCGCTCATCTCCATCGTAAGCGTACCGTCGCGACGCTCGAGGCGCAGCTGCGCGGGGCCCGAGGTATGCCGTGCGACGTTGCCTGCCAGCTCGCTAAAGATGAGCTCCACGGTCGTAAAATCGCTCTCCGGCGCATGGCCCGTAACGAACTGCACCACTTCGGCTTTGACGCGCCGCGCCGCCCGCGCGTCCCGCGCATCGAAAGACCACGACGCGGCGCCGGCCGGCAACGGCGATGCGGCGTACTGGAGCGTCAGAATCGCCGTATCGTCGCGAGCGTGAATCCGCTCGAAAACGCGCGCGCGAATCGCACGCGCCGGCGACTTAACTTGCAGAAGGCCCGGATCGCAGACGATCGCCCGAAGCTTCTCCAAACCGCCGATGACGTCGCGTTCGCCTTCGATCAGGCCGTCGGTATACAGCACCAGCAATCCATCCGCCGGCAAAGCTGCGCTGCAGACGGCGTACGATGCATGCTCGTCCACGCCCAGCAGCAAGCCGTCGCACTCCAGGGGCACCGCTTCGCCGCCGGAGCAGATCAACGGCGGCGGATGGCCCGCGTTCGCGAAGCGCATCGTTCGGGATCGCAGGTCCAGCACTGCATAAAAGGCGCTGGCGAGCCAACCGTCGGCACAGAGCGTGCGGTTCGTTACGCGCAGCACGTGTGCGGGGTCTGCATTTTCACGCGCCGCGGTGCGGATCGCTTGACGCGCACCGCCCATAATCGTAGCCGCGAGCAGCCCGCTCCCCGCGACGTCACCGACGCTCAGCGCGAGGAGATCGGAAGTGAGCGGGAACGCGTCGTACCAGTCACCGCCGATATCGGATCCGCCGGTGGCCGGCGAGTATGCGCTCGAGATCCGAACGCCGTAGATATCCGGCATCCGCTGCGGCAGCAGCGCGCGCTGCAGCGTTCGGGCAACGCGCCGTTCTCTTCGCAGCGTGCGAGCCATGTCCTGATACACCCGATCGAGGTCGGCAATTTCGTCCGAGCCGCTCATGCGCGGCGGGTCTTCGCCCGCTCCAAGCCGGCGCGCGTTGTCCGCGAGCAGACGCAGCCGCTCGGCCAACCGTACGCCGAAGCGTCCCGTGCTCAGCAGCGTCGCAACGATCCCCAGCAGCGTAATGGCGATGACGACGCCGCCGAAGATCGAAACGCGCTTGCGCAAATAGGCCAGGCGCGCGACGGCCAAATCGCGTTCGCGCGTGTCGAAAGTGTTCTTCGCCGCGGCGAGCTGCTCGGCTACCTGCCTCGTGCTCGACGAGCTGTCGAGCGCGCGCGCGGCATCCATCTTTCCCGCCTGTACGTACTCGACGTAGCGCTGCAGCAGCGCAGCCGCCTGAAACGTGAGCGAGACGTAGATCCGGGCGCGAAGCGCCTGCTCGGGATTGTCGCGCACGATGCGCTCGAGCGCGCGTCCGCGCGTACCGATCGCCGGTACCGCTTGCCGGTAGCGAACGAGATCGATCGGACGCCGGTCGGTGATATACCGCACCACCTGATCGTTTGCGTCGGCCATCGCACGCTGGAGATCGTCGGAGGCACGCAAGACCAGCGCGGAGTGCTGCGTCCACCATGCCGCCTCTTCCGTATATTGCTGGAGAATGAACGCAATGCCGAGCAGCAGCACCAGGAACGCGAGCGGCACGAACCCAACGAGTATGGCTTGATCGCGAAGCCGGGCTTTCACCACATCCGCTGATTTTGGCGCGCGGGACGCGCAGGCCTCGCGCCGAAAGCGTTGCCATGCGACTGCGCGCTGCCGGGGCTCTTGCGATACTGCTCGCGCTTTGGCCGATCGGCGCTTTCGCCGACGAGCGCGCGGCCGTCGCCGCGGACGCGCGCGTGCTGTTGGCCCGCAGCGTGCGAGACGCGGGCATCGATCCCCGGGAGATCGCGATCGGCGCGGTACGAATCACCGGCGACCAAGCCCAGGTGGACTGGTCGGCGCGACTGCGCTCGGGGACGCTCGAACTGCACCGGCTGGGGACGCGATGGGCGATCGACGCGCCGGGTTCTGCTTCCGCCTCGCCTCCCGCGGTTCCGATTTCGAACGCCGGAGGGGTGCTGGCACCGCAAGGCGCTCAAACCGGCGGATATCGCTTCGTTCTGGCATACAGCGCGAACGATGCGCCGCCCGGTGCAGCGTTCACGTTCGTCTACGGCCGCGTACCGACGAGCGCGGAGTTCCTGGCGTATCCGACCGTCTATCCCATATCCGCCGACGCCGTCTTCTACTTCGATCTGACCGCCGGCGCCGCAGTTCGCTTCGGCGCGGGGAGCTCGCTGGACGTGTGGTTTCCCTTCGTGCTCGACGATCGGCTGCATTACGACCTCTTCGTCGACGGAACTGCGCCCGCTATCGGACCCATCGCATCACGCGTCTTCGACAACAGCCTGCATTTCACGCTGCCGGCTTTTTCGATGCCCGCAGGTAAGACGATCACCGGCGAGATCGACGGCGACCCGCACTAGAATCCTTCAAAGTCATGAATGGGCGAACGTTTGAGCCGCAGTGGCCATGTTGAGCTCGACCGCGGGATTGTAGCCTTGCCAGCTGGCGCGGATGCGCCCATGCGGATCGATGACCACCATCGTCGGAAAGCCGTCCAGCTGAAAGAACGCCTGCGAACGCATCGCCGAATCGAGTGCGACGTGCGAGAGGCGATGCGATGCCGCGAAGGCTGCGACGACCTCGCGCGGTTCGCCCACGTCCACCGGTATGACGTCGACGTCCGGGTGCGCCCGGGCGTACGTTTCGACCAGCGGCAGCGAGAGTTTGCACGGTTCGCACCACGATGCCCAAAAATCCAAGAACACGACGCGGCCGCGATGCTGCGTGAGCACGAACGGGGGACCGGAGAGCGATTCGTAGACGACGTGCGGTGCGGGAAGCGGATGCGGATTGAAGATCCGCGGTGCGATGAACAGCCGGTACGCGACGAACGCGATGGCGAGCACCGCAAGCAGATCGAAGAACCTGCCCCCCGCGACCCGCAGCCTGATCTTATTCAGAAGCAAACACCGCCGCGATGCCCTGACCGCCGCCGATGCACGCGGATGCCACGCCGTAGCCGCCGCCGTTCGACCGCAAATCGTGAATCGACGTCAGCGCCAAACGCGCGCCGGAGGCTCCCAGCGGGTGTCCGAGCGAGATTGCACCGCCGTGCGGATTCAAGCGCACTCCGTTGCTGCCCATCTCCTTCAGGCATGCGAGCACCTGCGGCGCAAATGCTTCGTTGATCTCCATGACCGCGAGATCTTTTTCCGCGACGCCGGCAGCCGCAAGCGCTTTGGGAATGGCTACGGCGGGACCGATACCCATGATGTCGGGATCTACGCCCACGACGCTCGAGCCGATCAGACGGCCAATCCATTCTACGCCGTCCGCTTTTGCCTGTTTTACGGTCGTGAGCACGACGGCCGCGGCGCCGTCGGTGATGCCGCTTGCATTGCCGGGCGTCACGACGCCGTCTTTGCGGAAGCGCGGCGGCAGCTTGCCGAGTTTCTCCATCGTCAGACCGGCGCGGGGCCCCTCGTCCTTGTCGATGATCGTGACGTTGCCTTTGCGATCCCGCTGTTCCATCGGCGCGATCTCTTCGCCGAAATAGCCGTTCGATTGGGATTCGAGCGCGCGTTCCTGCGAAGCCAGAGCAAAGTCGTCGCACGCCTCTCGGGCGATATCGTAGCGCTGCGCGAGATTCTCGGCCGTAATCGCCATGGGCATGCCGTTGTACGAATCGGTGAGCGCTTCCCAGAGCGTATCTTCGAACTTGACCTGCGCGCCGAGCGGAAAACCTTTGCGCGCGCCGCGGACGACGTGCGGAGCTTGACTCATCGATTCCGTGCCGCCCGCAAGCGCGTACTTGGTCTGTCCGAGCATGAGCGAATTGGCGGCCGTCAGGATCGCCTGCAGACCGCTGCCGCACAGGCGGTTGAGTGTAAGCGCCGGTACGCCGATCGGGATTCCGGCCCGCAGGCCGACGTGGCGAGCCAAGTAGATGGCGTCGGCGCTGGTCTGCATGACGTTGCCGAAGACGACGTCGTCGATGCGCTCCTTCGGAACGCCGCTGCGCGCGATCGCGGCCTGCGCGGCGTGCACCGCCAGATCGGTTGCCGTGAACTCCGCTAGGACGCCGCCGAAGTTGCCGAACGGGGTGCGGGCGCCGGCAATAACGACGACGTCGTTCTCTGAAATGGGCGTGGTCATAGCCCCAGAGACCGCCCGAGGGGAGGCGGGGTTTCGCGCCGGTCCGCCCGAACCCACCCTGCTTATGCCGATGACACGTCCCGCGGCCATCACCATTGATGCCCGCTCGCTTCCGCCTGCAGCCCGGACGGAGCATATCTTGGAGGGCTTCGACAAGCTCTCGATGGGCGCGATCCTCGAGATCAATGAAGAAAGCGATCCCCGTGCACTGCGCAACGAGCTGACGCAGCTGCGCCCGGGCAAGTTCTCCTGGGACGCACGAAACCTGGGGTCCAACCGCTGGACGATTCGCTTGGAGCGCATCGACGAAAACGCCGAGGGCGAAGCGTTCCTCCAGCACGTGCCGCCGTTTGCCGCCTCCAAGGCGAGCACCGTCCGCGAGCTTTCCGGACAGATGAGCGAACGCCAGTACAAAGCCGGAGAAACCATCTTCGACGAAGGCGAGATGTGGCCGTATCTGGGCATCGTCAAACACGGCAAAGTGATCCTGACGCTGCTCTCGCCCGACGGCAAGACGCATACGCTCGGCGAACGCCTCACTCACGACACGCTCAACGACTCCGGCACGTTCGATCAGGGCGGGGCCACGACTCGCGCCGAGGCGCTCACGGATGCCACCGTCGTCACGCTTCCAAGCGAAGCGGTGATGCACGCGTGCCGAAACGATTGCGAACTCGCGCTCGGATTTCTGGCCGCCGCTTCGCAGGGCCGCCGGCGTTCGATCGACACGATTGCGGACTTGGCCTTCGCGCACGTCCTGCAGCGCGTGGCAAAGTTCTTGCTCGGCTACGCGCGCGCGTCGGTCGGCATGACGCGCGGACTGCCCGGCGTCGAGAATCTCTCGCAGGCGCAGATCGCCGCGGCTGCCGGTACCGTGCGCGACATGGCAGCTCGCGCGTTATTGCGCTTGAAGAACGCGGGCGCCGTCGAGCTCGACCGCGGCCGCGTCAAAGCGATCGATCGCGCAAAGCTCGACGCGTTCGCGCAGAACGTGCAGGCGCCGCCGGTCTAGTCTGCTTCCGCGGCGCTCAGCCTTGCTGTGACAATGCTGCCAGTGCCTCGCGGAACGTCGAAACCGGGACGACGCGCAGGCCGGGCGTGGAGCGGATCTCCGCGTAGTTCTGCCGCGGAACCAGAAACAGCGCCGCACCGGCGTTGCGCGCCGCAATCACTTTCTGTTTGGCGCCTTCGATCGGTCCCACGGACCCGTCATACGCGATGGTTCCGGTTCCCGCGACGCGCGCGTACGCGCAATTACCGCACGGACGCAGCGAGCGGTAAATATCCAGCGCGAACATGAGGCCGCCGGAACTGCCTTCCACGCCGGGAAGATGATAGCGCACGGCGACCGGAATCTGCGGACGCTGATAGATCGTGGTCAGATAAACGCCGAGCGCAGTCCGCGCGCCGTAGCGGATCGTCGGCACCGCTACGATGCGTTCGCGGCCACGCCGGTAGATCGCCACGCGAACCGGCGAGCCGGGCCGCACGCCTTCGAGCGCGCGGCGGACGTCCACGTTCGACGCAATCGGGTGGCCGTTGAGCGAGACGAACATGTCCATCGCCCGGAGCACGTGCTTGGCCGGTGAGAAGGGGGCAAAGTAGACGGCGAGCACGCGCGTACGCGGCACCGGCACGCGCAGCCCCGCTTCGCGCTCGGCGACGAACGCGGCAATCGACTGGCTTTCGCTCATCGCCTCGCGCTCGATGCCGTCGTACTCGACGGCGGTTACGCTTTGCGGCAGGACTTGCTCGGTCCGCACGATCTGCGCGCCGGGAACCAGTGCGCTGAGCAATTGCAGCGGCGTGGCCCGGGCAGCGAACCGCACGTCGGTCAAATAGTAGTCCGCGGACGGCGGCGCGTGATTGGCGACCTGAACGACGTCGCGCAGGCGTACCGCGTGCCCGGGCAGCATGAGCGAGTAGGGTGTGCGCACGTACGAGGCCGCCGACATCAGTGCGGCGACCGCGACGTACAGCGCTAACCGGTTACCCGCAAGCCATAGGCGCATAGCGCATCTATTGTACCAATTCTACGGGCTGGATGGCGGCGGTCTCCTCGGCGGCCTGCGCGTCGAACGCCGCACGTTTGCTCTTTGCTGCAGCGTCGGCAAGCGGCTGCGCGGCCGGTGCCGCCGGACGTGGATCGAGCGCCTCGCGCCCTTTGCGGATCGAACCGAGCGCCGTCCCCAGACGCGCTTCCAGTTCGCCCAACAGCTGGGCCGCGTACTGGTCGGCGCCTTCGCGTACCTTGCGCGCACGCTCTTCGGCTTCGCGCAGCACCACTTCAGCGGTCTTGCGGGCGCGCGCGACGATCTCGTGATCGCCGAGCAGCTCTTCGTGCTTGGAGGTCGCTTCGGTGACGATGGCCTGCGCCTTCTCCTGGGCCGCCCGAATCATGCGTTCCTGATCCTTGGCGATGACCCGCGCGCGCCCGACTTCCTCGGGCAGCGAGGCACGAATCTTTTCGATGAACTCGACGAGCCGCTCGGCGCTCAGTACGCGATAACCGGCCGGAAGCCACGTGCCCTCGTGAATGTAGGCTTCCATCTTCTCCAAAACGCGATAAACGGACATCGAGACCTCCCCTAGCGTGAAGTGCGAAGCGTGGCCCGCTTCGTGGCCATGACGCGCATGACGGGATCCGGCACCAGCGCGGCGACGTCCCCGCCCAGAAAAAAGACTTCCTTGACGATGCTCGAGCTGACGAACGAGTACTTTTGATCGGACATGAGAAACATCGTGTCGACGTCGGAGAGCGCGCGATTCATGAGCGCGGTGGACATCTCGTTTTCGAAATCCGAGACCACGCGCAGCCCCTTGACGATGACGTCGGCCTCGCTGGCCTTGACGTAGTCGGCCAGCAGCCCGCGAAAATGTTCCACGCGCACGTTCGCAAGATGGGCGACGCACTGCCGGATCATCTCCTCGCGCTCCTGCAGTTCGAACATCGGCTCGCGTTTTTGCGGGTTCACGACGACCGCCACGATCAGTTCGCTGAAGTATTTGGAAGCACGCTCGATGACGTCCAAATGTCCGTTGGTCGGCGGATCGAAGGAGCCGGGATAGATCGCTCTAGCGGCGCGCACGTTTCCGTTCGCGTTCACGAGCTCGCCCCGCTGGGCGTGAAGAATGCCAGCGCGACGTCGCCGTACACCTCTTCGCGAACGCCGCGATAGCCCGGTATCTGGGGCAAGATGGTGCGCGCGCTGTGTTCGAAGATCACGAGGGCGTCGGGTGCGAGCAGACTACGCTCCTGCAAGAGGCGAAACATCTGCAGCGGCAACTCGTTGTCGTACGGCGGGTCGGCATAGACGATATCGAATTGACCCTCGAGCCGGTAGAGCGCACGGTCGACCGGCGCTGCGACTACGTTGACTGTCGACGCTACGCCGAAGGTCTCGGCCGCTTCGCGAATCGCTTCTGCGGTCTCGCGGTGGCCTTCGACGCTGACGACGAGCTGCGCTCCGCGCGATGCCGCTTCGAATCCGATCGCTCCGGTTCCGGCAAAAAGATCGAGAAAGCGCGAGCCTTCGATGCGCGGAGCCAGAATCGAGAAGAGTGACTCTTTGACGCGGCCCGGAGTGGGCCGGACCGTCATGCCCTTCGGCGACTTGATTTTGCGGCTCCCCAAATTGCCGCCGGTGATCTTCGGCACGCGCCGCTGTTCTACGTCAAGGTGCAGATATCCGCGAGGCTGTGGATAACCGCATCCGGCGCAGGAGCGTCCTGCGGATACGTTGCGCCTTCCGCGTCGTACCACACCGCGTGCATTCCGGCAGCGCGCGCGCCCGCGACGTCGGTAAGCGGATTGTCGCCGACGTATGCAGCGTCGCCGATAGCGCACTCGAGCGCTTGCGCCAGCAGCTCGAATGCGACGCGCTCCGGCTTTTGAACGCCAATCGACGCGCTCACGAGCACCGGCCCGTCGAAGCCGACGCGCTTTGCCTTGCGTTCCTGCAGCGGCGACCACCCGTTGGTCAGGATCGCGTAGCGAATGCCGCGCGCCGACAGGCCGTCGAGCAGCGTTCGAACGCCGGGTTCGGGAACCACGAATGCATCGACCATCTCCAGCGCGAGCTGCTTGTAGCGATCGGCAAAGCCGGCAGCCGGCGCGCCCCGTTCGGCGATGAACCCCTCCACCGCCGCCTCGATGGGACACTCACCCGTTCGCTGGCGCTGCAAAAGGGCGTCGATGCGCTCGATCTCTTCGGCGAGCGTGCCCATGTAGCAAGCG
>Ga0070738_10005134_pt1 | contig 14853 bp, 10 predicted proteins | sample Coa_R2_2_FD_66446 | JGI IMG/M metagenome (GOLD analysis project Ga0070738, IMG submission 66446) | Surface soil microbial communities from Centralia Pennsylvania, which are recovering from an underground coalmine fire - Coalmine... | ecosystem: Environmental > Terrestrial > Soil > Unclassified ...
CGCGGGTTGCGCAGCTACGTAGGATTTCGACAGACCGGGTTGGCTTACGAGCGCCAACAACGCGCCGGGGGGGCATCGAAATACAGTTTTGGGAAGCTGGTTGCGCTCGCCGCCGACGGTCTTTTCACGTTCAGTGAAGCCCCCTTGCGCATCGCCACTTTGATGGGGCTAAGCGCGGCCGGCCTGGCTTTGGCCGTGGGCACTTACTTTTTTGTCTGGCGGCTTTTCAGTGGGCGTGAATTGCCGGGTTTTGCCACCCTGGCTGTCGGACTGTTTTTTCTGGGAGGCATCCAGTTAATCTGCCTGGGCATTCTGGGTGAATACGTCGGCAGGATTCATCACGAGGTGAAGCAGCGGCCGCCGTACATTGTCGAGCGGGTTGAAGGCGGTCCAGGGCTGGCGATTGATTCTCAATTCCGGGCACCGGAGTCGCACGATACCGTATCGCAGAGCGGTTGACACGGAAACCAGGCCGCCCCAGCAGCAGCATGTCTGCGGGATTGAACCGTGTTGAAGGAATTGGGCCGCGCCATTGGGCAATGGGCCCGCTGGCCGCGCATTAGGATTGAACGCGTCTGGCCACGGCCAAGCCGGCGATCCGCGGCTTGGTCAAGCGCCGAGAATTCCCAACTGACGGTTGATGGCGGCGGAATCGCGCGCGCCCCAGCGTCGCATAATTCCCGTTTCCCCGAATTCAAACCATTCCATCGCGATCACTTCGTAGGCCTTGCCGGTTGGCGGCACGTCGCGAAAGGCTGCCACAAACCGCCCGCGCTCGGTATACCGCACGGCAACGGTTTTTCCCTCGCCAATAATGGATTCGATTTGCAGGTTAATTTGAAAGCTCCTCGTTAGCTGTTCCCAAATTGGGCGCACCTTGGAGATCTCTCCCCATCCAAGCACGCCGTATACGAGGGCATCGCGCTCAAAACAAGCACACACCTCTTCGACATCGCCACGGTTAAAGGCTTCGACGTATTTCCGCACTACCGATTTTTGATCTTCAAGAGTCATTGTCTCTCCGGGATGCAAGCCGGTTCGCCGGGACCGTCGTCGCCTTGAGCAGGCACTGCTCAAGAACCGCATGTTGATTCCGGCGGACTGGCCTCGATCCTTCCGGAAATAAACAAGGCATACAACCGCAAAAGTCCGACAACCCTGGCTGACTTGGCTCAGAATAAAGTACCGCTCAGACTCCAGCAAGGGAGTCTAGGATTCAAAAGGCGGGACCTCAGATTTGTGCAGGGTAGACGCGCCGATCCAAACTCCCCGAGCGTTGGAATTCTGAGCCGCGCTTACCGGACCCTGGACACGCCAAGACAATTTGATATCTGTTAGTAGTATGAGTAATTCGGAGGAAGAAATCCTGGCCCGGGAGATCGGGAAGGTCGGTGGAAAAGCCGGGCCCGGGGCGAGTCTTGGGGCGCGAATTGCCGCTCGCCTCTTGCCGACCAAAACATTTTCCGCGTCATTGGTAATCGAGCGCGAAGCGGGAACTGTTTTCGAGAAGGCCATGGGCATATTGCAAGCGATGGGAGAAGTCGCTGAACAATGTACGAGCGGTCCCGGGCCACGCCATGTTTCCGCCATTGCCGGGTCGGGATTTGCCGGAATGAACCCGGCATTCGTGCAGGTTCGGGTCGCGCCGGTAAGTGAACACGCCAGCGAGGTGACCATCAATGCTGCCGCCAAAGAAGGCCTGATCCCGCAGCGGACCGCGGAAAAAGCTGCTGAACGCTTCAAGGAAGAGTTGCTGAAAGCCTGTCGTTGAAAACGTCGCAATTAAGATAAGATAAGCAGAACAATTGACCCTCATAAGCGGGAATGGTATCCTGCTGGCGTGCTTTCCGTGTCCTGACCCTTGTTTTACCCAAATGACCTTTCCACGCAGTTTGTTCCCCCTAGCCGCGCTGTTTTTGGTAGCCGGCGTCCATGCGCAAAACATGACCCCGGTTACCCTGACCGGATGGAACCTCGACGTCGTCGTCGAGAAGACGGCTGCGGGCCCGCCTTTTACTCGGTTTGCCTCGGAGGTGTGCCCGGGCGACGGCAACGCTTTTTATGAAACGGACCTGCCCACGTACGCCTGGGGGATGCCGTCCTCCGGAGCGTTTGTGAGCCTGGTTGGCGACCGTACCATGTTCCAGTTGCAGCCGTATACCAACAAGAACGCGCTGGTCTTAAACAGCGCCACGGGTCTTACCAACGGGACACTGACGCTCACGAGCTCGGCAACCTATTCCCGGATTGCCATCCTGGCTCATTCCTGCAACGCCACGACCCAAACGGGGACGGTGACATTGAACTTCAGCGACGGAAGTTCCGCTACAACCACCTACTTCGCCCCGGACTGGATGAACGGATCGACCAGCGTGGCGTGGTTTGGGCCGGGACATATCAACGTTTCGAACGGCAGCGACACGACCGGTCCGGAGAACCCTCGGTTTTACCAGACCACTATTGACATTGCTGGTCTGCTGGGGGGAACGACCAAACCCCTGACAAGCCTTACCTTTGACAAGACCGCCGCGCCGGCGACGGCCATCTATGCGGTCAGCGGTTCGCTTGATACCGGTTTGCGGGCGGCGGTGGCCAGCCCGATCACCGTCACCGGTTTCAATCGTGACCTGGTCATAGAAAATACGGCCTCAGGTCCGCCGTTTAACAGCGTGGCCCAGGAATTCAGTCCCGGAGAAGGAACAGTGTTTTATCAAAGCGGTTTGCCGGGCCACACGTATGGTCTGCCGGTGAACAACAGCTTTAAAAGCGCCTTCGATGGGACAGTGTTCCAATTCCAGCCTTATACATCAAAGAACGCGCTGGTCCTCAGCAGCGAAACCGGGGCCGCGGCGGGCACTCTCACGCTCGCGTCAGCCTGGGTTTACAATCGGCTGGCAGTGATTGCCCACTCGGCTGCGGCCACGTCGAGCAGTTCCGGCATCATGACCCTGAACTTTGCCGACGGCAGTTCTTTCGCAACGAACTACGATGCGGCGGATTGGTTTTACAACGTCAATAACGTCGCGCTGCAAGGCGTCGAACGCATCGCGCTGAGCAACGGCGCTACCCAGGGCGCTCCCAATGACCCGCGGTTTTACCAGACCACACTGAACCTGGTGGCGTTGTTCGGCGCCGCAGTCCCGCCGCTGGTTAGCGTCAACTTCACCAAAGCGGCGGGGGTGAATGCCACCGGGATTTACGCGCTCAGCGGCGTGCCGGCCAACCAAACCAATGGCGGTTTCAGCATAGCGCTAGTCACCAATTTGCCCGCAACCACGGTTCAGCCTAAAACCGCCGATGTCGGGGGCACCGTGGTGGCGCCGGGCGGCGCGTTGCCCGAAGTTTTGATCTATTACGGGACCAACGATGGCGGGACCAGCGCGGCTGCCTGGGCTCAGCACGCGTACCTCGGTTACCAGCCGGGATCGTTCTCTCAAACCATCACGGGCCTTTTGCCGAACACGAAATACTATTTCCGCTCGGTCGCGATTAATCCGGCGGGGGTGGGCTGGGCGGGTTCGTCGGAGACGTTCACGACCACAACGATTTCGCTGGCCTCGCTGACCAACCTGCCTGCCTCGAATGTCACCGGCACCACGGCGGTGCTGTCGGGCAACGTGCTTTCCACCGGGGGCGATGCTCCAACGGTGACCATCTATTATGGCGCTTCCAACGGTGGCACCAGTCCAGCCGGGTGGGCCAATCAGATCGTGTTGCCGGCGGCGCAAACTGCCGGATTCAGCCAGGTCGTTTCGGGCTTGGCCACCAACACCACCTATTATTACACGGCAGCGGCCCAAAACGCGGCGGGTGTTTCGTGGGGCGCGCCTGTCGAGAGCTTCACCACGACGGCTTCGAGCTCGCCGGCTTTGGGGCTCGTCGCGGTGCTCACCGGCCGCAATGACAACGGCCGCACGGGTCAGAACACCAACGAAACGATCCTGTCCCCCGCCAATGTGAACAAGACCGCGTTCGGGCGGATTTTCTCACAAGCCCTGGATGGGTGCATGGTGGCCCAGCCACTCGTGCTGCCGCAGGTCAACATTTCCGGCAAAGGCGTTCACAACGTGGTCTTCGCGGTGACCGAGCACGACAGCGTCTATGCCTTCGACGCCGACAGCAATGCCGGTCCCAATTCCAGCCCGCTCTGGAAAGTCAGCTTTATCAACCCGGCCGCGGGAATCACTCCGTTGCGCACGGCCATTGACCTTCAGGCTTCGAGTTCGCCGTCGTTCTACGGCCCCGAAGTGGGCATTAGCGGCACGCCGGCAATCGATCCCCAAACCGGCACGATTTATGTCGCTGCCAAAACACGCGAGGCTTCGGGCACCTCGACGAATTATGTCTATCGAATTCACGCGCTGGATGTCGCCACGGGCGCCGAGAAATTTGGCGGGCCAGTCGTGATCCAGGGGACCGTGCCGGGAGTTGGCGACGGTTTTGATTCTTTGGGCAACGTGGCCTTCCTTCCCTGGAAACACATGAACCGGCCCGCGCTGCTGCTCAACAACGGCGTTCTGTGTGTGACGTTTACCTCGCACCAGGATTTTCCACCTTATCATGGCTGGGTCTTTACCTATGACGCCTATAACCTGCAACCGCTGGGGGTCTTCAACACCACACCCAACGGATCCGCAGGTGGAATTTGGCAGGGCTCCAGCGGCCCGGCCGGCGATGCGCAAGGCAACATTTATTTCGAAAGCGGCAACGGGACGTTTGCCGCCGATAACCAGAATTTCGGAGATGCGGTAATCAAGCTGTCGACCGCTGCAGGCCTGAGTTTGGCCGATTACTTCGCGCCTTATAATCAGCTCGATCTGAACCTGAACGACCTGGATATCGGCTCGGCTGGTTTGATTTTGCTGCCGGATTCGGTTGGCAGCGCGGCTCATCCGCACTTGCTGGTGGCGGGCAGCAAGACGGGAGTATTTTGGCTGCTCGATCGCGAGAACCTCGGCCAGTTCAATCCCCTGGGCGATCAGCAAATTGTGCAGGAAATCTCCGGCGCAACCGCGGGTATGTGGGTCACGCCCGCCTATTTTAACCACCGCATCTATTATTGCGCGGTCGGCGACAACGTAAAAGCCTTTGCCATTTCCAATGCCGTTATTAATACGACTCCTGTCAGCAAGTCGACGGCGACTATCGCTTATCCCGGTTCGTCTTTGAGCATTTCGGCCAATGGAACTAACAACGGCATCGTGTGGGGCATCGATTCATCCGCCAACCAAACCGGCCCCGCGGTCCTGCACGCTTACGATGCCAACACCCTGGTCGAGCTCTATAACAGCAGCCAGAACCTGGCTCGGGATAACCCGGGGCCGGCGATCAAGTTCACCATGCCTACCATTGCCAACGGGAGGGTGTACGTCCCCACTGCCAACGCGCTCTCCGTGTTCGCAAATTTCACTGTTCCCGTGCTCTTTACCCGCTCCGAGTTCGTGACCAACGGCCAGTTTTCGGTCCAGCTCTCTGGCATGCCCGGAACAACTTACGTCATCCAAGCCAGCACAAACCTCATGGATTGGGTCTCATTGAGCACCAATGTAATGCCGGCAACCAGCCTGAACCTGCTCGAACCCTTGTCCACGAACTCCCCGGCGGTGTTCCTTCGCGCAACACAATTGCCTTGAGCCGTCCCGTATTTCCAGCCCATCTGCGGAGCACGTATCGTTCACGGCTTCCGCATCGGAACCAGGACGACTAGCCAGCCATGGAACGGAGCCACTCGGGCCGGCGTCATGACGCGCCCCGGGACATCCCGACTGCGACCTTTGCTGTTGCAAAGAATGGAATAGTTGTAAACATTCGGGCCGTTTTAAATCGTTAAACTTATGAGCACAGCACCTATTCGAGTCGCCGTCACCGGCGCAGCCGGCCAGATCGGATATTCACTTTTGTTCCGAATCGCGTCCGGGTCCATGTTCGGGCCCGATCAAAGCGTCATTCTGCATCTGATCGAAATCGAACCAGCTTTGCCCGCATTGGGCGGAGTCGTGATGGAACTGGACGATTGCGCATTCCCATTGCTCAAAGGCGTGGTCGCAACGTCAAATCTGGATGAGGGTTTTCGCGGAGTGAACTGGGCGCTGCTGGTCGGCAGCGTTCCGCGCAAAGCGGGCATGGAGCGCAAGGACCTTTTGGGTATCAACGGCAAAATCTTTATTGGACAGGGACAAGCCATTCAAAAGAACGCGTCGAGCGACGTTCGGATCCTGGTGGTCGGCAACCCATGCAACACGAATTGCCTGATTGCCATGAATAACGCGCCGGAACTGCCGCGGGACCGTTTCTTCGCAATGACGCGCCTGGACGAGAACCGGGCAAAATCGCAATTGGCGAAGAAAGCCGGGACGGATGTCACCGCGGTCAGCAACATGGCGATTTGGGGCAACCATTCCTCGACGCAATACCCGGATTTCGAGAATGCCCGAATCAACGGCAAACCGGCGACGCAAGCAATTACCGACAGTGCCTGGTTGAAAGGAGATTTCATCAGCTCGGTGCAGCAACGCGGGGCGGCGATCATCAAAGCGCGCGGAGCTTCCAGCGCCGCCAGCGCCGCCAACGCGGTTGTGGACAGTGTTCGTTCCATTGTCGAACCCACCGCCAAAGGGAACTGGCACAGTCTCTGCCTGTGCTCAGATGGCAGTTATGATGTCGAGAAAGGGCTTATCAGTTCGTTCCCAGTGCGCAGTGACGGAAAGAGATTGGAAGTCGTCACCGGGCTTCCGATCAGCGAATTCAGCCGTTCCAAAATCGATGCGACCATTAAGGAACTGAAGGAAGAAAAGTCCCTGGTGTCCGAACTGCTCCCGGCCGGCAAATAACCGGCCGTTTTCAATGCCGGATTTTATCATGGATTATCCGGCATGGTGACAAATGTAACATGGTCGATTTTCAATGACGAAAATTGAGAATTGATACCCGACCATTTGTGATTGGTTACTGAGAGAGAAAGCAGACCCGGCCCGGGTCTTTTGTTTCCCACCACACGCACGTGCGCCGGGATGGATCTTTCATCGTGGTGCGGTGTAGCCTTTGTCATTTCCTGGATCCTCAGTCGAAAAGCACGAGCGCACTCAATCGTGAGAGCTTCCCCACTGTCGTTCTGCTTGGATGACAAACTTGTCATTCGGTTTTCATCGTCCGTTCATCTATCTACCTTAAGATTTTCAGATTCAACGAGCTAAAGGAAATGACATGAGACTGAAACGGGCAGTTCAGGATAAGGCGAGCGTGGTCGTCCTTTGAACAGGGACGCTCAGGAATGCCCGTGTGCGATGAGCGGGGAGGAATGATCCCGGAGTTGCCTTATGCCCGCAGAACTCGCTAAATGCAATGAAATGCGCGTTCTGGTAGTGGAAGATGAGAAGAAGACGGCATCCTTCATCCGCAAAGCATTGCAGGCGGAAGGTTTCGCGGTGGATGTTTGCCACGACGGCAACGAGGCGATAGCGGCGCCCTCCGCCACGCCTTATGATGCAATCGTCCTAGACATCATGCTGCCGGGGCGAGACGGGCTGAGTATTGTCCGGAAGTGGCGCGAGGAGAGAAACCCCGTTCCCGTGCTGCTGTTGTCCGCGAGAGGGGATGTGAACGAACGAGTGGAAGGCCTCGACGCGGGTGCGGACGATTACTTGCCGAAGCCGTTTGCCCTGGCGGAACTGGCGGCGCGTGTTCGAGCCCTCACGCGCAGGTCGAGCGAATCCAAAGCGACGCTCCTGCGCGTAGCGGATCTCATGGTAGACACGGTGACCCGGCGGGTTCGGCGCGGCCAAACGGAGATTGAGTTGACGACGCGCGAATACCGGCTGCTGGAGTTCCTGATGCGATCAGCCGGCCGGCTTTGCGGGCGCATGATGATTCTCGAAAAGGTGTGGGATTACGATTTCGACCCGGGCACAAACCTTGTTGACGTCTACATAAAACGGTTGCGCGAAAAAATCGACGCGGAATTTGAGCCCAAACTCCTGCAGACGGTGCGAGGCATGGGTTATCTCTTGAACAACAAGCCTTGACTATCCGGACCCGAATGACGTTCTGGTATTCGGCGGTGTTGCTGATTTCGACACTGCTGATGGGAGCGCTGGCGTTTGACGAACTGCACGAGCGCCACGGAGAAGCCATCAAGCAGTCCGAAGGGATGGAAGAGGTCCTGAATCTGTCGCTTTGGCTGGGCCTGCCGTCACTGATCTTAAGCATTGCCGGAGGATGGTGGCTGATGCGCAAGGCGCTGGAGCCGGTCGCCACTCTGACCGAGGCGGCGCGGAACGTGAACGAGCGCAACCTCAACCAGGAACTCCCACGAACGCATAATGGAGACGAACTGGACCAGCTGGCGTCGGTTCTCAATGACATGGCGGCAAGGCTGCACGATTCGTTTACCCGCGTGCGGGAGTTCACATTGCACGCTTCGCATGAGCTTAAAACTCCAATAACAGTGCTCTGCGGGGAAACCGAAACGGAGTTGCGCAACGAGCCGTTGGGGGCGGCCGCGCGAGAGCGGGCGCTCAGCCGGTTGGATGAGTTGCACCGATTAGCCCGGATTGTGGACGGTTTGACGCTGCTGGCCCGGGCCGACGCGGGACTGGTGCCGCTGGCATTGAAACCGGTTCAATTCGACGAGCTGGTTCGTGACTGCAGCGAAGATGCGCGGATCCTCGCGGAAAACCGCGGGATCAGCGTCACGCTTTCCAACGGGGAGCCGTGCACCGTTTCCGGGGACGCTCACCGGCTCCGGCAACTGCTGCTGAATCTCGCGGATAACGCCGTGAAGTACAATAAGCCCGGCGGAACCATTAACATGTCACTGAAACGTGAAGCGCGCACCGCCCTCCTGAGCATTTCCAACACCGGCCCGGGCATATCACGCGAAGCGTTGCCGCGCGTATTCGACCGGTTCTTCCGAGGTGACCCGGCCCACACCAACGGCGATGAAGGTTGCGGCCTGGGATTGAGCATTGCGCAGTGGATTGTTTCCGTACATAAAGGTTCGATACACATTGAATCCGTGCCAGGCCAACACACAATGGTCAAAGTCGCGCTGCCGCTGCTGGAGCAACAAGCGGCATGAGACGCGGGTGGTTTATTGTCGCGGTTATGGCGCTGGCAAGCTGCGCCAGGTTTCAGCCGCAGCCGATGTCTGCGGAAAAAAACGCGGAGCTGCTTGAAGCGCGCAGCCTTGGCGACCCGGGACTACGGGAATTTGTCGAAACAAATTTGCACCGGCCGTTTCCCGCGTGGCCAGCGCAGGCGTGGGATTTCGAACAGCTGACCTTTGCCGCATTCTACTATCACCCGAGTCTCGAACTGGCCAGGGCGCAATGGGCGGTCGCCCTGGGCGGCCAGATCACAGCCGCGCAGCGCCCGAACCCGGTAATCACAGCCACTCCGGGCTACGACACGACGACGTCTATTCCGTCACCGTGGCTCCCACTTACCTTCATCGATGTTCCGGTTGAAACGGCGGGCAAACGAAAATACCGGCGAGCGCAAGCCGCCCATGCCGCGATGGCGGCCCGATTCAACGTTGCGGAGGCGGCATGGCAGGTGCGCAGCGCGCTGCGGTTGAGCCTGATTGATTTGGCTTCAGCGGAGCAGCGGGATGTTTTGCTTCAGCGGCAGATTGCACTGCAGGAACAAATCGTGGGCCTATTGCAGGGGCAGGTTCAGGCGGGAGCCGTATCTGCCTCGGAAGCCGTTCCGTTTCGAATTGCGCTGCTCAGGGCGCGCTTGGACCGGATCGACGCGCAACGACTCACGGCAGAGGCACGGGCGAGGGTTGCCGAGGCGATTGGAATTCCGCTGAGGGCGCTCGACGGGATAAAGCTCACGTTTGAAGGCCTTCAGGACATGGAGGTCATTACGCGGCTCAGTTCGGGGGAAGCGCGCCGCAACGCGCTGCAAAGTCGTCCGGACATCCTGGGCGCGCTATCGGAGTACGCGGCGAGCGAATCGGCGTTGCGGTTGGAAATCGCCAAACAGTACCCGGACGTGCATCTGCAGCCGGGTTATCAATACGACCAGGGCGACAACAAGTGGAGCCTAGGGATTGTGGTCGAGCTGCCCATCCTGAGCCAGAACAGGGGGCCGATTGCGGAAGCCGAGGCCAAACGCCGCGAAGCCGCGGCGCGGTTCAACGCGGTGCAGGCAAAAGTCATGGTGGAGATCGATACGGCCTCACAATCGGTGCGAATCGCGCAGGAAAACCTGCTGACCCTGCAGGCGCTCATGCAGGAACAAGGCAAACGCTTGCAATCAGTCGAGGGCCAGGTGCGAGCCGGCCAGGTCGACCGCCTCGAATTGCTCAACGCGCAATTCGAAAACCTTACGACGGAACTCGCGCAGCTGGATGGCCGGCTCAAGTTGCAGCAGGCGCTGGGAGCGCTGGAAGATTCGGTGCACCGTCCCTTCGAATTGCCCGCGGCCGTCTACGACTCGGTTCCGCCCACCCGCTGGACAAACCAGCCGGCATCCAAACTAGAAAAATGAACTCAAAAGCCTGGTTAACGCTGTTGGGCCTGAGCGCGCTGCTCTTCGGATGCTCGGGAAAGAAAGAAGAATCGGGTAAGGAACAAAAGGGAGGGGAAGCCTCCGCTGAAAAAGCGTCACCCGAATCGCACGTGAAGCATGGGACGAACGGGGAAGCCATCGTGACGGTTGACGCGAAGCTGCAGCCGACGATTGGGCTTAAGACCGAACCGCTGGCGGAGGCGCAATTGGCCCCCGAACTCAAAGCGTACGGCCGCGTCCTGGATCCGTCGGGCCTGGCTTCAACCGTCGCCGAACTGGTCACGGCCGAAGCGGCGGGCCAGGTGTCCCAGGCGGAGCTGGCTCGCCTTAAAACCTTAACGGCGCAAAACAACGCGTCGGAACGGGCGCTGCAAACCGCGCAAGCCGCAGCAATCCACGACTCGGCCCAAATTCAATCGGTGCGGCTGCGGCTCCTTGCGGGCTGGGGAAGCGCTATTTCCCAGCGAAACGATTTGCCGGATTTCGTGCAGTCGCTCGGGGCATTGAACAGCGCGATCGTGGAAGTGGAATTACCCGCCGGTGAAGCGGCGTCTGCAAACCCAACCGGCGCCCGCCTCTTCGGCCTCGGCGACGAGACCAATTCAATTTCGGCGGAAATGCTGGGGCCGGCGCCCAGCGTGGATCCGCAAATGCAAGGGCGCGGCTACCTTTTCCTGGTATCACCCAACCCGCAGCGCCTGGCGCCGGGCGCCGCCGTGACAGCCCTGCTGAGTTTGCCGGGCGAACCGCGTCACGGCGTACTGGTGCCCCGAAGCGGAGTGGTTTGGGCCAACGGAGTTACCTGGGCGTACCAGCAGATTTCCGAGGAGGATTTCCAGCGAACACAGGTCACGCTGGACAGCCCCCTGCCTGGCGGCTGGTTCGTGGCCAATGGCCTCAAGCCCGGGGACAAGATCGTCACCGAAGGCGGCCAGGAGCTTTTTTCGGAAGAAGTCAAAGGCCAGATTGGCGGCGACTGAGCCAGACCAGGATCCCAGCGCATGCTCCAGGCACTTGTCAACTTCTCGCTCCGGCACCGCGGCGTGGTCATCATCCTCGCAGCCGTGCTGTTGGGCTACGGCGTGCACGTCGTGGCGACGGCCAAGATGGACGTGTTCCCCAATTTCGTCCAACCGCAGGTTGTGATTCAAACCGAGTGCCCGGGCCTGGCACCCGAGCAAGTCGAGCTTCTGGTGACGCAACCGATCGAGACCATGGTCAACGGCCTGGGCGACATGGAGTCCTTGCGCTCGGAATCGATCCAGGGTCTTTCGGTGATCACCGCGGTGTTCAAGGAGGGCTCGGACATTTTCCGAGCAAGGCAGACGCTATCGGAAAAACTGGCTGAGACGGCAGGCGAACTGCCCAGCAACGTCAAAACGCCGCAAATGTCCCCGCTGACGTCCTCGACCATGGACCTCCTCAAGATCGGCCTTGTTTCTGACAAGCTCTCGCCGATGGCACTGAGGACCTTCGCGGATTGGACCGTGCGGCCGCGAGTGCTTTCGGTGCCCGGAGTGGCGCGGTGCATCGTGTTCGGCGGGGAAGTGCGACAACTGCAAATCCAGGTTCAGCCCGAGAAGCTTATCGCGTATGGGCTGTCGATCTCGGATGTGCTGGCGGCGGCGCGGGTTTCCACCGGGGTCATGGGCGCGGGTTTCGTGGATACGGGCAATCAACGGATCACCCTTCAAACCGAGGGGCAGGCCCTCTCGGAGGATGTGTTGGGAAAGGTGGTCATTGCACATACAAACGGCCTGAGCGTTCGATTGAAGGACATCGCTCGCGTGGTTGAAGGACCTCAACCTAAATTCGGCGATGCGATCATTCAAGGCCGGCCCGGGGTGCTGTTATCCACGGCGAGCCAATACGGCGCGAACACCCTTGAAGTTACCCGGGCGCTCGAAAAGGCGCTCGCGGACATGAAGCCGGTCTTCGAAAAACAAGGAATTCAAACCTACCTGCGACTCCATCGTCCGGCCACGTTTATCGAAACGGCATTAAAGAACATGAAGCATTCGCTGGCCCTGGGCGGCATCCTCGTTGCCGTTGTTTTGTTTTTGTTGATCGGCAGCGTTCGCACGGCGTGTATTTCGATTGCGGCCATTCCCCTGTCGCTCCTCGCCGCGGTCATCGCCCTGGAAAAATTCGGGATCACCCTGAACACCATCACGCTGGGAGGACTGGCCATCGCCTTGGGTGAAGTCGTCGACGACTCGATCATCGACGTGGAGAATATTTTCCGCAGGCTGCGCGAACACCAGGCGGCCCGGACACAGAGCGGCGGCCAGGCCGCCTCGCGTTCAGTGTTTCAAGTCGTTCTGGACGCTTCTCTGGAAGTGCGTCGCGCCGTCGTATATGCCACCTTCACCGTGGCCTTGATTTTTCTACCAGTCCTGACTCTGACAGGCTTGCAGGGCAGTTTTTTTTCACCGCTGGCCCTGAGTTACATCCTGGCGATCATGGCGTCTCTGTTGGTGGCGTTGACGGTTACGCCGGCGTTGGCGTACCTATTGTTCGGCAAAGGGGTAAAGCAATCGGCTGAGCCCCGGGTCCAACGCTGGCTCAAAAGCGGGTATCGCGGGGTGCTGGGCTTCGTCGCGAGATGGCCGCGATTCATCATCGCAGTCGTCATCGTGATATGCGTGCTGGCTGCAACCCGGTTGCGGTATTTTGGGGGAGAATTTCTTCCGGAATTCCGCGAAGGCCACCTGGTTCTCCAGGTCTCGGCAGCCCCGGGAACCTCTCTGGAAGAGACGCTTCGAATCGGCACGCTCCTATCCCACGAATTGCTCAACAACACCAATATCGAGACGGTCGAACAGCAAGTCGGGCGGGCCGAGCAAGGGGAGGATACGTTTCCTCCCAGCCGCAGCGAGTTTCACGTCGAACTCAAACCAAATTTAGGCGAACAACAGGAAAAGGTTGCCGATGATATCCGGGCGTTGCTTGGATCGTTTCCGGGATTGCAGTTTGAAGTGCTGACGTTTTTGGGAGATCGCCTGAGCGAGACTATTAGCGGCGAGACAGCGCCGATCGTGGTAAACGTCTTCGGGGATGACCTCGACGAGCTGGATGCGAAGGCAAAAGAGATCGCCGGAGTTCTTGGGACCATTCCAGGGCACGCTGATATCCAGGTGAAATCGCCGCCCGGATCGCCGCAAATCACAATCCGGCTGCGGCCGGATAGACTGACTGAATTTGGCTTCCGGCCTGTGGAGGTGCTGGAAGCAGTGGAAACGGCTTACCAGGGAGCCGTTGTGGCCCAGACGCATCGCGGGAACCAGGTGGCCGACGTCTCGGTAATTTTGAATGAAGCCAGCCGTCATGATCCGACAACGATCGGATCGCTGATGCTGCACAGCCCGCAAGGGCTTCGGCTGCCGTTGCGGGAATTGGCCGACGTCTTTGCTGGTTCTGCCCGTTACTCGATTCTGCACGAGGGAGCCCGAAGACGGCAGACTGTCACATGCGCGACCAGTGGGCGGGACGTCAGTTCATTTGTCGAGGAAGCGCAACAGCGAGTTTCCCAGAAAGTGAATATGCCTCAGGGAGCCTACGTTGTGTTCAGCGGTGCGGCCCAGGCGAAGCAAAAGGCCCAAAGCGAGCTGCTCCTGCACTCGGCCATTGCCGGAGTGGGGATTCTGATCCTGTTATCGATGGTGTTCCACAGCTGGCGCAACCTCATGCTGGTTCTTGTGAACATACCCTTTGCCTTGGTGGGGGGTGTGACCGCGGTTTGGCTGAGCAGCCTTTCCAATCCGGGTCAAAGCTCGCTGACCATTGGATCACTGGTGGGTTTTGTGACCCTGTTCGGCATCACCACGCGCAATTCGATCATGATGCTCTCGCATTTCGAGCACCTGGTCGATGTGGAAGGCATGACCTGGGGCCCCGAAACTGTGCTGAGAGGCGCTTCGGAGCGGTTAATGCCCATTTTGATGACGGCCACGGTCACCGCTCTGGGACTGCTGCCCCTGGCATTGGGCACCGGCGAGGCGGGGCGCGAAATTGAAGGTCCGATGGCAATCGTGATTCTCGGGGGGCTTGCCACTTCAACCGCACTGAACCTCCTGGTGCTGCCCACGCTGGCCTTGCGCTACGGCCGGTTCGGCCATTCGATCAGTTCAATGCAGGAGCCGGCGCCTGGCTCTTGAGCAAGTGCATCAGCACCTTCGTTGCGAGCTCGATCGGGGAGAGCGGCTTGGCGATCAAATCGGTGCCTCCGCTTAAAATGCTGCGCGCGCGCGTCTCGAAATCGGAGTGCAGTGTGACGTAAATCACCGGAGTGTTTTCGTACCCAGGCAGGGCACGCACCTTTTTGCAAAGTTCGATTCC
>Ga0070738_10005135_pt1 | contig 14853 bp, 17 predicted proteins | sample Coa_R2_2_FD_66446 | JGI IMG/M metagenome (GOLD analysis project Ga0070738, IMG submission 66446) | Surface soil microbial communities from Centralia Pennsylvania, which are recovering from an underground coalmine fire - Coalmine... | ecosystem: Environmental > Terrestrial > Soil > Unclassified ...
ATCCTTCGCTTCGCAAAAAGCACTTGCTCAGGATGACAATACTTTTTAGAAGTTTTCAAGCAGGCATCAAGCGATTTTGCGGACGACTAGGGCGGAATTCTTGGAGCCAAAGCCGACGCAATTGCAGATGGCGTGTTCAATGGATGCCGTGCGGCCAACTTCAGGCACGTAGTCGAGATCGCATTCGGGGTCGGCTTTGTCGAGATTGATGGTTGGTGGGAGCTTGCCGTGCTCCATGGCGATTAAAGTCGCTGCCAGGCTGGCCGAGCCGCATGCCCCTTGGGCATGACCAATTTGCGATTTAAGCCCTGACATGGGGATTCGCTTCGCATGATCGCCCAGTGCCAGTTTGAGAGCAGCGGTTTCGACGCGGTCGTTCATCTCGGTCGAAGTTCCATGCAGGCTCACATATTGAATATCTTTGTGAGTGAGTTCAGCTTCCTCGAGTGCGAGAGAAACAGCGCGGGCGGGTTCTTCCGGAGAATCGCTCATCCGAACGCGATGAAACGCTTCGCAAGTCGAGCCGTAGCCGGCGATCTCAGCATAAATCTTTGCACCGCGCGCTTTGGCGTGTTCGTAGTCTTCGAGGATGAACATCCACGAACCTTCGGCGAGGACGAAGCCGTCGCGATCGGCGGAAAAGGGACGTGAAGCCCGCTCGGGCGCATCATTCCAGGATTGAGTCAGGGCATGAAGGAGAGAATAGCCCTTAATAATGCCGGGAGTGATGGGTGAATCCACGCCGCCGACTAGAAACATAGGCAAGGCACCGGCTTGAATGTGTTGATAAGCGTAGCCGATAGCATCGGTCGAAGAAGTGCAGCCGGCGGTGACCACATGGCTGTATCCGCGGAAGCCGAAACGCATGCTGACTTCGCTGGGAAGCGTGCCCATAGTGCCGCTGGGAATGCAGAACAAGCTCACCTGTTTGATGTTTCCAGAATGCCAGAGGCGATATTGCTCTTCGGAAAACTCTTGCGCGCCGCCACCTGTGCCGAGAATCACCCCGATTTCACGCTTTTCGTCCATGGTCATGGCGCCGGGGTTTAGCCCCGCGTCTTTAATGGCTTCGTCGGATGCAGCTACAGCCAGGGGAACGACGCGCGAGACATGCTTGCGCTCACGGGCGTCCACCCAAGCGAGTTCGTCGAAGTCAGGAATTTCCCCGGCGATGTGAACCGGCAGATTGGAGGGATCAAAACGCGATATACGCTTGACGCCAGATTTGCCATCAAGAATCGCACGGCAGAAGGCTTCTTTACCCATGCCATTCGGGCTGACGACGCCCATTCCAGTGATGACGACGCGAGGTACCATGGGATTCAGATGCGGCCCACCGATCCAACGAATGCCTGATGCAGCCGCATAGTGGGATAATCAGCTTACATGTCTCTTGGGCTTTATGTCTCGGTGCCGTTCTGCCGCACCAAGTGCAGCTTCTGTAACTTCGCGTCCGACGTGTTTTCGCGCGCGGTGTTTGACCGCTATGTGGAGCGCGTCTGCGCCGACATGCAAAATGACCGCCAGTTGGCCGAAGAGATGGGCGCGGTGTACGACGGTCGCGTAGATACCATCTACTTCGGGGGCGGAACGCCCACTGTTTTGGATACTACACAACTGGAAAAACTATTTGTCACGATTCGGCAAAATTTCGAAGTGCAGGAGAATACGGAGTTTACTATAGAGTGCGCGCCGGGGACGCTGACGCCAGAGATTGTGCAGGTTTTTGAGAGCAATGGGGTCAATCGGGTGAGTTTAGGGGTGCAGTCGTTTGTGGATCAGGAAGCGGCATCGGTGGGGCGATTGCACAAGAGGAGTACGGTGCTCGACGACTTGGCGCGGCTGCGTGATGCCGGAATCGAAAACATCAGCATTGACTTGATTGCTGGGTTGCCGCATCAGACGCGAGACAGTTGGCGGTTTTCGCTGGCCGAAAGCATCGCCTCCGGCGTGCCTCACGTTAGCGTTTATATGCTGGAAGTGGATCACGAATCGCGCTTAGGCAGGGAATTGATTGCGGGTGGAACGAAGTATCACGCGCACTTTGTTCCGGATGATGACGCTACTGCGGAGTTTTACGAAACAGCCTGCGAGCAACTTGATGCTGCGGGAATCAAGCAATATGAGATTTCCAATTTTGCGCGGAACGTATTTGAGTCGCGGCACAATTTAAAATATTGGACACGGCGGTCATATCTGGGTTTTGGGGTGGATGCGCATTCGATGCTCAGCCTCAATGACGGACGAGCAGTCCGATTTTCGACTCCGGATTCGCTTGAGCGGTTTACGGCTGGAGAACGCGCGCCGGGTACGATTGTCTCGCGGGACGAAGCTCTGGAAGAAAGCTTCTTTCTTGGATTGCGGTTGATGCGAGGAGTGAATTTGCGCAGCCTGGAGAATGAATTCGAATCCATCGGCCGGTTCCCGGAGGCGATAGAGGAATCCATTCAGGATGGGCTGTTGGAGCGCAAAGGTGACGTCATCCGACTTACGTCACGGGGAAAGATGCTGTCGAATGAGGTGTTTGAGCGCTTTATCTCTGTTCCGCAGCCAGGTATATAATTCCGCCTGCCGCAGTTTCTACTTTTGAGGTGTCGCATGGGCCTCTGTTCGCATTACGATGGCGCGCATAATCATCCAGTGAATCGTGCGCTGCACATGATCGCCATCCCCCTGGGCTTTTCTTCTCTCATTGTGGTCTGGTTTCATTGGATCATCGGGCTGCTGCTGATTCCTTTTGCCTTCGCGCTGGCCTGGCTCGGACACTTGATTGAAGGCAACAAACCGGCATTCCTTACAAATCCTGTACATGTCTTTGTTGCGCCGTTTTGGATGACGCGAAAGATTCTGGGCCTGCAACCGAAAAAGCAGTAACTCGGAAAATGCACGACCAATCGGTCGGTTGGAGCCGCGCGATTTAGCGATAAATCGCCTGTAAATACGCCACTCTTTGCGTTTTCATTCCTGGTTACTGCAAGAGCTTTGCGGGTTTCCCAGGCTGTGCTTTAATCGAATGTTCCCCCTACGCGGTGAGAGTTTCCTGAAACGCCGCTAAAACTGCACTTATATAAACCGTCCGGAGGCAGTCTTGGATTTCCAACTGAACGAAGAGCAACAGCAACTCAAGAAAAGTGTGCGTGAATTCGCCGAGCGCGAGATTCTGCCCAATGTCATGAAGTGGGACGAGGCCGGCGAATTTCCGCTGGCGACGATCAAAGAATTGGGCCGGCTGGGCTTATTGGGGACGATTTTTCCGCCCGAATATGGCGGCGCGGGAATGGGTTATGTCGAGTACGTAACGGCGATTGACGAGCTTTCGCGCGTGGACGGCTCGGTGGGCATTATTGTTGCCGCGCACACATCGCTATGCTCGAACCATATCTTTCTCGCCGGTAATGAGACGCAGAAAAAGAAGTATGTCAGCAAACTGGCGACAGGGGAATTCATCGGCGCATGGGGATTAACCGAGCCTTCGGCAGGGTCCGATGCGGGAAGCGCGCGCACCACAGCCATTCGGCGGGGCAATGAGTGGGTACTCAACGGGACAAAAACTTTCTGCACAAACGGGCATTATGCCGATGCGCTCGTTGTCATTGCCGTCACGGATCGCGCGGCGCATACGCACGGGCTTTCGGCGTTCATCGTAGAGAAGGGAACAAAGGGCTTTCGTCCGGGAAAGAAAGAAAACAAGCTGGGTTTGCGCGCCAGCGATACCGCAGAGTTGATATTTGAAGACTGTGCCATTCCGGCGGAAAATCTTTTGGGAAAGGAAGGCGATGGATTTATTGACGCGATGCGCGTACTCGACGGCGGACGCATTTCGATTGCTGCGCTTTCGCTGGGCATGGCGCAAGGGGCGTACGAAGCTGCATTGAAATATTCGAAGCAGCGCAAACAGTTTGGCAAAGCCATCAGCGATTTTCAGGCAATTCAGTGGAAGCTGGCTGACATGGCCACCGAAATTGACGCTGCCCGGTTGCTGACCATGCGCGCGGCTTCGATGAAAGATGCAGGACTTAAAACCACTTTGGAATCATCCATGGCGAAGCTCTATGCCAGCGAAGTGGCGGTGCGCTGCGCCAATGAAGGTGTCCAGATTCACGGCGGATATGGGTTTATCAAAGATTATCCGGCGGAGAAGTTCTATCGCGATGTAAAGCTGTGCACGATTGGCGAAGGCACGAGCGAAGTGCAGCGGTTGGTGATTGCGAGGCAGTTGTTGAAAGATTAATTTCCCGTTTCATTTTTACGCATTGTCATTCTGAGCGAAGCGAAGAATCTATGCATCGTTTTCTGAAATAAAGATACATAGGTCCTTCGCGGCAAAAGCGCCGCTCAGGATGACAATTCTTCCCAGGAATTTCCTCTCCGTGCATGTCTGCTTTACACTGACAGTTTGAGCCTCAACATTCAAACATTAGTTAATCAAGTGCGCTCCGGCGATACGCGTGCGTTGGCTCGTGCAATCTCTATGGTGGAGAACCGCACGCTCGGCTCATCTGAGCTGCTGAAGGCATTGTTCCCGCATAGCGGACACGCGCGGATTCTCGGCTTTACAGGCGCGCCGGGAGCGGGCAAGAGCACGCTGGTGGATCAACTCGCGAAGCATTATCGCAAGCACAACAAAAGCATTGGCATTATTGCCGTCGATCCCTCAAGTCCTTACACCGGCGGGGCGATTCTGGGTGACCGCATTCGCATGCAGGACCATTTCGCCGACGCGGGAATGTATATCCGCAGCATGGCGACACGCGGGTCTTTGGGTGGATTGGCTAGAACCACAGCTGATGTCGCGACCGTGCTCGACGCCTCCGGGCGCGACTTGGTAATGATTGAAACCGTCGGCGTGGGCCAGGATGAGGTGGATATCGTTCGGCTGGCCGATGTCACGATTGTGATTCTGGTTCCGGGCATGGGCGATGATGTGCAGAGCATCAAAGCTGGCATCATGGAGATCGCGGATATTTTTGTCATCAACAAGAGTGATCGCGATGGAGCTGAGCGCGTGGAGAAAGAGATTCGCGCGCTGCAATCGCTGGCGATTCGGCACGACAACTGGACACCGACAATCGTGAAGACGGTGGCCAGCGAAGGCAAAGGAATCGAAGATCTCGCATCTGCCATTTCGAACTATGAGACTTATCTGCAAAAGGAAAACCTTGCGCTCAAGCGCAGCATCCACAATTGGCAGGAGCGTCTGGTGGAAATGCTGCGGGATGCTTTGTTGGAGCGGGTACACGAACAAATCGGCGATGAGGCGTGGGCGCGCTATGCGGCCGAGGTAGCCGAACACAAGCGCGATCCTTATACTTTAATGGAAGAGATTTTGGGTGGAATGACAGGCACTGCGCGCGAGACCCCTCGACCCGTTGGAGAAAACAAAGGGCTTCGGGATGACATCACAGAGAAATTATTAAGAACGAAATGACACTAGCTATTGATCATCTCGGAATTGCCGTGAAGTCATTGGCGGCCTCAAAAGCTATATACGAAAAGCTGGGCTGCTCGATTTCTCCGGAAGAAGTTGTTGAGGGTGAGCAAGTACGGCTGGTCATGGTTCCGATGGGCGAAAGCCGGTTGGAGTTGTTGGAGCCGACGTCGGAAAATTCGGCAATCGCTAAATTTCTCGCGAAGCGCGGCGAGGGATTGCACCATATTTCGCTGCGTGTGCCCGATTTGACGGCTGTAGTCGAGCGCCTCAAGCGGGAGAATGTGCGGCTGGTTTCCAACGAGATTAAAATCGGCGCGGGCGGGCATCGTTATGTATTTATTCATCCGTCGAGCGCAGGCGGGGTGTTGCTGGAATTGGTTGAAGGGGGACACTGAAGCGTTGTTAAAACTCAAATACATTGCCATTGGCGTCTGTTTGCTGGGTTCGATTCGGGGCTGGGCGGAAAAAGATGTGAAGCTCGCGCCTTCGCAGACGTTGGAATGTTCCAAAGTAACTGGCGGGCCAATTTCCAGTAAAACCGAACGGGCGACGAACGCTAAAAGATCAAACGATGCCTATGCCGCAATTGAGCTGGCGCGCAATCCGGCTGATGCGAGCGGCAACTCCTGCGTGGCGACTTATACGTTGTATTTGAGCCAGTACTCTTCCAATTTCAAACCGGTGAAGACTTTTTCTGTGCCGTTACGCGATGCTGCGGGCGTGGATTTAATTGGGTTCTCGGAGAATGGATCAAAAGTAGCAGCGGATTTCTGGTGGTCGGCGGGCGATTACAAAGCGCACCGTCCAGTTGTCTATGACCTCAAAACTAAAATGGCGCGTATGAATGAGCTCGGGGATCAGATTACCGGCCAACTCCCGGCGTGCGCATATCAGGAAGAACTGACTGGTATCAACGACGCTGGCGAGGTCACAATTCATGTGCCGGGCAGTGTACACGTAGATAAAGGCTGCCCGGACCAGGGAAACTGGTTGCTGGATTCGAAAACGGGCGAAGTGCGGCGGGAAACCGACGCTAATCCTAAGCCGCAACCGTGATGTGAACATGCACCTTCTGGCAGTGGATACATCCGGAAAAAATGGCAGCATTGCGCTGGCAAAATGTACTTCCAAGGATTGCAACATTCTTGAGGTTGTTGCGTTGGAAGGTGGAACATTTTCGGCTGAGCTGGTTCCAAAAATTTCGGCAATGCTCGCCAAACATCATCTCAGCAAAAACGATATAGGCGCCTTCGCTGTTGCCACCGGGCCGGGTTCGTTTACCGGGCTGCGGATTGGTTTGGCTGCGGTGAAGGGATTGGCTGAGATTTTGCATAAGCCGATTTCGGCCGTTTCGTTGCTGGCAATATTGGCTGGCACATCTTCGGATAGCAGCCCTGTGCTCACTGCAATGGATGCAGGGCGCAAAGAGTTTTATGTCGGAGTTTACGAGAATAACGAACTGATCGATGAGCGATTGATGACGCAGGCCGAACTATTGCTAGCATTGAGAAACAACGTTTTGGTGACTCCGGAATCTGCGTTGGCAGTTGCTATGCGGGATGCAGGGAAGACCGTAATCGAAGTCGCTCGGCCGACTAGCGCCGACGTTGCACGCTTCGGCTGGAAAAAAATTAACGCTGGTGATGTGGTTACGCCGCAAGCGCTGGATGCGAACTATATCCGGCGAGCTGTCGATCCGGTGGCGGCAAAAAGCTAATTTCTGACTGCACATGAGCATCCGTCCAGCCCGGATTGAAGACATCCCGCAAATTCTCAAGGTTGAGCAGCGGGCGGCGAGCGCAGCCCATTGGTCCGTTGAAAAATATCAGGAAATATTCAATGACGTCGAATCACTTCGCAGGATGCTGATTGCAGAAGATGATTTAGCGCTTCACGGTTTCATTGTCGCGCGCACTTTAGGCGATGAATGGGAAATTGAGAATATTGCTGTGGCTCAAAGTTCTCAACGCCGCGGTTTGGGGTCAGTGCTTTTGCAAAGATTGTTGGAAGACGCGCGGATAGAAAAAGCGCAATCCATTCTGTTGGAAGTAAGAGAATCAAACCTCGTTGCAAGAACTTTCTACGAAAAATTTTTCTTTTCTGAGTATGGCCGAAGAGCGAGTTATTATCACAATCCTAGCGAGAGTGCAATTCTTTATCGGCTTTGTTTGTAATGATTTGGGAGCTTTGTCTCGAGCTGTAGATTGAGGGATAATAGAGCAGCAGTAAGATGGAGCAGGGGTATAATTTCCGATTGAATGCTGACCAAGCTGTGTGGTAATGTGCTCGGTCATGGGTTGTTAACAATCCCCCGGTAAGGAGGTCGCTGGATGGAAATTTCTAGAGACCAGCTCCTGACTGATAATGAGGAGTTTCGCAAGTTGGCTCAAGAACACAATCAGTATTCCAAACGTCTCGAGTTGCTCACCGAAAAGCGTTATCTCACCGATGATGAAAAGCTGGAAGAAGTTCGCCTGAAGAAACTGAAACTTCGTCTAAAAGATCAAATGGAAGGTATTGAAAAGCAGTATCGGCTGGCCATGCAACAAGGCCAGGTGGCATAGTCTCGGCTGGCTCGCAGAACCGGCTGGTGAACGAACTCTAAGGGCGCTTTTTGTAGCGCCTTTTTTCTTTTGGTACAACCGCGAATTCTCCACACGCATTTTCATGCAGACTTATCCGCCTGAACTATAATTGCGGTGACTCCCTATGGTACGAGATGGCTACTTCTACGCATTGCCGTTGATTGTGGTCGGGCTGCTGATTGGATGGGTGGGCAGCGTGGCATTGGCGATACCGGCATTTTTGCTGGCGGCGTTTTTCCTTTGGTTTTTCCGCGATCCGGAACGCGCAATTCCTTCCACGCCCGGTGCAGTGGTTTCCCCGGCAGACGGTAAGGTGACTGACATTTCGCCACTTATGGTCAACGGAACCCGGCGCACCCGGATCAGTATTTTCCTGAATGTTTTCAATGTGCACGTAAATCGTTCACCGATTGCAGGAACCATCCGCGATGTGACTTATAAGAAGGGCGAATACTTAAACGCCATGAATCCAGCTTCTGCCGAGCAAAACGAACAAAACCTGATTGCTGTGGAAGGCGAGGGGCATGCCGTCGAGTTCAAACAGATTGCCGGATTACTGGCGCGCCGCATCGTTTGCAATGTGAAGGTCGGTGATCGTGTAGAACGCGGCCAACGCATTGGCCTGATTAAATTTGGGTCGCGGGTGGATGTGATGCTGGATGCAGCGGCCAATTTGCAAATCAAGATCGGGGACCACGTAAAAGGCGGAGCGACCGTACTGGCATATTTGGGAACTGGCGGACAAGCTAAGGCGGAAACGATAGAACACGCTTCCCAAGGAACACGCTGATGCAACCCTACGACGAACAGCAGGTTCCCCGACGGCGCCTGGAAGACAGGCCTCCGCGGCGCTTGCGCAAGGGCCTTTATATTTTGCCATCGCTGTTTACAACGGCGAACATCGCGGCTGGATATTACGCGATCCTGCAAGTCACGCACAGCACCCCGGCCGAGTGGTGGCATTTCGACAATGCCGCTAAAGCAATTGGATTTGCAGTCTTATTTGATGGCCTCGATGGCCGAATTGCGCGCATGACCGGAACCAGCAGCGATTTCGGTAGGGAATTGGATTCTCTAGCTGACGCAATTACTTTTGGCGTGGCCCCGGCCTTATTGGCTTGGATGTGGGGCTTTCGTGAACTTCCAGTTATTCTGGCTTCGCCGGAATTAGTGAGTAAATTGGCGCAAGTGGGAGCGATTGCCAGTTTTCTATTTTTGATTGCCGGTGTGAGCCGTCTGGCACGCTTTAACATTACTGCCAATCCCCAGCCTTCTAATCCCGGGCGTCCCGGGAAGAAATATTTTGTTGGTATGCCGATCCCGGCAGGCGCGGGCGTGATTGCCGCCGTTGTCCATTTTTCCGCCGGCGATCCGCTGGTGTGGTGGGGAAGTTCCATCACCTGGACGATCATTCTGGTGATGGCGGCGTACCTCATGGTGAGCACATGGCGTTTTTATAGCTTCAAAGACATTGATTTCCGTTCGCGGCAGCCCTTCCAACTGATTATTCTGTTCGGCGGACTTTTCGCCAGCATTTGGTTTTTCTCGCGGCCGGTGCTGTTTGTGATTGCCCTGGCGTATATGTTTTCCGGCGTGTTCTGGCGGCTGCAATGGATATTCCGCCGTCGAAACAATCCGCCGCCCTCAGCTCCATATACTGAAGCGGAGCAAACTTCATGAGTACGACGCCAAAAACACTTTCGGCTGCGCATGGTTCTACTGTCCGGAGCGCCTACCGGGTTGCCATTGTGGGTGCGGGAACGGTAAGAGGCAAGGAAGTGGCGCAAGTGATTTCCGACCGCAATTTTCCTTCGGCTGATCTGAAATTGTTGGATGAAGATGACGCTCTTGGACAGTTGGAAACTGCCGGGGATGAGGTAACGTTCATTCAAAATGTAAGTCCCGAACAATTCGAACGCGTGGATTTTACTTTTTTCGCCTCGAACCCAGCTTCAACCTTGAAATATTGGAAATCTGCGCGAGATGCAGGCAGCGCCATCGTGGATTTGACTGCGGCGCTCGAAGATCAGCCAGACGCCATGATTCGGGCACCCTGGATTGAGCGCCAGCGGGCGCTTTCTCTGGGCGTGCAGTTGCAGCCGGGGCCGGCAGTGGTGGCCCATCCTGCGGCGGTTACGTTGGCATTACTTTTGTTGCGCTTGCAAAAAGCGGGAACAGTTTTACGCGCCGTTGCCACAGTTCTGGAACCGGCTTCTGAACGCGGACAAAAGGGCATGGATGAACTGCATGAGCAGACCGTGAATCTGCTCTCATTTCAAACTCTGCCCAAGAATGTTTACGATACGCAGATCGCATTCAATATGGTCGCCCGTTATGGCGAGCAGGCCAAGCCGACCCTGGCCAGCACGCAGGAGAGGATACTTCGCAACTACAAGAGTATTGCTGGTGGCGAGGCTTCGATTCCTTCCATATTTCTAGTGCAGGCGCCGATTTTTCACGGCCACGCATTTGCTCTTCACGTGGATATGGCACAGCCTTCAAGTGTGGAGGGTCTGACAAAAGCACTGGAAGGCGAGCACGTTTCCATTTCTACGGGCGCAGATGAATCGCCCAGCAATGTCAATGCTGCAGGGCATGGCGATATTTTGGTTTCGGTTGCTCAAGATGAGGACCAGCCGAGCAGCTTTTGGATTTGGGCGGCGGCAGACAATTTGCGGCTCTCCGCTGCCAACGCTGTGGAATGTGCGGAAACCATGGCGGCCAGCCGGCCGCAGGGCAAAATTCAATGAGTTATTCGTTGCGGATTTCGCTGAGTGGCGTTGTCATACTCGTGCTGCTCAGCCTGGGATGTGGCTATCACACTGCTGGTCACACCGTAACCATTCCTGACGATGTCAAGACGATTGCGATTCCAGCATTTGTCAATGAGACGCAAACCTACAAAATTGAACAACGGCTTACTGCTTCTGTAGTGCGGGAGATGGTCACGCGTACTCATTACCATGTCGTCAACAATGCGTCCGACGATGCGGACGCCACCTTGCGGGGAACGGTGCTCGCAACCTACACTACACCTCTCACTTATGATTCGCAGACGGGACGCGCTGCGAGTGTTCTGGTCGTGGTCAACATCAAAGTTTCACTGACCGACCGGCAGGGCAAAGTGCTTTATCAGAATCCGTCGTATTTGTTTCGTGAGCAATATCAGGTGTCGAGTGATTTAAATAGTTTTTTCGAGGAAGACTCTCCCGCCTTTGAGCGCCTTTCCCGGGACTTTGGGCAAACCTTGGTTTCGAATATCTTGGAGGGGTTCTGATCGTCTTCGAATGAGAGCCTTTGCCCAAACTGATCGCTTTGTCGCGGAAGTTGAGGCGCGGAAACTTCGTCCGGCATACATTTTCGTTGGCGATGAAGTTTTCTTCCGCAAACGCTGCCGCGAAGCGATTCTCGAGCATCTCGTTTCCGCGGAGCTCCGTGATTTCAGTTTGTTCGACTTTGATCTCGCCGAAACCGATCTGGCCGAAGTGCTGGACCGGGCACGCACGCCATCGCTTATGGCGCCGTTTCAAGTGTTTTTTGTGCGCGGAGTGAAGACGCTCTTTGGCCGCGGATCGAACGAAGAGAAACTTGCCGCCATCGAGTCTTATTGCAAAGATCCCAATCCGGATGCGGTGTTGATTTTTGTCGCCGACCACATCAACATTCCCGCCGACGCCCGCCGCATGGACATGACGGACAAAGAGCGCTACGAGCGTATTCGTGAGACGCTTGGACAATATTGCGCTGTGGTTGAGCTAGCGCGTGTTGAAGAAGGCGAGGCCGTTCGCTGGATTGGCGAATATGGAACATTGCGCGAAGTGAAGATCGAAAACGATGCCGCACGGGAACTTGTAGATGCCCTGGGCGGCGACATGATGATGGTCTCAAACGAACTGGAGAAATTGATTCTCTATGTCGGCGAGAAAAAGCGCATCACTTTAGGCGACGTTGAGACGATGGTGCTGGCGGCGAAGCAGCGTTCTCTCTACGAACTCACAGATGCAATTTCAGCCAAAGATCGGGTTCGCGCTCTCGAAATGCTGGATGCAATCTTAACGACCGGAGATGGCGACGAAGCTGCGATTGGCCATCTCTACATGCTGGCCAAGACTTTTAGGCAGATGCTGGTGATTCTGGAGCGGAACGTCCGCGACCAACGAATGCTATGGGCGGCCTTGTGGCAGGGTTTCCGCGTGCCCCCATTCGCGGCGGACGACATCATCAAGCAGGCGAGGCGTTATCAATCGAAAAGAGAGCTTACACGCGCAATTCGTTTGGTGGCGAAAACAGATTTAGCCCTGCGTTCGAATCCGCCCAGCAAAAGAATGGTTTTAGAGAAATTGGTGCTCGATCTCACGGCGGAGCCCAAGCCCGAAGTTGCTGGCTGGATGCAGGAAGAATTGCCGGTCTAAAGCAAAACGGCGAGCCATAGCTCGCCGAATCGAAAAATCCAAAAATTGCTTACTTCAAAGCCTTCACGCGCGCGCTGAGGCGCGATTTGTAGCGTGAAGCTGTATTCTCATGCAGCACGCCCTTCTGAATGGCCTTATCCAAAGCGGAAACCGTCTTGCGATAAACCTGTTCGGCCTCGGTTTTATTGCCTTTGGCGAGGCTCTCGCGAAGTTCACGCAGGCTGCCGCGCAAGCGGGAGGTATTGGCCCGGTTGCGGGCGGTACGGGTTTCAGTCTGACGGGCGCGCTTGAGCGCCGAAAAATGATTTGCCATCTTGGCTAATTACCTTCGTTTCTCTTGATTTTCTCTACAGAGAGATGTTTCGGCTGGTACCGAATACACTAGTGTACCGGAGTAAGTCCGGCTTGGTCAATCACATATGGTCAATGCCCAGCAAATCAGCGCTTTAGATCGCCTGAAAATCCTGATCGATTCCTCGACTCCCATTGTCGTCATCGAGACGGTGGAGGAGATGCGTGCCGTGCGCCTCGTCCGGTCCGCTTGCGCTTCCTTGAATTTGACTGCATTTGAATGGAGCATTGCCACCGGGTTGGCACGTTGCGGAGGCGAGGGCGCAAATACCCTCGAAATTGGCAATCCTTACGGCAGTGGGACCGGGCACGACATGACCGACGTCTCGGCCAAGGCGATTTATAACAGCCGGGAACCCGTGCAGGTGTTGGGCAATCTGGAAGGAATATCCATCGATGCGGTTTTCATTCTTAAGGATTTCCATCGCCACATGGAAGATCCGGTTGTGGTCCGGCGCCTGCGCGATGTCGGACAGAAGTTTTCAGAACACCGCCGCACCGTCGTGATCACCGCTCCTTCAATCGAGATGCCGTCCGAATTGGGAAGCCTGGTTGAATTTCTCGAGTTGCCGCTTCCGGACAAGCAGCGGCTTCGCCAGATTATTGACGAAACCACGGTGCGAGTTGGCAAGACTCGAACGCTCAAAAGAACGCTGGATGCGCCGGGTCTCGACGCTATGGCGAACAATCTGCGCGGGTTAACGGAGGAAGAGGCTGAACGGGCAGTCTCGCAGGCCATCGTTACCAGATATGGATTGACTCCAGAAATCGTGACCGATGTGCTGCAAGCCAAGAAAGAAATGCTACGGCGCTCGGAGATGCTCGATTTTGTCGAAGTTTCGGATACGCTGGCGAGTGTTGGCGGTTTGGAAAATCTGAAGACGTGGCTCAGCCAGCGCCGCGGAACCTGGGAAGGCCGGGCCAGAGAATTTGGTCTGGATCCGCCGCGTGGGGTGATCATTCTCGGCGTTCAGGGTTGCGGCAAGAGCATGTGCGCGCGAGCGATCGCCGGCGAATGGAACATACCGCTGGTGAAGTTTGATACCGCTGCAATTTTTGATAAGTACGTTGGGGAAACCGAGAAACGTACCCGAAAGATGTTTCAGGTAGCTGAGGGACTGGCTCCATGCGTTTTGTGGATTGATGAACTAGAAAAAATCTTCGCGGGAAGTGGAACTAATGCTGCCTCTTCTGATGCTGGCGCTTCATCGCGATTGCTGGGCGCATTTCTTTCCTGGATGCAAGACCGCAAAGCGCCCGTATTCGTCGCGGCTACATGCAATAACGTCGCAGCCCTTCCTCCAGAATTAATCCGCAAAGGGCGTTTCGACGAGCTATTCTTCGTGGACTTGCCAACTCAGTCCGAGAGGAAGCAAATCCTGGCTTTGCAGTTATCAAAGCGCAATCGGAATCCGGCGAAGTTTGACTTGGATGCAGTTGAAAAAGTCGCTCAAGGTTATTCAGGAGCGGAAATAGAAGCAGCCGTACAAAGCGCTTTGTACGCGGGATTCTCCAGCAATCAGGAATTGACAGCACAATCGTTGCTCGACGCGTTGAGGGGCACAGTGCCTTTGTCGAAGATGAGGGCGGAAGAGATTGAAGAGCTAAGAGCCTGGGCACAACAAAGAGCGGTATCCGCTTCAATTGCAGATGCGAAAGGCCAGAACGCGTAAGCCCACTGTGGAGGGTTCAAGCCAAGCAACCAGCGAACCACGTTCGTTTCAGCTAGTAATCTCAGCAGTCCTTTGCCGATATAACGACGGCACGACCTCAGCCGCCATCGCTTTTATATCCAGCGGAATACTCAAAAAACTCTGAATCTTCTCTGAAGTGCCGCGCGGATCATGCAGCACATCGTGGTACGGAATGCGGAGTAAAGCAACCTCCGGCCTGCCTTTGAACCATGATTCGATTTGCTTCAAATGACTTTCAAAGGCCTTCTGCATCGCTGCATCGGCCAATGGAGGGGCGGCGCTGCCGCGGCGGCGAATCATCTCAGCTTGCGAAGCCAAGACCTCGGGCAGCGGGCGCTCCATAAAAATGACTTTGTAATCGTGTCCCTTTGGAAGAGAAA
>Ga0070738_10005136_pt1 | contig 14852 bp, 14 predicted proteins | sample Coa_R2_2_FD_66446 | JGI IMG/M metagenome (GOLD analysis project Ga0070738, IMG submission 66446) | Surface soil microbial communities from Centralia Pennsylvania, which are recovering from an underground coalmine fire - Coalmine... | ecosystem: Environmental > Terrestrial > Soil > Unclassified ...
TGTCCTTGGGCTTGGGGTACCACGTGACCGCGACGGGCCCGTCACCGGTGCCGAGGTAGGCCGTGACGTGCGTCTTGTTGCCGGCGGCGTCCGTCGAGGGCGAGGTGCCGAGGCTGGGAGAGACGTCGACGCGGAGGCCCTGCTCCGGCAGGTCGATGTCGAAGTTCGAGAGCGCCGCGCGCGCGAGCCGGAGCTCGATCGAGCGCTGGCCGGGCCGATCCTTCTTGATGGCGGCCGTGAACTTGGCCGTCACCGTGAGGGGACCGGCGCCCTGGGCGAGGAGCGTGAACGAACCGTCGGCCGCCTGCCGGACGATCGCGCGCTTGCCGTCCTGGGTCTTCGCCTCCTCGAGCGAGACGTCCTTGCCGATCCCGAGCGGGATCTCGACCCACTTCTTCTTCTCGAGGACCTCGAACTCGAAGGTCCCCTCGAAGCGGGCGACGTTCTCGTCGGCCGAGCCCTTGTAGCGCGACGAGACGTGGACGTAGGGAGCCGGCGGCGACGGCTCCGTCGCCTGGATCTGAGTGTTCTGTGTGAGCGCGTCGAGCCGCTCGATCAACTTCTTGAGCTCCGACGCCGGGAGGAAGACTCCTCCCTTCTCGTCGAAGATCTCGTCCAGCTTCGAGTAGGGGCGATAGACGGTGATCGTCTCGCCCTTCTTCTTCTCGTCCTCGGCGCGGGCGGCGATCGCGCCCAGCGTGACGAATCCCATGACGACGGCGAGCTTGCGCATGGCACCCCCGGCGGTTCGATTGGCCCAACCTTGACGTCTCTCGGGGCCAAGGAGTTCCAGCTTCCTCGAAGTGCCAGAGTGGCAGAGGGTTAGTCGCAGCGAATGGAGCTGGTCCAGTCGGCTCGCCGGAGACGCAACCGGTGTGAGGCCTCGGTCGGCCGCGGGAGGGAGCATCGAAGCCGGCCAGCGCAGCGCGCCCCAAGGCGCGGTGCGCGCTGCCGGCGCGGGGGGATTGCGGGGGGCCGAGGCCCCCCGCAAATGGAGAGAGGGCGGGCACCGCGCCGCGCGCGGGCCCGCCCTCGAAACGACTGCTCGGGTCGTCGTTTACCGGTCGGCCACGTCCTTGCCGTCGGCGGCGTCCGTCGCGCCCTGGATGTCGGTGCTGAGCGCGCCGGACATGCCCTTCGATCGCACCCCGCGGACCGAGTCGACCGTCTCGTCCGAGGTCTTCGCGACGGTGGCGCTCTTCTTGCCGCCGAACCAGCCCGAGATCGTGTCGCCCACGCTCCCGAAGAAGTCGCCGACCTGGTTGAGGAAGCCGCCGTCACTCTTCTTGCCCTGCGTGTCGGCCGCGGCCGGCGCGACCTTGGGCTGCACGGAGGAGAGGTCGCCCATGAGCGCCTTCTCGAGCCCGGCGAGCGGGCCGAGGTTCTTGGCGTTGGCGTAGGCGTTGACCGTGTAGGCCTTGCCGTCCACGGTCGCCGTGATCGTCGAGAGCGTCCCGTCCGGGATCATGGTGCCGATCGTCTTGCCGTTGTCCGCGGCGAGAGTGTTTGCATCGAAGGACTTCTCGATGGCCGCGAGCTGAGCCGGAGTGAGCTTGCCCGTCTCCGGCGCGAGGACGTCGGGGCCGCCGCGCGTGTAGGTGTAGGTGCCGTCCGGGTTGATCGTGAGGAAGTCCTTCCACCGCGACCACGGGTTCTGCGTCTCGATCTCGATCTTGTCGAACTTGTCGGACTTGGTCGGGTTCACGACCGGGTTCGCCGGCGGAAGGGCCGCCGTCTTGAGCGTGATGGCGTCCACGGCGTCGACGAACTTCTCGAAGCCGGGGTACTTTCCGAGGCTCTGGATCGCGCTCCCTTCGCGCTTGTAGGTCTGGCCGTCGGCGGTCTTGATCGTGAGGTCGAAGCCCGTCGCGCCCATGATCATGGAGGCGTTCGGGATCATCGCCGGGACGTCCTTCAAGTCCGCTCCGTTCACGAGGTTGACGAGGTTCTGGGCGTCGGCGTTCGTGAGCGAATAGGTGTGGGTCCCCTTGGCGTCCTTCACGGTCAGGAGACCGCTCGGGTCGAGCGAGATCGTCTTCTCGCCGTCGAGCGCCGTGTTCCCGATCGTTCCGGTGATCGACGGGACTCCGAAGGTGCGGAAGGGGGTGCCGTCCTGGGCGTATCCGACGCCGGGAATGAGAGACACTGCGCAGGCGAACGCGCCCGCGGCGAAGAACTTGTTCATGGGTTTCTCGCTTTTCGTTGCCCGGGGGTGGTGGTTCCGAGCTCGAGGTTCCTCGGAGCAGGAGACGTGCCTCGCGCTTCGTGTCAGCTGGGGGGGCTCCCCCAAGGCGTTGCGCGGTGCGACTCACCCCAACGCAGGGAATGCGTCCTGAACGACGTTGGGTGGACGCCCGGAGGTGGACACCCAGGAGGTCAACACAGAGAACGAGAGGACCCGAGAGGAGACGCGAAGCCCGGGCTTTCGTCTATCCAGCTGCAGGCAGGGAACTTGCCGTGCGGGAGTGCTGCTCGCGAGCTCGGGGGCACTGCTCACGAGTCCGTGACCGCTGCTCGCGGGTTCGGGAGCGCTGCTCGAAGGTCCGCGAGCACTGTTCGCGGGTCCGCGAGCGGTGCTCGAAGGTCCGCGAGTGCTGCTCACGGATCCGCGAGCGGTGCTCGCAGGTCCGCGAGCACTGCTCGCAGGTCCGCGAGCACTGCTTGCAGGTCCGCGAGCACTGCTTGCAGGTCCGCGAGCACTGCTTGCAGGTCCGCGAGCACTGCTTGCAGGTCCGCGAGCGCTGCTGACGGGTTCGGGAGCGCTCCCCGCAGGTCCGCGAGCGCTGCTGACGGGTCCGGGAGCGCTGCTCGCAGGTCCGCGAGCGCTGCTGACGGGTCCGGGAGCGCTGCTCGCAGGTCCGTGAGCGCTGCTGACGGGTCCGTGAGCGCTGCTCATGACGTTTGGAGCGCCGCTTGCGGGTTCGCGAGCGCTCCTCGCATGCCCGCGAGCGCGGCTCACGCGTCCGCGAGCGCTGCTCCCGAGCACTCGAGCGCTGCTCGCAGGTCCGGGAGCGCTGCTGACGGGTCCGTGAGCGCCCCTCCCGGATCCGCGAGCGCCGCTCACAGGTCCGTGAATGCTGCTCACGGGTCCGTGAGCGCTGCCCGCGGATCCGTGAGCGCTGCCCGCGCGTTCGTGAGCGCTGCCCGCGGGTCCGTGAGCACTGTTCACGGGCTCGTGAAGGGCTCCCCGGGACGGGCGCAACTCTCCCATGCGGTACCGGTAGACTCCCCCGGAGGCGCCATGAAGCACCCGCTCGACGTCTTCTCCTGGGAAGGCAAAGTCACGCGTCGCCAATACATAGCGGCAGGCTCCGTCCTGTTCGCGATCAAGTACGTCGTGGACGCGTGTGTCTCCTGGGGCTTCCACGAGGACTGGAGCCCGCTCATGTATCTCTCCCCCAGGGTGAGCCCAGTCCTCCGCATCCGCGAGGAACCCACTTACTGGCTCGCGCTGTTCGCCGTCGCGCTCCCGTTCCTCGCTGCCGGGCTCTCACTCTCTGCTCGGAGACTCCGGGACATGGGAGTCAAACCCTTCTGGTGCGGACTCTTCCTGTTCCCGTTCCTCCACTTCGCCTTCTTCCTCGTCCTCGCGGTCGCGCCGACGACCTCGCCGCCGAGCGAAGCGCCCCCCGATCCCGCAACGGACGACGAGGCGCCCGTCTTCCCGGCTCTCGCGCGCCTGGTCCCGGAGGGCGACGGCGCCCGGTTCTGCCTCGGGGTCGTCGCGGCCTTCGCGATCGCGGCGCTCGGCCTCGCGATCCTCTTCGTGCCCAAGGCCGACATGCAGGGCACGCTCCTCCCGAGTCAGGCCGCTCTCGCCCTCGGCATGTTCGTCGGGCTCCCCTTCGGCATGGGCTTCTGGTCGGCGTTCATCGTGAGCTACCGGCGCACGTCAGCGTCCGCGGGACTCGCGATCGGTGCCGGCCAGCTCTCGCTCCTCGCCGGGCTCGCGGTCCTGATCGGGATCGCGTGGGAGGGAGTCGCCTGCATCATCATGGCGTGGCCGATCCTCGCCGGCTCGACCCTGATCGGGTCGGTCGTCGGGCACCTGGCGGCCAGGCTCCCCGGTCCCGCGATCACGACGGCCGCGAGCGTCCTCCTCGTCGTCTTGCTCACGGGCCACGACCGCAACCACCCGACCGAGGCGGTCCCCCTCGTCGCCACGACGGTGATCCGGATCCACGCCCCGCCCGAGGTCGTCTGGCGCCAGGTGACCGCCGTCTCGCCGATCGACGAGCCGCCGGCGCCGATCTTCGCGATCTGCGCCATGCCGCTCGCATCCACGCTCGAGGGTGAGGGCGTCGGGGCCCACCGCCGGTGCGTCCTCACCATCGGCGACCTCGACGAGACGGTCGTCACCTGGAAGCCCGGCCGGGAGCTCACGTTCGTCGTCGATCGGGCCCCGGAGCGCTTCTCGCGCTACGGCGCCCTCCAGCGCGGACAGTTCCTCCTCCGCGCGGAGGGCGAGGATACGATCGTCACGGGGACGACCTGGTACACCTTGCGCGTCGGTCCGCCCGCATACTGGAGCCTCTGGACCCAGCGCTTCGTCCACGCCGTCCACGAGCGCGTCCTCGAGCACGTGAAGCGGCTCGCCGAGACCGGAGCCCCGGCGGCCGCGTCACCGGCCGCTCTGCCCGCCTGGATGCGGCTCACGAACGAGACGTGCGCCTGCACACGGCACGCCAGGGCGGCCGACCGGAGCGGGCCCTGAGCCTCAGAAGTAGTTCTTCTTCGGCGGTTCGGCCGGAGTGAAGCCGAGGACGATGTCGAAGCGCGCCGCGAGCTCTCCTGCCGCCGAGCCCTTGAGCGGCGTGAAGTCCACCACCACGAGCTCGCGGGCCTTCTCGTCGCGGACCGAGAGGAGGACGTCGTCGTCGCGGTTCTGCGGGTGACCCTTGATGAAGCACTGGGTCGTGAGCTGCTCCTTGCCCTTGATCTTCACCTTGACGTGGATGTGCGGCGTGCGGCCCGGGTAGGGGACGGGCTTGATCGTGCGGAAGTAGTACTCGCCCGACGAGCCGGTGAGGAAGCGGCCGTAGCCCTGGAAGTGCTTGTCCCGCGTCCCGTTGTCGCCGCCGCGGGAGTGGATGTAGCAGGCGTTGTTGTCCACCTGCCAGATCTCGATCGTCGCGTTCCTCACCGGGTCACCGCGCGAGTCGAGGATCCGCCCCGACAGATGGGTCACGTCGCCCACGGCCGGCGTGATCCCATCATTGATGATGAGAAGGTCGTTGTCGGTGTCGAGCGGGAGCTTGTCCGGGTAGAAGGGCCCCTCGGTCATGGAGGGAGTGCGCCTCCGCTTCTCGAGCTCGTCGGCGAAGGCTCCCGGGACGGTGAAGAGCCGGGAGGCCGCGACGGCGGCGGTTCCGGCGGCCAAGCGTGCGAACACGTCACGTCGAGTCAGGTCCATGGTCGGGGCGCTCCAGGCCCTCATCATGGACTCCGGAGACGCGCGCGCCATCCGTTCCCGGAGGAGTCGTCGCAAGTCGCGGCGCCGCGAGAGAATGCATGGGGAGCGGATGGAAACGGCGGGCGCGGGATCCAAGAGAGGCGAGGAGACGACGCTGCCCGAGCCCGATGCCGCCGAGTCGGCCCTCGTGGCCCGAGCACGCGCTGGCGAGCGAGTCGCGCTCGAGGAGATCGTTCGCCTCCACGCCGGGACGGTCTATCGGATCGTCGCGGGTTACGTCCCCCGCGACGAGGCCGAGGACGCGACCCAGGAGGTGTTCGTCCGGATCCAGCAGGGCCTTCCCGCGTTCGAGGGCCGCTCCCGGCTCGCGACGTGGATCCACCGGATCGCGACGAACGTCGGCCTCAGGCGGATCCGCACGCGCCGCCGGAAGCCGCCGCCGCACTCGATCGACGGAGTGGATGCCGCCGCGCCGGGCGCGAGCCCGCTCGACGCGACGAGCGACGAGGAGCTACGCGAGGCCTTCCGCCTGGCGCTCGATGCCTTGCCCGGCGAGCAGCGGGCCGTCGTCGTCCTGCGCGGGATCGAGGGGCTCCCGTTCGAGGACGTGGCGAGCGCGCTCGGGATCCCTCTCCCGACCGCCCACTCGCGCATGGCGCGCGCGTGCGAGCGCCTGCGCCGCATCCTCCAGCGCTTCGTGGACCCCGAAAGGACCGCGCATGAGCCCAGGTGACCTCGACCCCATCTTCGCGCGAGCGCGCGAGCCCGTGCCGCCGGGACTCGCCGACCGCGTCCTCGCGGCGCTCGACTCCGGGACGGCTCGCGAGCTCGTCGAAGGGGCCGACCGCGCGCGAGCGATCCGCGCGGCGATCCGGATCTCGCTCGTCCTCTTCGCGATCTCGGCGATCGTCTTCGCCGCGATCTTCTTCGGGTCCGCGGTCGAGACGCCCGCGAACGAGCAGCCCGCCACGCCCACGATCGACGACGAGCTCGTGTCGCTGGCGCGCTCGGAACCCGCCGTCCCGCTCTGGCCGAGGGGAGAGAAGTGACCATGTCCTACAAGCTCGGGCTCGCCCTGACGTGCGCCCTCAACTTCGCGGCCGGCGTCGGGATCGGCGTCTCGGTCGACCGGCGCTGCGGTCCTCACCACGGCCCCAAGGACGGCGGGCCGCACGGCGGCATGTCCCGCTCGCTCGGCCTCGACGCCGATCAGGAGCCGGTCGTCCGCGCGATCCTCGACAAGCACCGCCCCGAGTTCGACGCGGTCCGCGCCGAGGAGGCCGCCAAGCTCGCGGCCGTGAGGGACGCGACCGACGCCGAGCTCAAGACCGTGCTCCGGCCCGAGCAGTACGCGCGGCTCCTCGAGATGCGCAAGGACTTCGAGCGGCACGAGCGCGAGGGCCCGCCGCGCTGAGCTTCAGCCGGCGCGACCTATGTAGCGGTCGAAGCCGCTCCGCATGAGCGAGTAGACGACGCTCGTGAGGCCGACGTGGGCGAGGAGCGAGAAGACGCACGAGAGGAACAGGATCGAGCCCAGGTTCCCCGACGCGAGGCTCGTCGCCAGGCCCTGCCCCTCGGGAGACTCGATGCCGTAGTAGAGGAGGAGGACCGGGTTGAACGTGTGGAGGCACGTGCAGACCGGGAGCATGCTCTCGACCGTGAGGAGCATGATCGCCGCCATGATCGACTTGAGCGTCGTCTGACAGACGAGCGACACGAAGGTCCCCTGGACGATCGCCGAGATCGCGCAGACCGGGACGCCTAGGATCACGAAGATGAGGGAGGTCCAGGTGATCGTGCCCGTCGCGACGAACAGCGTGACGTGGATCAAGGGCAGCAGGAGGAGGAAGGAGAGGTTGCGGAGGATCCCCTGCACCTTCCCCGTCACGTAGATCGAGCAATCGACCGGGGTCGTCGCGAGGACGAACAGCGTCCGGTCCTCGCGCTCCTTCGCGACGCTCGTCGCCGCCATGGCCGTCGCGGTGAGGACGGTGAGGCCGGCCAGGATCCCGCCGACGACCTTGTGGAACATGATGTCCGAGAGGAGGTTCCCGGGCCCCGAGGTCGAGGGGAGCCGCGAGACGACGGCGTAGCTCCCGACCATGCAGAGCGCGATGAGGAGGTTGACGCGCCACCAGTGGCGGAGGCGGCCGAGCGTGTTGACGGCCGTCTCCTTCCAGTAGATCGGGTTGCCACGCGGCCCGGAGCGCTCGGCGTCCATGCGCTTCTTGGCGCTCTGGCCGCCGATCGCGGCGAGGCCGCGGTCGATCGTGTCGAAGATCGGCTTCAAGCCGAGCGCCTTGTCGATCCCGCGGGCGTGGACGAGGAGCGCCCCGGAGATCACGGCGAGGACCGAGCCCGCCATGACGGAGAGGACGGGGTTGATCCACCAGCGCTCGGGGAACGACTCGCGCGAGACGAAGTGCGAGGGCTCGAACAGATAGACGAGGTCGTACCAGGGGCTCACGTAGGCCGTCGTGGGCGCGTAGGTTCCCGCTCCGGCGCGCGAGACGAACATGCCGAACGACTGGAGGACCGCGGGCGCCGCGAGGTAGGCGGCGAACAGCGCGCAGCCGGCGAGGATCGCGAGCGTCGTCTTCCTGAGGATCGTCGAGAAGAAGACGCCGATCGATCCGCCCAGGAACGCCGACGCGAGGAGGATCGTGAACGCGACGCCGATCGAGCGCGCGTCGATGCCGCCGAGCGTGAGGAGGGCGAAGAGGACCGGTAACGAGAGGAAGAGCAGGAAGGCGAGCGATGCGACGCGCGCGAGGAGCTTCCCGAAGACGATCGCGAAGGGTCCCGCGTCCGTGAGGATGAGGAGGTCGAGCGTGTGCTTGTCCTTCTCGGACGTGATCGCGCTCGCCGTGAGGACGGGCGCGACGAGGGCGAGGAGGATGAGCTCGAACTTGCTCCCGTACTCGAAGATGTCCTTCGCGATCGCCGCGAAGCCGGCGCCGCCGCCGCCGCTCGCGGGCCAGAGCGGGACGAGGATCAGGACGAGCCCCGCGAGGAAGACCGTCTGGAAGACGTAGGTGCGCGGGCGGCGAGCGTGGACGAGGGCCTCTCGCTTGAAGATGGCCGCTCCGCCGGTGCTCCCGATCACGCGACCTGCCCCTTCGTGATCTTCATGAACGCGTCCTCGAGGTTCACCTGCTCCTCGCGGACGACGAGGATCTTGAAGCCCTTCTCGACGAGGAGAGCGGGGAGGAACGTGTAGTCGGGGGCCTCGGGCTTGAGCTCGACCTCGATGATCCCGCCGTCGATCGTCTGGACCTTCGCGACCATGGAGTGCTCGGAGATGATCGGGAGGGCCCGGTCGTTCCCCTCGCGGAGCTTGATCTGGACGATCCCGGCGCGGCGGACGCGGCGGAGGATGTCCTCGACGGGGCCCGAGAAGATGAGCTGGCCGCGCTCGATGATCGCGACCTTGTTGCAGAGCTCGGCGAGCTCGCTCAGGATGTGGGACGAGATGAGGATCGTCTTCCCCATCGAGCGGAGCTCCTTCAAGAGCTCGCGGATCTCGACGCGCGCCCTGGGATCGAGACCCGACGCGGGCTCGTCGAGGAGGAGGACCTCGGGGTCGTGGAGGAGGACCCGCGCGAGGCCGAGGCGCTGCTGCATGCCTCTCGAGAGCGAGTCGACCTGCGCCTTCTCCTTGTAGCGGAGGTCCGTGAGGTCGAGGACGTCGCTTATGACCCTCTGGCGGTCCTTGCCGTTGATCCCGTAGAGCGAGGCGAAGAACTCGAGGTACTCCGTGACCGTCATGTCCTCGTAGACGCCGAAGAAGTCCGGGACGTAGCCGATCTTTCTCCGGATGTGCTTCGCCTGGCCGTTGACCGAGAAGCCGCAGACGTAGGCCTGGCCGCTCGTGGGGCGGAGGAGCGTCGCCAGGATCTTCATGGTCGTCGTCTTGCCGGCTCCGTTGGGACCTATGAAGCCGTAGATGTCGCCCTTGTCGACCGTGAGCGAGAGCTTGTCGAGCGCCGTGAGGTCCCGATAGACCTTGGTCAGGTAACGGGTCTCGATCATGCCGTCATCATCCTGATCTTGTAGACCCACCCGGCGATCCAGAGGAGGCCCCCGATCAGGAAGACCCAGCGCCACCGCCAGTGGTCCGTGGCGCGGAGAGGCGAGATCGAGAGCGCGAAGCACGAGAACGCGACCGGAACGAGCGTCACGAAGAGGCAGAAGACGAGGAAGCCGAACGGCTGGTTCTTGAACGCCGCCCACGGCTGCGCGTGCATGGCGAGCGTGAAGGTCGTCGTGAAGCCGCAGGACGGGCAGGGGTAGGCCTTCCCGAGCGTCTGCTCGCTCCAGACGACGAAGCCGCACGGCGGGAGGAAGCCGCCTATGAGAGGGATCTGCTCGTGGGTGCCGATCCCGCGCGGGTCGGGCGTGAGGTGGCGGGCGAGCGAAAGCGTCGTGACGAGCCCCACGAACAGGACGAGCCACGCGATCCGCTCGGCGCCGCTCGCGCGCGGCCAGCGGCGGCCGAGGACCTTGACCGTGTCGAGCTCCTCGAGCGTGAGCGGGGCAGGGGAGGCAGCGACGCTCACGGCTTCGCTCCGGCGAGGGCGCGCGCGATCCGCGAGATCCCTTCCTCCAGCTCCTTCACGTCGAGGGCGTAGCTGATCCTCAGGTGCGCGTCGGCGCCGAAGGCCGCGCCGGGGACGCAGGCGACGTTCGCCTTGTCGAGGAGGACGCGCGAGAGGTCGGCCGAGCCCTTCACGAGCTCGCCCTCGATCTTCTTGCCGTAGTAGTGCGAGAAGTCGGGGAAGACGTAGAAGGCGCCCTTCGCCTCGGGAACCTTGAGATGCGGGATCGAGCGGAACCGCTCCTTGGCGACCTTGCACCGGACCGCGAACTGATCGCGCATGCGCGCCGCGTCGTCATCACACTCGGTGAGGGCCGAGGCGGCGGCCCGCTGCGAGATGCCGGCCGCGCCGGACGTCGAGTGGGACTGGAAGCGCGAGCAGGCGTCCACGATCTCCTTGGGGCCGTAGGCGTAGCCGATCCGGAAGCCCGTCATGGCGTACGTCTTCGACACCCCCGACACGAAGACGACGCTCTCGTCCACGCGCGGGTCGCGCGTCTCGAGGACGCTCCTGTGCTTGGCGTCGCCGAAGACGAGGAACGAATACATTTCGTCCGAGACGAGCGTCACGCCGCGCTCGAGGCAGATCTCGACGATCGCGTCCACGTCCTCGGGCGGGTAGACGGCGCCCGTCGGGTTCTGGGGCGAGTTGAGGATGAGGAGCTTCGTCCGGGGGCCGATCGCGTTCGCGACGTCGGCCGGGTGGAGCCTGAAGTCCTCGCTCGCGCGCGTCTCGATCGGCTTCGTGATGCCTCCGGCGAGCGAGACCATGGCCGGGTAGCTCACCCAGTAGGGGGCCGCGAGGAGCACCTCGTCACCGGGGTCCACGAGGACCTGGACGAGGTTGAACAGCGTCTGCTTGGCTCCGTTCGAGACGATGACGCGCGCCGGATCGACCTCGCGGTCGAAGTCGAGCTTGATCCTTCGGGCGATGGCGTTGCGAAGCTCGGGCGTGCCGTTGTTCGGCGGGTACTTCGTCTCGCGCTTGTCGATCGCCGTCTGCGCGGCGCGGAGCGCCGGGAGCGGCGTCACGAAGTCCGGCTCGCCGACCGAGAAGTCGATGACGTTACGCCCCTCCGCCCGCAGCGCCTTGGCGCGCGCGGCGAGGGCGAGGGTCTCGGACGGCGGGATCGAGGAGGCCCGACCGCTGATCTTGGGCTTCACGAGAGAGAATCTAGCACGCGACTGCTGGATGCGCGTCCCCGCTCAACCCATTGCTCCGGGCGCGCGGCAGATCAGCTCGAGGCCCGGGACGAAGCGAAAGGCCGTGTCATGGGCTACGAGCGGAAGATCCGTCGCCAGGGCCGTGGCCGCGATCCAGGAGTCGGGATCGTCGAGGGTCTTCCCCACGGTTCGGAGGTCCTTCTGCATCTTGGCCCAAGTGACGACGATGTCCTCGTCGGCGTACAAGACTCCGTGCTTGTCGAAGAAGGCTTGAAGGTCCGCTCGCTTCTTCTTGCTCCAGTTCGCGTTGTCGGCGCCGAAGAGCATCTCCGCCATGGTCATGAAGGAGAGAACGATGCGGCGGTCCGCCAGATCGTCTCGATAGAGAGCCGCCTCAGGCTTCTTGCCGAAGACGAAACTGGCCACGTTCGTGTCGAGAACGACAGGGGACTTCACCTGGCGCGCTTCCTGGCTCCTCGACTCCGCCGCCTGAGATCACGGATCGCTGCGAGAAGCTGGTCGGCGTCCTCGGGCGTTCCGAACGCGAGCTCATCAATACTCTTGACTCTCCTGACCCCGGCCGCGGCGAGCTTGCGATCGACCTCACGGGCCTTCTTGCTCAACTTGCCGTCTCTCCGTCGCTCGATCACGCTCACCTCGTCTCCGTGACTCTAGCAGCTCCGAGGCATCCGGCGCCGTTGCGCGCCGAAGCCCCGACGCAAGGGCTCCGCAGCCGAGCACTGCCGAGATGATCACTGTTACCGAGGTTGGAAGCACCCGCGGGCGGACCAAGTCGCGAAGGCCACACGCCGAGAAAGGCAGCCGACTCGCATACCAGTGAATGCCGATGCAGGCGGTCGCCGTCGGAACGCTCAGCATGAGTGGGATCACGAGCGCATCGCGGGCCTCGAGGCGGAGGCAGCGGAGCCACAGCGCCAACCCGAACAGCAGAAGGCCCAGCGCCGTGAGTAGCTCGCCGGCGCACCCGGCGAACATGATGAGGATCCCCCCGGAAGAGGAAGACGCGAGAGGGAAGATGTCATGATCGGGACCTTCGTCATCGGTCCGGGTGACGCCCCTCGAGTAAAGAACGTACGGCACTGGTGTCCCGAAGTTGATCTGAAAGACGGGAGCATCGCGGGGAGGTAGCTGGTTCCTATCGCAGAGGAGCACATACCAGTCCCTGCCCCATGGGTCGCGCCCCCAGTCACCCTCCGCCCGCTGTCTCGCAAACGCCGCATCCACGGCGAGCTGGGGTGCGATATGCCGGACGCCGCGGGGCGCTAGAACGGAAGCCGTGACGAAGACAATGGAAGCTGCCGCCAAGAGCCGCTCGCGTCGCGGCGTTGCCTGCCTCTCCATGGCTTCTTCACACTGAGCGGCCACGCATCTCGCAGCAGCTTCTTGGCGGCCTCGGCGCTCTTGGCGGTTCGTTTCTCAGCGCGGTGGTTGCATGAGCTTGAGGACGTTCCCCTCGGTGTCCTCGAAGGCCACGACGCTGCCCCACTCGTCGCGCTGGATCGGGCCGAGGAAGTTGACGCCCTTGGAGGCGAGGGCGGCGTGCGCTTGGTCGATGTCGGCGACCCGGAGCGTCAGCGTCGCCCCGGCGTGAGCGCCGTGGTCGTCCCGGGAGACGTGCGGGACCTTCTGACCGCCCATGCCGTGGAGACCGACGCGGAGACCGCCGATCTCGAGCGAGCTCCACCACTCGTTCGTGTCGTGGACCTTGAACTCGAGCACGTCCCGGTAGAAGCGAACGGCGCGGTCCATGTCCTCCACGTTGTAGTAGACGTCCTGGACGCCCAGGATCACCTTCTTCGCGGCCGGCGCCTTCTTCGGCGCGGGCCTCTTGGTCTTGGCGGCTTTACTCCGAGGCATACGCTTCCCACTCCTCCTCGAGCCCCCGGAGCTCCTCCTCGAGCGCGGCGAGCTCGCCCTGCTTCTCCTTGAGCTTCATCACATCCTTGTAGATGGCCTCGCTCGCGAGCTCGGCGTGGAGAGTCGTGCGCTTCTCCTCGAGCTCGAGGATCCGGGCCTCGACCTCCTCGAGCGTGCGGCGCTTCTTCTTCGCCGGGCCCGGCGCCTTGGGCCGCGGCTTCTCGCGAGGCTTCTCCTGGGCCTTGCGCGCCTCGTCGGCGGCCTTGCGCTCGCGCTCCTCGGCTCGCTTCTTCTCCTTGTAGTCCGTGTAGCCGCCGGCGAACGAGCGCGGGGGAGCCCCGGGCGACTCGAAGGCGACGATCTTCGTCGCGACCTCGTCGAGGAAGTAGCGGTCGTGCGACACCATGACGACCGAGCCCTCGAAGTCGGTGAGCGCGTCCTCGAGCGCCTCGCGCGCCTGGGCGTCGAGGTGGTTCGTCGGCTCGTCGAGCAGGAGGACGTTCGGCTGCGAGAGGATGACGCGCGCGAGCGAGACGCGCGCCCGCTCGCCGCCCGAGAGCTGCGAGCAGGGGGTCTCCTGCTTGTCCCCCGAGAGACCGAACGCCCCGAGGAGATCGCGGACCTCCTGGAGCATGGCGGTCGGCTTCACGTCGTGGACGGCGTCGATCGCGCTCTTCGCTCCCGGGAGGTCCTCGCCCTCCTGCCGGTAATAGCCGAGCTTGACGTTGCTCCCGAGCTTCACGCGACCGCGGCGCGGCGCGAGCTCTCCCGTCAGGACGCGGAGGAACGTCGTCTTGCCGCAGCCGTTCGGGCCGAGGATGCCGACCCGGTCGCCGCGCCGCACCTCGAGGTCGGCCCTCACGACCAGATCCGGGAGATCGTCGTAGCCGGCGTGGATGTCGGTCGCGGCGATCGCGATCTCGCCCGTCCGCGTCGCGTCCCCGAAGCGGAGCGCCGGCCCCTTCCCCTCGCCCGGCGGAGCGTCGGGAGCCTCGCCGGAGTCGAAGATCTTCGCGAGCCTCTTGCGACGCGACTTCGCGAGGCGCGTCTTCTGGCCGGCGATGTTCCGGCGGATGAAGTCCTCCTCCTTGCGAAGGAAGCGGTCGAACTTCTCCTTGTCGCTCGCCGCCTTGTCGTCGATCGCGTCGCGCTGCTGCCGGTACGCCGTCCAGTTGCCCTTGAAGGGAGTCAGGTGCTCGCGGCGGACCTCCCAGATCTCGGTCGCGAGCGCGTCGAGGAAGTAGCGGTCGTGCGACACGATCACCAGGGTCTCGGCGCCGTGGGCGAGCCTCTCCTCGAGCCACTCGAGGGCGAGGAGGTCGAGGTGGTTCGTGGGCTCGTCGAGCAGGAGCACGTCGGGCTCGCGGACGAGGGCGCGGGCGAGCGCGACGCGGCTCCGCTCTCCGCCGGAGAGGTGAGCCGCCTCCTCGTGGAGCTTGGACTCGGGGACGCCGAGCGCCGAGAGGACCGCCTCGGCCTTGCTCTCGAGCGTGTAGCCGCCCTTCGCCTCGAGCTCTTCCCTCAGTCTCGCTTCCCGGGCGAGCAGCTTCTCGAGGGCCTCGCCCTCGGCGTGGCCCATCTCCTCGTGGACCTTCTCGAGCTGCTCCTCGATCGCGGTCACGTCGGAGAAGACGTCGAGCACCCACCGAAGCACGGTCGCGCCCTCGGGCGGGTCGGGACGCTGCGGGAGATAACCGACCCGCACGCCCTTCTGGCGCGCGACCTCGCCCTTGTCGGAGTCGATCTCCCCGGCGAGCGCCCGGAGGAGCGTCGTCTTGCCGGCGCCGTTCACGCCGACGA
>Ga0070738_10005138_pt1 | contig 14843 bp, 13 predicted proteins | sample Coa_R2_2_FD_66446 | JGI IMG/M metagenome (GOLD analysis project Ga0070738, IMG submission 66446) | Surface soil microbial communities from Centralia Pennsylvania, which are recovering from an underground coalmine fire - Coalmine... | ecosystem: Environmental > Terrestrial > Soil > Unclassified ...
ATGACCTCGGGGTCCTGGCGGAGGACCGCCTTCAAGCCGGCCGCGAAGTCGAGCCCGGCCTGGCGGTTCACCTGCATCTGCCCGAAGTTGCCGAACTCGTACTCGACCGGGTCCTCGATCGTCACGACCGAGGCGTAGGCGTCCATCTTCTGCGAGATCTCGCGGAGGAGGGCGTAGAGCATGGTCGTCTTCCCCGAGCCCGAGGGCCCGGTGAGGATGAGCATGCCTTTCAGGTCGAACAGGATCGTCTCGATCCGCTTGACCATCTCCTCGGAGTAGCCGAGGCGCGGGAGCTCGAACGTCGCCCGCGCGCTCGAGAACATGCGGATCACGACCTTCTCGCCCGCGACCGTGGGGACGATCGAGACGCGGAGGTCCTGCATCTTCCCGGGCTCGACCTCGAGGCTGATGCGGCCCTCCTGGACGATCTCCTTGCGGTGCGAGATGAGGTCGGCGAGGACCTTGATGCGCGAGACGAGCTGATCGTGGAGCTCGGTCGGGAGGAGGGCGGCCTCCTGGAAGACGCCGTCGATCCTGTAGCGGACGCGGACGCCGTCGCGGCGCGGATCGACGTGCACGTCGCTCGCCCGCGTGAGGACGGCCTTCTTCAAGAGGAGGTCGGCGATCTCGCTGACGCGGAAGCCGGGCGCGCGCACGAGCGCTCGGAGGTGGTTGTCGAGCTCCGCGAGCGAGGAGCGGGTCAGGTCATCGAGGTTCAAGCGTCAGCCCCCGGCGCCCGACGCGAACTGGGTGAGCGGGACGAAGGCCGCGAGGAAGATGAGGAAGACGACGACGGCCATGCCGAGGAGCATCATGGGCGAGAGGACCTTGGTGATGACGGTCGCCTGCTCCTCCACCTCGGCCTCGAACTCGTTCCCGAGCTCCGTCAACGCGTCCTCGATGACACCCTTCTCCTCGGCCATCTGAAGCTTCCAGACCATCGTGTCGGGGAAGACCTCGCCCGCGGAGAGGTTCCTCGAGAAGGATCCGCCCTCCTCGACCGCCCGCTGGAGCTCCTCGAGCTTGGCCTGGATCCGGTTGTGGCCGACGGTGCGGCACGTGAGCCGGAGCGTCTGCACCATGGAGACGCCGTTCCCGAGGAGGTCGCGCATCGTGCGGACGAGCTTCATGAGGGTCGCGCGGTGGAAGATCTTCCCGAACATGGGGACGCGGAACAGGAAGTCGTCGTAGCTCTCGCCCATCGAGCGGAACTTCTTCGTGAGCCAGTAGCCGAGCGCGATGACGCCGAGGATGATGAGGACCCCCATGGGCCCGCGCGCCAAGCGGCTGGCGAGGAAGAGGCCGCGCGTCACGAACGGGAGGTGGACGCTCTCGGGGTAGACGATGTGCCCGGAGTCGTCGGCCTGCCCGCCGGCCATGGTCGCGACGGCGCCCTCGAACGCCGGCGCGACGACGATGAGGAAGAACAGCGTGAACGCGAAGACGACGCACATGATGACGAGCGGATAGAGGATGGCCTCGCGGATCCGGTTCTTGATGCGGATCATGGCCTCGGAGAACTGGGTCAGCTCATCGAGGATCACGGCCAGGTTGCCCGTCGTCTCGCCGGCCTTGAGGATCTCGACGTAGAGCGTCGAGAAGGTCTCGGGGTGCTTCATGAGGGCGTTCTGGAGCGGCACGCCCTCGTCGAGGTCGCGCTGGATGGTCTCGAGGAGGCCCTTGAACTCGGGGTCGTCGACCTCGCGCGCGAGGATCCTGAGACCCTTCGCGAGCGGCATGTTGAGCCGCGCCATCGAGGCGAGCTGACGATTGAAGAAGAGGAGCTGATCGGCGCTGACCTTGAAGGGACGAGCGATCGCCTCGGGAGGGGGCGGCGGGGGTGCTCCCGGACCCGGTCTCTCGGCCGTCTTCTCAGGCATGAATGCTCCCGGCGAAGGCCCGCACGTCGTTGCGGCGCCGTGGGTTGGGGGCGCACAGTACCACCAGGTCAGAGGGTTGTCAACGGCTTGCGAGGGCTTGGGGGCAGTGCTAATCTGCCGCACGTCCGGGCCGCGAAACTCACTCGCCGCATGGGTTTCCGGAGAAACGAACCACGAGGCGTCGAGACCGGGACGTGGACGCCCGACGAGCGTCGAAGTCCGGGGTCCCGTTGGACTCCGAGAGAGGAAAATATGCCGGGCGACGACGACCTGCTCGACTTCGACATCGACTACGGAGACGGCGGCGGGGGCAACAATCCCAACCAGGGCAAGCGAGGCGGCCAGCAGCCGGGCCAGTGGCCTCAGCCCGCGGGCGGCGATCCCTTCGCTCCTCCGGGAGGCGACCCTTTCGGCGCCGATCCCTTCGGCGCCGATCCCTTCGGGGGCAATCCCTTCGGCGGTCCGCCGCCGGCCCAGCCTCAGCCTCCGGCTCGCGGTGGCCCTCCCGTGAGGGCGCAGCCCGTGGGCCAGCCGCGCCCTGCCCAGCCCGCTCCGCAGCAGTGGAACGCGCCTCCTCCGCCGGCCCGTCCGGGTCCGCCGCCGCAGCCCGGCTTCCCTCCGGGAGGCTTCGGCGGGGCCGACCCGTTCGGCGGCGCCGATCCCTTCGCGGGCGATCCCTTCGGCGGCGACCCGTTCGCGGGCGATCCCTTCGCGGCTCCCCCGGCATCGGCCGCGCCTCCGGCTCCGACGCGGCGTGGACCGCCGCCGCCGCAGCCGGGCATGGATCCTTTCGGCGCCGATCCCTTCGGCGCCCCTCCGGCGCCTCCGCCGCCCCAGCCGCGCGCGACGGGTCGCGTCCCGCTGCCTCCCTCGCGTCCCGCCGCTCCGGCGCCGCCGCCTCCCGCGCGGACGCCCCCGGGCGCCGATCCCTTCGCGCTCGACCTCGAGTTCGACGCGACCCCCCAGCACCCGGCGCCCTCGGGAGCGAGAGGCGCGCCCGCCTCGCCGAAGCCGGCCTCGGGCGACGACCTCTTCATCGACGGTCTCGACCTCGACGCGGGTGGGCCTCCCGTCCCGGCGGCGCCTCCGCCGGCAGCGTGGGCGCCGCCTCCCACCTCGCGTCCCGCACCGCCCGTGGCGCCTCGCGCGCCCTCGGCTCCCGCGCCGCCGGCACCTCCCGTCGGCGCTCCGGGCGGGAAGAAGGCCGACTTCATCGACGACATCTTCGGGGGGAACGACCTCCTCGAGGATCCGTTCGGCGGCAAGCCGGGCGGCGTCGCCGCGCCGCCTCCGCCGCCTCCGGCTCCGCCGCCTCCTCCGCCTCCGTCGGGCGTCGGGATGGCGCGGCCCCAGGCGCCGAGGCCGCCCGCCGTGCCGGCCTCCGAGCTGGACGACTCGATCGGGCAGGCCGTCTCGCAGGCGCAGGCTCTCTACGCGCGTCTCTTCCAGAAGGCCGACATCGGGACTCCCGAGGGTTCGACCGACGAGGCGACGCGCATCGCGGCCATGAGGCGAGCGGGGCTCGCCGACCTGCCCGCGGACAAGCTCAAGGCGCTGGTCGCCCGGGCGCGGTAATTTAGGCCGTGGGGCGGGAGGGGGCGGGAGCCCCCTCCCCGCAAAGCCGGGGTGGGCGGGAGGGGGTGGAGCCCCCTCCACGCAGAGAAGGAGAAACGAACCCATGCCGACGCTCCAGATCATCTCGGGCGAGCAAGAGGGGTCCGAGATCAACTGGACCGCCGACGAGATCTTCATCGGCAAGGAAGACGGCTGCGAGGTGAAGATCACGGACGCGGGCGTGTCTCGCAAGCACGCCAAGCTCGCCAAGAAGGGCGCCGGCTGGTTCGTCGAGGACCTGGGCTCGTCGAACGGGACCTACGTCAACTTCAAGAAGCGCGGCAAGAACGAGCCGACCGACCTCGCCGATCGCGACATCATCTTCATCGGTCGCACCGTGGCGAAGTTCTGGTTGAACGGCGCCCCGAAGACGGTGGACTCGGGCCACTCGAACGGGACGCAGCAGACGGGCGGCGTCCTCTCGGCGACCGAGCTCCGCGATCTCCTCCGGGGCGTCGTCCCGATCGCGGGCCTCACGTGCCCGAGCTGCAACGCGAGCCTCGAGGAGGACATGAAGGCCAAGGTCCGCGAGCAGGAGCAGGTCGAGCTCATCCGCCGGCTCAAGCTCCACGAGCTCGACCCGGCCTCGCTCGACCGGCTCATCGCCCAGGCGAGCCAGAAGGTCCGCGGCTAGTTTAGCCGCCCGACGAATCCGAGATCGCGGACGGCGCCTGCTTCTCCTGGGCGCGCTGGATCTTGTGCTGCTGGAACTCGAGGATCGCCTTGCTGTACTTCTCGCGGTCCTCGAAGCGCACGATCGCGAGGTCGAGCCCCGAGCGCAGGCGGATCAGGTTCATGAGGAGACGGGCCATGCGCCCGTTGGCCTCGATGAACGGGTGGATCGTGATGAACTCGTGGTGGATGCGCCACGCGAGCTGATCCTTCTTGTCGGTCCGCTCGAGGCCCTTGTTGGCGAGCTCGATGAGCATCGACATGCGGGGCTTCAACGTCTCGGGCGGGGAGGCGATGAGGAGGCCCTTGTACTTGAGCGTGCACTCGCGATACTCGCCCGCCGCGAGGAGGATCTCCCCCATGAGGTCCTTGTGGAGGTCGAGGATCAGGGCCTCGGAGAACGGCGCTCCCGCGGCGGCGAGCTCGGCGACCTTGTCGAGCGCCTTGCGGTGCGAGGTCACCGAGTCGATGTCCCACTCCTTGCCGTCCTCGCCGGCGAGCTCGGGCTGCTCGTCCGTCTTGATGATCGAGCCGTCGAGGATCCCACGCGTCTGCGCTTCGGAGAGCGAGACGCCGTCGAGCCGGTTCGAGTTGTAGACGTACCGAGCGGCTATGTCGGGAGGGAACATGTGCTGGGTCACCATAGCACCGTGTCGTTTCGTGCACAACGAAGCCGGGACCGCTCGATGGGCGCTTGGCTCGCTCGAACCACTTGAAACCACCCGTGACCGTCTCTAGGATTTCGGCCCATGGATGAGCTCAAGCGCGTTCTCGGTTCGGTCTTTCTCCGCGACATAAGGACCGTCGAGCCCGACAAGAAGGGCTTCCTCGTGGGTGACGACCTCCGCGTCTACGACGAGAAGGGGGCGTTCGTGCTCCGGTTCCTCAAGGGGACGCCGGAGAGCACACGGGCGAAGTACAAGGGCAAGCTCGACGAGAACAAGATCGCCTACTCCGTCGGGAAGGACTACACGGTCTAGGAGGCCTCGTCCTCCACGTCCTCGGCGCCGGCCTCCTCGGGCTCGGGGGGGCCTGCCGTCATGCCGAGCCGGCGCATGCGGTGGTAGAGCGACGTGCGCGGGATCGCGAGGATCTCGGCGGCGCGCGCCTTGTTGCCCTGCGCCGCGGTCATGGCCTGAGCGATCGCATCGCGCTCGGCCTGGGCGAGCGTGCGCGGGCCCGAAGCCCCCGGAGCGCCGTCTCCGCCCGGCGCGATCTCGCCCGACGCCTCGTTGCCGTCGAGCACGGGCCAGCGAGGCCGGTCGCGGATGGACGCCGAGAGGTCGAGCGGCGTCACGATCGCGGGACCGACGGCGACGAGACGGCGGATCTCGTTCTCGAGCTCGCGCACGTTCCCCGGCCAGGGGTAGTCGTAGAGGAGCTTCATGGCGTCGGCGCCGAGCTTGGGTGAAGGGCGCCTCGCCTCGCGCGCCTCGCGGTCGAGGAACTTCTCGAGGAGGAGCGGGATGTCCTCGCGCCGCCGCCGGAGCGGTGGCAGCGTGACGCGCAGGACGTTCAGGCGATAGAAGAGGTCCTCGCGGAACGTCTGCTCCTTGACCATGAGCCTGAGGTCGCGGTTCGTCGCGGCGATCAGGCGCACGTCGACCTTGATCGGAGCCGGCCCGCCCACGGGCCGGACCTCGCCCGTCTCGATCGCGCGGAGGAGCTTCGCCTGGGCCTCGCGCGGGAGCTCGCCCACCTCGTCGAGGAAGATCGTGCCGCCGTCGGCGAGGCGGAAGAGGCCCGGCGCGTTCTCGTGGGCGCCCGTGAAGGCTCCCTTCACGTGCCCGAAGAGGACGCTCTCGAAGAGGGTGCTCGGGATCGCGGCGCAGTTCTCGGTCACGAAGGGGCCGCCGGACCGCTTGCTCTTCCGGTGGACCGAGCGCGCGATGACCTCCTTGCCGGTCCCCGACTCGCCGGTCACGAGCACGGGAGCGTCGCTCTCGCGGATCCGCTCGAGGAGACGGAAGACCTCGCGCATGGCCGGGGAGCGTCCGATCACGTCGTCGAGGCCCTTGCCGTCCGCGAGGGCCCTCACCGAGGCGAGCTCGGTCCGGGCCCCGACGAGGTTGGCCTTGAGGTGCTCGTTCAGCTCCTCGACGCGGGCGCGCGCCCTCGCGAGCTCGTCCTTCTGGGCGCGCTCCTCGGTCCTCAAGCGCGCGTTCTCGAGGGCGACTCCCGCCTGCGCGGCGAAGGCCTCGAGGAGCGGCACGTCCTGCTCGCCGAACGTGCCCGCGCCGAAGCGGTTGTCGAGGTAGAGGACGCCGAGCGTCCGCCCCTCGCAGGAGATCGGGACGCCGACGAGCGAGCGGAGGCCCTGCTCGGCGACGGAGCTGTGCTCGGAGAGCTCCTCCGTCGCGTCCTTCACGATCACGGCGCGCTTCTCGGAGAGGGCGCGCGCGACGACGCCGCGGCTCACCTTGAAGGCAGCCTTGCCGACGTGCTCGCGGTCGAGGTTGCGGGCGCACGCGACGACGAGGCCCTCGGGGATCCCGCGCTCGGCGTCGGCCGCGAGCGCGAGCGCGTCCGGGGGCGCGGCGCCCTTCGCCTCGGCCGTGAGGATGAGGAAGCCGCGCTCCGCCCCGGTCAGGGCGACGGCGGCGTCGACGACGCGGTCGAGGACCTGGCGCGGCTCCTGGGGCGCGTTGAGGGCGCGCGAGACCTCCTGAAGGCGGAGGAGGAAGGCGCGCTCGCGCCGGAGGCGCGAGACCTCGCCCTCGCCTTCCTGAGTCTCCGGCGCGGCGGGGACGCGCTTCGCGGGGCGGCCGATCCGGGTCGCCTCGCGCGCTCCCTCGAGCGCGCGGGCCGCGAGGGCGTCGTCGCCTCGCGCGCGGGCGCGGCCGCGCGCGTCCTCGTAGTCGGCGAGCGCGCCCTCGGCGTCGCCCGAGCTGGACCGGACGCGCGCGCGGGCGAGGAGGACCTCGATCCGGCTCGCGTCGTCGTTCGTGGCCTCGGCGAGGTCCCAGGCCTCGCGGAGGCACACGATCGCCCGCTCGTGCTGTGAGGCCGCGCCGTAGGCCTTGCCGAGGTCGAGGAGGACCTCGAGCTCGAGCGGCTTCTCGCCCGTGCCACGAGCGTGGGCGAACGCCTCCTCGAGGAGCGGCACGGCCCCCGCGCCGTCGCCCGAGGCGAGCCGCCTCCTCCCCTTCTCGCGGGCCTCGCGGGCCTTCTGCTTCGCCGCCGCTCGCGAGTCCATGGGCTACCCTCCGAGCACGTCGTCGAGCGCATCCGAGGCCGCGCCGTCGAAGCCAGCCCCGAGATCGACCCCTTGCTTGCGCTCGGAGATCTCCTTCACGAGCGCGGCGAGCTGCGTCACGAGCGGCTTCAAGTAGAAGACGACGACCCCGACCGTCGTCGCCGCGTCGAAGACCGTCGCGAGGACGACCCCCTCGCTCACGGCCGTGAGCTGGATGCTGGCGGTCTTGCCCGTGTGCGTCAGCGTGAGGAGCTCGCCCTCCTGGAGGACGGTCGCGACGGGCTTCGTGGCCGCGCAGCTCGCGGCGACGAGGGCGGCGAGCGTCTCGGGCGGGATCCTCGGGTCGCCCGTCTGCGCGAGGGCGTGGCCCTCGGGGTCCATGAGGAGGTTGGCCCTCGTCTTCGTCGTCTCCTGGTAGGGCCCAAGGGCGGCCGCGATCCGGCTCACGTCGTCCTCGAGGAGGATGAGGGCGCGCTTCTCTCCCGTCATTGCAAGGGAGCATAGCAGGCTCGTCCGCGGCAGGCTTGCGGCGCGCGTCCTCGACCGCTTGAACGCTTCGTGCAGGCGGTGCTAAGAGTAGAGGCGACTGCGAGGCGGGACGTGGCGGAGATGAGCCGGCGTTACGCGATCATCAGCGACCTCCATTCGAACCAGGAGGCCGTGACCGCCGTCCTCGAGGACATACGGTCGCGCGGGATCAACGACATCATCTGCCTCGGCGACGTGGTCGGCTACGGCCCCGAGCCCAAGCCCTGCGTCGACCTCGTCATGCAGCACTGCCGCGTCTGCTTGCTCGGCAACCACGACGAGGCCGTGCTCAAGGGCGCCCAGAACTTCAACGCCTGGGCCCGCGAGGCGATCGACTGGACGCGCGAGGTCCTCCAGGACCAGTCGGGCGAGGACGCCGAGTCGAACCGCCGCCGCTGGTCCTACATCGAGTCCATGCCGCTCAAGTTCCAGACGAACGGGCTCTACTTCGTGCACGGCTCGCCGCGGCAGCCCACGATCGAGTACATCCTGCGCGAGGACATCTACAACGGCGCCTACGAGAAGTTCGACCAGATCTTCGCGACCTTCGAGAAGTGCCTCTTCGTCGGACACAGCCACACGCCCTGCATCATCAACGAGGACCTCGAATACCTGACGCCCAAGGAGTGCGACGAGCACTTCGTCTACACGCGCGACAAGAAGAAGGTCATCGTCAACGTGGGCTCGGTCGGGCAGCCGCGCGACAACGACACGCGGAGCTGCTACGTCGAGGTCTCGAAGAACGAGATCGTGTTCCACCGCGTCGTCTACGACGTGAAGGCGGTCGTGCAGAAGATCAAGGACAACGACCGCCTCTCCGACAACCTCGGCGTCCGGCTCCAGAAGGGCGTCTAGAGTTTGACCCAGTCTCCGACCCCGACGAGCACGTCGCTTCGCTCGACCAAACCCACCACGCCCGGGGTCCTCATCGTCGGGGAGCCGACGCTCAAGGCGTTCCTCGAGGACCAGGGCTGGTTCGTCGCGACCTCGGACGTCGAGCACGCGACCGACGCGCTCAGGACGCGCCCCTTCGACATCGTGCTCGTCCCGGGCGACCTCCTGAACGACCCCGCGAGCGTCGCTCCCGGCAAGCCGAACGAGGCGCCGGCGCTCCTCCTCCTCGATCGCCTGAGGAGGACCGGCGTCGCCCCGATCGTCGTCGGCGGGCCCGTGGACAAGTTCCCGCAGGCTTTCTCGCGAGGCGCCATGGGCGCGGTCGTCCACCCCGAGGACAAGGACGAGGTGAAGACGACGCTCGCCGTCGTCGGCGTCCGTCGCAAGGCGGAGAAGGAGCGCCTCGACGCCCTCGACGAGGCGCGCCGCACCCGCAAGTTCTACGAGGACGTGCTCCGGGGCCTCGGCGAGGGGATCGTCGTCATCGACGACGAGGCCCGGATCCGCTACCGGAACCCCGAGGCGGCGCGCATCCTCGGCGAGGACGACGACGCCACGCCCGCTCAGGACGCGGCGACGAGCATGCGCTTGAAGCAGCTCGTCCTCGCGCCGCTCCTCCAGCTCCTCGTCGAGACGCTCACCGAGCGCGAGGCGAAGACGCGCATGGTCGCCCTCGAGGAGGCCGAGGAGAAGGTCTTCCTCGACGTCACGACGAGCGTGCTCAGGTCCGGTGACGGCCGCGCCCAGGGCGCCGTCGGCGTCATCCGCGACCGGAGCGCCGAGAAGATCCTCGAGGAGCAGCTCGCCCACACCGAGCGGCTCGCGACCCTCGGCTCGCTCCTGGCCTCGATCGCCCACGAGATCGCGAACCCGCTCTCGGTCATCACGGGGTGCGCCGAGATCGGACAGGACACGGCCAAGGAGGCTGCCCAGGCCGCCCAGGAGACCAACGACCCGCACGCCAAGGACGTCCTCGAGCGCCTCTCGAAGGACATGCGCGACATCCTCGAGCAGGTCCGCGACGCCGGCCTCCGATGCCAGACGATCGCGAACAACCTCCTCCAGTACTCGCGACGCACGCCCGCCAGGGTCGCGGAGCAGGACCTGAACGAGCTGGTCCGCAAGACGCTCGGCTGGGTCGGCAAGTACCTCCAGACGGACAAGGTCGAGGTCGACCTCCAGCTCGACGTGAAGCTGCCGCAGGTCCGCTGCGACGCCGCGCAGCTCCAGCAGGCCGTCACGAACCTCGTGGACAACGCCGTCCAGGCCATGCTCGGCCAGCGGAAGGCCGCCAAGACGCCGCTCGGGCCCGGCGGGCCGTCTCAGTCCACGACCTCGGTCAACCTCAAGCTCGGGCCGGCGCGCCTCTCGATCTCGACCCGCGTCGAGGACGGCAAGGCCGTCCTCGTGATCGGCGACAACGGGCCCGGGATCCCGCCGCGGCAGCTCGAGCGGATCTGGCGTCCCTTCTACACGACCAAGGAGCGCGGCACGGGCCTCGGCCTCTACATCACCCGCCGCGCCGTCGAGCACCAGGGCGGAACGATCGCGCTCGAGAGCAAGGTCGGCGTCGGGACGACCTTCACGATCAGGCTGCCTCTCTGAGGCTCGGGCCGTACGAGGTCGGGCGCGAGCTCGGTCGCGGCGGCATGGGAGCCGTGTTCGAGGCGCGCCACCACGGGACGGGCGAGGTCGTCGCGCTCAAGGTCCTCTCGGGGCTCGTCGACGAGCGCTCCGGCGAGCGCTTCCTCGTCGAGTCGGCCGCGGCCTCGCGCGTCGCGCACTCGAGCGTCGTCCTCGTCAAGGGCTCGGGGCGCGATGGCGGCAGACCCTGGATCGCCTTCGAGCTCGTGCCCGGAGGGAGCCTCCGCGAGCGCCTGAGGAAGGGGGGCGCCTTGCCCTGGCGCGAGGCGGCGCGCATGGCCGCCGAGGTCGCGAGCGGCCTCGCCGCGATCCACGCCGCGGGCGTCGTCCACCGCGACTTGAAGCCCGAGAACATCCTCCTCGCCGAGGACGGGACGGCGAAGGTCTCGGACCTCGGGCTCGTCCGCTCGCAGGCTTCGGACCTGACGAGGACGGGCGAGCTCCTCGGGACGCTCGCCTACATGGCCCCCGAGCAGATCGAGGACCCGCGCCGGGCCGACGCGCGCTCCGACCTCTACTCCCTCGGCGTCGTCCTCTTCGAGATGCTCGCCGGGAGGCTGCCCTTCACGGAGCAGGGGCTCGCGCTCGCGAAGGCTCACCTCATGAAGCCGCCGCCCTCGATCGGCGAGCTCGCGCCCCGAACCCCGGAGCGCCTCGTCGCGCTCGTCCTGCGCCTCCTCGCGAAGGCGCCCGTCGCGCGCCCCGCGAGGGCGGACGACGTCGCGGCCGAGCTCGTCCTCCTCCTCGACGAGAGACCGGAGCGGTCGCGGCTCCCCCTCGCGATCGCGCTCCTCGCGGCTCTTGCCGTGGGCGGAGGCGCGCTCGTCGCCTTCGCGAAGAAGCCCGTCCGACGCGAGGCGGCGCCCGCCCCGCCAGCGCCGCCGCGGGTTCCCGCGCCGGCTCCGAGACCACCCGCGCCGCCAATCGCTCCGAGCTTCGTGGACGAGCAGGCTCTCGGCTCCGACGACCCGGCGGAGAACGAGCTCGTCCGGGGGGCCGAGACGGCCTTCGAGTCCGGCGACCGCGAGCGCGCCCTCGCGGCGTTCGACGACGCGATCGGGGCACATCCCGACTGGCTGAGGGCCCGCTTCCACCGAGCCGAGCGGCGGATCCACGTCGGCCGGGCGGCGGACGCGATCGTGGACCTCGACGTCGTGATCGCTCGCGTCCCCGATCTCCTCAGGGCCTACATGCTCCGGGGCTACGCGCGGCGCCAGCTCGGGGACCTCCAGGGAGCGCGCGAGGACTACGACTACATCGTGGGACGCGCTCCCGACGAGGCCGAGTTCCGCGCGCACGACGGCGACCTCAGGCTCCAGACGGGCGAGTACGAGCGCGCGATCGAGGAGACGAGCCAGGTCCTCGACCGGGCGCCTGGAAACGTTCGGCCCATGCTCGTCCGCATCCGCGCCGACGCGTTCTACAAGCTCCGGCGCTACGCCGAGGCGATCCCCGACTACGAGCAGTTCTTGAAGAACGCTCCCGACGATCCCGACGCGCTCTTCCACCTCCTCCAGTCACTGGACTGGGACCGGGATCCTTCGACCCGCGCGCACCGTCGTCCCGAGAAGGTGAAGGAGGTCGCGACGGCGTTGCTCAGGTTCGCTTCGAGCCTTCCAAGGGATCACGTCAAGGAGGCCTACCTCGCCCGAGGCGAGGCGCACGCCGTGCTTCGTGAGCTCGAAGCGTACCGCGACGACTACCAGAGGGCGCTGGAGTACGAGACCGACCCCAAGACGGGCGCGTGGTTGAAGGAGCGTATCTCTCAGGTCGAGGAGGTCTTGCGCCGGGAGAAGAAGTGAGGGGCCGGGCCGGGGACTTCGTCCCGGCGCCACTCGCCGCTGCGTCACTCTTGCTCGCCGCTGCGTCTACCACTCGACCGAGGACGGCCCCTCGGGCAGCGACGCCGCGAGGTCCTCGGTGCTCTCGACCCTCTCGACTTGCGCAACGACCGGCGCCGGCTGGACTTGGTTGCGGCCGGACTTCTTCGCGACGTAGAGCTGCTTGTCCGCCGCCTCGACGAGCGCCTCGACCGAGCCCATGGAAGGCTCGAAGGCCGCGACTCCGAAGCTCGCCGTGACGGGGATCGCCTTCTCGCCGGCGGTGACGGGGGAGGCCGCGACCTCCTTCCTCAGGCGCTCGGCGAGCTTGATCGCCTCCTCGAGCTTCGTGTTGGGCGCGAGGACGATGAGCTCCTCGCCGCCGTAACGGAACCCCATGTCGTAGCCGCGGATCGTGGTCTTCAGGCGCTTCGACACCTCGGCCAGGACGAGGTCGCCCGCGACGTGGCCGTGGGTGTCGTTCACCTTCTTGAAGTGGTCGATGTCGAGGACGACCATCGAGAGGGCCGTCCCGAGCCGGCGGCTCTGGGCGAGGAGGCCGCGCGCCGTCTCGTAGAAGTGGCGCTTCGTCCCGAGCCCGGTCAATCCGTCCGAGACGGCCCGGTCGTAGAGCGCGGGCTTGCGGATCGCGAGCGAGACGTGCTTCGCGAGGAGGTCGAGGTCGTCCTCGATCTCGCGGGCCCAGGCCTCGTCGCGGCCCTTGCGGGGGACGGTGACCTCGAGGGCGCCGATGACCGCGCCGTCGGCGACGAGGAGGGTCGCGACGGCGAGGTTCCTCTCGCCCAGCTCCGCGAGGCGTCGCCGGGTCGCGACGGCCTTCGTCGCCCTCCTCGGTGCGACCTCGAGCGAGGCCTCCTTCTTGATCCGGGTCTGCCCCTTCATGCGGACGGCGATCGCCTCGAGGGGCTGCCCGCAGAAGATCCTTATGTCCTGGGCCTCCACGAGCCCCTCGATCACCGTGAGCGCCTTCTCGAGGACGCGCTCCTGCTCCACGTCGTCGTTCGCCACGAGGGCGAGGTCGCGCACGGCCGAGAGCCTGTCGACCTCGCGCTGCATACGCGCAAGCTGCGAGCGGCCTTGCTCTTCGGACGCGACGCGCCGGAGCGCGAGCGCTCCACCGCCGCGCCGGAGGTGCGCGAGCGCGGCCCGGAGCCGCAGCGCGTCGCCGGCGAACAGGAACGCGAGGACCGCCGAGAGTGCCCCGCTCGTGGCCATGACGCTCGCGAGCAGGCCACCCGTGACGTTTTCGTCACTGGGTCTCCAGTGAAAGAAGGTGCCGAGCCCGAGCGCGACGCTCGGGGCCAGGAGCAGGAGCAAGATCTCACGGGACCTGGGCTTGAGCACGCTTCAGGGGTTCCTGGCCGGGGAGGAAAAACAGGCTCCCACGGGCCTCTCGACTCTTCGGACGTTGCCCGATCCTTCTTTCGCCCAAACGAGTCAGCCGACTCCACGCCGGTCGACCGGAGTGACATGGTCCTTTCCAACGGTCGGCGCAAGTTGAGCCACGAAGGGCACTCGCATCGGTTCCGGGGCTTGGCACCGGGATTGCCGTTCCGATCTCCCGAGTCCCAGGAGAGGTAACGACGATGGCATTGAGTGGGGTCAAGACCCTCGGCTTCGGGCTCGCGCTGGTGATCCTCGCGGGCAGCGGATGCACGAGCCTCCGCTACAAGAAGACCGAGGACCTCTGGTCCGAGAGCGACCAGAAGTTCAAGGCGGGGCAGTACGCGGACACGGTCCCGTACTATGACGAGCTCCTCCGCCGCGACGAGAACGATCAGAACGCGCGCTTCCACCGCGCGGTCGCGAAGGACGAGTCCGGCGCGACGACCGACGCGCTCGACGACTATCAGAAGTGCTCCGACTCGGGCAACGCGAAGGCCCTCCTCTGGAAGGCGAACCTCGACATCAAGTCGGGCTTCTTCGACGCGGCCGAGAAGGACCTCCAGTCGCTCCGCGGCGCGAGCCTCGACAGCCACGAGCAGGTCGCGCAGTTCACGCTCATAGGCACCCTTCGCCTCAAGCAGGGGAACCCGAAGCTCGCGGTCCAGACTCTCGAGAAGGCCTGCGACCTGGCCCGTGGCCAGAGCGACAGCTTCACGCTCAAGCACGCGCGCGACGCTCACTACAACGCCGCGTTCGGCTACTACCAGCTCGGCGACTTCGCGACGGGCTGCGAGCACATGGAGCAGTACCGGAACATCTCCGAGTCGTCGGGCGCCGGGCTCGACGGGAACGACTACGCCATGCTCTGCCTCCTCCACTACATGAACGGGGACATGGAGGGCGCGCGTCAGTACCTCTCCAAGGCTGATCCGGGCTGGCGCGCCAAGGCGGCGAAGACGTTCGAAGACCCCGCGTTCTTCGGCGGTTGATAGGAGACCGAGACCATGATCCGCAAGCTCTTTTCCGCGAGTGTCGTGACGCTCGCTCTCCTCGGGACCGCTCGCGCTCAGGACGCGACGGACCAGAACGCCAAGCCGGCCTCGAGCGAGGAGAAACCGGCCGATGCCGACGGCGCCGGCCAGTTCGACCAGGTCCCCGGCTGGTCGATCAAGCCCGAGGTCGGGAAGC
>Ga0070738_10005139_pt1 | contig 14841 bp, 14 predicted proteins | sample Coa_R2_2_FD_66446 | JGI IMG/M metagenome (GOLD analysis project Ga0070738, IMG submission 66446) | Surface soil microbial communities from Centralia Pennsylvania, which are recovering from an underground coalmine fire - Coalmine... | ecosystem: Environmental > Terrestrial > Soil > Unclassified ...
AACCGCGGGAGGCCCGCAAGCAACTCGAGTTCCTGCAATCGCCGCTGTGGCGCGCCTACACCTTCACCTACATCTACGGCCGCCAACTCCTGGCGCCGCTGCTCGCCGGCGCAGACCGCTTCGCCGTCTTCGAGCGCGTCGCCACCGAGCCGGTCTATCCCTCTCTGCTCGCCGCGTGGCCTGCCGGCAATGGTCATTGATCCGGAAAGGGACGCACGATGATCTGGAAGAATTGGTCGGGCACGGTGGAGTGCCGGCCGCGCACCATGGAGATGCCGGCAAGTGAAGACGAGGTGATCGCCCTGGTCCGGCGCGCGGGCCGCGAGGGGTGCAGCTTGCGGGTGGCCGGCTCGGGGCACTCCTTCGCGCCTCTGTGCGCCACGGACGGCCTGCTGCTGTCGCTGGATAACCTGCAAGGGCTTGCCGGCGCCGACCCGGCGGCCTGCGAGGCGACCATCTGGGCCGGGTCCAAGATCTCGGGCCTGGGCGAGCCGCTGCGCGCGGTGGGGCTGGGCCTGGAGAACCAGGGCGACATCGACTATCAGGCGCTGGCCGGGGCGATCTCGACCGGCACGCACGGCACCGGCCTGCGCTTCGGCAGCCTATCCTCGTGCGTCACGGCTTTGCGCTTGGTTCTTGCCTCCGGCGAGGCGATCACCGTGTCTCGGGAGTCCGATCCGGAGCTTTTGCGGGCGGCCCAGGTCTCTATCGGCGCGCTCGGCGTGATTACCCAGATCACCATGCGCCTGCTGCCGGCGTACCGCCTGCACGAGCGAACCTGGGTAGTATCGGCCGACGAAGCCATGGAGCAACTGGACTCGCTCATCACCGGCAACGAGCACTTCGAGTTCTTCTGGCTGCCGGAGCATGACGCCGCCGTGATGAAGGCGCTGAACAGTACCTTGGATGAACCGACCCATACTCCTCCACCGCCGGTTGCTCCGCCGGGCAGGCTGGAGCGCTACATACGGCCGGAGCGCGTCGACTGGAGCTACCGCATCTACCCATCGGAGCGCATCCACAAGTTCGTGGAGATGGAGTATGCGGTGCCGCTGGCGAGCGGGCCAGATTGTTTCCGCGAGTTGCGGTCCATGATGCGGGCGGAGCACCCGCGGGCCCTATGGGCGGTCGAGTACCGCACCCAGCAAGGCGATGACATCTTCCTCAGCCCTGTCTATCAGCGCGACTCCGTCACCATCTCCATCCACGAAGCGGCCGACCGCCCGTATCAAGCCTTCTTCGCGGCGGCCGAGGCGATCTTTCGCAACCACGATGGCCGTCCGCACTGGGGGAAGCTACACAGCTACGGCGCGCGCGAGCTGAGCCGGCTCTATCCCATGTGGGATCGCTTCCAGGCGGTGCGCGAACGCCTCGATCCGGCCGGGATGTTCCTCAATCCGCATCTGCGTCACGTGTTGATCGACGGCTGAATCCGAAGGATGGCTCACTCCCACCGTAGCTCGCGCCGCTGCTCGACCTTCGCCTCGTCGAGTTCCACGCCCAGCCCGGGCCGATCGGGCGGTACCGCGACCCCGTGCGTGGGTTGAAGCTGGTCGCGGAAGAAGTACTGGTTGATCTCGTTCCACTTGAGCAGGTATTCCAGGTACGGGCAGAGTTGCGGCGGCTGGGCGTAGAGCAGGTGCGCCGTGGCATGGGTCGAGTGCCCGTGCGGGATCACCTGCACATCGTAGGTCGAGGCCAGGGTGCAGATCTTGAGGGTCTCGGAGATGCCGCCGGCCCAGTAGATATCCGGCTGGAGGACGTCGGCCGCACCGGTGTCGAGCAGTTGCTTGAAGCCCCAGCGCGTATATTCGTGTTCGCCGGTGGCGATGGGGAACGGCAGATGGCGCCGCAGTTCGGCGCAACTGTCGAGGCGATCGGGTGGCACCGGCTCCTCCAACCAGCGGGGCCGTAGCTCCGCCAGCGCCGCGCCCGCCGCCAGGGCGTAGGGCACATCCCAGCTCATCCAGCAGTCCAGCATCAGCTCCACGTCATCGCCGATGGCCGTGCGCAGGGCGCGCGCCAGGGCCAGGTTCTGGCTCAGGCCTGCCGCCCCCTCGCCCGGCCCGTGGCGAAAGAACCACTTGGTGGCCCGATAGCCCTGCGCGACGATCTCCTTGGCGCGTCGCGCCGCCGCCTCCGGCTCGACAGAGTAGCCCAGGGCGCTGGCGTAGACCGGGATTTCGTCGCGCAGCGGCCCGCCCAGCAGGCGGTAGACCGGCGCCCCAGCCCACTTGCCCTTGAGATCCCACAGCGCGCAGTCGATGGCGCTGATGGCCTGCATCACCACCCCTTTGCGCCCGTGGACCGCGAAACGGTACAGGCGGTCCCAGAGGCGCTCGGTGGCCAGGGCCTCCTGGCCCACGACCAGGGGCGCGAGCTGGCGGGCGATGTGGAAGGCCTGCTCGTGATCGATGGGCCCGGCCAGGCCGGCCAGCGCCTCGTCGGTCAGCACTTCCAGGAAGACCTGGCGCAGGACAGGGCGCCCGTCGGCGTCGCGGGGCAGCCAGGCGGGCCCTTGCGCCCGCTGATCGGGATACACATCCACCGGCTGGACGAGCCGCTCCTCCCAGAAATCGCCCGCGAAGGGCGGATGCCCCTCTACTTCGGTCAACCGCAGGCCGGTGATGTGCATCTCGCCGTCCCCCCTTCCGGTGTCTACTTACGTGTGCAGCGCGTCCTGACGACCGCTGCCGGACTCAGTATGCGCGGCGTGGCGCGGCCGCGTCAATGTCCGGCGCGAGGATGACAATTCTGTTGTCGACAGAAATCAAGACTCTTTCTACGCTATCGGTGATGAGACGGGTCCTTCGTCTCTATGGGAAAAGTGGGACGCGACGAATGGGCCGTCCCGGCGCTAGATGGAGGAACGATGGCCATGTTGCGAGGATGGAGAGTCGGCCTGGCGGCCGTGCTGGTGGCTATGTGTGTCGCGACGACGGCCGGCACAACCCACGCCGCCACCCGACAGTATGCCGGGGTTACGATCACGTCGACTGGTGGCGCCACGGTTGCCAATGCATCCGTTGCCTGCGCGCCCTCCTTCACCTATTTGATCGTCGGCCTCGCGATGTCGTACGCGGCCGGCGTGACGATTGAGGTCACCCCGCCGGGCGGCGTGGCGCAGGTCGTCGCCACGACCACCGGCCCGTCGATCTACGTGCCGGCCTTCCTGGCGTCGTGCCCGGCGGCCGGAAGCGTGATCGGCGTCGTCGACAACTCCACGGGGGCGACGGCGGGCACCGGCACCATCTCGTCGTATACGCCGTTCCTGGCAATCCCGTAGCCGCGCCGGGCTCGACCCGGCAGGCCCGGATATCCAAGCAGCCCCTCCGCCGCGCGGCAGAAAGCCCCTGGCGGAGGGGCTGCCGGCATTTCGCATGCCGGACATTGGTTGAACGCGCTCCCGCGGCAACCCATCTCGGATTGGCTGCCCTGATCTCCGCCTTTTGGCCGTTCTCACGGGCCCTCACAGCCGCTACAATGCCGGTATGGATCAGCCAAAACGAATTGGCCGGCCGTCCATTTAGCAACAGGGGAGAAGGAGGACACAGGCGATGGGGCTGCCGTGGGAGGCACTGTTAGATGATTGCGATCGCCGGCTGCGCGGCTCGGATATCCGCGATCTGCTCCGGGTGACCGCGCAACCCGATGTGATCAGCTTTGCCGGCGGCTTGCCCGCGCCCGAGTTCTTCCCGGTCGAGGCCATGCGCGAGGCCTTCGACGCGGTGCTGCGCTCCGACGGCGTTGCCGCCTTGCAGTACGGCCCTACCGAAGGCTACGAGCCGCTCAAGGAGTATCTCTCGCAGTATCTGGCGACGCGCGGCATCGTCGCCGCTCCCGACGAGATCCTGCCGACCACCGGCTCCCAGCAGGGGCTCGATCTGTTGAGCAAGGTGCTGCTGCGCCCCGGCTCGCGCGTGGTGGTAGAAGCGCCCAGCTACGTCGGCGCGCTGCAGGCCTGGATGGCACATGATCCCTGCTTCATCGCCGTGCCCATGGACGAGCAGGGCCTGCGGGTCGACGATGCCGCGGCCCTGTTGCGTGAGGCGCCGGCCGAGGGCGGCCTGCTCTATACGGCGGCGACCTTTCAAAACCCCTCCGGCGTGACCATGAGCGCGGAGCGACGCCGCGCTCTGCTCGACCTCTGCCTGGCCCACAACCTGCCGCTGATCGAGGATGATCCTTACGGCGAGCTGCGCTACGAGGGCGAGCGTGTGCCCTCGTTCCGCGCCCTGCCCGGAGGCGGCGATGCCATCTATCTGGGCACCTTCAGCAAGACCCTGGCGCCGGGGTTGCGCGTGGGCTGGGTGGTGGCGCCGCGCCCGCTGATCAAGCGCCTGGTCATCGCCAAGCAGGCCGCCGACCTGCACACCGACTCGCTCGTCCAGCGCGCCGTGCTCCACTATTGCCGGCATGCCGATCTGGACGGGCACGTGGCCCGCCTGCGCGCGGTCTACGGCGCGCGCCGCGACGCCATGCTGGCGGCCCTGGAGCGCTACGCACCGGAGGGCGTCACGTGGACGCGGCCGCAGGGCGGCCTGTTCCTCTGGCTGAGGTTGCCGCAAGGCACCGACGCGCGCGAGGTTCTCAAAGACGCCTTGGCGCAGCGCGTGGCCTTCGTGCCCGGCACGGCGTTCCACCCGCACGGCGAGGGCGCCAACTGCCTGCGCCTGAACTTCTCGCACTCCGACGAGGCGCGCATCGAGGAGGGCGTGCGGCGGCTGGCCGGGGTGCTGGCCGCGCACCTGCGCCAGGCGGCACCGGTATGACTCAGCCCGCGCAGGCGGACGCACGTCCCACAAAGGTCCTCGCAACCGAGCATCTGAGCGGGTCGACCTGGCAGCATCTGCTGTTGCTCTGGCTGGCCGGCAATTGCCTGCGCTTGTCCATGCTGGCGGTGCCGCCGCTGCTGCCGACTATCCACCGCGCGCTGGCGCTGAACGAGACGGCGATCGGGGCGCTGACCGGCCTGCCGGTGCTGCTGATGGCCGGGGCCGCGGTGCCGGGCTCGCTGCTGATCGCGCGCATCGGGGCGCGGCGCGCGCTTCTCGTGGGGTTCAGTTTGGTGGGGCTGGCCGGCGCCGCGCGCGGGCTGGGGCTGTCGGCGCCGGTGTTGTTTACCATGACCTTCCTGATGGGATTGGGCGTGGCCGTGGCGCAGCCGGCGCTGCCCTCGCTGGTGCGCCTGTGGTTTCCCCGGCGCATCGGACTGGCTACCGCCGTGTATTCCAACGGTCTGGTGGTCGGCGAGATCGTGGCCGTCTCGCTCACGGCGCCGCTGATCCTGCCGCTGGTCGGCGGCTGGCCGCCGGCGCTGGCCGTCTGGTCGATCCCCGTGGCCCTCACCGTGGCCCTGCTGGCCCTGTTCAGTCCCCAATTGCCGGCCACGACGGTGACGGCCTCGTCGCGCTGGTGGCCGAACTGGCGCGATCCGCTCACCTGGCGGGTCGGCCTGATTCTGGGCTGTGCCTCCACCATGTATTTCAATGCCAACGCCTTCATCCCCGACTATCTGAAGGCCACGCACCACCCGGATCTGATCAACCCGTCGCTGACCAGCCTGAACGCGCTGCAGGTAATTGCCTCTTTCCTGGTGCTGGCCTTCCCGGGGCGCCTGGTCGGACGGCGCGATCCCTTCATCGCGATCGGCCTGTTAACCCTCGTCGCTCTCGCCGGCTTCCTGACCCTGCCCGGCTTTGCCGCGGTGATAGCCATCAGCTTCGTGGGCTTCTGCTCGGCCATGGGCCTGATCCTGAATCTTGCCCTGCCGCCGCTGGTCGCCGCCCCCGACGATGTCCACCGCTTCAGCGCCGCCATCTTCGCCATCTCGTACTCGTGCGCCTTTATCACCTCGCTGGTCGGAGGGGCGGTCTGGGATGCGACCGGCATCCCGGCCACCGCCTTCACGCTGGTGGCGGCGAGTGGCGCGACGATGGTCATCCTGGCCCGCGGCCTCGGCTTGCCCGGGCCGCGTATAGCGTGAGGAGGAGTATATGCGCCAACCCATCGTTCAGGTCGATGCCTTTACCGATAGCCCGTTCGCCGGCAATCCGGCCGCCGTCTGCATCCTGCAGGAGCCGCGCGGCGAGCGCTGGATGGCCCTGGTGGCCCGCGAGATGAACCTCTCCGAGACGGCGTTTCTCGCGCCCAACGGCGACGGCTATGGGCTGCGCTGGTTCACGCCGGCCGTCGAGGTCGACCTGTGCGGCCACGCCACCCTGGCCAGCGCCCACGTGCTGTTTGAAGACGGGCACCTGGCCCCCACCGCGCAGGCGCGCTTCCACACGCGCAGCGGCCTGCTGACCGCCGGGCGCACCGGGGATGGCTGGATCGAGATGGACTTTCCGGCCACGCCCGCGACGCCAATCGAGGCAGGGGACCTGGCGCGTGCACTCGGCGTGACACCGCTTTACACCGGCAAGAATCGGTTCGACTACCTGGTCGAGGTGGAGAGCGAGGCGGCGGTGCGCGCGCTGAAGCCCGAAGAACTCATCGCGCTCCGGGCCTTCGGCGTGCGCGGCGTCATCGTGACCGCCCGCTCCGACACGCCCCACTATGACTTCGTTTCGCGCTTCTTCGCCCCCGGAGCGGGCATCGACGAGGACCCGGTGACCGGTTCGGCGCACTGCTGCCTGGGGCCGTTCTGGGCGGCTCGGCTGGGCAAGACGGACCTGGTGGGCTACCAGGCTTCGGCGCGCGGCGGCGTGGTGCGCGTGCGCCTGGAAGGCGAGCGCGCGAAGCTTGGCGGCCAGGCCGTGACGGTGCTGCGCGGCGAGCTGGTGCTGTAGCAGGAGAGGGAGCAGTTCATGGCCGGCGATGACCTGCCCGATATCGACACCTTGTGGGATTATGACAAACCCGCTGAAACGGAGCGGCGCTTCCGCGACCTGTTGCCGCGCGCTTGCAGCGCCTGAAGGATCTGGGGGGCGTATGAGAGCTGCTCAGAGGCGTCCCATGCGGGACGGCGCGCCACCGGCATCGCGCAAGCGACGTGCTCCGGTGGCCGGTCAGGCCCTGCGGCTGGAGCTCGACCGCGCTCCCGAGGCGCCGCCGCTGTACCGGCAGATCCGCGACGGCGTGCGGGCGGCGGTGCTGAGCGGAATGCTGAGCCCGGGGACGCGCCTGCCGCCCGAGCGCGAGATGGCCGCCATGCTGGGCGTGAATCGCACCACTACCATGCGCGCCTACCAGGAACTGGTCGCCGATGGGGTGGTCGAGGCGCGCCCCGGCCGCGGCACAGTCGTCTGCCGGCCCCCCCGCCAGGACGGCGCGCCGTCCGGCCTGTACGACAGGTCGGCCTGGCCGGGTGGGACTCAGGCCTCCTGGCTGCTGGAACTGCCCGCGCTTGGCCGCGGCAACCTCGGCCCCGACCCCACGTTGTTGCGCGATATCTCGGCGCTGAGCGGGCGCCGCGACCTGATCTCCTTTGCCGCCGGGTCGCCCGCGCCCGACCTGATACCGCTGGCCGCCCTGCAACAGGCCGTGGCCAGGGGCCTGGAGCGCATGGGCGCCATGGGGCTCGCCTACGGGCCGGTGGAGGGGCTTGACGCGCTGCGTTTGGCCCTGGCCGAGCGCCTGGCGCAGCGCGGTGTGGCCGTCGCGCCGGACGAGATCCTGATACTGTCGGGCGCAACGCAGGGATTGGCGCTGGCGGCGCACGCCCTGGTCGAGCCCGGTGACGAGATCGTGGTGGAGGCGCCGACCTACGTCGGTATGCTGCAGACGTTCAGCGTGGCCGGCGCGCGCCTGATCGGCGTCCCGGTCGACGAGCACGGCCTGCGCGTCGATCTGCTGCCGCCGATCCTGACGCGGCGGCGCGTGCGGCTCATCCTGGTGCAACCAACCCTGCACAACCCGACCGGCGTCACGCTGAGCCCGGCGCGGCGCGAGCGCCTGCTCTCGCTGGCCCGTCGCTTTGGCGTACCGATCCTGGAGGACGAGATTTATGCCGACCTGTGGAACGACGGGGCCGCACCCCCGCCGCTCAAAGCCCTCGATCGCGATGGCCTGGTCCTCCACCTGAGCAGTTGCTCCAAGACGGTTGCGCCCGGCCTGCGCGTGGGTTGGCTGGCCGCATCGGCGCCGGTGGTGGCACGCCTGGCGCTGGCCAAGCAATTTTCTGACCTCAATACCACCAACCTGGGACAACTCACCCTGGCCGAGTTCCTCGGCAGCGGCGACTACGACCGCCATCTCGCGCGGTTGCGCTTCGCCTACGCAGAGCGGCGCGCGCTGATGCTGGACGGGCTGCGCGCGGCCGAGCGATATCTGCAAGTCACGCCCGGCGCACCGGGCGGTTTCTACCTGTGGTGCCGTTTGCTCGGCGGGAGCCACGCCCGCCTGCTGTCCACCGCGGCGGTGCGCGAAGGCGTGGCCGTGCTGGCCGGCGAGGCCTTCTATCCGCCGGGGCTGGGCCAGGACGGGCGCGACCACATTCGCCTCAGCTTCTCGGGCACCACTCCGCCTGAGATCGTCACCGGGCTGAGCCGCCTGCGCTCCGCCCTAGAACGGCTGCCGGGAAGCCTCGACGCGGCGGAAAGGGCGGATCACCGCCTCCGCCCCGTGGTGTGATTCGAGGCGTTGGGCGTTGGGTGCTAGGAAAGCTTGCAGCCGTGGAGCGTGGATGCGTGTTTTCACGGCATTAGGCGTTGGCGGTTAGGCGTTAGGAAAGGCTGCAACCGTAGCATGCCGAGGCGTGTTGTTATAGGTAGGACGCGTTGACAACGGAAGGGAGAGAGCGATGAGCTATCGGCTGCATAGAGGGCTGACCAATGGCAGCGGCACCTGGAGCCGCGAGGCCCGGCGCGTGACCCTGCTGGCCTCCGAATTGGGCATGGCCCTGGATAGCGAGGCGCTGATCCTGTGCGACGTGCGCGACCTGATGGGGCTGCGTCTGCGCCTGCGCGCAGAGCTTGCCCGGACCGGGCGCCACAACCGGCTGTAACCGCCCTCCACCCTGCCGGCAGGCGTGGCGCATCACCCACTCAACCGCCGTCTCTCGCGCAGCTCCCACTCTCATACATACCATTGTCCGCGATGCGACGATCTATGGCGAGCCTGGAGCGGTCACGGCGAGGAGCGCCACGACCCCAATCACCGTGCCCGCGGCGAGTGCTACAGCGTCTTTTCAAGGCTACCGTGCCCGGCGGCCGTACGTGCCGTGCCAACCGGCGCCGTCCGCAAGCGCGGCAGGGTCTCGCGCAGGCGGGCGAAGGCGACTCCCGACGAGAGCAGGGTGAGCACCGCCACGGTGAAGATCGCGGCCGGGATGCCCGCGACGTCGGCGACAACGCCGGCGAGCAGCGCGCCCACGGCGTAGCCCAGGTCGCGCCACAGACGGTAGACGCCGACCGCCGAAGCGCGCCACGATGGGTGCGCCACGTCGCCGACGGCCGCCAGGAGCGTGGGGTAGACCAGGGCCGTACCCAGCCCCAGCGCCAGGGCCGCGCCGAGCCAAAGGCCTTCCCCGCGCACCAGCGGGATCGCCGCCAGCGCTAGCCCTTGCAGGGCCATGCCGCCCACGATCAGCGGCCGCCGGCCCCAACGGTCGGACAGAGCGCCGGTGCCGAGTTGCAGCGCGCCCCAGGAGAGCGGATAGGCGGCGGAGATGAGGGCCACGGCCTCGATGCCGAGTCCGGCGCGCGCGAAGAAGATCGGCAGCAGACCCCAGGCCAGCCCGTCGTTGAGGTTGTTGACCAGACCGGCCTGGCTGCATGCGAACAGGTCGCGGTCGCCCCAGCTCGCCAGGACAAAGACACGGCCCGCGGACGGCCGCTCGACCGCCGCCCCGGCCTGCCGCGCCTCCAGGTGCACGTGGCCGCGTGTCTCGCGCACGAATAGCGCCGAGAGGAGCAGGCCGAGCACGGGGAAGGCAATGCCGAGCGTGAACGGCCCCTGCCGCAGTCCATAGGCCGCGGCCAGCGCGCCCGAGGCCAGGGTCGCCAGTCCCACCGCCCCATAGCCCGCGCTCTCGTTCAGGCCCAGCGCCAGGCCGCGCCGCGCCGGCCCCACCAGGTCGATCTTCATGTTCACGGTCATCGACCAGCACAACGCCTGGTTGATCCCCAGCAGCACGTTGGCCAGGATGATCCAGCCCCAGGCCGGCGCCCACAGCACCAGCAGGGGCACCGGTAACCCGACCAGCCAGCCGGCCACGAGCACGCCCTTGCGCCCCAGACGGTCGGAGAGGCCGCCGGCGAAGAAGTTGGCCACCGCCTTGGTGACGCCGAAGCCGACGATGAAGGAGAGCGCGGCGCTGGCCGAGGCGACCCCGAACTGGCGCTGCGCGATGAGCGGGATGGCGGTGCGTTCCAGGCCCACCATCGCGCCGACGAAGCCGTTGATGAGCACCAGCAGCAGGAATTGCCCGAGGTTGGCGCGCAGGCCAAGGGTCGGGGCGCCACCGGTGGGAGGTGTAGCCGGGGGACGGCGCATCGCAGCCTCACATGGCCCGCGCCGGCGCGACCGCGTCGCCGCGCCGGTTGGCCGCCCGGATGCGCTCATGCTCGGCCGGCGGCGCGGGCAGTCCCTCCAGCATGAAGGCCACGAACTCCTCGCGCGAGCGCGGGCGCAGCGCCGGATTGAAGCGGCGCTCGAAGCCGATGGTCGAGCTGGGCTTGCCGCTCATGGCCCGCCCGCAGGCCGAGCCGGCGAAATGCGCCGGGTAGATCTCCAGGTCGTCGGGCAGGGCGAGCAACTGCTGCAGGCTATCGTACAGCGCCATGGTCGCGGCCATGGCGTCGGGTCCGCCCTCGGCGGCACCAAGGTCGGGCCGGCCGGCATCGCCGACGAAGAGCGTGTCGCCGGTCAGCGCGAACCAGGGGTCCTCGCCGCGCACGCGATCGCCCACCAGCAGGGTGATGCTATCGGGACTATGGCCGGGCGTGTGCAGCACGCGCAGATAGTCGTTGCCCAGCGTGAGCTCGTCGCCGTCGCGCAGGGTCTGATGGGGGAAGGTGACGTCCGCCGCCTCGTGCAGATAGATCGGCGCGGCGGTGCGCGCGGCCAGCCCCGGTGCGCCGGACAGATGGTCGGCCTGCACGTGCGTCTCCACGATGGCCCGGATCGGTGCGCCGGCCGCCGCGGCGACCGCCAGGTAGTCGTCGATGTGCTCGGCGTGCGCGTCGACCACGGCCAGGGTGCGCTGACCCGTACAGCCGAAGATGTATGAGGCGCAGCCCGTCGCGGGGTGCAGGATCTGGCGAAAGATCATACTTTGTCACCTCCCACAGCCGAGGAGGGTGCGACAGGAATGTCGCACCTCAGGGTGGCCATCCACTCGGCTTCACTTGCTGCCTTGCGCGCACGGAAGTTGATACCCTTGGTGCCAAAGGCGGCGGCACTGCTCGCTTGGGGCGTGCCGCTAAAGACATCAGCGCGCCAGGTGATGGCGAAATCCACGAAACCGGCGGCCACGACCGTGGCCTTGAGCTCTGCGTCCAGCAGAGCACCGGCAATTCAGCCGGTCCACAGGTCGATCTGTCGCTTGGCGCTTTCGGGAACCGCTCTCTCGACCAGGATATCGCCGATCTGGAGCCGGCCGTTGGGCTTGAGTACCCGCGCCATCTCGCGCAGGGCAGCGGCTTTGTCGGGCATCAGGTTCAGGACGCCGTTGGAGATGACGACATCGGCCCAGCCGTCGGGCACCGGCAGGGCCTCACCGTAGCCCTCGCGGATCTCTACCTGCGTCAGGCCGGCCGCAACCGCGCTGCTCCGCGCCTTGGCCAGCATCGCCGGGGTCATGTCCACTCCAATGACGCGCCCGGTTGGCCCAACCATCCTGGCTGCGATCAAGCTATCAAAGCCAGCGCCACAGCCCACGTCGACCACATGCTCGCCGGGTCGAGGTTCGCCCAGGCTCAACGGGTTGCCGGTGCCGGCAAAGGAGGCAATGCTGCCTTCAGGCAAGCCTACCAGCCACTCGTCGGCATAGCCCAGCAACTGTGCGAGTCGCCGACCGGTGTGAAAGTGAAAGCCGTGGTCGGGGTCGATGGCCACAGCGGCATACTCGTCCTGGATAGCCCGCCGCAGCCCAGCAATATCAAGGGTCTGTTCTTCCAGTGTGTGTTCGCTCATGTGAATCTCTCGCGGTGCAATAATTCGGCCCAAAACCGGTGCTTTCTGTCCCGTCAGGCGCCGGGGATCACCTCCTCTCGGATGATCGGCAAATTGGCCGCCGCCCATTCGGGGTAGCCCTCGTCGTAGCGCGCGGCCCGGTAGCCGCGCTCGCGCAGCAGCGCCACGGCCTCGTCGGCGAAGACGCAGTAGGGGCCGCGGCAATAGGCGACCACCTCGCGCGCCGGGTCTAGCTCGTCCAGTCGCTCCGCCAATTCGTCCACGGGGATGGAGCGGGCCCCGGCGATATGGCCCTGCCGGTATTCCACGGCCGGGCGCACGTCGAGCACGTCGACCGCCCCCTCGTCCAGGCGGCGGCGCAGCTCGTCGCGCGAGACTGCCTCCAGGTTCTGCCGCTCGTGGAGATAGGTTGTCACCAGGCGGTCGATCTCGGCGAGCTGGCGCTGGCCAACGAGGCGCAGCGCCGACCACAGGCGGTAGACGGCGGGATCGGCCAGCCGATAGTAGACGCGCAGGCCCTCTTTGCGGCTCTCTACCAGATGCGCCCGGCGCAGGACCTGCAGATGCGCAGAGGTGTTGGCGACAGAGATGGCCGCCTCGCGGGCCAGTTCCTCCACCGGGCGCTCGCCCTGCGCCAGCAGATCGAGCAGCTCCAGGCGGGTGGGACCGGCCAGCGCTCTGCCCAGTCGCGCGAACTGGGCGTACATCTGAACCTTGAAGGCACGCTGCCCCATACGGCACCTCTATTCAATTATTCACAATATTATTTGAATACTTTGAGTATAGGGACAGCCCTCGCCTCTGTCAAACTGGCGGCGAGGGCTGTCGATAGGTGTGGGCAGGAACCGCCGACTGAAGTCGCCTGGCAGGAGCCGGCGGTTAAATCCGCCGGGCAGGGACGAACCGGCTAAAGTCGGACATAAGACACCTCAGTCCCCGTACCCTGCCATGACACTTTGGTGTCGGGCACCGCGCAACACGAATGATGCCCGCCGGCGTCCGGCATCTCACGGCCTACTCGGCGGTCAACACCTCGAAGAAGGCGAAGCCGTAGCGCCGCACGCGCCATCGACCTTCGACGCCGCTGGTGTAGGGGACGTCGCCGGCCACGATGCGCTCCATGGCCCGCGCCGCGGCCGCCAGGAAAGCCGGCGGCAGGATGGGCAGCCCGTGGCAACCCACCACCATGTCGAGATGGGGCGCCAGGGCCTCCACCCGGCGCAGCGAGCGCGCATAGGCCGGCAGGTCGCTCTCGGCAAGCTGTGCATAGAGGCTGCCGGCATAGACGAGATCGCCGGCCAGCAGCAGGCGCGCCGCGCGATCGAACAGGCAGATGCCGCCGGGGCTGTGTCCCGGCGTGTGCAACACCTCCAGCATGCGCCCGCCCAGGTTGATGCTGTCGCCGTCGTTCAGATACTCAGTCGCCGGCGCCGGTGGAATGGCGTGCGTGGCGACGTCGAAGGCGGGCGGCAGCGGCCGCTGCAGCGGGAAAGCGTCCAGATAGGCGCGCATGAACCCTGCCGGCTTCCCGGTTGCCAGCGCCGCCGCCTCGGCCGGATGCACGGCCCGTCGCTCGAACAGGTGCGAACCGCCGATATGGTCCCAGTGCGCGTGCGTCTGCACCAGCCGCACCGGAAGAGGGGTCAGCGCCCCTACGGCCGCCGCGATGTCGGCCACGCCGGTGCCGCTGTCGAACAACGCCGCCTCGCGCTCGCCCACCACCAGAAAAGACGTCACATGCCCCGGCTCCGCGATGGCGAAGACGCCGTCGCCGACCGCCTCGATATCGAACCACTCGCTATACGCCGCCATCTACCTCTCCTTCGCCCACGTGGATTCGCCGGGTATAGTACCATCAATCATGCCGCTGTCGTTGGCATACGACGGGAGGGGAGAGTGGAGACGAGCCGGAATAGGGAGTGCATGACGGCTGCCACGCAGCAGCGCTTGCAGGCTGAGCTGGCGGAGCTGGAGCAGCGCCTGGCCCAGGAAGGGGAGCGCGTGCGCGAGATCGCCGCGGATACCACCTGGCACGGCAGCAACGAGGTCATCCCGTCGCTCACGCGCGAGATGAGCGAGCTGACGCGGCGCATCGGCGCCATCAAGCTGGCCCTGGACCGCGCTTTCATCTACGATCCCACGGCCGTGCCCCTGGAGGCGGTCGCGCTCGGTACCCGCGTGCGCGTCAGCGAGGACGATGTGCCGGAGGAGTACACCATCGTCGGCCGCATGGAGACCGATCCCTCCCAGGGCCGCATCTCGACCGACAGCCCGCTCGGCCGCGCGCTCATCGGGCATCGCGTCGGGGACACCGTCGAGGTCCAGACGCCCGACGGCGGTTATGCGCTGCGCATCGAGGCTATCAGCCGCGCCCTATAGCCACGCTCATTTCCCGGCAACGTCCGGCGCCGGCCCGGGCCGGCGCGAACGCGAGGCGCGCCACAGCAGCACCCCGACGATGACCAGGACCAGCCCGCCGCCGATGGCAACCGCCGCTGGAATGTTGTTGCCATCACTCTGGCTGGTGGCCGTCGCTCGCGAAACAGGCGTCGCGGCGAGCAGCGCGGAGGAGACGGCGGTGGCCTGCGAGCGGGCCTGGTTTCGCGCATTGGCCTGCGCCCGCGGACCGCCCTGCCCGCCCTGGCCGGAGGAACCCATGGTGCCCATCATCCTGGGGACCGCGACGGAGACGCCATTGAGGGCCTGCTGCCACGTCATGGCCGGCCCCCGCGCTACGATAAGCGCGTCCCGCGCCGCCGGGTC
>Ga0070738_10005144_pt1 | contig 14836 bp, 9 predicted proteins | sample Coa_R2_2_FD_66446 | JGI IMG/M metagenome (GOLD analysis project Ga0070738, IMG submission 66446) | Surface soil microbial communities from Centralia Pennsylvania, which are recovering from an underground coalmine fire - Coalmine... | ecosystem: Environmental > Terrestrial > Soil > Unclassified ...
ATGACCTTCTCGGGCGCCGAGCTCAGGAAGCTCCTCGAGGAGATGCTGACGGTCGAGAACCTCGAGTGCTCCGGGATCGAGGTCCAGTACGACTCGAAGGCTCCCGCGGGCTCGCGCCTCGTCTCGGTCACGATCGGCGGCAAGCCCCTCGACGACAAGCGCATCTACAAGATCGCGACGAACAACTTCCTCGCCGGGGGCAAGGACAACTACCACTTCTTCGCCAAGGGGCACGACCCGCTCGACACGTACCAGCTCGTCCGCGACCTCGTCATCGACGAGTTCAAGAAGATCGGGCAGCTCCCCACGCCGAAGTGGAAGGGGCGCATGGTCGACGTCTCGGACGGCCACTCGCGCTAGAAAACCCGCGAGACCCTCGCCTCCGATTCACGCTCCGGCGGTAGAGTGGCGGCCCGGAGGCCACCATGGCGCCCCGCCGGGTCGCGTTCGCACCGCTCGTCCTCGCCGTCCTCGTCGTCTTCGGGGTTCGCGGCCACGCGTCCGGGGGACCTTCCGGCCCGCACCAGGTCATCCTCTTCATCGGCGACGGCATGGGGCTCCCGCAGATCACGCTCGGCCGTCTCGCCGCCGAGAGGCTCGAGCGTCCCTACTCCTTCGACCGCTTCGACACGATGGGCCTCGCGAGCACGCGCTCGGCGAACCACGTCGTGACGGACTCGGCCGCGGCCGCGACCGCGATCTCCTCGGGCTACAAGACGAACAACGGCTTCCTCGGCATGGACCCCTCGAAGCACGCCCGCCGCACGATCATGGAGGTCGCGCACGCGAAGGGCGTCGCGACGGGCCTCGTCACGACGTGCCGGATCACGGACGCGACGCCGGCCGGCTTCGCGAGCCACGTCGAGGACCGCTGGAAGGAGGACGAGATCGCGGCCGACGAAGCGGCGTCCGGCATCGACGTCCTCATGGGCGGCGGCCGGAAGTTCTGGAAGGGCGGGCGGCTCGACGCCATGAAGAAGCGCGGCTACGAGGTCGCGACGGACGTGAAGGAGCTCCGCGCGGCGAAGCTCGACGGGAAGCTCCTCGGGCTCTTCAACGACGAGCACATGGACTACGACATCGAGCGCGACCCCTCCCGCGAGCCGTCCCTTCGCGAGATGACCGAGCGGGCGATCGATCTCCTCGGGAGGGGTGGGCGGTCGTTCCTCCTCCTCGTCGAGGGCGGCAAGATCGACCACGCCGGCCACTACCACGACGCCCCGGCCATGGTCCGCGACCAGCTCGCGCTCGCCGACGCGATCGACGCCGCGCTCGAGCGGGTCGAGCGGCAGGGTGACCTCCTCGTCCTCGTCACCGGCGACCACACGACCGGCGGGGTCGGGATCACGGACACGATGGACGTGGACGGGCTCCTCGCGGCCAAGTGCTCGGCCCAGCGCTTCACCGCGGTCCACAAGCCCGCCGAGTTCACGGCGAGCCTCGATGCGTTCTCGCGCGTCGTCTCCGACGAGTACGGCTTCGCCCCGACCGCCACGGACCTCGACTTCGTCCGCAAGGCGAACAACAAGGACTACGAGGCCGTCCGGCTCGGCCACGTCGTCTCGGAGCGGCGGGGCGTCGAGTTCTTCTCCGTCGAGCATCAGCAGACGTACCAGACGATCACGCACGGCCACGAGGGCTCGCTCGTGCCGGTCCTCGCCGCCGGGCGGGGCAAGGCCAGCTTCGTCGGCGTCTACGAGAACGCGCGGATCGGGCTCGAGATCGCGAGGCTCATGGGGCTCCCCGCGCCGGGCGATCCGCTCACGGAGCCGGCGAAGCGGTTCTTCTGAGGGCGCGAGTCGCCGCCCTGATAGCCGCCGTTCGTGCTCGTTCTCGTTCTCGTTCTCGGCCGTTCGATTCGAGAACGAGAACGAGAACGAGAACGAGCACGACGGCGCACCATGCTGATTCGCGCCCTGCTATTTAGTGGATGAGCCCGTGGAAGCGAGCCATCCAGTACGGGAGGACGAGGTCCACACCCGGCGCCTGGCGCTGCGGGTCGCCGGCGCCGTCGAGCGCGAAGGGGTCGCGTTGCCAGAGGAAGTCCGTCGAGGGCCGCTTCTCGACCGCGATCGGGTAGAGGGCCTCGGTCGACGTGGTCGCGCCCTGCCCGATCGTCGTCGTGGACGTGCCGACGAGCGACGTGTAGGTCCCCTGCGCGATCGTCGGGTCGGTCGAGTTCGTGACGGTGAAGTCGCGCCGATCGAGGCCGTTCATGCCGCCCCGTGCGACGAAGCGGCGGAGCTCGTCCAGGATCATGGGCCCGAGCGCGGTCGCGAGCGTGGGGTCGAGAGCGGCGTCGATCGCCTGGAAGTAAGCGTTCTCGTGGTGGCCGATGACACGGCGCTCGATCGCGTGCGCCGCGACGAGGGCCGCCTGGCGCCCGGGATCGGTCTCGAGACGGAGAGCGTGATAGATCGCGCCCTCCTCGAGGTTCCACTTGTAGTAGCTCTCGAGCGGGTCGATCGTGCCCGGCACGTCGAAGACCCAGACGACCCACGCGAGCTGACCGACCTGGTCGCGGAGAGCTTGATACCTGGCCGCGTCCACGTGCGCCGCGAGGGCGGTGAAGGCGACCATCTTCTCCGGGCTCACGCAGAAGAGCGCCGACGCGGTCGCGTTGTCGTGCTTCATGGCGATCCAGCCGTTCGCCACGAGGTAGTCCACGATCCGTTCGACGAGCGAGCCCGCGAGCTGCTTCGTCGCCGGGTCGTCGAGGAGGTCGTAGGCGCAGCCGAGGCCGTGCATGACGCCGAGGTACTGGTCCCTCGTCACGTCGCCGAGGCAGACGACGCTCTGGCCGCGCACGGTCGAGGTGAAGGCGTTCGCCTGCTGGAGGAGCGTCGCGGCGTCGGGAGCGCTCGCCGGGACGACGCAGCGGCAGAGGTGGCCGCCACCCGGGGTCTCGGCGTCGAGCATGTCCTGGATCGCCGCGAGCGCGAGGCTCGCGTTCGCCTGGGCCGCCGGGTCCTTCGTGACGGCGTAGCGGAACGACTCGGCCGCGAGGTAATGGCCGGTCCAGATCGCCGAGTCGCCGTAGCCCTCCCAGTGGAGCGGCGTGCCCACGCCGGGGGTCGGGTCCGACATGTAGGCGGTGACGACGCCGCCATAGGGCGTGTTGACGCTCTGGATGTCCTGCGAGACGGCGAGGGCGGCGTTCTCGAGGTTCGGCTGGAGCGGGAACGCAGGCCGCGCCGGAGCGCCGAGCCCCCAGATCGTCGCCGCGTTCGGCTGACCGACGAGCGACGCGAAGATCGCGTCGTAGGGCGCGAGCGCCTTCTGGATCGTCTGGTCGACGGCGCTCTGGAGCATGGGCTGGAGCGAGGGGAGGAGGGCGGCGAGCGCCGTGTTCGTCGTCGAGAGGGCGAGGTCGTAGCTCGTCTGGATCCTTCCCGCCTGGGCGACGACCGGGAGTGTCGGGTCGGACGTGTCGATGACGACCGTCTCGGTCGCCTGGACGTTCGTGAGATCGACGGTCACGTCGGCCGAGAGCGTGAGGATCGAGAGGCTGTACTCGACGTGGCCCGCGAGCCCGAGCGCCCACGTCCCGCGCGGGAACAGGATCTCGACCTGCGTCGCGCTGCTCCCGACCGGCGAGATCGCGATCCGCGGCGCCGAGGCGATGTCGAGGCTCGCGATCGAGAGCGAGTCGATCCTGACCGGACCGACCATGGTCCCGACGAGCTTCTGGACCTCGGCGTCGAGGGCGCCCCTGACCGTCGGCATGAGGGCGGTCCACGTGTCGGCGAAGACCTGGTCGAGCTCGGCCTGCGAGGCCGCCGGTACGACCAGGGGCGGGACCGACGACGCCGAGGGGACGGGAGCCGTGGTGCTCGAGGAGGACGGGGTCGCGACCGGCGCGACGAGCGACGCCACGGCACCGCCACCGCCACCACCGTGGCCGCAGGCGGCGACGCCGAGCGCGACGAGAGCCAGGACGGGTCTGCGCATGATCAGGGCCACGTGAAGGTCGTCGTGGGGGAGTCGGGCGGGCACGGGATGATGATCACGTTCGAGCGCTCGAGGACCGAGGTTGCTCCGGGCGCCGTGACGTTGCGCGCGTTGCCGGCGCTCACGAAGAAGCCGATCGGCTCGCCGACGGCGGGCTGGTGCGAGGCGAGGGGACCCCACCGTCCGGGGTCGTAGTACCAGTTCTGCTGGATCCCGGACGGCGAGCCCCCGCTCCACAGGGTGTCGGACGGGTCGCGCCAGATCTGGATCACGCCCGAGGTCGCCCACTTGCCGTCGATCAGCTCGACGCTCCAGAGCGTGTACTCGATCGGGCCCTGGAAGCCGGGAGGCACGTAGTCCGGCCAGCTGTTGGCCCCGTCGCGCTTCGTGAAGAGGATCTGCATGGCCTGGTTGACCTCGAACTGCGTCACCTCGGTCGTCGCCGGCCACGACGCTATGTCGGGGGGCGAGTTGTAGACGTCCGCCTGGCTGAGGTCGATCGCGTCCGGAGGAACGGTCCCGGGGGCGAGCGCCGCCCCGACGGTGACGCTCTGCTCGACGACCTGCCCGAACCAGGCGCCGGCCGGGTCCTGGACCATCTGGAGCTTCACGTCGTAGGTGCCGGGGGCCGGAGCCTTGACGACGAACCCGAACAGGTAGGTCTGTCCCGTGGCGACCGTCGTCCCGGCCGACAGGTGGACCCGGGTGGCCGACGGGTAGACCTGGAGGAGTTGCGGATCGTTCAGGAACTTCGCGGCGTCGCCGTTCATGTCGCCCACGACGCCGAGCTGGTACGTGTCGTCCCAGGTCGCCGAGCCGGCGTTGGTCACGGTCACGTAGATCGCCGCGTTCTGGCCCGAGTAGAGCGTCTTGGGGATGTAGACCGCGCCGACCGTCACCGCGTTCGAGCCGACGGGCGCGGGCGGCGTCTTCGAGCCCGGGCTCGAGGGCGTGGCCGTCGAGGCTGGCGCCGTGCTCGTCGTGCTCGCCGTGGGGACCGCGCCGTTGCATCCCCAGCACGCGAGCAGGGCCGCGGGCGCGAGGAGACGCGCGACAAGACTCGTGTGGCTCACCAGGCACCTCCCGGATTCGTGCCCAACCCGTCGTCCGGGAATGCATGGAGCGAGCCATCGGCTCTGCCCGTGGCGCCTCAGCGAGTTAGGCCGAAACGCGCGCGCGCGCGAGCGAGCGGAATCTGCACGCTTGTCAACGAAACTCCGCGCCTAGAGTCTCACGCGACAATACCTTGACGCAGTTCGCCGCCCAGAGTCAGGAGAGCGGGACGCCCGCCTTCGCCGCGAGCTCCTCGCTCACCTTCCACAGGCGGGCCGCGTCCTCGTCGCTCTGGGCCGCCCGGGAGGGGGTCGTCTCGCGGCAGCCGTCGAGGTACTTGCCGGTGATCTTGCCGGCCTCGTCGCTCGTCGCCGCCCAGATCGTCGTCTTGGCGCCCTCCTCCTCGGTGATGGCGAAGACCATGGCGATCCGGATCAGGTACTTCATGATCCCGCGGTTCTCCCAGCCGAAGTTCGTGGCGACGAACCCCGGGTGGAGCGAGTTGACCGTGACGCCCTTGTCGCCGAGGCGCTTCGCGAGCTCGCGGGCGAAGAGGACGTTCGCGAGCTTCGACTCGCCGTAGGCCTTCCAGCTCGAGTAGCTCTGCTCGTGCATGAGGTCGTCCCAGGGGATCCTCGCGCGGCGGTGAGCCTCGGACGCCACGACGACGACGCGCGAGGGCGCCGCCTTCTCGAGCGCGGGACGGAGGAGGTTCGTGAGCACGAAGTAGGCGAGGTGGTTCGTGGCGAACGTGCCCTCGTATCCGTCCACGGTGGTCGTCCGCGTCGTGAGGATCGCGCCCGCGTTGTTCACGAGGACAGAGAGACGGTCATGCCGTGCCAGGAACTCCTTCGCGACGCGGGCGACCTCCTTCATGCTCGAGAGGTCGCCGACGAGGAGCTCGGGCATCGCGGCGCCGGCAGCCTTGATCTCGTTCGCGACGTGCTCGCCTCGGCCCTTGTCGCGGACGACGAGAGTCAGGTCGAAGCCCTTCTTCGCCAGGTCGAGCGCCGTGATACGTCCGATGCCGCGGCTCGCTCCGGTGATGAGGGCTCTCTTGCGGTCCGGGTCGCTCATGCGGGCCTCCGGGGCGCGATTCTAAGCGCCCGGAGTCGTGTTCCGGGTGGCGGGGACCGGGCTCCGGAGTGCCGGGGCGCTCCCCGCCTTCGCGTCGGAGCCGGCCACGCACGCTCGAGCAGCGACCACGTTCGCGTCAGCGTCGACCGAGAACGTTCGAGCCGCGACCAGGAACGTCAGGTCACGGACGATCCGTCCGTCGTGCCTGACCTCTTGAGCTCGAGCCGCGTCGATCTTCGCGCGAGCAGCGACCACGAGCGCGAGGTCTCCGCCGTTTCTTCTCGGGGCGTCGACAAAACGCGCGCGAGCAGCGTCGTTTTTCGTGTGAGCGAGCACCTCGAACCCGAGGTCTCTGCTCGAACGTGCGTCGGGATCGACCAGGAACGTTCGGGCAGTGACGAAGATCGCTCGAGCAGCTCTCACAGACCTGAGGGCAGTGACCCGACACGTCGGGTCGCTGCCGATACTTCCGTGGGCAGCGTCCTTTCTTTGATCGACGCTGCCCTCGCGCGCCTCGTCGCTGCTGAAAATCGTTCGAGCGCTGTCCACACTTCCGTCGCCAGAGACAAAGCACCGATCGTCAGCGCCCGAATGCGCGCGAGCGCCGATCGAACCTCTTTCACGAGCGCTCGGGGACTCGTGGTCACTCTCGATGCGTCCTTTGTCGTTGCTCTCGTGTTCTTGGAGACGGCTCTCGTGGTCGTGATCGGCTCTCGCGTGTCGTTCGTCGTCACCCGGACGCTCGAGGTCCGAGGCCGAACGATTTTCGTCCGTGCCCACGGTCTCGTGGTCGCTGTCCGCGATCTCATGGGCATTGCTCGCCGAACGTTCATCGACGCTCACGGGCTCGTTGTGAGAGGCCCGGCGCTCGAGGAGAGCGGCCCCGCGTTCGTGGAGCCTGCCCCCGCGAGGTCATAGAGCGCTCTTGCACGCGCGAGCGTTGCTCGAAGACTCGTGGTGACGACTCGCGGAAGTTCATCGGGCTCTCGCGCTCCCGTGACGGGCGCTGACGCTCCCCTCGCGTCCGCCCACGGTCACGAAGGGAGTGGGGGAGTGGGAGGGAGTCGACTCCCTCCCCCTCATTTGGCACTCCCTCTTCCCGCGTGCGCTTGTGAGCTTCCTCGATCAAGTGCTGGCACCGCCGGGACTTCTTCAGGATCGAGGACGAGCACGAAGAACTGGCACACACCCTGCACAGCTTCATCTGTGCAGGGGCCATGCCAGTCGAAGGCTGGAGCACCTGGAGCGCTCCGGAGCGCTCCGGAGCGCTCCGGAGCGCTCCAGTGCTCCAGCCGCGGAGCTCGGCCCGAGCACGGAACTCTCTACCAGGACGGAGGTTCTCGAAAATCGGTCGATCCGAGGGTGTTCGGCATACTGCCTGCACACATCCTTATGTGCGCACCGCGTGCCGAACGCGCATCATGTGGACGAAGGCATGGAGCTCGTCTCACACGCTTTGACGCAGGCCGGCCGCGCGCACGTGGTCAACGAGGACTCGTTCTTCGCCGACGACGGACGAGGGCTCTATGTCCTCTCCGATGGCGTCGGGCGTTACCGCGGCGCGGCGACGGCGAGCCGGTGTGTCGTCGAGTCCGTGACGGCCGCGCTCCGCGACTTCGACGCGGGGGACGCTCGACGCGCCCTCCAGGGGGCGGTGAAGAAGGCCGCGACCGCCCTCGCCCGTGTCTCCGCGGAGACGAAGCAGTCGAGCATGGCGGCGACCCTCACGCTCGCACAGGTCCGTGGGGGCGAGCTCGGGCTTGCCCACGTGGGTGACAGCCGCGCCTACTCTTGGCGCCATGGGAGTTTCGAGCGGCTCACGCGGGATCACTCTCTCGCTTTCGAGCAGTACGAGGCCGGAGCGATCACGCGCGAGCAGCTCCGCGACCACCCGAACCAGAAGCTCCTCACGCGCACGCTGCGTGGGTCGAGCACGTTCGTCGTTCCGGACTTCGCCGTCCGGCGCGTGCTTTCGGGTGACCGCTATCTCCTTTGCACGGACGGCCTGACGAAGGCGCTTCCCGATGATCGGATCGCGGAGCTGGTCGGTTCCTCGAGCGACCCGGTCGCGATCGGTCGCAGCCTGCTCGACGGAGCCAACCGAGCCGGTTCCGACGACGACGTGACCGTCATCATCTTCATCGTGAAGTGACGGCGACGACCGCCTCGCGACAGGCTCAAGGCCCCGAAAGTTTCGCCACGGGAAGCCTTTGGACGCCTCTAGACGCTGAATGCCCGAAAGTTTCCCCAGGCGAAACTTTCGGAGCCTTCATACAGCCGCCAGTGCCCCCCAAACCTTTCACGGGCGGCAAGGTACGGGCTCTGGCATCCGCGAGAGGGCCCGAAGTTTGCCACCGGTGAAAGGTATCAGGCCCCAGGGCCTCGAGACTCTCGAGCTCCCCGGCCGCGTCCTCGTCTTCGTCGTGACTGACAGCGCTCACAGCGCTCATTGATCGTTGATCGCCACAGAGATCACAGAGATCACGGAGATCACGGAGAAACGCGCTCTCTCTGTGCTCTCTGTGCTCTCTGTGGCATCCCTCGGCCTCACGTCACGCGGCCGCCGCTATGACAGTGACTACCGCCTCGCGGCCTCGCGCCAGAACTGATAGGTGCGAGGCCCGATGACTCGCTTGTCTTCCTCGTAGACCGACTCGAGCGCGTCGAGGAAGGCCCGCGCATGCTCCGCGAGGCCGACCGAGGCGAGGCAGTCGAGGATCCTCGTGATCCTGAGGAGGTTGTGATTGCCCGGCGTGAGCCACTCGCCGCGCCGTTCGGACCAGTTCGGGCCGCGGCGCACGACGGGGCGCCCCTTCGTCTCGAGCTCGAAGCCATAGAAGCGGAGCATGCGCCCGAGGGCAGCCAGGAGCCGGGTCCGCAACTCCGCTCGCTCGCCGAACGCGGCGATCGCGCCGGGCGTCAGGAGCGGCGCACGGCTGTTGAACATGCTCGCCTTGGCCGTGGGGAACAACCACTGGATGTAGTCGTGCACGTCCTCGAGCTGCTGGTCGTCCCAGGCGAGGATCTCGTCGAGCGTGCGGCCCTCGACGTCGGGGCCGCCACCGTAGAACGCGACGACCGGGTCGTCGCCCACGGCTACTTCTGGAGGAGCTCGGCCGCCACGTCCTCGGGCTTCTTGCCCCAGACGACCGTCTCCTTCGTCCCGAACCCGACGAGCTCGAGGTCGAGCGTCTCGACGGCCTTCTCGACGGGCGAGGACTGCGTCACCCAGACGAGCCCCTTCACCTTCACGTCGGGCGAGAACCAGGCGACGAGCTTCGTGTCGGGGCTCGAGAGGGAGACCTTGCGGCACGCGAACTCGCGGTCGCCGAGCGTCTTCTTGTCGTCCTCGAAGGTCGCGTCGACGGCCTTGTCGAAGATCGGGAAGAAGTCGTTCTCGAGCATGGGGGTCTTCTTCCGGTCGGCGGGCTTCGTCGTGCCGTTGACGCCCTCGATCGCCGGGTTCGTGGCGAGGAGGACCGCGGCCGAGTCGTCCGTCGTCGCGTCGCCGACCGTCCACGTCCAGACCGAGATCGAGGGGTAGGCGTCCTTGCCGGCGTCGCCGTCGTACTTTGCGCGGACGACCATGCAGACCCAGTCGCCCGGAGTCACGGTCGCGTAGGGGTTGAACGGAACCTCGTGGGGGCCGCCCGCCTGCGTCGGTGGCGCGTCGGAGGCGCCGCTGCTCGACACGGGCGCCGTCGAGTCGTCCTTCTTGTCCTTGGACCCCCCGCCGCTCGAGCAGCCGAGGAGCGCGACGCACGCCGTGGATACGACGACGACCATGAGCCTGCGCATGATTTCCCCCGTTGGTCTCCAGCGGATCATAGCGGGCATGCGCGCGGCGCGCCGCCGCGCCATCGTGTCCGGCATGAAGCTCGGCCCCTACGAGGTCCTGGGCGAGCTCGGGCGCGGGGGCATGGGCGTCGTCCTGCGAGCGAGAGCGCCCGACGGGACCGTCGTCGCCGTGAAGTGCCTCCACTCGGTGAAGCAGGAGGCAGTCGCCCGCTTCGAACGCGAGGAGCGCCTCCTCGCGACGCTCGGCGAGGCGGCGGGCTTCGTCCCGATCATCGATGCCGGCGAGACTCCGCGCGGCCCCTACCTCGTCATGCCCCTCGTGGGCGGGGGGACGCTCCGGAACCGCCTCCGCAACGGACCGCTCGCGGTCGCCGACGCGGTCGCGCTCGGGCGGACGCTCGCGATCGCCGCCGGGAAGGCGCACGCGCTCGGGATCATCCACCGCGACTTGAAGCCCGAGAACGTGCTCTACACGACCGGGGGTGTCCCGCTCGTCGCCGACCTCGGCCTCGCGAAGCACTGGAACCGCGCGGCGCCGGGAGCGAGCCAGAGCCTCTCGCTCTCGGTCTCGGGCGAGGCGAAGGGGACGGCGGGCTACATGGCGCCCGAGGCGCTCGACGACTCGAGGCTCCTCGGCCCCGCGGCGGACGTGTTCGCGCTCGGCGCGATCCTCTACGAGTGCCTCGCCGGGGAGCCGGCCTTCCAGGGCGACACGATCCCGGAGCTCTTCGCCCGCGTCGCGTCGGGGACGTTCACGCCCCTCCGCTCCGTCCGACGCGACGTGCCGCCCTGGCTCGACGCGGTCGTCTCGCGCGCGCTCGAGCCGAAGCCCGCGAACCGGTTCGCCGACGGGGCCGAGCTGGCCGCCGCGCTCGAGGAGCCCGCGAGCGCGCCCTCGAGACGTTCCCCGGCGATCGCGGTCGGCTCCCTCGTCGCCGTCATCGCTCTCATCGTGGCCGTCGCCCTGGCATCGAGGCGGCGCGAGACCGTGCCCGGCCCGTCGCCGGGGACGTCCGTCGTGACGAACGAAGCCAGGCCGGCGCCCGCGAGCGCCCTCAAGCTCCTGGCGGCCTGGGGTCCCGACGAGGAGACCGCGAGCAAGGCGATCGTCGGCCTCGCCATCTTCCCCGACGACGCGCGCGCGGCGACGGTCTGCGAGAGCGACCAGCCTGTCATCTGGGACGCGGCGACGGGAAGGGTCCGCGCGCGGCTCAAGCCCGTCGTGCCGCTCCGCCCCTACGGCTTGACGATCGTGGACGGGCGTCCCGTCACGCCCCACGAAGGCCCGAACGTCTGCGTCTGGGACCTCGAGCTCGGGACGCTCATCCACACGTTCGGCGTCAGCACGACCCCGCGCGTGAACTCGGTCGCCGTGATCCCGGGGACCAGCCGTTTCATGATCGCGCCCGAGGACGGGATCGTCCGTCTGAACCAGGCGATCCCGCCCCGGGACCTCGCCCACACGATCATCGTCCACGAGGGCGGCACGCGCGCGGTGACGGCGTCCGCCGACGGGAAGCACGCGCTCACGGGCGGCGCGGCGGGCGACGTACGGCTCTGGGACGTGACGGGCGACGGTCTCGCCCAGGTCGCCCGGGTCGGCAGTCTCGCGACGCCCGTCACGTCGCTCGCGCTCGACCGGGAGTGCCGGCGCGCGCTCGCGGGCGGGCAGGACGGCACGCTCGTCCTCTGGGAGCTCCCCGACGCGAGCTTCACCCTTCAGGCGATGCACGAAGGAGCCGTCGTCGCGCTCGCCCTCGTCCCGGGCCACGAGGACCTCCTCCTCTCGGCCTCGCGCGACGGGACGGTGCGGCTCTGGGACCTGGGACGCCGCCGCGAGCTCGACCGGCTCTCGCTCGGCTCCGAGCTGCCCACGGCGCTCGCCGTGTTCTCGGACGGGAAGAGCTTCCTCGTCGGCACGTCGTCGGGGCGGGTCCTCCGTCACTCGATCCCGCCGCGCGGGTGACCGTGTCCGCGAGGGGCCTCCGGGTTATCCTCCCCGCATGCGCCTGTGCACGTTCACGTTCCGCGGCGAGACGACCGCGGGCGTCATCGACGACGACGACAAGGTCGTGGACCTCCGCGGCGGACCGCCCGGGCCGGCACCCCGACGCGAGTTCAAGGACCTCCTCGACGCGCTCGTCCAGATGGGCCAGGACTCGCTCCTCATGCTCGCGCGCATGATGCTGGCGATCCCCCACGACGACGCTCCGCCCCTCTCCGAGGTGAGGCTCGAGGCGCCGATCCCGCGCCCCGTCGCGATCACGGCCGTCGGGCTCAACTACAAGGACCACGCGAAGGAGCAGGGGAAGGAGACGCCCGCGATCCCCATGCTCTTCTCGAAGCACCCCCTCGCCGTGAACCGCCACGAGGCCGACATCCCGATCCCGCCCGGGCGCGACCACATCGACTATGAGGCCGAGCTCGCCTTCGTGATCGGCACGGGGTGCGAGCGCGTCTCGCAGGCGGGCGCCCTCGAGCACGTCCTCGGCTACACGGTCCTGAACGACACGACGGACCGGAAGGCGCAGAAGGAGGACGGCCAGTTCCACCGCGCCAAGAGCTACAAGGGCTTCGCGCCCATGGGGCCCTGGCTCGTCACGGCCGACGCGCTCTCGCCCGACGACCTCGCGATCCGCTGCCGCGTGAACGGCGAGGAGCGGCAGAGCTCGCGGACCTCCCAGCTCATCTTCTCGGTCCCGTTCCTCGTCGAGTACCTGTCGGCGATCCACCCGCTCGTCCCCGGAGACGTGATCTCGACGGGGACTCCGGGCGGGGTCGGCGTCTTCCGCGAGCCGAAGGTCTTCCTGAGAGACGGCGACGTGGTCGAGTGCGAGGTCGAGGGGATCGGCGTCCTCAGGAGCCGGCTCGTCGCGCCGCGGGACTGACCGGGGACCGACCGACGATGCCCGGGAGCGAAGGCCTCGCGCGCTCGACGACCGTGGACGTGGACGGGAGCCTCGCCGAGGCGCTCTGGAAGGAGACCGTCCAGAAGGTCGGCGAGAACGCGAACGCCGGCGAGACGATCCGCCCGCGCGGCCCGACGCTGCCCGCGCAGCCCGAGCCCACCGAGCCGCCCTCGCTCCCCGGCTACGAGCTCCTGAACGAGCTCGGCCAGGGAGGCATGGGCGTCGTCTACCGGGCCCGCGAGGAGTCGCTCCGCCGCGAGGTCGCCGTCAAGCTCATCCGCTCGGGGACGGGCGGCGCCGAGGCGCGCGACCGCTTCCTCGCCGAGGCGCGGACGACGGCGGCGCTCGACCACCCGAACATAGTCCCCGTCCACGAGCTCGGCGAGACGCCCGAGGGGCAGCTCTACCTCGGCATGAAGCTCGTCAGCGGGAGCTCGTGGCGCGCGCTCCTTCACCCCTCGAATGATGCCGAGCGGGAGCTCGCGAAGGGCTACGGCCTCGAGCGGCACCTCCGCGTCCTCCTCTCCGTCATGAACGCGGTCGCCTTCGCGCACCGGAAGGGGATCATCCACCGCGACCTCAAGCCCGAGAACGTCATGGTGGGCGAGTTCGGCGAGGTCCTCGTCATGGACTGGGGGCTCGCGGTCGCGTTCGAGGATGGCGTCGCCGAGGCGCACCACCGCTCGACGATCACGGACCTCGCCGGGTCGCCCGCCTACATGTCGCCCGAGCTCGCCGAGGTGAGGACGCGCGAGCTCGGTCCGCCGACCGACGTCTACCTCCTCGGGGCGATCCTCCACGAGATCCTGGTCGGGCGCCCTCCTCATCAAGGGGAGCGTCTCGTCGACGTGCTCCGGGCCGCCGCCCGGAGCGACCCGCCCCCTTTCGGTCCGGACGTGCCGGCGGAGCTCGCCGCGATCGCGACGCGCGCGCTCGATCGCCAGCCTTCGCGGCGGTTCGCGTCGGTGCGCGACATGCAGACCGCTCTCGAGGGATACCTCGAGCATCGCGAGAGCGCGCGGATCGCGGCCGACGCCCGCGCCCGGCTCGCGACCGCGCCGCCCGCGGGACGCGAGCGCTACGACGCCCTCGCCGAGGCGATCGCGGGCTTCCACCAGGCGCGCCTCCTCTGGGACGGGAACGAGGACGCCCGGCGCGGCGAGGAGGAGGCCCGCCTCGCCTACGCGCGGGCCGCGCTCGAGTCGAACGACCTCGCCCTCGCCGGTGCCCAGGTCGCGCGACTCTCGCCGGAGCTCCCGGCGGGGCGCGAGCTCGCGGCGCGCGTCCGCGAGGCCCTCGCCCAGCGCGAGCGAGCGCGGCGAACGGCGCTCGCGATGCGCGCCTTCGCGGTCGGGTCGCTGGTGGCCATGGTGGTGGGCCTCACGGCCGGGATCTACGTCGTGTCGAACGCGCGCGACGCCGCTCTCGCGGCGCGCGACAGCGCGGCCCGGGCGCGCGCCGATGCCGAGCAGCAGCGCGCGCTCGCCGAGGAGCGCCTCCGCGGCCAGAACCGCAACCTCGCGCGCGTCTACCTCGAGAAGGGGCTCCGCGCCGGCTCGGGGCAGGACCTCCTCGCGGCCGAGGTGCTCTTCGCGCGCTCGCTCGAGCTCGACCCCGTCCCGGCGACGCGCGAGCTCGTCGCGAGCGTGAGGCTCCGCGGCGCCTCGCAGGCCTGGCGTTGCCCCGACCCGGCGCCGATCCGTGACCTCTGCTGGAGCCCCGACGGAGCGGCGCTCGCCGTCGCCCACGTCGACTCCTACGGGAGCGTGCTCCGCGTCTGGGACGTGGCGGCCTCGAGTGGATCCACGGCTCCGGCCTCGAGCGCCAGCCGCTTCGAGGTCCGCACCCAGGAGCCCCTCGGGGCGCTCGCCTGGAGCCGCGACGGCGCCGAGCTCGCGGCCTGGTGCCAGCGCGGCGACCTCGTCCGCTGGAACGCGGCGACCGGGGCGTTCGTGAGCTCGCTGTCGCGGCCCGCCGACGCCATCTCTCTCCAGTGGAGCCCGACGCTCGGGCGCTTCGCCTCGCTCGGGCGGAACCGCATGCTCGGG
>Ga0070738_10005146_pt1 | contig 14833 bp, 14 predicted proteins | sample Coa_R2_2_FD_66446 | JGI IMG/M metagenome (GOLD analysis project Ga0070738, IMG submission 66446) | Surface soil microbial communities from Centralia Pennsylvania, which are recovering from an underground coalmine fire - Coalmine... | ecosystem: Environmental > Terrestrial > Soil > Unclassified ...
GAGCGGCCACTCGACGAGGCCCATCTCCGAGTGCGTCGCGTAGATCCGGCCGTCGAAGTAGGCGACGGCGTTGGCGCCGCCCTTCCCCTCGGGCTCGGTCGGGAAGACGTACTCGACGCGCTTCCCGCCCTCGATCTTGTAGACGCCGCGCTGCGCGCCCGCGAAGACGGTCTCGACGCCCGAGCCGCCGATCTTCTGGACGCGCACCGACCGGAGGTAGCCGAGCTTCCCGTCCTCGGTGTCCTCGACTTCCTTGGGCACCTCGGGATGCAGGTTGGTCGAGGGGTCGAAGGCGAGGACGCGCTTGCCGATCACGCAGTGGATCCGGCGCGTGATCGGGTCGGTCTCGTCGGTCCCGAGCTCCGCCGCGCCGAAGGAGGCGAGCCTGAGCTGCACCTCCTTGAGCCGCGCCTCGAGCTTCTGCTCCATCTCGGAGACCTTGAGCGCCCCGCGCTGCTCGGGCGTCATGTCCTTTTCGATGAGCTCCTTGATGAGCGCGGCCCGCTGGTCCTCGTCTTCCAGCATCATGACGAGGGCCTTCATGTCGTCCTCGCCCATCTTGGCCCGGAGCGTCTCGTACTGCTTGAGGCGGCCTTCCTTCCGCTTCTGGTCGAGCTCGTCGCGGGCGGCGAGGTCCTTGAGGAGGGCCTCCTTGTCGAGCTGGGCCTTCAGGTCCTCGAGCTGCTTCTCCTTGGTGAGGGCCTCGGCCTTGAGCTTCGCCTCCTGATCGCGCTCCTTCTGCTTCTCGAGGCCCTCGCTCTTGAAGGAGGGGTGGAGCACGGAGACGAGGTCGAGGCCGCCCTCGAAGCAGGGCTTCTGCATCTCCTGCTTCAGGTGGGCCTCGAGCGCCGTTCTCTGGTCCTCACCGATGAGGGCGGCGGCCTTCTTCTTCGAGCAGAAGAAGCGGACCGCCTCGCGGACGAAGGGAGCGAAGTAGAGCTCGACGTCGGCCCGGAGCAGCTGGTCCTTGCCGGCGAGGAGCTCCCGCTCGAGCTGGCCGAGGTCGACCTCGCTCGGGCGCGGCTGGACGTCGAGGCGCACGTCGACGGAGACGTCGAGTCCGTCCTCGCTCTGGAGGCCGGTCAAGGCGAACGAGATGTCGAGCGCGCCCTTCTTGACGAGGACGCCGTCCACGAACTCTCCCTCCGACTCTCCTGCCTGGAGGACGCGGGTCGTCTTGTCCTGCCGCCTGACGAGGGCGACGGTGTCGGCCGGCACCTCGAGGCGCTTCCTCAAGAGCCCTGGAAGGCGGTCGTACGTCACGCGGAGCGCGACTTGAGTCGGGCTCGAGACGAAGCGCGGGATGTCGATGGCGGCCATTTATCCCTGATCCTTTCCCGCTTTCCAATGCTCGAAGCGCACGAGGTCCTCGGGAGTCACGGAAGGCTGGCACTTGCCGAGGATCCTCACGATGTCGTCCATGGTGATCGGTGGACCCTCGACGTGGGCTCCGCTGTCGGGCTGGGCCCGCACGGCGCGCAAAAAGGCGTCCGCGGCCGCCTTCTCGCAGATGTTCTTCACGTCGGCTCCCGAGAGACCATTCGTCTTCTCGGCTAGCACATCGAGGTCCACGCCCTCGAGGGGCCGACCGCGGAGGTTGAGGTCGAGGAGCTTCCGCCGCGCCGCCAGGTCCGGGAGGCCGATATAGACCTTCTCGTCGAACCGGCCGGGCCGCAGCACCGCGGGGTCGAGCGACCAGGGCTCGTTGGTGGCGCCCACGAAGAGGAGGGGGTTTTTCCTCTCGGAGTCGAAACCCTCCAGCTCCGCCAGGATTTGCGGCACGACGCGTCCCATGACGTTCGAGCCCGCGCCCGCTTCACGGCGCTTCGGCACGAGGGCCTCGATCTCGTCGATGAAGATGATCGACCGCTCGTGCTTGCGCGCCTCCGCGAAGAGGCGTTGCACGTTCCCCTCCGAGTCGCCGACCCACTTCGACATGATCTCCGAGGGCTTGACCGTGAAGAACGCGGCGTCGATCTCGCCCGCGACCGCGCGGGCCATCATCGTCTTGCCGGTCCCCGGAGGGCCCCAGAGGAGGATGCCTCCGCCCTTCTTGATCCGGTAGCGCTGCGCCGCCTCGGGATGCTTGAAGGGGTAGATCATCTTGAGGCGGATCTCCTCCTTCACGTCGTCGAGGCCCGCTATGTCCTCGAAGCGTGTCGTCGGCTTCTCGACGGCGACGAACTTCGACGCGTCGTCTTCCTTGTTCGAGCCCTCGGCCGCCTTCGCGTCCGGGGGCGCCACCTTGGGAGGGAGACCCTGCTTGGCGCGCTCGCGGGTGTCGGCGATCGAGCCGGGGCGCGGCTGGGCGTCCTTCGGGATCGACTCGACACGGGCGAGGAGCCTCTCGGCAAGCTCGAGGCGGTTCTTCTTGACTGTTCCCTGCGAGCCATCGGCGAGCTTCATCATGAACTCGGCGGCTTTGTGCAGGTTCTTCCTGTGGCCAGGGAGGTCCCCTTCCTCGTTGGCGGTCGTCGCCGCCTCGAGGTAACGCTTGTACTCCTGCTCGTAGAACTCCATGCCGCCGAGGGCCACCGCGTCAGCTCCCTTGCCGCCGAAGAGGAGCCACAGAGAACACAGAGAGCACAGAGAGAGACTCGTCCCTGTGATCTCTGTGATCTCCGTGGCTCGAATGAGGAACGAATGAACCGCCAAGAGCGCCAAGGACGCCAAGAGCCTCTTGGCGGTCTTGGCGCTCTTGGCGGTTCATTCGGTTTCTTGTGTGGAGGTTCATGCGGACCAGCCTCGCTCGTCGCGACCAAACTGCTGAAGCAGCCGCCGCATCGCGTGGAACCTCCCGAAGAAGTGGGACACCTCATCGGGCTGAAGGTTTGCCCTGGCGGCGATCCGGTTGACGCGCTCCGGACCACGCTTCGGATCGAGGAGCTCGTCGATTTCGCGCTCGTCGGACGTCATGGCCTCGAGGATGCGCTGGAAGTGGTCCAGATCGACGTTCTCGACGTCCTTCGCGAGCTCACCCAGCCGCGGTGCCACGCGCGGGAGCACCTCGTTCAGGGGACCGAGCTTGCGCATCGTCCTCAATTGATCGACGAAGTCTCCGTAGCTCCATCGCAATCGGAGGATCTCCTTCCAGGTGTCGTCGCGCTCGGCGGCCACGGCCTAGTCTTCCTTCTCCTTCTCGAGCCTCGAGAGGATGTCCTTCGTCTTCTCCTCGAGCGAGCCTTCGACCGCCTTCCCCTCCTCGGAGACGATCTGCTCGTCGATCAGCTTCTCGATCTCCTCGTCGGACACCACGTCGTCGGAGGTGGCGCCCTCGAGGTTCGTCATGCTCTCAGTCGAGGACTCCATGAACATCTCCATCATCTGCTGCATGGACTCGTACTGACCGATCGCCTTCTCGCAGTTCTTCTGGATCTCGACGATGTTGACCGAGCCGTAGGCCTCGCCGATCGACTGCGCGACCGTCTGCAGCGACCGCGCAAAGTCGGCCTGAGCCTCGGCTTGGTCCTTCAACTGATTGAAGGTCTCGATGTTGAGGATCTGACGCTCCATGAGCCGGCGGTTCGCGGCCGTGCGCTTCAAGTTCGCCTTCAGAAAGTTGAGCTGCGTCGAGTCGCCGAGCTGCTTGGCGCGCTTCGCCTTCAGAAGCCAGCCTTTCTCGTCTTTCTCGAGCGAGCGGACTTGCTTGCGCATCTTCTGGATGTTGCGCTTGATCTCGAGCTCGCGCTCGAGCCGGCGCTCCTCCTTGCTCTTGAAAAGACTCATCGGCTCCTCCTCGGCTTGTTTCGACGCAGGACGTCCTCGAGCTCCGATTGCGTCGCCCGAGACGTGAACTTCTTCGCCAGCCCTCGGACCTTTCGCCTGTCGACGAGACCCGGCTGACCCAGAAGCCACTCGACATCCACCTGGTCCTTGCCTCTCCCGGCCTCGACCTTCATGACGAGCAGGTGCTCCGGGGACGCGAGGCGGAAACCCCAACGGGTCCGGCGCGCCTTCTTGACCGTGTCGGCGTAGATCGGCATGCCCGCCAGGATGTCCACCGCGATCCCGTCCGGCGTCCACGAACGACGGCCGATCCCTCCCGGGAGACTCAGCCCGACCGAGGCGAACAGGGGAGTCTCCGTCGCCGCGAAGTCCACGTCGTCCGTCAAGCGAGGCGAGCCCCAGGCCCGCATCGCGAACCCGCCGATGAGGGCGATGCGAATGCCTTCCTTCTCCGCCATCGACTGGACGAGACGGATGGCCTTCGTCGCGGCATCTCCCGATGCGTACCCGAACGGGTCCTGCGCTCGCCGGCGCCTGGGCGGAGTCGACATGAGGACCGCGCTCCTCATACCTCGCTCTGCTCCTTCCAGTCCGCGTAGCGGCGCATCTCCTCGGGTGAGGTGACGGGGTTCACGTGCTTGCGCGCCCGGTCGAAGTCTTCCCTCGTGAGGGCGCGCACCTTGATCGTGAACCGCCTGAGCTCCTCGACGCCCCGGTCGAGGAGCGTCGGGATGTCCTTGTTCTCCTCGCTGATCATGCGGTTCGTGACTTCCTTGGTGAACCGCTCTATCTCGCGGCCGGAGAGACCCTCGGTCATGTCGACGAGCGAGTCGAGCCCGCAGGTCGGGTTGAAGCCCTTCTTCACGAGGTGGATCTCGAGGATCGCCCTTCGAGTCTGGGGATCCGGGAGAGGAATGAGGATCTTCTTGTCGAACCGCGAGAGGACGGCGGGGTCGAGGTCCCACGGCCTGTTCGTGGCGGCGATGGTCAAGACGTAGACGTCGTCGCGGCCCTTCTCGGCGAGCCCGTCGAGCTCGGAGAGGATCGTCGAGAGGATCCGGCGCTCGGTGCCGGTGTCGCCTTCTTCGCGGGATCCGCAGAGAGACTCGAACTCGTCGAGGAAGACGACCGAAGGCGAGCAGCCCCGGGCCGTGTCGTAGAGCGTCGAGATGATCTTCGTCGACTCGCCGAAGTACTTCGACATGACCGACGAGACCTTCACGTTGAAGAAGAAGGGCTGCTCGCGCGCCGAGGAGCGGAGAGCGTTGCTCGTCGCGGCCGCCAGAAGGGTCTTGCCGGTGCCCGGAGGCCCGAAGAAGAGGATGTTCCGCCACGTCGCGAGCGAGACGCCGGCCGGCTTCTGGGCGAGCGAGACGCCGAGCGCGTACTTGATGTCGCGCTTGGTCTCCTCGAGGCCGCCGATCTTCTCCCAGGTGACGTTCGACTGGTGGACGAGGTTCGAGACCGCGTTCGAGACTTCGTCCTTGGCCTCGCCCGTCGTGGCACGGCCGGAGACCGACGGACGCCCGTCCGACGAGGGCCGCGTGCTCTGGACCTCGCTCCCGGGCTTGCCCGTCTGCTCGACCCGCGGCGGCGCCGCGCCGGCCCTCAAGGTGTTGGCCTTGGCGCGGCACGCGATCGCCTTGTTCTTCCTCACGGCCTCGATCGGACCGGGCGGAGCGGCGTTCGCCCAGCGTTGATAGAGCTGCGCGAGCTTGTCGAAGACGACGGCGGCGCCCTGGTCGTCGCCCTTCTGGTAGAGCGCCTCGGCCGCGGCCTCCTGCTCCTTGATCGTCTCCTCGAGGTTCTTGGAGAGACCGGGGTCCACGTTACTCCTCGCTCTCCTTCGCGTCTTCCTCGAGCTTCGCCTTCAGCTTCTCGTGCTTCTCGATCGCGACGTCCTCGTGGCCCTCCTCCTCGGCGGCGATGATCTCGTCGAGGTCCTTCATGAACTTCTCCTTGTCGGGGTCCTCGTCGCCGAACTCGCCTTCCTCCGACTGGAGAACGTCCTTCATGTCCTCGAGGGTCACGTTGAGGCGGTCGAGGTACTCGCTCTCCTCGAGCTGCTGCTTGGAGAGGGCCTCGTCGAGGCCCGCGACGCGGACGCGCTCGATCAGGTCCTGGATCCGGGTCTTGTTCGCCGCCTTCTCGAGGCGCTCCATGGCGCGCGTGTAGCGCTTGAGGCCGATCGCCTCGAGGTTGAGGACGCGCGCCTCTCGCTTGGAGAGGGCCTGGTCGAGCTTCAGCTGCTGGAGCTCCTCGTAGAGGTAGTCGACCTCTTCCCGGTTGTTCGTCTTGCGGGCTTCCTTGAGCCGGCCGATCAGGTCGTCCGACTTGGCGGAGAGCCGGCGCATCTCCATCTGCTTCTTCTTCCGGTCGCGGTTGACGCCCCGGAGCGCGACCTTCAGGTCGTGCGACGTGACGGGCTTCTCGCCGCGGTTGAAGATGCGATCGAAGATTCCAGGCATGGCTTACTCGAGCTCCAGGCGACGCTCGGCCGCCTCGACGTTGACCTTGGGCTTCTCGGCCTCGGGCTCCACCTTGAGCGGGGCCCGCTTTTCTTCCTTCGCCTCGGCCTTCTCGGCGGGCTTCTCGGTCGGGGGCTTCTCGGTCGAGGCCTTCTCGACCTCGGGCTCTTCTTCCTCGACCTTCTCGGCCTCGGGCTCCTTGCCGTCCTCGGCGAGGATCTCCTTCTCGAGAGCGTCGAGCTCGCGCCGCTCGTGCGTGTCGTCGTGCGCGCGCGGCTCCTCCTGCGCGGCGATCCGGCCCGCCGTGACGATCTCCTTGTGCTTCTCGATGCGCTCCTGGTAGTCGACGGCGATCTCCTCGATCTGCTCCTGCTTGACCGCCTTCAGCTCCATGGCCTCCATCTCGTCGATCCGGTCGAGGAGAGAGAGGTGGAGGTCGATGTTCTCCTGGTGGATCTTGTGCCGCTTCTGGTAGCTGTCCATGCGCGTGCGGAGGCGCTTTATGTAGCGGAGCGTGTTGTCCTTCTCGCGCGGCGACAGCTCGCCCGCCTTGACCTTGTCCTTCTCGGCGAGCTCGATCTTCTCGAGCTTGTCGATCTCGCGCTCGACGTCCTTCAGCTCGACCTCGTTCCGCGTCACGATGTCGTCGAGCCCGCGCCGCAGCTCGTGGACGTTCTCGACGCCCGCGAGGAGGAGACGCGTCTCGTCGGGCATCGTCTCCTTCGTGAAGAATCCCTTGATCCTGTCGATGAGGCCCATCTGTCAGATCCGCCGCCTCTTGAGGATTTCCCGTCCACCCACTTCCACGACCGAGAGCTCCGGGTCCGTCGCGCAGAGCTCGGCCACCGCCGTCCGGAGCGCCTCCTCCGGCACGTTGAGATCCTCCTTCACGTTCCTCAGGATGACGTGTCCGCCCTTGGGCCGCAGCTCGTCCGTCGCCTGGAAGAACGCGCGAACGCGGTCCACCTTTTCCCTGTCCGTCTCCGGGTCGAAGAGCCGCTCGAGGCCGCCCCAGCGAGCGTCGCCCGCGAAGTGGCGGACCCAGGGGTTCCCGTTCTCGGGCGGCGCCTTGTCCTGCTCGACGAGCGCGACGAGGAGGTTCCTGCCCGCGGGCACGCTCTGCTTCGCGTCCTTGTCCCAGCCCGTCGTCGAGAGGATCCCCACGTAATAGAAGATGTCTTCCTGGACCACGAGCTCACTCACGGACCGCTCGATGTCGCGGGCGGTCAAGGGAGCCTGGGCCTTACGCTGCGTCACGAACGCCTCGAGGGGCGAGAGGACGAGCGCGGCGACGACGACCCTCAGGTCGCCCTTGCCGAGGAAGCTCCGCTGGTAGACGTGGTACTCGCTCGCCTCGTCGAGGGGAATCGCGTCGAGCAAGGCCCGGTCGTAGACGCGGTTACGCTTCATGAGCTCGATCACCTTGGACGAGTGATCGCGCTTGAGATGGCTCCGCTCGCGGGGGCCGCACTTCAAGACGGTGCCCTCGAGAGGCGAGGGAACGTGTGTCCTCGCCTCGAACGCCGCCTCGAAGCGGCTCACGAACGTCTCCTCGAGCGAACGCGCCTTCTCGAGGGGGACGATCCCTTCCCCCGAGATCACGGCCGGCGCGGGCTCGGGCGAAGGCTCCGGCTTCGCCGGCGGCGGCGGCGGCGTCGGGTTCGGTTCGACCCTGGAAGCTTGCTTGGGGGGCTCGCGGTCGGCGGCCTTGACCTCGGGCCTGGGCTCGCCCTCTCCGAGGAGGAGCCGGACCTTCTGCGGATCGGGCGGCTCCCAGGAGTCCGGCGTCTTCCAGTTCCCGAGCTCCTTCACGGCGCGGAGGAGGTCGGAGATGCGGACCTCGCTCGCGTTGCGGGCGCGCTCGAACTTGCCCGTGAGGAGGCCGAAGAAGGCCTCGATGAGCCACATGCGCTCGACCGGCTTGAGCGTCCCGTTCTTGACCTGGTCCTCGTAGAGGACGGAGAGCTTGTCCGCGAGGACCGCCGGGTCCTCCTGGAGCCGCTGGAGGATCACGCGGATCTCGGAGAGCGACCGGTCGAGGCGGGTCTTCATGAGGTGGATCGAGAGGAGGACATTGAGGATCCAGTCCTCCTCGTAGACAGGAGCCTTCCCGACCTTCTTCGGAGGGGGAAGGATCCCCTCGTCCACGTAGAAGCGGAGCGTGCGGACGGTCATGCCGAAGCCGAGCTCCTTGGACTTCTGCTCGATCTCCGGATAGCCGATGAAGCGGCTCTCCTCGTCCTTGAGGAGACGGCCTATCTCACGCATCTTCGGGTTGGTCATCACGGGTCTGCTGCCAGTCCTGCCAGTTCTGCCAGTGCGCTGCCGGACTCTAGTTACGGCTTTGCACTCGGTCAAGAGATCCGGTTCAATGGCGATGGCAAGCGTCCACCGATGAGTCTGGTATTGAAGATCTTGAAGGGTTCGGGCGAGGGTGAGCTCCTCGCGATTCCGAACGGCCAGGCCGTCACCCTCGGACGCGGCAAAGATTCGAGCTATCAGCTGGCCGATCAGCTCCTCTCGCGCGCCCATTGTTCGATCGAGCGCCGCGAGAGTCAGATCTCGATCAAGGACCTCGAGAGCCGGAACGGAACGTTCGTGAACGGCGAACGGCTCGCCGCGCCGCGCGCCCTCCGGGCCGGCGATCGGATCAAGATCGGCGCGACGATCATCGAGGTGACCGACCCGACCGCGCCGCCGGCGCCCGCCGCGCCCGCCGCGCCGGCGCCCCCGCTCCCGACGCTCACCGGCTTCAAGATCCTCGAGTGCGTCCAGGTGACGGCGACGGGCCCCGTCTACAAGGCCGAGCAGGAGCTCATGAAGCGGCTCGTCCTCGTGAAGACGCTCTCGACGAACGCGAAGGACGACGAGGAGAAGAGCCGGCGCCGCTTCATGCGCGAGGCGAAGGCGGGAGGCCGCCTCAACCACCCCTCGATCGTCGAGCTCTACGACGTGAACGAGCAGGACGGGGTCATGTACCTCGTCCTCGAGTGGATCGACGGCGAGACGCTCGCGGCCCGGGTCAAGGCGAAGGGCGCGCTCCCGGCGAGCGAGGTCCTGCCCTGGATCCAGCAGATCGGCGAGGGCCTCCAGTACGCGCACGAGCAGTCGATCGTCCACCGGAACGTGACGCCCGACGCCGTCTTCGTCCTCCACGCGGAGGGCCGCGCCAAGCTCTCCGACTTCACGGTCGCGAAGCGCACCGAGGAGGACCGCTCCGTCATCACGCTCGCGGGCGAGTCGCTCGGGACCCCGATCTACATGGCCCCCGAGGTCATGAGGAACGCGCTCGCGGCCGACGTCAGGAGCGACCTCTACTCGCTCGCGTCCACGTTCTACTACGCGCTCACGGGCAAGCTCCCGGTCGAGGCCCGCAACCTCCCGGAGTTCATGAGGAAGGTGCTCGAGAAGCCCCCCACGCTCGCCGAGCGCGTCCCCGGGATCCCGGCCGCGCTCTCGGCGGCCATCGAGAAGGCGATGGAGAAGGACCCCTCGAAGCGGCAGGAGAGCGTCCGGGTCTTCCTCGACGAGCTCGCTCCGCTCTTCTGAAGCCACGCCACGGCCGAGGAGCCGCATCGCTCGAAACATGGGTTGCGGGTCGTTTTTCCGCGTTCTACACTTTTCCGTCGAAAGGGCGCGGCATGGCGACGACGGAGCAGGTCAGGCAGGCGGTCCAGCGCGTTCCGAGGTGCCTGCAGAGCTTCGCGAACCTCTTCCGGACGCTCGGCATGGGCGGAGGTCGAAGCTCCGAGGTCATGATCCAGAAGGGCATCGACCACGTCGCCAGCTCGATCGCCGAGTCCCGCATGGCGATCGCTCAGTGGGACGAGAGCCCCACCTTCTTCCTCCCGATCACGAACGAGCAGCGCCTCGCGCTGGGGGCGAATCCCGAGCTCGATGCCGTGCCGCCTCAGCTCCGCGTGAAGATCGAGAGGTTCAAGGCGAGCTGGAGCCAGGTCAAGCAAGACCTCGAAGCGGCGATACGCGCCGCGGCATCTTCCTCGCAGGACAACGAGCTCGTGAAGGCCGCCAAGGCCTCCGTCGAGTCCGCCTTCCGGCCGCTCGTCACCTGGCTCGATGGTCAGCGCCGCAGTGCCGAGTCGGCAGTGACCGACCTCGAGAACTACAAGCGCCAACTCACGAGGATGAAGGAGGACCAGCTCCTCCGCGAGCAGGAAAGGAACAAGCAAAACATCGAGAAGCAGAAACCCATCATCGCCGAGATCGAGCGCCTCTGCCGGAGGCTCCGCAACTTGGATCGCGGGATCTCGTACTCGGGCCAGGGCAGCGACATGAAGAAGGTCGATAAACAGATCGATCGCCAGTTCGAGAAGCTGAAGAAGCTTGGGGTGGCGAAGGAAGAGTGGAAGCGCCTCACCAAGCTGCACTACGACGCCAGCTGGTAGATTCGCCCGGTGAGTCTCGCCGCGTTGCGGCAGGGCTCGTGTTGCTGGTCGTGCTCCTGATCCGTCAACGCGCGCCACGTCGCTGCGCCAGTCCCGCTCGAGCTCGGCCCATCGCCGCCTTCTGCGCTCGCCCGCGGCGTAGGGTTCGTTCGTGCGTTCGACCGTCCCGTGAAGCGTTGCGATCGTGCACTGGCAGCCCGCCAGAGAGAGGCCGAGGACCGCCCAGATGAGGTGTTTTACGTTGAGCTTGGCGTTGCCGGCGAGGGCCTTGCGGGTTAGCTTCGCCCGCGCATGCGAGCCGTCCTCGGCCTCCTCGTCGTCGCCTTCGCAGGCTGCACCGTCTCCTCGGTCAGGGACGAAGAAGCTCCCGAGACGAAGCCGACGACATGGACGGTCCGGGTCAAGCGCAAGAACCTCGGTCGGCTCCTCGAGGCTGCCGCGGCCCGCGTCGAGGTCGGTCACCTCGTCATCGCAGCTGACGTGGACCGCAAGGCGGTGCCGGTCTGCGCCGAGGAGGGCGCCACCGTTCCCGTCGACGGTTACCTGGAGCGCCTTGCGGCGCAGAACGGCCTCCATGTGACGCACGTGGGCTCCGTCCGCGTCGTCACGAGGGCTCCCGCCGGAGAGAACGTGGCTTCGCTCTCGAGCAGTCCCCTCGTGAGCGCACGGGTCTGGAAGGCGCCAGCGCGTGAGTGGTTCTCGCTCCTCGAGCGCGTGGCGGGCGAGCCCGTCGAGCACGGGAACGCCCCGATCCGAGGAGGCTTCGACCACGTCCCCATCGGCGACCTCGCTCGAGCCACCGCGTTCGCGAGCCGGATCCCGTGGGAAGAGAAGTCACTGCGTGACCTCCCGTCCGTGGTGGTGCTGCCATCCGGCCGGAAGATCACGGTCGAAGTCCAAGCCGTGCTCACCGTGCACACGACGCCCCAGCGGAACTTCGCGCTCGTGAACGACCGCGTGCTCGCCCAATGGGACGAGCTCGCGCCGGGCGTGACGATCGACGACGTGATCAACGTCACCGGCGCGCCCTTCGGTGGCGGGATCGACCTCATCGACTGGCAAGCGCCCAATGATGCCGAGCCACACGTGGTGGTCTATCCCCAGCCTCGCAAGGCCGCGGAGGACCAGTAGTCGCCGTAAGTCGTTACGGGCGACGAGGCAGCGCGCAGGCATCACCGGCTTCCGACCGCCGCAGGGACACATCGAAAGCAAAGGCGAGCCTCACCAACTCCTTACGGCGCGCTCGCCGCGCCTCGGGAGGGCCGCGGCTACACTCCCGATCACTGGAGGCCACCCCATGAAGCGGTTCTCGCTCGTCTTCGCTCTCGTGATCGTCGGGCTCCTCTCGGGTCCGACCTACGCCAAGCCCGACAAGGCGGGCGGGCTCGTCAAGCGGATCTGGAAGCGGCTTCTGACCCGCTTCGACACGAACAAGGACGGACAGATCTCGAAGTCCGAGGTCGAGGCCGTCATTGCGAACGAGAAGACCAAGAAGGCCGAGAAGGCCGAGGCTGCGCCGGTCAACAGCGCGACGAAGCCCGGACACGCGGAGGTCGCCAAGGTCCTCCACAAGTTCGTGAAGGACTTCGACCAGATCGCGACCGACGGCGTCGTGACCGAGGCTGCCTTCAAAACCTGGTTCGAGAACCTCGCGGCCGAGCTCAAGGAAAAGAAGGAGTCCGAGACGAAGCCGGCTCCCGAGACGACGCCTTCGACGCCCCCGAGCTCGGACGGCAAGTAACCCTTCGACTCGGGATCGCCCTCGCGCGCTTCGCGCGCTCCGGGCGATCCCTCGCTCAGGGCGAACGGAACGGGGGTGGTCACTCCTCGATCGTCCGCTGAGCGAGCCGCTCGCCGAGGGCGGCGAGGAGAGCGAGGTGTCCCCGGCCCAAGGCGCCCGCCGCGCTTTCGGCCACGAGGACGCCGAGCGGCTTCCGCGGCAGCACCACGGGCACGGCGCCGAGCGCCGTGCCCCGGCCGTTTCCGAGGAGGCACTCCTGTCCGCGCCACGCGTCGGCGGCGATCATTTCGAGCGAGGCGGTGCTCGCCCCGAGCGGGTGGACGGCCGCGAGCTCGAGCGTCTGGAGGCGGCCCGCCTTGAAGAACGCGACGCGCGCGAGAGAGACGAGCCTCCGGGCCGCGTCGGCCAGGCACGCTTCGATACGACGCTCGACCGGGATCCGCGTGGTGCTCCGCGTGGCGGCGACGGTCTCCCCGGCTCCCAGTGCCTCGAGCTTCGAGCGACCCTCGCGGAGGAGGTCCGGAAGGAGATAGCTCTGGACGCGTTCCTGGCTCACGGTTTTCCTCCCGAATGTTCGGGTGTCGACGGCTGATCGATCGGCGACGCGCGGCCCACCGAGCGCGCGCAGCGCCTTGACGCGGAGGAGCGACGGGGCGACCGGGACGGAGATCGCATCCACGGCGCACGCGAGGACCCGATCGAACAGCTTCACGTCGCCCCTCTCCACGATCGCGAGACAGGGAGGCGGGAGGGGCGTCGATCGCGCGAGGAAGCTCACGAACTCGAGGGCGCTCGTGTCCTCGGGCGTCACGTGAAACAGGACCAGCACCGGCGGCGCTTCGAGCGCGCGCTGGAGCCGCGGGACCGTCGGAGGCTCGACGCGCACGCCGAAGCCGGCGTCCTCGAGCTCGACGACGATGCCGTGCCGGTCGAACCCGTCCGGCGTCACGAACAGGATATCGGTGATGGTCCGCGCCGCCGCCGCGAGGGGGATCCGGATACGCGCCGACGGGCACCGGGCCGTCCCTGGTCGCACCACGGGCTCGTGCGCCTCGTTCATGCGCCCTCCTCGTCGCGATGAGGAGCACGGGCCGGGCCCGACGCTCCGATCGCGCCTCGCGGCCCGCGCAACGGGTGACCCTCAACAAATATTGACCTCCATGAGCGTCGAGGGCGGACGGACCTTTTCGTCGTGTCTCGCTGCGCGACATCCGTGCTTCGCCTCCTCTTCGAGAACCGGCGCGCCGAACGCGGAGGTCGCCATCTCGCGACTCCTCTCGGTCTCTCTTTAGCTCGGTGGCTCGCCGGAAGGAGGAGGGATGGGCGAGAGGGCGGTCGCCGCATCCACGATGTTGTTCCTGGTCTCGTTCGCCATGGGGTGCGGCGGAGGCCACGGGCACTTCGAGAGCTCGACGAGCACCGCCGGGACGGCTCCGAAGGGCGGGACGAGCGGAGGCCCGACGGACGTCTCGCAGACGACGGGGACGAACGGCTCGGGATCGGGAAGCGGCGCGGGCACGACGACCGTCTCGGGTTCGCCCGGATCGTCGGGCACGGGTGCGACGGGCGGCGGCTCGTCGTCCGGCGGCGGTTCCTCCTCCGGCGGCGGGACCACGTCGGGCGGAGGCTCCACCTCGGGCGGAGGCTCCACGTCGGGTGGCGGTGGCACCACGGGTAGCGGCGCCGGGACCCCGACGCAGCTCGCGTCCACGTCCGGCGACGGCGCGACCGGGACCGTCGGCTCGAGGCTCGGCTCACCGTTCGTCGTCACCGTGACCGACGCGAACGGGAACCCCGTGGCCGGCGTCACCGTGACCTTCACCATCACGAGCGGGAACGGCGCGCTCTCGACGACGACCGCGACGACCGACGCCAGCGGACAGGCCCAGACGACGCTCACGCTCGGGACCGCGGCGGGCACGGACACCGTGACCGCGACGGCGACCGACTCGAACGGGCAGCCGATCGGCTCGCCGATCACGTTCACGGCGACCGGGACTCCCGCCGCGGAGGCGCAGCTCGCCTTCTCCGCTCAGCCGAGCCGGACGCTCGTGAACGTCACCATCCAGCCGGCCGTGACGGTCGTCGTCGAGGACGCCTACGGCAACGTGGTCCCCGGCGCGACGGATCAGGTCTCGATCGCGCTGAGCGGCGGGGCGACGCTCGCCGGGACGACGACCGTGTCGGCGACGAGCGGCGTCGCCACGTTCACGGACCTCTCGACCGCCCAGGCCGCGACGGGCTACACCCTCTCCGCCACGGCGAACGGACTCGCCCCGGCGACGAGCGCACCCTTCGACGTGGTCCCGACGACGCCCTACCTCGTGAGCTACGGCAACATGCCGACGCCGCGGACCGGCTTCGCGGCCGCGGGCGGCGCCGACGGCCTCATCTACACGATCGGCGGCGTCTCGAGCGGCACGGTCACGGGCGCCGTCGAGGCCTACGCTCCCACGACCGGAGCCTGGACGGAGGAGCCGCCGCTCCCGACG
>Ga0070738_10005148_pt1 | contig 14829 bp, 14 predicted proteins | sample Coa_R2_2_FD_66446 | JGI IMG/M metagenome (GOLD analysis project Ga0070738, IMG submission 66446) | Surface soil microbial communities from Centralia Pennsylvania, which are recovering from an underground coalmine fire - Coalmine... | ecosystem: Environmental > Terrestrial > Soil > Unclassified ...
TGGGTGACGGTGCTGACGGCGTGCATGATGCCGAACTCGGCGGCGGCTCTGGTCACCTCCGCGGCGCCGTCCGGGTGGAACTCCTGCAGCCCGCCGATGGGCGCGAGGATGGCCGGAATGCGCAGCTTGTGGCCCAGGAACGTTGTCGACGGGTCGATGTGCGACACGTCCACCAGGACGCGCGGCCGGAAGGCGATCCGGTCGAACGCCGCCCGGTTTCGCCGCAGCGTCGTCTCAGACTCGGAGCCGCCGGTCAGGTAGTCCCAGCAGCCCTGGCTCAGCCGCCGTCGCGCCTCCTGGATGATCTCTTCGGTCGTGACAAAGTCGCGCATGGTGCGGGCGATCATACCCGTACACTGAGCCTAATGGCAGACCAACTGGTTGGGCAATCGATCAAACGCTTCGAGGACGATGCGCTCGTCCACGGCGCCGGGCATTACACCGACGACTTCAACCCGCCGGGGACGCTGCACCTGGCCATCGTGCGCAGCCCGTATCCCAAGGCGCGCATCGTCAGCATCAATACCGAGCCGGCCAAGGCTGCGCCAGGCGTGGTGGACGTCATCACCGGCGAGGACGTGAAGGACCTGGGAGACATCCCGATCATCCCGCTGCCCGGCGTGAAGGCCCCGCGCCATCCCATGCTCTGCCAGGGCTACGTGGCCGCGCCGGGCGCTCCAGTGGCGGCCGTTCTGGCCGAGACGGCGGCGCAGGCGGAGGACGCCGCCGCGCTGGTGGAGGCGGAGTACGAGCCGCAGCCGTCGGTCTCTGAGCCCGAGGCGGCCATGGCGCCGGATGCGCCCAAGGTCTTCGACGAGCTGGAGAACAACGTCTGCTACACCGTCACCCGCGGCTCGGGCGACGTGGACCAGGCCATCGCCGAGGCGGACCACGTCGTTCGTCTGCGGATCGACAGCCCCCGCCTGGTGGCCCTCTCGCTGGAGCCGCGCGCCACCCTGGCGATCCCCGAGGGCTTCGGGCGGGGCCTCACCGTCTACAGCTCTACCCAGGCGCCGCACGGCCTGCGCCTGGCCCTGGCGCAGAGCCTCAAATATCCCGAGAACAACATCCGCGTCATCGCGCCGGACGTCGGCGGCGGCTTCGGCAGCAAGGGTGGCAGCTATCGCGAGGACGTGCTGTGCGGCTTCCTGGCCATGAAGCATGGCCGGCCGGTCAAGTACGTGGCCACGCGCAGCGAAGACATCATGACAACGATCCAGGGCCGCGACATGGCCGTCACCGCCGAGCTCGCGGCCAAGAAGGACGGCACGCTGACCGGCTTCCGCATCAACAACATCGCCAACATGGGCGCCTATTTGCATTCGGCCACGGCCCTGCCGCCGATGTTCATGCTCAACATGGCGCCTGGCTGCTACAAGATTCCGGCGGCCAGCGCCACGGCCGTGGGTGTGTTCACTAACACCACGTCCACTGGGCCGTATCGGGGCGCGGGCCGGCCTGAGGCGGTGCTGGCGATCGAGCGCATGGTTGACGAGATGGCCCACGAGTTGGGCATGGACGCCGTGGAACTGCGGCGCAAGAACTTCATCCAGCCTGACGAATTCCCCTACAAGACCGCGATGGGCGTGACCTACGACTCCGGCGACTACGGCAAGGCGCTCGACCGCGCCCTGGAGCTGGCGGGCTACGACCAGCTGCTGAAGGAGCGCGACGAGCGGCGCGCCAAGGGCGAGCTGGTGGGCATTGGCTTATCCACGTTCGTCGAGCCCAGCGGGGGCCTGGGCTTCGAGAGCGGCGTGGTGCGTATGGAGCGCAGCGGCCGCGTCACGGTGGTCACCGGCTCGAGCAGCCATGGCCAGGGCCACGAGACGGTCTACGCGCAGATCGTGGCGGACAAGCTGAAGGTGCCGATCGATCACGTGAAGGTACTGCACGGCGACACGCTTGGCACGCCGGCCGGCACCGGCACGTTCGGCAGCCGCAGCGCCATGACCGGTGGCGCGGCGCTGGTGGTCGCGTCGGACCGCGTGGTCGACAAGGCCAAGAAGGTGGCGGCCATGATGCTGGAGGCGTCGCCGGACGACATCGAGCTGGTGGACGGCGGCCTGGCGGTGGCCGGCACACCGGACAAGAAGGTGCCTTGGCAGGGGGTGGCCATGAAGGCCCATCTCTCGCCGCCGCCCGGCGAGGAGCCTGGCCTCGAGTCGACGTCCTACTTCGATACGCGCGGCGCCAGCGCCTGGGGCTCCGGCACGCACCTGGCGGTGGTCAGCATTTCTCGCGAGACGGGCCAGGTGACCATCGAGAAGCTCGTGGCCGTAGACGACTGCGGCAACGTCCTTAACCCGATGATCGTCGAGGGCCAGGTGCTGGGCGGCCTGGCGCAGGCCATCGGCCAGGTGCTGCTCGAGAAAGTCGTCTTCGATTCCTCGGGCCAGACGCTGTCGGCCACGCTGATGGACTACGCCGCGCCCCGCGCAGAGCACATCCCGCCGCTGATCCTCGACCACACCCACACGCCCAGCCCCACCAACCCGCTGGGTGTCAAAGGCGTCGGCGAAGCCGGCACCAACGGCTGCCCGCCGGCTGTCGCCAATGCCGTCATCGACGCCCTTTCGCCGCTCGGCGTCAAGCACGTGGACATGCCGTATACGGCGCCGAAGCTGTGGCAGGTGATTCAAGAGCACTCCGCCTGAGTGTTGCTCGGCTCTTGTAGCAGTGCCCCGCCGCCGGGCTCCGGCGTATTCGCACGCGGAGCCGCCCGTAGCGGGCAGGGTTGCCGGGTCTTGGGGGGTTGCCGGGAGTTGACAATCATACCGACTGGTCTGTATGGTACTGCCATGGACAAGGAATTCACCGCGACCCTCCAGAAGAGCCCGGCCAAAGGTGGCTGGACGTACGTCGTGTGGCCGGAGTCGGTCGCGTTCTTCGGGACGCGTGGGCTGGTCAAGGTGCGAGGCACCGTAGACGGACATCCATTCCGGGGCTCGTTCATGGCGTTGGGTGACGGCACCCACAAGCTCGCATTCACGGCTGACGTTCGCAACGCCATCGGCAAGCAGGCCGGCGATACGGTGAACGTCCGCCTCGAGGAGCGGCTTTAGGTCCGATCCCTAAGCACGCCAGTTCGGTCCACGACTTCGCGGAGGGCCGTGAGCTCCTCGTCGGTCGGTGGAGGGGTTTCGGGCCAGGGCGGGGGCTCCGGTAGGTCGAAGCCGGTCTGAGTCTCGACCGTCGAGGCGGTCACGCCGGGGTGGACGGAGCGCACCGTCAGCTCCTTGGTGTCTGGCGTGAAGCCCATGCAGGCCAGCGGTGTGATGCAGAATACCGGACCTTCGGTGGTGATGCCGGCCTGGCGGCGCGAGATGCCGCCCTCGAGATGGCCTGGCGCGGTCAGGTAGTCCACGTCCTTCACGAACGTGCGCCGCGTGTGGCTCATCGAGTACAGGCAAATGCGCTTGGCGACGACCGCGAAGGAGATGTTGGCTAGGCCCGGGCCGCGGAAATCGCCCACCCTGGTCAGGTTGATGTTGCCGAAGCGGTCGATCTGCACGCCGCCGTAGAACATCACGTCCAGCCGGCCATTCTCCGACAGCTCGAACAGATCGTAGCCGCTGCCGACCGCCTCGGCGCCATCGATCCAGCGGCCATCCGAGGCCGAGCGGTAGAGCCGGCCGGGTCGCGGGTTCACTACGCCGGAGGGGAGGATGAGCGTCAGGTTGGGCGCATGCAGCTGTTGCGCCAGCAGGCAGGCCGCGACCGGTACGTCGGATGTGGCGCCGGTCATGGCCAGGTCGCCATCGCGCAGCTCGCGGGCAAGCGCGACGACCATCAGCTCCTTGACCGACCAGCCGTCCATCAGTCCACCGAGCCGGCCAAGCTGTCGAACACCTCGGGGGCGCCGATGGCCTTCAAGTAATCGTCGTGCGATGCGCAGTCGAAGATGAATCGCCGCAGGTAGTCGCCGTAGGCGCGAGGCTCGCGGCCGGTAATCGCCGCGTTCGACGCCGCGATGTAGTTGCGCATGTGCTGCTCGTCGTGCGTGTACTGGCCGTGACTCGAGCATGGATGCGCGCCATAGGGCGCCTCCATGACAGCATTCACCAGATAGCCGGGAATGGTGGTGCGGTGCGGCGCTGAGCGAATCTCCTCGTTGCTGACGAGCCGGTCCACGGTGACGATGACATGCGCTGCCGCCTTGGCGAGGATGACGTCGCAGAAGGGCGCGCCGAAGCAGCGGACATTGCCGTATTCGTCGGCCTCTTGGGCGTGCAGGATGGCCACATCCGGCCGCAGCTCGGGAATGGCCACCGATCCGCGCGCCTGCGCCTGCATGAGCGGCGACCGGCGAAGGTGATCGGTGCCCTTGAGGGAGGTGACGGCGTGGTAGGGCAGGCCCTCCAGCGTGGCCATGAGGCCACCCAGCAGGCTGGCTTCGTCGCACTCGCATAGCTCGATTTCGCCGCGCTCGACGGCGCGCCGGAAGTTCGGCGCCAGCCCGAGGTGCTCGAAGGAGACGTGCGCCAGGTAGGCCTTCTTGACGGCGCCGGCGCCGATCAGCAGGTCGGAGTCGAAGCTCGACGGGGGCGCTCCCATCAGCGTGAGGTCGCGCACCCCACGATGGATCAGCTCCCGGATGGCGGCCATCGGCTTGTTGTGGAACCACAGCCCGCCGATGGCCAGGAAGCAGCCGTCCTTGATGGGCGCGAGTGCGTCGCTAAAGCTCTTGAGCTTGCTCGTCCTGGGCATGGCTAGTGGTGGCGGGCAGCCAATCGCCTGCGGCGCTCGGCCCGCCCGCCCACCCTACGCAGGACTTCGTCCTGCACCTGACGGTGCCTTAACCGTGCCTCAGGCCTTGGCGGCCACCTTCGGCAGCATCTCGCAGGGGGTCTGCCGGGGGCCGAGACTCTCCCAGTAGCGATTGGTCTCCGGGTCGTAGCGGCCCTGATTGAAGGTGCCGCCCTTCTGGCTGCGGATGATGACCGCCACCGTCCGCTCGCCGACGGTCCGCTCGCAATGGATCTCGTACGGCCGCACCAGGTCGATCTGGCCCGGCTCGACGGGCATAGCCGCGCTCAGTTTGATCTCCGCGTAGTCGGGCTTGGAGCCGTCGTCGAGCCGCTCGTAGCGGTCGATGACTTCGTGGCCATCCAGCACGCCGTACAGCGTGTAGATGTGCGCGTGGTCGTGGATCTGCGTGCGGGCGCCCTGGCGGGCCTGGCCTTTGGTGAGGCCGTTGATGGCGAAGCCGAAATCGGGATCTTCGTAGAACAGCAGGTTCTCAGCGCGGCCATCTTTGGGAACGCAGTCCGGCCAGGCCTTGGACGCCTCGACGACCTCGGGATCGGCCAGCAGCTCAGCCAGGATGGGCGAGAGGGAGGTCCAGCGCTTCTCGGGGTCCGGCTCGGCGGCGAACAGCTCGCGCGTCTTGCGGACAAAGCGCTCCATCGCGTTCTCGGGTTTGGTGTCAATGGCCATGGGTCGGAGCTCCTTTCAGGCTACGGGCTGCGGGACGCCAGCCAGCGAATAGAACCGCGCGCAATTGTCCCAGAGAATCTTGCGCTTGTCTTCCTCGGAGAGAGGCAGTTCGAGGAACGCTTCCGTTGCGTGCGGATAGCGCGAGTCGCCGTGCGGGTAGTCGGTCGAGAACACCAACTGGTCCGCGCCGAACATGTCGATCATGTACTTCGCCGGGATCTCGTCCGGCTCGACCGACAGCACGCACTGGCGCTTGAAGTAGTCGCTCGGCTTCATCTCCAGATCCGGCATGAATACGTCGCCTTCCAACTCCCACAGCTCGTCCATGCGCCATACCAGCCACGGCGCCCAGGAGCAGTTCGCCTCCAGGAAGGCGATCTTGAGCTTAGGATGGCGCGCCAGCACGCCGCCCGCCACGAAGGCGCCCAGGCCGAGCATCTGCTCGAACGGCTGGCCGTAGATGCGCCGCAGGCCAAAGTTGGGGCTGAACCAATCGCCGCTCTGGCGTGAGCGCGAGCCGGTCGCCTCGTGGAAGCCGATCGGCAGGTTCAGCTCCTCGAGCGTGTCCCACAGCGGCTCGTAGTAGTCGCTCTCCCAGTTGTGGCCGTTCACGATGTTCGAGCGGCAGAAGACCGCCTTGAAGCCCAGCTCGTTCTTGCAGCGCTTGGCCTCGGCGATCGCGTCCTTGATGTCGTAGACCGAGAGCATGCCGGCGCCGAACAGGCGGTTCGGGTCGGGCTTGCAGAAGTCGTGCATCCAGTCGTTGTAAGCGCGGGCGATGGCCGCCGCGAGCCGCGGGTCGTAGCCCGGCATCGTCAGCACGCTCAGCCCGCGTGAGGGGAACAGTACGGCCACGTCGAGGCCCTCAACGTCCATGGCCTCGAGCTGGCAGTCCGGCCCCCAACCGCGGCGCGAGTGGTCCTCGTACAGCTCCTGGTTGCGGTCGAAGTTGCGCCCGCGGTTGATGGCCCGCGCGTTGGCGTCTTCCGGTGAGATCGACTCGCCCGGCAGCAGGATGCGTAGATCGCGCACGTTGTCCGAGGTCAGCCCGCGCGGCGCCTGCGACTTGAACTCGGGATCGATGTACCGCTCCCACAAATCCGGCGGCTCCATGATGTGCATGTCGCTGTCCATGACAGCGAACCCGTTCTTGCCCATAGCGGGACCATAGTAGCGCTAGAGGCCTTCGTCCTCCTCGTCGTCCATGGCGCGGACGGCGGCGCCGATTGCGCGGCGCGCCGTGAGGACGCGGGCGCGCGGGAGGTCGAGGATGCGCGGCTCGGGCGCATTGCTGCTGCGGTCGGACTCGCGCAGGGCCAGGATACGCTGCTCGAGCTGCTCGGTGGCTTTGTAGGCCTCGACCAGCTCGAAGATGCCGGGCATCGAGGGCGCCCTTGAGGCGAGCTCCTCGGCTTCGACGGCGTGCGCTTCGGCGCGCGGCTCATTGCCGAGCTGCGCGGCTGAGCGGCGCATCGTGCAGCCCTGAAAGAAGGCCAGCTTCTGCTCGACGATGGTCAGCGCCTCGACGATCCAGTCCACGTCCTGGCGCGAGGAGCGGGCCGACTCCAGCTCGAACTCGAGCTGTGCTGCGCCTTCGGCTGCGACCTGGATGCCCTCGAATACCAGCGTCTCGATCTCCTGCCGGCTGCCGCGGGCTCGCACCCGCGTGAGCACCGCCTCCGAGAGCTCGTTCACGTCGGCCAGGATGTCGCGCACCGGCCGCCGCTGAGGTGAGGACATGCCTTTAAGGCTAGTGCGGGCTCAGGTCCAGCTGATGCCCATGTCGCGCAGGCGGCGGCGGTACTCGAGCGAAGGCGTGTCCGGGCCGCGCAGGTGCAGCTCCTCGGCCAAATCGACCGGCAGCTCCTCGGGGCGCTGCGCTTCGACCAGGACGCGGTCCTGCTCGAAGGTGAGGAAATGGCGGCGGTTCAGCTCCTCGTCGGGCCACTCGGGCCGGAAGTTGCGGCCGCACAGGCGCCAGTACCTGGTCTCGCGTGACGACAGCGGACAGAAGAGGTACACGTTCAGCTGGCGCTCGTCGCCGTCCGGCTGATAGCGGTCGATGGTCAGCACGAAAGGCATGATCACTTCGTACGTCTGCCGGCTGGCCTGGCCGGCTTTCAGCTGGTTGACCGGCTGGTCGATGTGATAGCGAAACCCGGTTGGCGTCGGCTCGATCTCGACGTCCGGCGACTCCGGATGCTCGCGGTCGCCGAGCGTGCCGGGATGGACCCACGGGAAGTGCGAGTAGTCGGCCAGGTTCTCCACCATGCGGGCGACGTTCGCCTGCCACTGGCCTGTCTGCGAGTACGCCTCCCAGCGGTAGCTGGCGTCACCCACCTCCGGCGGCAGTGCCGGGATGTCGGAGCGCGGCTCGCCGAGGCAGACCCAGACGAAGCCGTAGCGCTCCTGCACGGGGAAGGCCCTGGCCCGCGCCTTGGTAGGGATGCCGCGCTCGGGCGGCAGCGATGGGATGCGCGTGCAGGCGCCGTCCGGTCCGTAGTGCCAGCCGTGGTAGGCGCACACCAGCTGGCAGTCCGACACCCAGCCGAGCGACAGCGGCGTGCCGCGGTGGATGCACAGGTCGTAGAAGGCGGAGATGCGGTCGCCCGAGCGCCACAGCGCCAGCGGCTGGTCCAGGAGCCGTGCCGCCACCGGCTTGTCGCGCACGTCCTCGCTCCGGGCCACCGGATGCCAGCAGTGCAGCAGCGCCTCAGGAGTTGACATCAATGGGTTAAGCCGAAGGAGCTTTCGATGTCGCCGCCGGAGAGGTAGGTGCCAATGATGTTGCCGCGGGTGATAGGGAAGTCTACGTGCGAGGGGTGCTGCTCGTCGTGGTAGATGGTGATGCGCGCCGGCTTGGGTAGGCGGACGTGGTTGCGGGCGATGGCCTGCAGCGCGTTGCGGGGCGGCTCGTCGTCCGCGCCCTTGATCCGGATGGCGATGCGTTCGCCGGCCCGGAACAGCCGGCCCGTCTCCACGATCGGGAAGCGCAGCTCGTAGATCTCGCCCGGCACGAGCGGCTCCCGCTCGGTGTGCGCCAGCACCGGCTGCCAAGGCGTGCTGTCCTCGCGCAGCTTCCGCTGTGAGGCGCGCTGCCAGCCGCGCGTCAGCTCGTGCTCATGGCCATCGCGGTCGATCAGCAGCAGGGTCACGAAGATCAGCGCCTCGCTGGTCGTCGACGAGATGTACAGTGTCACGACGCTGGGGCCGAGCAGCTCGGTGTTCTCCACCAGCGGCGGCGTGGCGTAGGTCAGCGAGCCGTGCTCGAAGGCCGACTCGTCGATGTTGTCGCAGCCCTCGCCGGGCCACAGCTCGTGCTCGCTCAGCAGCCCGCCCGAGTGCAGGTAGAAGCTCATCCACGTGGTCTCGGGCGCAGGCCAATCGGTCAGGCACTTCCATTCGCCCGTGGGCGGGATGAAGCAGCGGATGGGCGGCTCGTCCATCACGCCGTTCTCCACGCCTTTGAGCCAGTAGTCGAACCAGCGGACGGCCAGGTCCTGGTACTGGTATAGCGGGCGGTCGAGGTAAATGCCCGGGCCGACCAGCATCTTCTTGGGCCCGCCCCAATCGCGCCAGGCGGTGAAGGCGCCCGGTAGATGCAGCGGGTAGTTGCCCCAGCAGGCGCCCAGGATGGCCGGCACTTTGGCCTGCCGGTCGTCGCTGGAGCGGGCGGCGTAGAACGGCCCATCCAGCGGGTTGAGCACCACGTCCACCAGCAGCGGGCTCGTGCCCTGGTCGGGGTTCAGCAGCGCTTCACGCAGCGCTGGCACGGCCATGATCTCCTCGTCCTGCAGGGCGCGCGCGATGGCCTGCTTGAAGGCGTCCTCGCCGACCATCTCCTTGTAGAAGCTCTTGACCTTCGGGCGGTGCAGGCTGTTCCGCCAATGGGTCAGGAAGCCGTGCGCCAGGATGCCGCCGTGATACCAGCTATGACGGTAGTAGTCCGTCCCGGCGAAGGGAGCGAAGATGGCCTTCAGCGGCTCGGGATTGCGCGCCGCCGTGAACTTGCCGATGCGGGCGAAGTAGGACACGCCGAACATCGACACCTTGCCGCTGCTCCAGGGCTGCTCCGCCAGCCAGTGGATGAGGTCGACCGTGTCCTGGACCTCCTGGGGTCCGACGAACTGGTAGAAGCCCTCGGACTTGCCGGTGCCGCGCACGTTGAACACCGCGTGGACGTAGCCGCGGCGGGCGAAGAAGGTGGGGTCGCCGCTCTCCATGTAGCCGCGCATGGGCGTGAAGCCCACCGGCATCATCGGGCCGGACTGCAGGTCCTTGTTGTAGGGATGGGCGCCGAGAATGACCGGGAACTTCTCGCCCGGCGCATCTGGCCGGTAGACGTCGCCGTCGAGATGCGTGCCGTCCGGCATGCGCACCTTCACGTCGCGATCGACCACCACCTCGTACTTGCGCTCCGAGGTGGCCCACTTCGTCGTAAACATCAGCGCCTAAGGATAGGGCCAGCACCTTCGCGGCTCGCAGCTGGCGCTGGCGGGCGCGTCCCGCGGGTCGCCGTCCGCTAGGACCAGTCGAGCCAGGCGGCGAGGCCGCGGCCCATGATCCACTCCTTGTCGATCTCGGACAGGAAGTCCATCTCCTCCGTAACCATCGTCACCGCCTCGCGATACGAGCACTTGAGCAGCAGCCGCGTGAGGTCCGTGCCCCAGAAGCAGCGGTGAGGACCGTAGGCTTCGACCACGCGCCGGACGGCCTCGTGAATGTTGCGGAAGGGATACGGCTCGGAGCTGAAGCACGGCAAGCCGGAGAGCTTGATCGCCACATTCGGATAGCGGGCCAGGGCCACCGATGGGCCGAGCGTCGCGTCCAGGTCGCGGTCCTGCAGCCGGGTGACCCCGAGATGATCGATCACCAGCTTGAGCCCCGGGAAGCGGGCCGCGACGACCGCCACGTGGTGCAGCTGGCGCGGCGGCAGCAGCATGATGGGAATGCCGAGGCGTTCCGCTTCCGGCCACAGCCAGTCGAGCGAGCCGTCGGCCAGCATCGGCCGGTCTCGCTCGTCCGTGAACGCCAGGCGCAGGCCCAGCATGCCGGGAATCCGCCGCCAGTCCGCCAGCCGCGGCAGGCTGTATTCGGGGGCGTGCATCGGCAGCTTGCCCATGATGGCGAAGCGGTCGGGATGGAGCACCGCGGCCTCGATGGCCAGATCGTTGCGGTGGCCCTCCCACAGCGGCGGGACGAGGATGGCCTTGTCGACGCCGGCGGCGTCCATCTGTTTCAGCAGCCGGACGCGGTCAAGCGGCTCCTGGTCGTGAATCTCGCCTGGTGGAAAGAGGGTGAAGTCCAGCGGCGGGCGCGGCCGCATCGGATTGTCCGGCGCCCAGATGTGGACCTGGCTGTCGATGATGACCATGCGGGCTCATTGTGCCCTACAGGTAGGCCGGCGCCGCCCGCGCGAGGCAACCTACTGGACGTACAGCTTGCCGGCCTTGAAAGCCTCAGCCGCCTGCTTGGCAGCCGTGAGCGCGATGCGGTACAGGCCGCCGCCGAGGCTCACCCGGGCCACATTGAGGCGCCGCACTGTGTCCAGCGTGGGCCCGCCTGCGCGCAAATTGACGTTCACGTTGCCGCCGACGCCCTGCACGAACTCGCCGATGGCCCGCTCGTCGCTGATGGTGATCGGGTACACGCAGTCCGCGCCGGCGGCCAGGTAGGCGCGGCCGCGCCGGATACCCTCCTTCAACTGCGCGTCCGCGTCGCCGACGTGCCGGATGTAGGTGTCCACCCGTGCGTTCAGGACCACGTCAACGCCGGCCTCTTTCGCGGCCTGGCGCATCGACCTGATCCGCTCGGCCGCGACGTCGACGTCCAGCAGCACGTTCGGCCCGTGGTGGTCGCTGTCCTCCAGGTTGCAGCCCACCGCTCCGGCCTTCAGCAGGCGCGCGATGAAGTCCGGCGCCGAGAGCTGATAGCCGGCCTCCAGGTCGGCTGTCACCGGCAGCTCGACCGCCCGAGCGATCCGTTCCGTAATGCCGAAGGCCACGTCCGTCTCCATCGAGTCCGCGTCCGGCTCCCCGAACTCCTGAGCCACCGCCGTGCTGGACGTGGCGATCGCCTGGAATCCCAGCTCCGCCACAGCCTTGGCGCCGCCCACATCCCAAACGTTGGCCAGGAGCAAGGGATCGCCAGGGCGGTGCAGGCTGCGCAGCGTGGCCGCAAGTGCGGCAAGGTCGGGCATGGCAGCCACTCTACCATCCAGCCGCTGTCACAGGCGACGGCGAGGCGCGGTCCCTCTATTCTTCCGCTATGAGCACCCCGGCCACTGGCGCTCGCGCGGACGCGATTACGGCGGAGATCGTGCGCAACGCGCTCGTCGCGATCACCGACGAGATGAAGACCAACCTGATGCGCACGGCCTACAACCTCATCATCTACGAGGCGTTGGACTTCACCGTGGGGCTGTTCGACGCGGACGGGGAGACGATCTCGATCGGGCTTGGGCTGCCGATGTTCATCCGCGGCCTATCGGATGCCATCAAGGCCAAGCTGGCGCACTACGGCAAGGACGGCATCGAGCCTGGCGACATCCTGCTGACCAACGACAGCTACATCATGGGCAGCCATCTGAACCACATGATCTTCACGCTGCCCATCTTCTGGCAGGGCGAAGTCGTGGCTTTCGCCAGCTCCATGGCCCACTGGCAGGACGTCGGCGGGACGCTGGGCGGCATTACCCGCGACATCTACTCCGAGGGCCTGCAAATGCCCATCGTCAAAATCTTCAAGCGCGGCGTGCAGGACCAGGAGCTGACTGAGCTCATCCGCACCAATGTGCGCTTCCCGAACCTGGCGATGGGCGACTTCCGGGCGCAGATCGCCTCCATCCGGACCGGCGAGCGGCGCTTCCTTGACCTGCTGGCACACTACGGTCGCGACGCCGTGCTGGACAGCATCCGCGGGATCTACGACCAGAGCGAGCGGCTGGCGCGAGCCAACGTCGCCACCATCCCGGATGGGGTGTACGAGGCCGAGTCGTTCATGGACGACGACGGCGCGACCATCGGGCAGCCGATCCCGATCAAGGTACGAGTGATCGTCGAGGGCGAGCGCATGACGATCGATCTGAGCGACGTCAGCCGGCAGGTGGGCGGCTACTTCAACTCGGGCGCAACGGCGGGACGGTCGGCCGCGGAAGTCGCCTTCAAGTGCCTGACTTCGCCGCTGTGGCTGCCCATCAACCACGGCTCGTTCCGGCCGTTGGAGGTGATCCTGCCGCCCGGACGGGTGATCAGCGCCACCAAGCCGGCGGCCACTCGTATGTGGATGACCATTCCGATGACGGTGGTGGACACCATCTTTCGGGCCATCGCGCCGGCCATCCCGGAGCGGACAATTGCCGGACACCACGCCGACCTGTGCGTGGCCAACACCTACGGCGTCGACCCGCGGACAGGCAAGTTCTTCTTCGGCTTCGTCGGGCCGGCGGGCGGCGGCTGGGGCGCCAAGCACGATTCGGACGGCATGAACGGCGTGATCTGCCTCAACGACGGCGACACCCACAACGGGCCGGTGGAGGCCAGCGAGGCCAAGTCGCCCATCGTGGTCGAGGAGCACTCGCTGATTCAGGATTCCGGCGGCCCGGGCAAGTTCCGTGGCGGACTGGGCATTCACCGGCCGATACGCTCGCTGGTGCCCACGACCTTCAATTCGCAGACTGAGCGGACGCGGTGCGCCCCCTGGGGGCTATTCGGCGGCAAGGACGCGGCCGCTAACCGGGTCTACGTCATCCGGAAGGATGGCTCGATCGAGCAGCCGCCCAACGGCAAGATGTCCGCCGTGCAGCTCGCCGCCGGCGACGCCTACTGCACGGACAGCGGCGGAGGCGGCGGCTTCGGCGACCCCTTCCAGCGCCCGCCCGAGGCGGTGCTCCAGGATGTCCTTCGGGAGTACGTGTCCTTGCTGAGCGCTGAGCGAGATTACGGCGTCGTTATTCGCGACGGCGCAGTTGACTATGCGGCGACGGAGGCGCTGAGAAAGCGCTAGTCCGCCAGCGGGACGGCTATGGACGTGCGGGGCTTGTCGCCGGGGATGCGGAGGGTGTGGCCTTTGCCCTGGGTGTCTTCGGCGATGAGGACGTCGCCGGGGCCGAAGAGCTCGGTGCTGCCGTCCTCCAGGCCGATCTCCATCTGCCCTTCCAGCGTGATCACGTACTGCCGGCGCGGCGCGGGGTGGAAGTCCATCGTGTGGCCCGGGGCCCAGGTGCTGAAGGTCACGTTCTTGGCCGCCGCCGGCATGCTCTTCCACTGCGGCTGGGATTCCAGGGACACGTGCTCGAAGCGGGACTTCCCGTCCTCGCCCTGGTAGATGCGGACAATCTTCACAGCTCAGCTCCCGAATTAGTCTGCCAGCGGCACGGTGGCCGCGATGCGGGGCGTCTGGCTCACGATGCGCCGGGTGTGGCCCTGCCCGGTGAGGTCCTCCGCGAACAGCACGTCGCCTGGGCCCATGCGGTGGACAGAGCCGTCGCCCAGGCCGATCTCCATCTCGCCGGCGAGCATGATCACGTACTGCCGCCGCGGCGCGTGGTGCCAGTCCATGAAATCGCCGGCCGGCGTGCTGCGGAACATGACGCCTTTGGCGCCGTGCAGCTCGGTCAGCCCGGGGTGCGACTCCAGGGTCATCTCGTCGATGTGCGACTTCCCATCGTCGCCCGAATACAGGTGCAGGAACTTCACCGGCGCGATTATATGGGGCTGCTTGACTGTACCATGCGCGTGGTCAGCGACGTTCCGCGGGTGACCGCCGTCATCCCGCTGGCGTAGACTTTCAGCCACAAGCACCAGGCAAAAGGAGCTCGCGCATGGCCGTAGCGACAGGATCGCGCTTCCTCGAAGAGATCAAGCAGGAGGTGGCCAACTCCGAATGGTCCTCCGTGCGGCACCCCTTCGTGGTGGGCGTAAACAACGGCACCATCCCGCTGCACCAGATTCGGGGCTGGGCCCTGCAGGACTCGCACTACCGGCGAGACGTGCATCGCCTGGCGCTGCTGCGCTACCTGCGCTGCACCGATCCCGACATCCAGCGCCGGCTTGGCGGCGTGGTGGCCGAGGAGGCGGAAGGCACCGATACGGGCTCGGACGGGCACTTCCAGCTGTTCCTGCGCTTCGCCAACGCCATTGGCCTGAGCGAGGAGGAGGTGCGCAACGCCGAGCCGCTGCCGGCGACCGCGGCGCACATCTACTGGGCCGAGCTGATCCTGTGGACGCATCCCTGGCCGGTGGCCATGGCCGCCCAGATGGCCGGCGAGGGCCAGGCGCCCATCACCAGCCGCATGATGTCCGAGGGGCTGCAGAAGCACTACGGCCTGACGGCTGAGCAGGCGGCGTTCTTCGACGTCCACGTCGAGGCCGACTCCGACCACCGCAGCCT
>Ga0070738_10005150_pt1 | contig 14826 bp, 18 predicted proteins | sample Coa_R2_2_FD_66446 | JGI IMG/M metagenome (GOLD analysis project Ga0070738, IMG submission 66446) | Surface soil microbial communities from Centralia Pennsylvania, which are recovering from an underground coalmine fire - Coalmine... | ecosystem: Environmental > Terrestrial > Soil > Unclassified ...
AGGCTCAATCGTGACTTCGGTGGACATCGGTTCGGTAGTCAAGGCTATGCCATCGAGGAACTGGTCGCTGAGCTTGGGGCGGCGTTCCTGTGTGCGGACCTTGAACTCTCCCTGAAACCTCGCGAAGATCACGCGTCCTACATAGCAACATGGTTGGACGTTCTCGCCCAGGACAACCGCGCAGTCTTCACGGCTGCAGCACATGCCCAGCATGCAGTGGAATACATCAACCGCACGGTTACTGCAAACACCGCACAAGTCGCCGTGACTTGTGCGACCTGAATGGGCCGCATATGTCCACACCATCATCTGGACTCTCCTCCAGCAGGCGTCAGCCCGGAGGCTTGCTCAATCGCGCGCTCAAGTTCCGCGATGGTCTGGTCGTCATAATCGAATGCATACTGTGTCGCTTTCCCAGGGGGCAGCGTTTGTTGTGCCGTACTTCGGTCTGCGCTCATCTTCGCGGCAGCCAGTGCGCTCACCATCGCGTGTTGATCGACACGCATATACAGATCGGCCGTCGTGCTGAGATGAGCGTGTCCGAGAATCTCTTGCGCAACCTTGATGTTCCCGGTTGTGTCGAGAACTCCCTGAGCCAATGTGTGACGAAAAAGATGTGGATGAACAGCCACACCAGCCTTGCGAGCGATGTAGCGAAGCGAAGACTCGAAGGTCGCGTAACCGAGGGGTTTGCCATGTCCCTTGCGTGCTGCAATCCAGAGAGCGTTTATATCCTGCGAAGCGGGGCGTTCGGCATCAAGGTACTTGTCCAACAGTGGCCAGAAATCATCAGTGACGGGCACGCGGTGTTCGTCGCGCGCGCCCTTCAAGCGCACGGTAATCGTGCGCCGCTTACGATCGACGTCATCCAGCGTCATGCCTAAAACGCCATGCCTACCGGCGAGAGCGCTCCAGTCGCCGATGCGCTGACCGGCACGACTAAGCAGTGTCAGAATCGCCTTGTCGCGCCAGGAAGATGCCGTTTCAATTAGTCTCTGAATCTCCGACGGGTCTAGACGTTGAGGAACAACACGCTGCACGCGTCGACGAAACCCATCCCGGTGGGATCGATGCTGTGGTAAATCGCGCCCAATCATGCCATGGCGCGGGGCGTCAGCGAGTGGGTTCCCGGATGCAGGGTTGACGCGGCCATTCCACGGACCGCGACCATCTTCCGTGTCGCAACGGATGCAGTAGTCAAAATACGAAGAAAGGACGCTGATCCGGTGGTTGATAGTGCGCGGCTGCCGTGCCTTCGGTGCGCCGTCCGACGTTATGGCGCCCTGCCTGCTGCCGCGTGCAAACTCGGAGATGTAGCTGCCGACAATCTGGCGGGTCACACGGTCTGGATCTCCGCCAGTGTGATCCAGCCAGTTGAAGAAATGCGCCAGCCCTATGGCATAAGCGCGCTGGGTATAGGCGGAACAATCGCGCTGACTCAGTTCAGTCAGGAACTGATCGCATGATCCGACGCTGACACCTCGTGCATCGCAAACGCGAAATGCGGTGCCAACTCCTTCGGTACCTCTGTGGACACTGTAGATCGTCATAACAGCCATTTTCCTTGGCTGCTACCGCCGGGTGCCCTGGGGTGTGTGGTGCGTTACCCGAGCGCGTGAAATCTCGGCCGCAAATCACGAGATAAGACATTTCGCAGACAGACGGCAAGCCGCTCGCTGAGTTCGCAACCGTGAAGGGCGACGCTACACAAAACGTCGGATCACTGAATGCCTTCGCGGAGTCGAAGGGAGTCGAGATTCGCTACGACGCCTCGATTGCTCCTGCAAAGGGGGTTTCTTACGGTGGCCGCATTTCGATTCTCCCGGGCATGACATCAGCCGAAGAGGTTGCCACACTCGCGCACGAGATCGCACACGAGATGTTACATCGCGATGAACGGCGCAGGGAAACGGACCGTACCATTCGGGAGACTGAAGCCGAAGCCGTGGCTTACGTCGTTTGCTCTGCAATCGGCCTCGATACGAACACCGCCGCCGCAGACTACATCAAGCTGTACAACGGCAACGCCCAGACGCTTTCCGCATCCCTGAACTTCGTTCAAAAGACCGCAGCGGAGATCTTAAACGCGCTCGAAATCGTGGAGGAACGGGCCGCTTAGCGGCCCGGAAATCCGCCCGCCGAAAGCCTCTTTATGACAGACGAGAAGCGAACACCGGGAGTGTATATGCGAACCAAATCAGTCTTTTGTGCAGAGTGCGTTTGTGGACGGCACTTCGAAACCGAAGAGCGGGAATACACGTGCTCGTTCTGTAAGCGGGTGATCGTCTTAGAGTGGGGCAGCGGCGACGGAACGGGCCCTGAGGAACATCGAGCGACGGAATCGGCGGAGGTGGCCGCGTGATCGCCGTTCCCGCCGAGCTCGCCGAATACAAACAATGGGTCTTGTGGAAGCGAGTAGACGTGAATGGCCGGACCGCCAAGCTTCCCATTTCTGCGTGGAGCGGCAAGGCCGCTGCTTGCGATAAGCCGGAAACTTGGGCGAGTTTCCGGCACGTTTGCTATGCGCTTCGGAAGCACAAAGCGGAGGGTATCGGGTTTGTATTCACAGCGGACGATCCGTTCTGTGGAATCGACCTGGACCACTGCCGTGATCATACGGACATATTGACGCCGCAAGCTGCCGAGATAGTGAGCAGCCTGAGTAGCTACACAGAGCTTTCGCCGTCTCGAACCGGGCTGCACATCCTCGTGAAAGCCAAGATCGTTGGTTCCGGGAGGCGAACCCAAGGAATCGAAGTATACAGCGCGGGACGCTACTTCACCATCACAGGAAAGCGCGTAGACGGCACGCCGGAAAAGATCGAAACTCGGCAACGGGAACTGGACGCAATGATCAGCGCGCACTTCCCTCCAGACGCCGCAGCGATTCCCAGCACGCCGACAAGGCCGCGCATCGAATTTCGCTCCGACGCCGAACTGATTCGGCGCGCCCTTCGCGCAAAGAGCGGTACTCGATTCAGCAAGCTGTGGAACGGCGATGCGTCAGATTACGAAGGCGACCACAGCCGCGCAGACGCGGCCCTATGCCGAATGCTTTCGTACTGGACCGGCGCTGACCCGTCACACATTGACCGGCTCTTCAGGATGTCGGGTTTGATGCGCGAGAAGTGGAACCGAAGGACCGGCGAAGAGACCTACGGAGCCCGCACCGTCCGGCTGAGTTTGCGGCCATAGAAGAGCCAAATATTTTTCGCGTGCGTCCCCGGAATCCGTCGTTTTCATTCGCTCTATTGAACAGCGGGATGACCGCAAACGAGGAGGCGAGAACGAGGCAGACACGCATCGGGATTCGTAACCATTCGATTGACAACTCAGGGACGGAATAAAGGAGGTTTATCTTCATTGCACAAAGTCTTCAAGCGCTCGCATCGGGTGATCGAACCCGCTCGTAAAGCGCTCGTTTCGAACGCTCGCAGCATGGCTCCCATGCTGCTCGGCATGACCCTTGCCGCCGCTGCACACGCGCAAGGCACCATCGACTTCTCAGGCGCAAGCAACGTTATGGGAAGCTTCAAGACCTTCGCGATCTTCGCAGGGGCGATCATCGCTTTCGGGTGTCTCATCTGGGCTGGTCTCAAGATGATGGGCGGCCGTTTTCAAGACGCTATTCCGCAGCTCTTCGGAGCATTGTTCGGCGCTGGCGTTCTGGGATGGGGAGCTGGCTGGATCGGGTCTTTGACCGGCCAAACACTGCCCTAGGGACACACGATGCTGGCCACCAAGCGAGGAGAACCGTTATCCATCAACCAGGCTTTGAATAAGCCCAGGACGAAGTTGGGGCTTGATGTCCCCACGTGGATGTCCATTTTGTTTGTATCGGCAACGGTTTTCCTCGCAGGGGCCAGAATCACAGCGATTCTGATTTTCCTTGCATTGATTTTGGGAGCTTGGGTCGTCGCCCGCAAGCACCCGAAGATGTTTCAGCTTTGGTTCCTCAGATGGCGACAGAAGGCCTACTATGACCCGCGCAAACACTGAACGAAGCACGCCCTGGTTCGCACAGGCTGGAGCCGCATGCAGTATCGTCCCGATTTCGCGGTTCATCGGCGACAACATCTTCGCGCTGAAAGGCGGCGGCTATGGCGTCTTGTTCACGCTCAAAGGGGTAGACGAGGAGGGCCAGACCGATGAGCAACTGGAGCACTTATGCCGAAGGGTCGAAGGCGCTCTTCGTGGACTTCCTCAGGATGCTTGCCTTTACCAGTACACGCGCATCCAGCCGGGCTACGAGATCCCACGACAACCGACGTACGAGAACCCCGTTACCGAAGCGTTCGTCACTGACCGGTTAGAGTTCCTCAAGGCGAGCGCCGGATTTCGGCGAGTATCGCTTTTCTGGTGTGTGACGGTCGAACCGGAAAAGGCAAACCTGCTAGAGAACCGGCCTAAAGAGATCGCCGATGGAAACGCTCGAAGGCTAGGTGAGTTGCAGAAATGCGCAACTCTGCTGGAAGCGCAACTGAGTAGCGGCATTGGCTTACGGCTGCTGAACAAGAGCGAAGCATTCAGCTTCTTCGCTTACCTGGCCAATCTCGAAGACTGGAGCGAGCGGCATCCGCTTCGGTCCGATGACGGCGTAGATCGCCAAGCTGTGCATAGCGCCATGTCGTGGCAGCGTGATCATTTGCGCGTCGGGAAACGGCACGTGCAGATGTTTTCGCTTTCAAACACGCCGGAGGCTTCGAGGCCCTGCTTGTATTCGGGCCTGCTAACGCTCGATTGCGACGCAATTCTCTGTACCACGTGGCGGCCGAAGAGCGTTGCGGCCGTGCGGAAAGAAGTAAGCGCGCATGAAAAGTTCATCGAGTTCTTCAAGCACAACGTGCTGCAGTGGGCCATGGCGAAGAACAACGCCGCCCAGCTGGAGAAGACGGCCAGCGCGAAGGCCGCGACCGAGAAGGTAGACGACTTGAGCGAGGTCATCAAGTCGCTTGATAAGAAAGCGCAAGGTGAGTTCTCACTACGCCTCTTGATCGCCGGCAATACTGCGGAGCAGTTGCAGCAGAACATTCCAGCCGTTCACCGCATATTCGTAGACGCGCGCGCTCCCATTGTGGAGGAAACCATCGGCAATCTTTCGGCCTATTACGCCATGTTTCCCGGCAACCGGCAATTTGCCGTGTATCCGCTGTGGCTGAGAGAAGACCACCACGCGCGGCTGTCCTCCATCTTTGCGCCGGAAATCGGACACACCCAGTCAGAGGATTTGGACCGCGAGTATCTGAACGTATTCGAGACACGCACGCGGACGCCGTTCTTCCAGGACGTGTATGTCAATGGCGTGCGAGTCATGCTGATCATCGGGCCAACCGGCACGGGTAAGAGCGTGCACGCGAACCAGATGCTCGCGCTCGAACAGAAATACCACGGCTTCAGCTTCGTTTTCGATATCGGCGGAAGCTATGAAAGCCAAGTAGCGCTTTACGGCGGACGAATCGAGCGCATCGGCGTAGATGGCCCACAACTGAATCCCTTCGCTCTGCCAGCGACAGAGGCGAACCTGAAGTTCCTCTACTCGTTCGTTAAGCTGCTGCTCACGAACGGCGGGGCGGAGCTGGAGCCCGAGGACGACGACGTGATCCATAAGGCAGTCCAGTCGATCTATTTCCTGGAGCCGGAGAACCGCCGCCTTTCGGCGTTGTACTTGCCAAGAAAGTTGGACCGATATCTGGCGAAGTGGGTGGGAAGCGGCGTATACGGGCGAATCTTCGACAACGTGGAAGACAGGCTGACGTTGTCCCGTATCCAGTGCTTCGATTTTCAGCGGATCAACAACAAGCAAAACGCGGATCTGATTGAGCCGTTGATGGTCTGGCTACTTCGCCGTATCGACGACGTTCTGTTCGATCCGGCAAATCTCGGCGTCCCCAAGCACGTGCTGATCGAGGAGTTGTTCTCGAACATGAAGAACAAACAGCTACTCGAAGCCGCGCTGTCGTCGATCAAGACGGTTCGGAAGAACCTCGGGGGCGTGACGCTGATCGGCCAGTCTGCCAATGATCTCGGCGACAATGCCGATTCGATTGTGAACTCCTGCAGTTCGTTCCTGTTCTTGCCGGACGCGACCTTCAACCGGGCACATTATCGCGAACTATTCAACCTGAACAGTGAGCAGATCGCGCTGTTCGAAAGCCTGCGAGACCGAGAGGCGCTGTTCATCCGCCGCGACGGGCTTACCAAGGTGATCACGCTCAATCTGGACCCGAACAGCTATGCGAAGTTTTCGACCAAGCCGAAGGATCGCGTACGGCGCTCGAAGCTGGTGGAACTGTACGGCCTGGACGAAGGAATCCGACGCTTTGCACAGGGAGAAGTTGCATGACCTTACACATGAGAAGCCAAACAACGAGAACACTGCTGTCCGCAGCTCTTAGCTGCTGCGTTCTGGCCGCCACCGACTCGCATACAACCGCTTCGCTTGCAGCGGCAGCACCTCGAAGCATAGTAGTGATGGACGCCGGTGCACCGCCGGTTGTTCGAGCCGGGCTGCTGCAATCGACACTCATCGTTCTACCCGAGCAGGAGAAGGTCGCGACTGTATTCGGCGGTGACACCGCGAGCTGGATTTTCGACGGCGGACACGTTCCAAGCCGGTTCATCTCCGTGAAGCCGAAGATCGCGAATGCATCCACAGATGTGCATATCGTTTCGGATCACGGCAATGAGTACACGCTTCAGATTAAGGAAATCTCTGCTGACGCCGATCCGCATTTCGACAGCAAGATCTTTCTCAATCCTGGCGACAAGAAGGCGCAAGAGAACCTGACCCAGCTTCCCGTTTTCGTTCCGGCAGCCGAAGTCGATCAGAAACTCGCGGAACTCAAACGGGAGGCTGAGGCGGCTAAAGCTGCTGAAGCATCCGCACGCAACGCCGCTCAGGTTGATGAGGCGCAGTACCGGGCGTCTTACCCGGGCAAGCTCCACTTTGATTACGCATGGGATCAGAAGGCAGGCCTGAAGCTAGGTGTTCAGCAAATCTGGCGGGATGACAAGTTCACCTATGTTCGGGGCAGGTTTCAGGAGCCTCCAGTCTTATACGAGCTCAAAGATGGCAAGGGTAGCCTGATCAACTTCGATTTTGCGAATGGCCTCTACACCGTTCCGAAGATCGTGGAACAGGGGTACTTGGCGATTGGCAAGCAGCGAATGGATTTCCGCCGCACAGGAGAAGCTGAGTGAGCTCCGAGGTAGCGAATCCAGCCCCGGGACCAGTTCCAGAACAGCCGCAACCCGAGGCTCCGATCCGGAAGAAGTTTCCGATTGTCATTGGCCTTGCCGGTGTTGTGCTCTTGTTCGGACTCGTGAATCTGGTGAGCTTGCTGTCTGGCAAGAAGAGCCAGCCGACGCACAGCTCCGTAGCGACCAGGCCCGCAACAGCCGACCCCGAACAGGTGACCAACTTTGAGTCTCAGCAGGATCTGCAGGCAAAACGAGACGCGGCAGAAAGAGCGCGGCAGCAGCAGATAGCCGATCAGCTTCGAGAACTCCAGGCAGAGCAACAGGCGATCAACGCCGGACCGGAGTCCGAGACGGCTCCACCGATGACTGCGGCGCAACGCACTGCGATTTACGGTGAGGGCAATCCGAACGCACCCAAGCGCACCTCCGGCATGTCAGAAGCCCAGGCCGAAGCGAAACAACGGGCCTTAGCTCGCGAGAAGCAGCATCAAGACGCCGTGAATAGCGACACGCTCGCAATCGACTTCGCACGGGACGCCGCGGAACCGAGAGGCAAGGAACAGCAAGAGAACGCGGATTCAACCACTGGAGCGGACGAGACATCGCCGAAGCTGGCCGAGACGGCAGCCAGTGGTGTCCCCGCACCAGGTGAACCGGCGCAGCACGACAAACCGGAGATCAAAGACGCTGCTACCCGCAAGTACGACTTCGACGCGTTCGACGGCAAGCTTTACCGGATCTTCGAGGGCACCGTGCTTGAGGGCGTGGTGACGAACCACATTGACGGCGGTTTCGCTGGCCCTATCCTGATCATGCTCACGACCGATTACTACTCGCATGATCATCAGCAACTGCTGTTGCCGCAGGGCACCCGGCTCATCGGAAACGTGCAGAGCGTGGCAAGTGGACAGCAACGAAAGCTGTTCGTTGTCTTTCACCGCGCGGTATGCCCGGACGGGTTCTCAGTCGATATGGACAAGTTCCCGGGCCTGGACCCACTCGGTACAACTGGGCTCGCTACGAAGGTGGATCACGGGTATCTGACGGCCTTCGGAGCAGCCGCCGCGATCGGCGGACTCGGCGGCCTGGCTCAGATCGGCAACGGCGGTGTCGGCGTGCTGGGCGGCGATCCCGGCGTCATGGTGCGCAACGGCATTTCGGCGCAAACCGGGCAGGAAGCAGAGCAAATCCTGAATCACTTCCTGAACCGGTTACCCGTCATCACGCTGAAGGAAGGTGCGCGAGCCCGGGTTTACATCGGACGAGACATTTTGGTCCCTGCGTATGCGGATCACAGAGTAGAACCGAACCTTTGAGGAGGATTGATGAGAGTTCCTAAGCTTTCCCAGAGAACCCGTATCGTTGGCGTCACCGCCGCCGCGCTATTGTGCACGCCTGCGTTCGGGTTCATCGTTTTCGACCCGACCGTAGCCGCGAACATCGTGAAGGAGATCAAGCAGTCTATCCAGGCGGTTGCAACCGCGAAGGCCACCTACGCGACGATGCAGGCGAACCTTAAGAACTTCACCTGGAAGAACGTGTGGCGAACGGCCAAAGCGACGCTCATGAACGAGTCCGTCCAGGACACGTACGGCGAAACAGCCGGATGGGACACCGCCCTGAACAGCAACTCGCCAGGCGCGGCACAGACCGCGTGGAATATAGCGAACCTACAGGTGAGCCCAGGGACATACCTGTCGGGGCAAACTCCGGGAAACAGCTCCGGCCTAACTTCGCTCGCCATGATCGAAGCGTTCGATTCCAGCTCGCCTGCATGCCTGAATGCCGTCGGCCAGTACCGCGACCTACAAGCGACCAATGCCGCCGCGCAAAGCGCACTTGAAAACGACGAATTCGACACGAGCTCGGCAACCAACAGCGAGATCGAGCAATTGAACCTGCTGAACGCCGCCGACGCAGAGCATCTGCATGAGATGCAGTCCCAAGGGGCCTTGCACGCGTGCTTGGTTGAACAGACAACGATCAGCAATATGGCGCAGCGGAACGCGGCAGCATTGGCCGTGAATGACGCGGCAACCGCGCAACAGGAAAGAGCCACAAATAACGCCAATCCCGCTGGCGAATCCAACACATGGCAAAACTATTTGCCATAGGAGGTTTTTCCAATTGAGCGCGATTAACACAAAGCTTCTACTTGCCGTTATTGCGGCATTGGCGGTGATCACCGGCCTGCTGATTCACACGCACAACGAATCCCAGCGAGCTGCTGCCGAAGCAGCCAAAGCCGCCGCAATCCTTGAGCAGCAGAAAGCCGAGGCGGACGCCCACAAGCGAGAAGAAGAGGAGTTTCGGCAGAAGGTGGAAGCAGAGAAGCGAAAGCACAACGTAAACCCAGGCAAAGAGTCAAAGACCTGGCAGACGTACGTTCCATAATCCAGATGAAGAAACCGCTGTTTACAGCCCTGCTGATGTTTGCTTCGAGTGTGGCGGCCAACGCCGCCCCGCTCGGATCATCCGGGAATGCCGGTGTGGACTGGTTATACCAGTTCGCTAACAACTTGACTGCTCTTACGACGGCAAACGGGGGCGCGCTGACCAGCGTAGGGCTGACGGAGCTCAGCTTCATTTCCTTCGTCGTTTTGGTGAGCATGGTGGTGCGGTGGAGCGTCTCGGGAATGACGCTTCACTTCCACCACCAACCGTTGCGGATGGGCGACCTTACGCTCTTCTTTCTGCGCCTGGTGGTTTGTTGTTTGCTCGAAAACTACTGGGTGAATCCTTTACCGGGTGCGAGCTTCGGCTTCAATCACCTGTTCTCCTATTTCGCGCAGGTGATCGTTGCCGCGCTGGACAAGAGTTCCCTGGATAGTCTGACCCAGTTGTTTAAGTCAGTGGGGGACGGAACGCCGCAGCCGCCGGCATGGGCGCTCTACCAATGGCTGGTCTATCTTTGGGTCCAAATCGAGATGGGAGTAGCGTCCGCGATCATCTTTCTGATCAACGCAAGCTCATTCATCTTTTACGGCGTTAGTGCGCTATTCGGCCCTATCTTCATTCCGTTTTATATGGCTTCGGCAACGCGTCAGAAGTTTCTGCATTTCGTTGACGTTCTGCTCAGCCTCGCGATGATCCGGGCAGTAGCCGCAGCCTTCATCTTCGTTTGGGCAGGATTCCTGAACACGTTCGTAAGCCAAACGTTCCATGGCGACTATTCGATCGCAATGTGGCTCGCGCACCTGGTGCCGGTCACGGCGGTCCAACTCGCCTTTATTCTCAACATGCTTTACATCCCGAGCATTACGCAGATGCTCTTCGGAGGAGGTGCTGGAGCGACCGCGAGACTCAGCCAATTGGTCGAGATCGCGGCCCTATCAGCGCTGGCATAGCACCAATGCTCAACGATTACTTCTGGTTCCGATTCTTTCGACGGCGAAGGCAAACCTCGCGCAGGTTGGCACCGGCTTTCCTGCTGGTCCTCGTGATCGCCGGACTGATTTACGCAGCCGTATTTGTCACCGCTGCATGGGAAGGAGTTCATAAGGTTCATGCCCACTGACACCGAAGCCGTTTGTTCCTGGTCGCCCGAAACGGCCCTTCTGATCGATCAGGTGGGAAACGAGGTCTATTCCGCGCATTATGCGGAACGGAAACTAAGCCGTTTCGTCATCGCGGCGCTCACCGTTGCACTCCTATGTTCCGTTGGAGTGATTGCGTTTCTGGCGAACCGGAAGCTGGTTTATCGGTACATCCGTATTGACGACATTGGCCGGGCAACGGCAATCGCCTACAACGACCTGAACTACAGCCCTCGCGAGGGGGAGGTGCGTACTTACTTGACGGATTGGGCGAATTACCGCTACACCATCAACCGCGAGAAGATTGCGAAGAAGTATCCGCTGAACTACTACTTCCTTTCGCAAGCGTTGGCCGGGCAGTTGATGGCAGAGGATAACCAGAAACACCTTGTGTCCCAGGTGCTGGGTGGGCAGGTCGAACAGAGTGACGTTGAAGTTCGGGATGTGACCATCACATCGATGTCCGAAGAGACGGTTTCCGGGGCGAAGTTTGCAAAGGGAACCGCGCTGGTGAGTATCGATAAGCTCTACTCGCCGCGCTTTTCACGGCAGCCCAGAATCGAGCATTGGATTCTCAGCATAACGTACTATCTGAATCCGGCAATCGTCAATGACGAGTCCCGGATATTCCCTCAGTTCGAGACCATCAATCCGCTCGGATTGGTGATCACCGAGTTTCACGAGAACCGGGCTTCCGTCAGTCCGTTCTCCCCGAATGCGGCAGAGGCGGTAATCCCGCGATGAGCTTCGAATTGATTCTGCCGTACTTCCCGGAAGAGCTTCGGTCACTGCTGCTGGACGACTCGATTTCCGACCTCATGATCAACGGCACAACCGGGACGTATGCGGACCGGAATGGAGTTGTCGAGCGGATCCCGTTGCAGGTTCCATTCACCAATGAACGGCTGATGGCAGCCGTCGAACGGATCGCTCGCATTTTGGGCCAGGACCTCACAACGCAAAACCCGATCCTCAATACGCGCCTCCCTGACGGCTCCCGTGTCGCGGTCGTCGGACCACCGGCCTCGATCAACGGCGTAACTCTGACCGTCAGAAAATTCAACCGCTGGTATTCGACTGATGAACTGATCGAGAGGGGGAGCCTTCCAGCCCCGGTTCGCGACCGAGTGGTTCAGTTCATGACGGAGAAGCGCAACGGCATCATCGCCGGAGGGACCGGCAGCGGCAAGACGACGCTGATGAAGGCGTTCTTGGATCACCTGCCGCTCGAAGATCGGGTGCTGATCATCGAGCAGCCCGCAGAGCTTCAGGTGCGTCAACCTCATGCGGTCCGTTGGGAGGCGGTGGACGCCATCCCCGGCCAGGCTGCAATCACTCCGAGCGAGCTGCTGGCCGCCGCGCTTCGGCACCGTCCAGACCGCATCATCATCGGAGAAGTTCGCAACGAGTGCGCCTACGACCTGCTCCAGGCGATGAACACGGGGCACGGCGGAACGCTTTCTACGATCCATGCGAAGTCGGCACTCGACGCGCTGAATCGGCTATCCAATCTGGCCCTGAGCGCCCGGGCCAATTTGAACCATGCTTTCGTTCGCTCAGAGACGGCGGAAGCGATCGACTTCGTCCTGTACTGTGAACGCGACCACAAGGGAATGCGCCGCGTCCGCGAGCTGATTGCCGTGACCGGATACTCGCACGCCGACCAGTGTTTTCAAACCGAAGCGGTCTACAACGCTCCGGTTTCAGAGCTGAGGCATCTTGCCGCAGCAGCCAATTGAGCCCAACGAAGGAGACCATGCCAAGACACGCTACATTCGCCATCGCACCTGAGGACAAGCGGAACATCACCGTCACCCTCAAACTCACCGAACGCGAGAACTCGCTTCTGAGCGACTATGCAACGCACCTCGAAAGTGATCGCAGCTACGTCGCCGGGAAGATTCTCGAAGCTTTCATTAGCGCCGCCAAGCCTCCGCAGGACGGCGCTGTGAAGAAGTCCGGAAAGAGTGCCTAGACCCCAAGGAGATGAAGTATGCCTGATTCCAATAACGATCAGACTGGATTGCCCGCAAACCGGCAGAATGAGTCCGTTGAGAGGCGCACGACGCAGGTGGAGGAAACGCAACGCCTAGCCCAGGACGCGCGGTTGCGGGAGCAGTCGTTCGAAGTCAAACAGACCGAAACCCCCGAGCTTCGACACGACAAGCGGAAGCGCATGGAGATGTCGCTATGACCCCCTGCAATCCCCATCGGATTCGAGTCGCGGCAGACGTCGCTTCGCGACGATTACACACAGATTTCGACAGGCCACCCCTTGCAGGGTTGGCACTTGCCAACATGTTGGCAAGAAAGCAGATAGGTGCATCTCGTCAGCAAGTGCCAACTCATTGATTCCATTCCATGCCCCGATTGAAGCCAAAGTCATCCAAACGCATTTTCAAGGTCACAGCGCGCCTCACTTCCGACGAGGAAATCCAACTGATTGAGGCAGCAAGACGCCGGAACATGAGCCCATCTGCGTTCGCGCGTGAAGCCATTTTGGCATCCGCCCAACTGAACCCATCTGAACGCTTATTGCTCGCGAAAACATGCAAGGTGGAAGCTATGCTGCAACTCCTATTTGGAGGCCTATTCGCACAGATGAACGACAACAAACCGTTCGAAAAGGAGCACTTTCGGCAGGCGCTAGAGACTGCTGAGGCGCTACAGTTTCGCAAAGCGGATGAGCACCTTCTGAAGCACGGTTTGGTAATGCCAGAGGTGATCCATGCCTGACCAATATCCACGCGTGAAATGGCCGCGAGCGTTTCCAATTTGTGCTTTCGCTGCAATCATCGCGGCGCTTCTGCTTACAGCCACAACGGCTCTCATTCAGATCAGGCTTATGGAACCACTGCAGCGGCTGTACGTGACTGAATTCGTGAAGACCTCTGCGCTTCCCTTCCGGATGACGGTGAAACTTGTTGAGGTGAATGCTCCCGGGCGGGGATACATCATGGCCGTTGATCCTTGGATTTCAGTTTCTCGGGAGCAACACCGGCTAAAATTGACGGTCACGAAGGCCGGAGTTGCCGCCGGTGTGACGAACCCCCGACTGTACGTTGCAACCGGGATGAAACCTCAAACGATACGGCCCTTCTTCGAACACTCCATCTACCACGCGGCGGCGCTCCAGACCTTCAGACCGACTCTGATTGCATTCTGTATTCTCTTCGCGGCTGGTTTGTTTGTTGGCGCGTGGTACGACCAGAAGCACCAGGAAGCTGTCCGCCGAGGCGTCCAGATTCGCGGTCCTCGTTTGATGAATCCGCGAAAGGTACAGAAGTACCTGAAGGGCGACGGCATCGCCCTGTTCCTCCAACCCAAGGCGAGGTAAGACTTGTTCCAAACGAAGGCACTCAAATTTGACACGAGCCGAATATTCCCGCTCCGGATCAAGCGTAAACACGAAGTTCAAAACGGATTGATCATCGGCGACATCGGTTCGGGGAAGAGCACGTTCCAACGGGGGCTTTTGCACCAGGTGCAAGAGCGTGGAGAAGTCGCGATCATCCACGATCCCCACCGGGAATTTGTGGAAGAGTTCTACCGACCGGAACGCGGCGACGTGATCCTGAATCCGCTGGATGCTAGGTTTCCGTTTTGGGCACCGGGCCTGGAAGTAGAGCGCGGCGACGAAGCCCAAGCTCTGATGATGGGCGACAGTCTGTACCCGGTTCAGCCCGGGGATCAGCCGTTCTTCAAGAAACAAGCAGCGACTCTGTTTGCCTTCCTTGTGGCTTACTACCAACCGTCCGGACGCGAGCTCGGCGATTGGCTCGCGAATGATGATCTTCTGGACGAGAAAGTCAAGGGAACCGAGTTCGAGCGAACTCTGACGAAGGACTCGGCAGGACAACGTGCCGGCATCATCGGCACTGCGAATATAGCCGGTCCAGCTCTCCGCCTATTGCCCGATCAGGACGGCAAACCTAGCTTCAGCACCAGGGAATGGGCGCAGACAAGGCCGGGTTGGATTTTCGTCACGAACACGCTGGAGACTCGCACGGCATTAAGGCCGCTCCAAAGCATGTGGCTCGATTTGCTGATTGCCCGCGTGATCTCGATGGGGCCGCGCAATGACCTTCCA
>Ga0070738_10005153_pt1 | contig 14817 bp, 14 predicted proteins | sample Coa_R2_2_FD_66446 | JGI IMG/M metagenome (GOLD analysis project Ga0070738, IMG submission 66446) | Surface soil microbial communities from Centralia Pennsylvania, which are recovering from an underground coalmine fire - Coalmine... | ecosystem: Environmental > Terrestrial > Soil > Unclassified ...
AATGAAGGTGGTCTTATTATTAAGTGGGAGCGAAAGATTAAAAATAAAGGTAACGCAGTATATTAAATTTAGCTGCGCAACAGCTTACCTCTACCAGAGGCAGTAAGAGTGCAACTTGTACCCCCTCGCAATATAGATGCTTTAGCGGATGCAATTTGTCAGTTAGTGAACTCTCCAGATAAATATAAATATTTGGCTGAGACTGGCCAGACTTTTGTCGAACAATTTAGTTGGTCAAGTATAGTACAATCACATATCGAAATTTACAAACAACTTTGATCCATAATGTGACACTGCTTAAAAAGTCTTTATCTAAAATCAAAAATCATGCTTTTTCTAGTCATCTTACAGGTTTCAATACCTTCTTTGCTTTATACTTATACAAGACCCACTGTTGTGTCCCTGTCCCTTTGGCAATTACTTCTAACCAATCTGGGCGCTTTTTAACGTCTAGTAGAAAACTAAACTGAGATCTGGCACCTTTTTCTATAGGTCCATAATAAATAAACAGAGAATTGTAATTAGGTTGCGATTCTAGAAATTCTCTTAAAGATTCCAAGTCTTTGACTTGAGGAAAAAAGACAAAATGACTATTTGAATAGAAAGCAAGGTGAGGTTTTCTTGCTACTAAAGAAGAATGAGCGGGGATAAATCTTTTTATTTGTGGTACAACTTCTTTTAGCTCTGCGCTATCAATATGCAAGTTATTCCATGTGATTTGGTATGCATTAAAATTCGCAATTATTTCAAATAATATAAATGTTTTTAATAATATTTTTTTTGTTAATTGTGTCTTAGCGACATCTATGATTCTTCTACAAGACTCTCCAACACATGCACCAAAAAAAGGAGCAAGAAATAAAAAGAATCTATCGTCATAAGCTTTGAAATTTACTAGAAGCACATGAGCTAAGGTGATAGTCCAGTAATATACTATGAACTTATGCTGAGCATCTAATAAAATAAAAAATAATCCTGGCAATATAAATAGGGTCAGAGGAAATTCTAAAAAATAAAAGATATTTCTGAGTAGATGAATAAAATCATTTAAGTAGATATGTACTATATGAAGTGGGTCGTAAGTTAGAACTTGTAGCGTATTGCTAAATCTGTTTTGTGCTGAAATTACGCTGTCGGCACTGACGCGATCACTTGACTCAGGGAAGTAAGTTATTGCAAGATTCAAGTAGTTGTCAACAGGAAACAATTGGGAGCCAGTGATCAAAGCAAAACATCCCCAAATCGCAAGAGGTATTAAAATCCCGGATACCAAAGAGAGAAAATTCTTAAACTTTTGTCTTCGAGATAGGTGACATCCCCAGGGCGCTAACATCATTAGTAATATTGGCAAACCATTAGATCTACTAAGTAATACGCACCCGGTAACCAACCCACAGATTATCCAGGTTCTTATTGACTTATTTGTAAATGCCAAAAACCCTAATAAAAGCGAACTGCTGTAAAGAGCAAGGAAAAAGATATCTGAAGTAGCCGAGGCGGAATAAGTCAAGAACGTGGTAGAAGCTATTAATCCAATGAGCACCCCCCACGCAGAGTATTGTCCGCAAATTTTATAGAACAAGAAAAAGTTAGTAATTAGAACTACAGTGCTTGAGATCAAAGAAATAATTAACCCTGTTTTAAACCAATCCTTCAAAAAAACCTGAACACAAGCAAGTGCTATAGGGTACAACGGAGGATGGAATTTGAGAAGAAGTGGCTTGCCTTCTAAAAATCGCGTAGCTTCCGGTACAAATGTCCCAAGGTAGTCAGTTTCAACTCCAAAATTGAAATAGTGTCTTTGAAGAGTCAAAAAAACAATACAGCAGCCTATCAGTATGATAAATGACAAAGCAAGCAATTTTTCTGCCTTTTTCATAAGCAGATGTGTAAATATACATATAGTAAGCTATTATTAAGCATCTAATAATGCTCAAAGTCAACCGTATTGCTTGCATGTGCTGGCTTGTTTGGTTATATCGAAATGGTGTAGAGATGATCGCCTCTGAGATCTCAGGCACATGGACCAGATGACTTTCTAGAGGTAAAAACTATGAACATTCAACTGAAAGCGGAATATGAGCAATTTATACAAACCCGAATTGCTACAGGTATATATGAAAATGTGGAAGATGTGATTATTAAAGCTTTGAAACTGCTGGAGGAATGGGAGCAAGGGTATCAAGAATGGGAAGAAGAAACGAAGAAAAAACTAGCTGCAGGGCTGACTTCTATTGAACGTGGAGACGTAGTAGATGGTGAAGTGGTAATGGCACGGCTGGAGGAGAAATTATGCAAAGCCCGTGAGTTTGATGGAATTAGCTACTTTTAACGTGTACAAGAACGAGTAAAACCTCACTAGACTTAGTGAGGTCATGGGTGATCAGATAAATGCAGCCCTCATAACATGTTAATAAGCGTCTACGAGTCATTTGATACAGTAATCATAAATTCTGAGGAAATTCTGAGGATTCTTATTAATGACTGAAATGACTAATTGGGTTACGGTTTGGGATGTATTCGCCCTAAAGTCTTGAGCTAGCGTAGGAATGCCAGATATACAATGTGTATCTGTATGATAATATTACTCATTCTTGAAAACGCAGGTTTTTAAGAATGTCTGCGTTGCGCTTCTGCCTTAACGCTATTCTGCGTGTTAAGGAATAACAGTAACGTCCTTTATCACTAGCAGCTATTTGATTTCGTAAGCTTTCAGGAATGTATTTAGACAAAACAATTTAAGGTGTTGGCACACGATGTCCTCGCCAACGGAGTAATACAGTAGCTTGGGCTTTACAAAGCATGAAACGGTCAGCTTCGTGACGCAGTTTTATACACTACTCCTGATGCGGTCTTAACAAGGTAATATAAAATACCACCAATGATTTGAGTGCCAACAATAACGCCAGCTGCACCACATGAAGGCAGATCCTGGCAGGCAGGTGCAGGCATGACTCGATCTGATTGAAGAGTGGTTATGGAAAATGCGATCGCCATACCGATGACGAGTGTTTTAGAGTGAAATGTGCTCATATTTAAGAAAGTGGTGTTAAATGACACCACGCAAAGTTTCCAAAGTTGTTCAACTTAGCATTTCTGCTCTTAAGCGGGGACAGTGAATGCCAAGTAGATAAAAACTAAAAACTGATGTTAAATATCCTTTCCTATTGGTACGGGATATGAGGGTGAAGTAAGCTTTACAATTCTTCCGCTAGCTCTGTACTTTTTTGGTTTGCTGAGAGTAAAACCATAATCTGACATAATAAAAATGCCCTGCTTTAGGTACGTTCTATGATTTGGAAGTCTTCCGGCGTGTCAGACTGGGGGTACATTATTGTATGGGGTGAGACTATTCCAAACCTGATGGCTTGTAGTAATTAACTCTGATTTAAGGGAAACCTGAAATTTCTCTTACTCAGCGCTTGAGAAAGTAAATGGCAAGAGGAAGCGTGTGAAGTGGGCGATTACCCACTTCTTTTGAGATTAAGAAGTTTCACCTCTTGAAGACAGCCTTTCTGACATCTCACTGAAATCTTTGCTGAAACAACAACAAAAATACGGGGACTTCCCATTGTTAAACGCCGGAAAGTCCCCGCACTTTGGATTGAGTTGCTCTACCAACTTAATCTATGGAAATTCTACACATTCTTTATTTACTAGCAATTGTGCTAACACTGCTGTCTGCACTTATTCGCCAACTACACTACCTGCAATACCTCTGGAGAAAAACCTTCCTATCACCACATCGTTATGGGGTTCCATCTGTACCAGTGTACAAACCACGTGGTAGGGTTTCTCGCTCTTTCCTCCTTGATCCAAAAAACAGGCAACTACAAAGCCGACTGCTTGTCTTACTTCACGGCGACACTACCACAGCTAAACGCTTACTCAGGCAACAGCGGCAACTCCAGCCTGGTAGAACAGACAATTGGTATTTGGAAAAAGTCATTCACGACTTGGAACGAGACCGCCACTGCTAACGAACATCGCATGATGAGACAAAACCGCTATTAACTACTAAAGTAATTTTGCCTAACCACTTAACTATCAAAAGTTAAAGCTAGCAAGGCTTGATTTTTGACTTGCCTAAAGATTGCCTAAATTTATGCAAGATTTAGATTATAGAAATGGCTGAAACGTATGGGTGACCAGGGATTTGAACCCTGAACCACCGGATTAAGAGTCCGCTGCTCTGCCGTTGAGCTAGTCACCCTAAAACTATTGACTCCTCATTATAACTCATATTCTGGTCAGCGTGTTCAATTTTTAGAATTTTTCGGTGTGAAACCCTTGCTTTGCGGAACTTTGTGTTTTTTTGCCATTCTAGAAGAATCTTTCAACAAATTGGCAAAGGAATTAGCAGCATTCAATTTGGTCTCTAGCAGGCTGTGTAGAGCTTTTTCCACATCTTTCAGCAAGCTTACCCAGTCTCCTGGTGATTGTTGACGAAATAAACGCATACTCGGATACCAAGGACTGTCTTCTCGTTCAAGCATCCATCGCCAGTCAGAGTTGTAGCACAAAAGTACCCACACTGGTTTATTCATTGCCCCAGCCAGATGTGCAACTGATGTGTCTACAGTAATGACTAAGTCAAGTTGTTCTACAACAGCTGCAGTATCGGCAAAGTCATTGAGTTGGTTGCTCAGATCCTGAATGAGTCGTTTGCTAGAAAGTTGTGTTAGTTCTGCAACTTGTGGTCCTTTTTGCAAACTATAGAAAGTCGTGCTTGGTGTATTGAAAAGTCTTACAAAGTGTGTCAGAGGACATGATCTTCTGCGAGAACTTGGATGTTGAGAATTTGCAGCCCATACAAAGCCTACTTTTAATTTAGTTTCCAAAGAGGCTTTGAGCTGAATCGATGACTCTGGGGCTTTCAAATAAGGAACTGAGGCTGGAATATTTTCTTGGGTCGTTTTAAAAATTCGCGGTAGGCTCATCAGTGGTACATGGACATCAAATTCTGGCAGCGTGTTGCCTTTGACTACTAGTTGGGTGATCCCAGCTACAGTCGCGATCGCTCGCACCAGTGGTTCCTGACACTCAACTACCACCCGACCACCACGTTGAGCAACAAAAGAGGCATAGCGGATAAACTGAATCGTATCACCCAATCCCTGCTCAGAATGAATGAGGATCGTTTGCCCATCCAAGTGAGAACCATCCCAAACTGGCTTCGATAAGTCATTACGGCTCTGATAGTGTTCTAGCTGCTGAGGGCATTGTAAGCGCCATTCATACTCCACAAAGCCATCGTCAAAATCCCCTGCTCTCAGCAATAACAAAGCTCGGTTGAAGTGCGCTAATGCTGAGTCCGGATAAAGTTCAAGTGCTCGAGTATAGCACGCCATGGCTTGCTCGTACTGACCCTGATCCTCAAAAACAACACCCATATTCACATAGATATCAACGGAATTAGGATCAAGAGCGATCGCCCGCTGATAACAATCCAGCGCTTTTTCTGGCTGATTTTGCTCATCAAAAATATGACCTAGATTGACGTAAATATCAGCAGAATTGGGATTGAGAACGAGCGCCCGTTGATAACAATCCAGCGCACTTTGTAGCTGATTTTGCCTTGCAAATACATTACCTAAATTGATATACGCTTCAGTGTAATTAGGATTACAATTTAGGACTTGTTGATAACATGCGATCGCCCCCTCTAAGTGTCCTTGCCTATAGAGGATAATACCCATATTGTTGTAGACATCAATATAGTTAGCGTCAACATAATTGGGGTCAAGATTCAGGGCTTGCTGATATGCATCTATCGCTGCATCTAGGTTTCCTTGCTTTAAGAAAACATGACCTAACTTTTTGTAGGCTTCAATGTAATTGGGCTGGAGAGCGATCGCCTGTTGGAAGCATGTAACAGCCTCATCCAGCTTGTCTTGTTCTATCAGAGTAGTGCCTAAACTCTCATACGATTCAGGACATTCTTGTGAATCTATCAAGCCCATACTTTAGTTATTCCCAGCAATACAGTCTGGCTTTTTTTGCAGGAATGCTAACCAGATGATGAAAGTAAGTAGTGATGCCCCAGCGATCGCATCCAGCCAAATGAAAGTGTGCATCTTCACAGAAAATGCCTCATGGGCTGGAAAAAAGTAATGTCCGGGACTCAAACCACCCGTGATTGAGTAAAGACCGAGACAAAGGTAAGCGATGGCAAACAACCCCTTAATATACAACACATAACCAAGAATGCCACAAACTGTCAGAATTATCCAAGCCATCCAAATACCATCTTGGGTGAGCCAACTTGGATCAGGGTAGTGCTCAAAGTTGAGGAAGTTGTCTGTATAGTGAAATGCCGTGATGACAATATTTCCCAAGAGTAGAATCAGTAGATACTTGGAAGCAGAATTATTGATCATAGTTTAGATGCTGTGCTGAGAGTGAGAGGAGTGTAGAGAAAATCCATCACTTATATAGTTGCTTACACAAAACTCACACTATGGGTGTAAAAGCCGGGTAAATTAATATCAGATAAAACCAACTTAAACCCTTACACCCATGTTGCGATACTATCTACACTTTTGGTTGAGGAAACAGCACGACTTTCTTGGCTAATCCCAGAGTCTGTAAAACCTTAATTGCCCACCAAGTCATATCAATTTCCCACCAATGCCATCCGGCTTTTGCCACATTTGGGAAAGCATGGTGATTGTTGTGCCAACCTTCACCGTATGTTAAAATAGCGGCCCACCAAAGATTCCGAGAACTGTCGTCTGAGGAAAAATTACGATAGCCGCGCCAGTGAGCTGCAGAGTTGATCAGCCAAGTGCTGTGCCAAAGTAAGACTGCTCGGAGCACAACACCATACACAACAAAAGGCAATCCGCCCAGAGCATATAATAGGACAGCCACAGGTATTTGGAGCAGTAAGAAGTAACGATCTAACCAACGGTAAAATGGTTCACGTTCTAAATCTGGGGCAAATCTTTTGTAAGTGTCGTAGTCAAAAAATTCTGGACGTGGACACAAGACCCATTGCATATGGCTCCACCAAAAACCACGCTGGGATGAGTAGGGATCTTTATCCCGATCCTCTGTATAAGCATGATGCAATCGATGTGCTGCTACCCAAAAGATTGGTCCTCCTTGCATGGCTATAGCGCCGATAGTCCCAAGCACATACTCTAACCACTTTGGCACCTGTAAACTGCGGTGAGTCAAAAGCCGATGATAGCCTAAACAGATACCAATGCTGCCTAGCAACCAGTGCAAAAATACCATCACTCCTAGTGCAGACCAAGAAAAACACCAAGGAGCTAACAAAGCCAAAGCATGAAATGATCCGAAAAACACTACGTTGAGCCATCTCAACTTGAGCTGCTCTTGAGGTTGAGCGGCTAGTGAGTGTATTGTCATAAATTCTTACCTTTAATGCGAATACTGCAACAAAATCAGTGCTGTTATTGAGTACTGATTTCTTCCACATCCTTTATGAAAACTGGTGAAGACAACTAAACAACTAAGAATGTGAGTCAAGGATGCAAGTGCTACTTACATTTCTCAGCCTAGCAAGGATTAAAATAAAATGCAAGTGTCACTTGCACTTTAATCTATACTTTTTAATAAAAGGTTCTTTTTAAAGGCAATGTGAAGTTTATCGTATGGTAATGGTAAGTCAAGCACATCGAAAATTACGAATTTTTACTAAAAACTTAACTTCTTGTACTCCTAAGCAGCATAAAGCACTGTCTATAAAAGTGCTTTACATTCCAATAATTAAAGGCAAAAATGTCATGCTGTAATTAGGGTTTATAAGCGTAGCCTTCCCATAGGTAGAGAAAGATAGCTTAAGTAAAGTCTCTTGCCTCCAAAAGCAGACAAGAGGCGAACAAGCTACTTTGCTAAGCTCAGAGTGGCACACTAGGACCTTACCCAAACTTTTTTAAACATACTCATTAAAATTTACCCTCTATCCGTCTATATTTTTTCTTATGTCTGATCAGACAGTTTCAACTCGACAGAGGCTGATTAATGCAGCTATAGAGTTATTTGCAATTCAGGGAGTCACCGAGACAACAACACGACAGATTGCAGAATTAGCAAAAGTTAATGAAGTGACGCTATTCCGACACTTTGGCAACAAACATGGATTGCTGCTAGCAGTCATTTCTGAATCACCAGTGTTTCAAGAACTCGGTGAGTATTTAAAATTGCAAGCCAATCAAACGACTAGTGTCCATCAAGCTCTGAAAGACTATTGCAAAGACCGCTTACAGGCTCTGGAAAAAGTTCCAGATTTAGTACGTTCTTTGGTTGGAGAAGCTGGAAATTACCCCATAGAAAATCGACAGGCTATTGGAAGAAGCCTATCCCAAGCCAATCACTATGTAGCTGAATATTTAGCAACAGTTATGGAGCGTGAGCAGTTGCATACCAATATGTCGCCTCAAAAGCTAGCAAGCATGCTAAACATTATGCTGTTAGGATATGCCATTATAGAATTTACTAGCGAATTTCATGAGCTGTGGCTCGACAGAGATGAGTTTTTGGACAATTTGGTAGAGCTTTTCTTAAACAAAGCTACCAATCCTACATATTCCAGTCCAATTAAACCAGAGTCTTTTTCAACAGAAAAATTAGTAGATTTGCCAGCGAACTTAGTTCATGCAATTCTACAACGAGCAAAAAAATCGGGACTACGAGATTATGCATTGGTCTATGTTTTGTTCGGATCTGGTTTATCTCCAGCGGAAATTGCTAGGTTAGAGCGATCGCACCAAGTAAGCGATCCCAACCAGCACTTATTGCAGATCACTCAAGGCTCAATTCGACAAGTTCCACTCAATCAATGGATTATGGGCAAAAGATATGGCTCTTATACTCGCAATCCACTAACACAATGGCTCAAAAGCCGCAAAGACGAGCGTGCAGCATTATTTCTCAATAACAATGGCATGCCAATCTCAGACGCAGAAATTATTGATTACTGGCAACAATTAACTGAGGGTTTCTTGACGCCTGAAGGACAACAGCCAGTCATTGAGCAAGCTCAACAGACATGGTGTGTAGAAATGTTAATGAAAGGAATGGATTTAGAGGATATGAGTATCCTCACAGGTTGGAGTATAGCTAAATTACAGTCATATGCTCGCAGAGCAAGAGAAAAATCAGCACTTGAACAAGCAATTCGACTTGATCAAAAGTCCTGATCACCATAAGTAATAACTTTTCACTGATAACTCAACGCTTCTGATAAATAATCAGCAGCAGCCGTGACTACAGCGATCGCACTTTCATAATCTAGCCGCGTTGGTCCTAGAACTCCTACACTTCCTACTGATGTCGCGCCTCGACGATAGGTAGAAGAAATTAAAGAACAGGTGCGTATTGGTTCTAGAGGATTTTCTGTACCGATACGAACTGTTACCTTTGGCTTACCCTCGTCATCAGCCTCAGGTTCTGCAAATATTAACCGCCACAACTGTTCTTGCTCTTCTTCTAACAGCTGAATAATTGTTTGCACTTGCTGTAGCTGAGAAAACTCTGGTTGGCGTAAAACTTCTGCTACACCACGAATCATAATCTGTGTCGCTGCTGGTGTAAAAGTGCGACGGGTCAGTTCTGCAAGTGATTTTTTCAAAAATTCTCTGTAGGATTGGAAATCCCTATCTAATTCACTCCAATCAAGGGTACTTAGTTCTACCAGACTTCGTCCCCGCAAATGACTATTTAAAAAGTTAGAAACAATCTGTAATTCGCGGTCTATGACCTCTGTATCTACTGTTGTTTCTTCCCCTTTAGGCCAATCCATTAATGATGAATGTGTCTCATAACTGTCTGTTACCACAATCAGCATGACCTTTCCGGCTTCAATTTGCACGAGTTGCAAATGTCGCAACAGCGCTGTGTTGGTTTGAGGCATGGTGATCAAGCTAATACAACCACTTAAGGTGGCTAGAATCTGTGCTGCTCCTTGTAGCAGAACTTCTAAACTACCATCTTCCCACTTGAGGCGATTTTGTAGTGCTATCTCTACCTCTCGTCCTAAGGCATCAGATGGTGTAATCAGCTGATCTACATAAATACGATATCCAGAGTCGGAAGGTACACGTCCTGCAGATGTGTGGGGTTGGTATAGCAACCCAGACTTTTCTAGCACGCCCATAATATTGCGAATTGTGGCTGAACTCACACCAAGCTTATACTCATCTACCAAAGCTTTAGAACCTACTGGTTCTGCGGTGGCGATATAATGGCGTACTGTTGCCCGCAGTATGTCTTGTTGTCGACTGGTAAGCTGGACTTGCATAAGGGTTGTGTTACTAAAACCAGATTTCTAACGAGAATTGAGGGAAATTTATAAAAAAAGTTGAAAAAAGAATTAATAATAGTAAGGGGTATAGAGAGATTGATTTTCCTGTTTTGAAAGAATTAAATTTACAATTTCTTAATGTACTCCTAATTAAAGTGCAAATACAGTATGTAAGTTAGGGGTAAGAGAATAAGCTCTAATCGCTATAGGCATATCTCTTCTTACGTTTTTAAGTAGTTTCCCATAAAGTTGCTCTCAGGGTTGTATCCATAGTTACTAATTTGTCTCCGAAAATTTTTTGGAGAGAATCTTTCCGATAACAAAAACCTGAAGCAACAAAACGTCCTTCTTTTTAAAGAATAGCAAAAATTAGGAGTCATTAGTTTTGTCTTTTGTACTAATGACCCGTGAAGGCTTAATATTGAGGAATTGAGGGATCAACTAGCTTAGAATAAGCATCAATCCCACCTGCCACATTCTTCACTTTGGTGAATCCTTGAGTCGTTAACCATTGACACATTTGGGCAGAGCGAACTCCGTGGTGACAGATGACAAGGGTTTCAGCATGAGGATCAAAGCGAGATGACACCTGTTCTGCCCAGTCGGGAAATTGACTCAAAGGTAAATTGACAAAGCCTTCTATGTGGGCGATTTCAACCTCTTGTGGTTCTCTTACGTCCACTAGCTGAATACCAGGCTCTTTTGAGGATAGACGTTGTGCTAGCTCTTCTACGCTAATTTGGGCGATGGATTGACCAAAAGATTGATCTGACATGAGATTAAATAAAGATATATTATACAGCGGTTCTTAAGAGTGCTGTCCAATATTTATGTGGCAGCGCGACTATCTTTTCTGATAGAGAAATCTGACAGAGAAGGCAGTTTAATATTGGTTTGTGTCAGCACCCCTAGCAGTTGATCGTAAAACAAAATGAGACAACGTTCACCCTTGAGTTTTCTAGTAGTTAGTATCGTCTTACTGCTACTTATTGGTATCTCTGGTTGTATAAAAGTCCGCTGAACTTGGTTGGTCGTAGCGAGACACCTAGACAGCCAACTGCTGCTATTTTTGTGTCTAAACAATCACCTGTTATGGTTTCAATGCTGGTAAATCCAGAGCAATTATCAGCTTTGCCATGGAGTAAAGATTTGTCCAAACTCAAAACGAGCTTACTGACTAATACGAGTATTGATTACAAAAAAGATATTCAACCTTGGTTGGGGAACGAAATCACGCTGGCTGTTACGAGTTTAGATGTTGATCACGATCCAGCAAACGGACTTCAGCCTGGTTATCTTATGGCACTGGCAACTGCTCAACCCGAGAAAAGCCGCGAGTTTGTGGATTTGTTTTTTTCCAAGCGAGTTTTGGCTGGAGCCAACCTAGCTATTGAACAATACGAAGGGGTTAAGCTTATTTATGAAAATCAGCAGGAAACTCTCCCAAGCAAAAATTCTATTTCCTCAACTTCTACCAAAAACAAGGGAGAGCAAATCCAGAACCATCTTGCAGGTGCAGTTGTAGGCGATCGCTTTGTCTTATTCGCCAATGAGCCAAAAGTGCTGAGAGAAGCAATCAACAACGTCCAAGCTGTTGATCTCAATTTGACAAGTTCCCCTCAATATCAGCAAGCTACGAAGCAACTGCCTAAATCGTCTCTGGCTGTCGCTTTCTTAAATCTCCCCAAGGTAGCACAATGGCAAGGATTAGATTTGCTAGATCATATCTATAACAGTCAAATTCTTTCTTTGATCGGAGACTCTAAAGGATTACTGGCAGAAACCACCTTCATAACAAAAAAGGAAGTTGTGCCTCCGTCAGCAGAACTCTCTAAACCAGTGGAAGCATTACAGTATCTTCCAGCATCAGCAAGTTTGGCAATATCTGGCTCTAATTTGAGCAATTTGAATGAAAGTAATTTGGCCCAACTTTGGACACAAGCCACAACAGCAATATTTGGTTCCAAAGAAGATGTGGCTGCAAAATGGCTACAACCTTTAGCAGAAATTCAACAACGTTTAGGTATAAATTGGAAAAACGATATTTTCAATTGGGTAACAGGGGAGTACGCTTTAGGATTGTTATCCCGTGAAGCTCAAACAGATCCTGACTGGATATTTGTAGCAGAAAAATCAGACGCAACACCACTAGGAATTTCGCATTTGGATCAAATTGCAACATCTCGCGGACTTTCGCTTAACTCTATCAATTTAGATGGGCAAAAAATCTACGCATGGACAGAAATAACAACGACTCCCACTAAATCGGCTAATAAAAAAGACCAAGCATCATTTACAATTGATGCAAAAGTACAAGGAGTGCATACAACTTTAGGAAAATATGAAGTGATCGCTTCTTCAATAGAAGCGATAGATCAAGTCCTTAAGAATAAAGAAAATTCACTTCCTAATAATAAAAATTTCCAAGCCAGCATTGCAGCGATTCCCCAACCTAATCAAGGTTATATCTATCTCGACTGGACGAATAGTCAGCAAATTTTAGAACGTCATTTGCCAATTCTTAAGCTTGTGGAATTTGTTGGCAAACCATTTTTCCAAAACCTGCGATCGCTCACAGTGAGTAGTTATGGTAACGATACAAAAATGCTCAAAGCCGGTGTGTTCTTTCAACTAGCAAGTCATTAGTCCTACGTAGTTGTTCTTTGTTAGTTGTTGATTGTTACTTACCACTTATTAGCCAACAACCAACAATCAACAACGAACAATATTTATTGAAGTAGCGCATACAAAGTTAAGATAGAGTAGAACTTGTTTTACAAAACGAGGCTCAATAAGCGTGTTATCTACACTTCTTGCAGACTTCCGTATTATTTTTGAACGTGATCCAGCGGCTCGCAACTGGTTGGAAGTATTGTTTTGCTACCCCGGTTTGCAAGCACTATTGTTACATCGCTTGGCTCACTGGCTCTATAGCATTGGTATTCCTTTCATTCCCCGATTAATTTCCCATTTTAGTCGGTTTTTAACTGGAATTGAAATCCATCCTGGCGCTGTCATTGGACAGGGCGTTTTTATTGATCATGGGATGGGAGTCGTTATTGGTGAGACGGCGATTATCGGTAACTATAGTTTAATTTATCAAGGCGTTACTCTTGGTGGTACCGGTAAAGAAAGTGGTAAACGCCATCCAACTTTAAGTGAAAATGTTGTGGTTGGAGCCGGGGCAAAAGTACTGGGTAATATTCAAATTGGTAAAAATGTTCGTATTGGTGCTGGTTCTGTTGACTTACGGGATGTACCCGCTGACTGTACTGTAGTTGGTGTCCCAGGTCGAATAATTTATCGCTCTGGTGTTCGGATTAACCCATTAGAACATGGCTCTTTACCAGATGCTGAAGCACAAGTCATCCGTGCTTTGGTAGACAGAATTGAGCAACTTGAACAACAAATTCAAGAGATACAACGGACAAAACCTCCCGTTGTGTCTGTGTTGAGTGAGCATTATGCTCCTAATTCCCATGTCTTAACTCATGAGAAAATTTTGAGTAAAGCCCAAAGTTGTAATCTCGAAAACAAGGTGATAGAAGAATTTCTGGATGGCTCAGGAATTTGACCAGAAAAACGGCGTGGCTGAATTTGGTCATGAATTATGTTTGTAAACAACCTTGTAGTAGAGACGTAGCATTGCTACGTCTCTACACATCTGTGAATTATGCATCATCCCCTTAAGGATTCACTGCTTGAGTTAACCAATTATGTGACTCATCGCGTACGTAAAGCCAACGATTTTGAGGATCGCCGCGCAATTCCAAATGATCTACCTTAACTGGATCGAGTAACAACAGACAAAAATTTGGTAAGGCTTGAGATGGATCGGGAGAAGGTGGCGAGAAAGCTTCACAATTTGCTCTTTTCTCATTAGGATGGGGCCAGGCAAATTGTAAACGAGCATTATCTGAAAGATTTTGCCAAGTAAATTGACGAGCTTTTTGAAGTTCTGAATCTGGATAATTTGCGTCTATTGAAGTCAGCTTTCCTGCAAGACGAAATTGTTCACGAGTCTCAGTAAAGTACCAACAAGCCTCAGCCCATGGTTGATGGTGTATTTGCTCAAGCTTCTGACTGCGAGTATCTGTGATGATTTTGAGTTGGTTTGTATTATCCAGAAATCCCCGGAAGACAACGGTACGATTTGCAGGACGTCCATCAACTTGGACAGTCGCTAATTGAAAGTAACGTGAAAAGGGTTGACTACGGTGACGATGAAGCGCACGCGCAAGAGGCGATCGCCAAGGAGAAATCATATCAATCCCAGCTTGGGATTCCTGCATAACAAATTCCACTAATAAAATACACAACTATAGCAATCCTAATTGAGCTAGAGAGACTGCTCCTTAGGGTAAATCCCGATTTGGTAGATTTTTTTGTAGTGCGAGCACTTGCTCGCTGAATATATCACGCAAGCGAGACGTGAGTGCAAAGCACACGCTTCGCGAACGCACTACTTATTCCAAAATGCCATGCTCCCCCCCTTGTCCTCCTTGTCCTCCTTGTCTCCCTTGTCCTCCTTGTCTCCCTTGTCC
>Ga0070738_10005155_pt1 | contig 14814 bp, 10 predicted proteins | sample Coa_R2_2_FD_66446 | JGI IMG/M metagenome (GOLD analysis project Ga0070738, IMG submission 66446) | Surface soil microbial communities from Centralia Pennsylvania, which are recovering from an underground coalmine fire - Coalmine... | ecosystem: Environmental > Terrestrial > Soil > Unclassified ...
CCGCGCGGACGCCGGCACGCCCAGCCGGCGCCGCGTCCCGCGGGCGGGGCACAGCGCGCTCCGGCCACCGGCGACGGCGCCGGGGCGCCCTCCGCGGCGCTGCTCATCGAGCGCTACGCGCGCGTCGTCCTCTCGCAGCCCGGAGCGCCGTTTCCGCTGCAGCGGCTCGCTCAGCTCTACCGCGAGCGCGACGGGAACATCAGCAGGCTGGTCGCCGATTTCGAGGCCCGGGCCGCCCGCGCCGACGCGGATCAATACGCGGCGACCGTCTCGCTCGCCGGCCTCTACAAGCTCGACGGCCGCACGGAGGAAGCGATCGCCGCCTACGAGCGCGCGATCGCGCTCAAGGCGGGCGACTCGACGGCCATCCTCGCGCTCGCACGGCTGCATCAGGATCGCGGCGACCTGACGCAGGCGCGCGAGCGCTACGAGCAGGCCCTGCGGCTGCAGACCGCGCAGGCGGACAAGGAAGCCGCGCTCCGGACGCTGATGGCCATCGCGCTCGACCAGAAGGACTGGGACGGCGCGAAGCGCTACCACCGCCAGCTCGCCGCGCTCGAGCCGAGCAGCCTCTTCGTGAAGGGCGAGCTCGGTCACGAGCTCCTCAACCGCGGCGAGTACGCGCGCGCCGAGGTCGAGCTGAAGGAGACGGCGCTCGCCGCGGCGGGCGACAATCGCGCGCTCGCGCCGGCGCTGCGGGAGCTCGGCCTCGCGCAGGCCAAGGCGCACGAGACCCAGGAGGCGCTCGCCACGCTGAAGAGGGCGCTCGGCGCGGCGGGCAGCCAGAGCGCCCTGCGCGCGCAGATCTACGAGGTCGTCGCGAGCATCTACCGGGCGGATCAGCGGCTGCCGGCGCTCATCCAGGAGCTCGAAGGCGAGCACGCGACCGACTTCGCGCGCCTCGCCCTGCTGGGCGGCCTTTACGAGGAGACGGGCGATTCGGCCAGGGCCGTCGAGACCTACCGTCGCGCGCTCGCGGCCAACCCGCAACAGCTCGACGTGCGCCTGCGCATGATCCGCCTGCTGCAGGCCAACGGAGAGCTCGACAAGGCCATCGCCGAGTACGAGGGCCTGATCCGCGCCGCGCCGAACAACCCGCAGTTCGTGTTCGAGGAGTGTGAGGCGCTCATGCAGCGTGGCGATCACGCGCGCGCCCTCAAGCTGGTGAGCGACCTCGAGGCGCGGGCCGCGCACGACGAGGAGGTGCTCGCGCGCGTGGCCGACTTCTACGGCCGCATAGGCGACGCCGAGCGATCCCTCAAGGTGCTCCAGCGCCTCGCGCAGACGCAAGGCGGCGATCCGGGCCACCTCGTCGATCTCGGCGACCGGTACTTCCAGGACGGCGACACCGCGCTCGCGGTCCAGACCTGGAAACGGATCCTGACGACTGTCCAGCCCCGCGCGAAGGCCATGTGCGCGCTCGGCGACGTGTACCTCGAGCACGACATGACCTCGGACGCGCTCGCCGCGTACAAGGAGGCGACCCAGCTCGAACCGGCGAACCTCGCCTACAAGAAGGCGCTCGCCGCGGCGTACGAGCGCACGCGGTCTTACCGCGACGCGCGGCTGCTCTACGAGGAGATCGTCGCCCGGGCGAAGGACAAGGGCGACCGCGCGCTCGCTCGCGAGTGCCGGACGCGGATCGTGACCCTCTGGGGTCTCGAGCGCGTGCTCGAGCAGCAGCTCCCGGGCCTCAGGCAACAGTTCGCCGCGAACCCGCCGGACCTCGAGGCGGGGCGCATGCTCGCCGAGGCGCAGCTGCACCTGCGGCGCCTGCCCGACGCGGAGGCGACGCTCCGGCGAATCATCGAGCTGGCCCGCGGCGACACCGAGGCGCACCTCGCGCTCGAGCGCGTGCTCGTGCAAGAGGGCAAGATCGAGGACGCCATCAAGGTGCTGGAGGCGCTCGCGCAGATCGAGCCGAAGCGCGCGCGGGAGCTCTACGAGCGGATGGCGCAGTACGCGCTGCAGATCTATCGCGACGAGGACGCGATCCAGTACGCGGCGCGCGCCGTCGAGCTGAACCCCGACGACGCCGAGGGTCACAGGCGGCTCGGCGAGATGTATCGATCCAAGCAGGACACCGACCGCGCGATCGTCGAGTTCCGGGCGGCGATCGCGCGAAACGACCGGCTGTTCCCGGTTTATTTCGAGCTCGCGGACCTGCTTCTCTCCAGGGGACAGACGGAGGAGGCCGATCGGCTGTTCCGGCGCGTGGTGCGCGGCGCGCCGGACGAGGACCTCGTGTCGCAGGCGGCGCGGCTCTCGATGCAGATCAACCTCGAGAGCGGCACGCTCGAATCGCTCGAGCAGGACCTGCTGCCGCTCGCGATCGGCAACCCGCAGCGCCCGGTGTATCGCCGGCGGCTGGTCGACATCTACGGCAGCCTCACGTTCGGCCTGGTCCAGCGCGTGCGGCACGGCAGCCCCGAGGAGGCCGCCGCCGCGCGGACGGCGCTCGCCCGCGTCGGGGCGCGCGCCGTCAAGCCGCTGCTCGACGCGCTCGCCGATCAGGACGCCGGCCAGCAGGCGACCGCGATCGACGTGCTCGGGTACGTGCAGAACCGCAACGCGGCGCTGCCCCTGTTCGCGTTCGCCACGGGCCCGGCGGAGCCTGCGCTCCGCACGCGCGCGATGATCGCGTGCGGGGCGCTCGCGGACGGCTCGATCGTGCCCCGCTACGAGGCGCTGCTTTACCCGAAGGACGGGCTCGGCGACCAGGCGGGCCTCGCCGATTCGGTGGCCGTCGCCGCCGTCTGGGGTCTCGCCCGGATGCGCGACCCGCGCGCGGTCCCCCTGCTGCGCCGCGTGGCGCGCAGCGGCACGCCCTCGATGCGCGCCCTGGCCGCCCTCGGGCTGGGGATCGCCCGCGACAGGGGCTCGGTCGGCGACGTCGGCGCGATGGCGACGTCCATCGACGCGGCGAACGTTGCGCGCGCGGCGGCCGCGTACGCGCTCGGCGATCTCGACGCGCAGGCGCAGGCGCCGACGCTGCTCGAGATCGCCGAGGACGGCGACCCGCTCCCGAGGCGGATGGCGCTGCTGGCGCTCGCGCGCATGGCGACCGCCGGGGCAAAGGAGCCCGCCTGGGTCGGCCAGGCGGTGCAGGCGATGGCCGACGCGGCGTTCCCGAGCCGGCCCGAGGGTCCGCGAGGGCGAGCGGAGGCCGAAGCCGTGTCGCGCGCGGCGGTGGCGGCGCTCGCGATCGTCGCGTCGGCCGGCGACGGCGCGCGCGCGCGCGCCGATCCGGGTGAGACCTTGCCGGTGCCGGAGGGATCGCTCGACGTCGAGGCGCTGCTCGACGAGCTCGTGCCGCGCGAAGTGCCCGGGCCGCAGCGCGAGGGGGCGCTCGTCCGCTTCTCGGACGCGATCGAGCGCGCGGCGCTCGCGGCGCTGCGCACGTCCGGCGATCGAGCGCGCACGGTGCTCGACGCGCTCGGGACCGGGCAGGGCGACCTGGCACCCTTCGTGATCGGCGGGCGAGACGGCGCCGCGACGCGCAAGGCGCGCGAGATCATCGCGGCGCTCGAGCCGAGCATCGTCCCGCTCGCGCGTCACCCGGACCCCTCCATGCGCGCGAGGGCGATCGTGCTCGTGGCGCGGTCGCCGACGGACGCCGCGGCGGAGGCGGTGGCCGCGGCGCTCGAGGACCCGGACGAGGCGGTCCAGCGCGTCGCGCTGGCCAGCGTCGGGGCGCCGAGGCCGGACGGCGTGCCGGTGCAGGCGACCCAGAGGGCCGTCGCCGCCGCGGCGCAGATCCTCGCTGCGCACCCCAGCTGGGCGATGCGCGTCCTGGCGGCGCGCGCGATGGGACGGCTCGGGGCGGCCGGAGCGGGCGCCGAGGCGAGCCGTAAGCTCACCGAGGCGGCGACTCGCGACGCGTACGCCCTCGTGCGGCAGGCGGCGCTCGAGGCGCTCGCGTCCTTCGACGCGCCGGCCGGACGCGCTCTCGCCGCTCGGATGTCGGTCGATGACGCCGAGCCGCGCGTGCAAGAAGCAGCCAGGGCGATCGCCGCGGGCAGGTGATCGCGCGCGCCCGCATCGCGCTCCCGCGCGGGCGCTCGGGTTGCTAGGATCGCCGCCATGCGGCGCGGTCTCAGCGTGGGGCGCGGTGTCGTCGCCGGCCTCTGCGCGGCCGTCGTCGCGCCGGCCGCCGCCTGCCGCGATCTCTCGAGCTTCAGCACCGCCGCGGGCGATCACTACGCCGGACCGGTCGTCGCGGCCGACTTCGTGCGCGCGGGGATCGACGGCTCGGCCCAGGCATGCCTCACGATCGACACCGAGCACCTTCAAGACGCTCCCGGCGCCCTCTCCACGAGCGACGGCCGCCTGCAGGCGGCCCCGTTGCGCCCCATCCCCCAGATCTGGCACGACCCGCTGTCGACGCTGTCGTTCGGCGAGGGCCGGATCAAGAACCTGATCTACGTGGCCACCGCGTCGACGCCGTTCGGCGACGGCCTGTCCGACGACGTGCTCGTCATCGTGTCGCTGATGCAGGCTGGCGACGTCGAGGTCCGGCTCATCCGGGGCGCTCCGGGCGTCGCGAGCGCCGACGGCGGCGCCGCCCCGTCGGGCGACAACCTGTTCGCCGTCTTCGACCTGACGCGGGGCCGGGGGCCGTGCTCGTTCTAGGGCTGGAGTCGTCGTGCGACGAGACGGGCGCGGCGCTCGTCGACGGGTCGGGGCAGGTGCTCTCCGACGTCGTGCAGTCGCAGGCCGGCGTGCACGCGCCGTACGGCGGGGTCATCCCGGAGCTCGCGTCGCGCGACCACCTGCGGCAGATCGGGCCCGTGGTGCGCGAGGCGCTGCGACGCGGCGGCGCCCGGCTGGCGGACGTCGACGGCATCGCCGTCACCAATCGGCCGGGCCTCGTCGGCGCGCTGCTCGTCGGCGTGCAGGCGGCCAAGGCGATCGCCTGGGCGGCGGAGAAGCCCCTCGTCGGGGTCGATCACCTGATGGGGCACATCCTCTCGGTGTTCGTGCGCCGCGGCGAGGGCGATCCGCCGCCCCCGCATTTTCCGTTCGTGTGCCTCGTGGCCTCCGGCGGCCACACGGCCATCTACCGCGTCGGCGCGCCGCACGCCGACGCCGTCGCCGAGCTCGGCGCCACCCGCGACGACGCCGCGGGCGAGGCCTTCGACAAGGTGGCCAAGCTGCTCGGCCTCGGCTACCCGGGCGGACCCGCCATCGATCGGCTCGCCGCCGCGGGCGACGCCGCGCGCGTGAAGCTCACCGCGCCGATGTCGACCGGCCCCTCGCTCGAGATGAGCTTTTCCGGCATCAAGACCCAGGTCGCACGGCTCGTGGCCGCGCGCGGGGCCGCCGACGATCCGGCCTGGGTCGCCGACGTTTGCGCCGCGTTCCAGGCGGCGGTCACCGGCGTGCTCGCCCGCAAGGCCGTCTCCGCCGCCGAGCGCGAGCGCGTCGGCGACCTGGTGCTCGCCGGCGGTGTCGCGGCCAACCGAGAGCTGCGCCGGCGCGTGTCCGACCTCGGCGCGGAGCGTGGCGTCCGGGTCGTCGTGCCGCCGGCGGTGAGCTGCACGGACAACGCCGCGATGATCGCGTACGCGGGGGCCGCGCGCCTCGGCCGCGGTGATCGCGACGGCTGGGACCTCGCTGCGAGCGGCACGAGCGTGCTGGGACCGCGTACGCGCAAGGGGCGGGGCAAGCGATAGGTTCAAGCAGCGCGATGAGCCAGTTCTTCACGCCCTCGACCGTGCCGCCTCGCGGTGCCGGAACGAGCGGATCTCGCGGACGCGGCGCTCGAAGTCGCGCCGGACGGGATCGGTGAGGGCCGCGCCGCCGAAGCGCGCCCCGAGATACACCTGGGTCAGCGCGAGCACCTCCTCGGCGAGGGGGTGCCGCTTGGCGCGCAGGTCCTCCGCGTGACGCAGCGGGGGCACGGACGGGGCCCGGCGGACGCCCTGCGCGTGCAGGGCCACCTCGAGCGCGCGGTAGAGCGCCGCCGCCGCTTCGAGCTGGCCCGGGCGCGGCGGCTTCGCCGCATCGCCCTCGGTCGCGCGGCGGCGAAGCAACCAGCGCCGCCTCCAGGCGGCGTAAGCGAGCACGCCGGCGAGCGCCGCCCCGGCGGCGTAGAGCGGGGCGCGCGCCGAGCCCGCGAAGCGCAGGCGCTCGTAGCGCCGGCTCACCTCGTCGAACACGCGCACCTGCTTGCGCAGATCGTAGCCGACGACGTACGTGTTCCAGCGCTGCGAGAGCGCCTCGACGAAGTCGCGGACGTAGTAGTACGCGCCGGTCGGCGGCTCGAGGGGCTGCGCGCCGCTGAGCGGCGTCGGGTCGAACGTGCGCCAGCCGGGATGGAGCGGGTGGTCCATGTACGCCTCGACCCACGAGTGCGCGTCGCCCTCGCGCACGGCGTAGTAGCGGCCGAAGCGGTTCCACGTCCCGCCGACGAAGCCGGTGACGTTGCGCGACGGAATGCCGACCGAGCGCAGCATGAGCGCCATCGCCGTCGAGAAGAACTCGCAGTGACCGCGCCGCGACTCGAACAGGAAGTGGTCCACCGGCTGCGGCTGGCCCTGCGACGGCGAGCGCAGGTCGTACGTGAACTCGCGGCGCAGGCGGTCCTCGATGCGGCGCGCCTTGGCGTCCGCCGTGGGCAGGTCGTCGGTCCAGCGGTGCGCGAGCTCCGCGATGCGCGCCGGCAGCCCGGCGGGGACGGCCAGATAGCGCGCGCGATCGGCGGCCGAGAGCACCTGCACGAGCGGCTCGTCGTCGCTCGCGAGGTACACGTCGTAGCGCAGGCCGCGCGCGTCCGACCCCGAGTAGCGAAGCTCGTCCTCGGGCCCGCGCTGGATCGAGAGCGGCTCGCCGAGCAGGATCTGGTTCTGCGGCTTGACGTGGACGGCGACGGTGCGCGGCGGCAAGAACACGACGGGCGGATCGATGGGCTCGAGGTCGAAGGAGATGGCGCGATCACGCGCCGGGTCGGGACCTCTGAAGAGCGGGAAGACGTCGGTGCCGTCGGGCACGTGCTCCGCGACGCGGACGTCGCGCTGCGTGCGTCCCCAGGCGCGCCCGTCGTAGGCGTCGAACGCGGTGCCCCGCAGGCGCAACGTGAGCCGGACGGGCGGAGGCTCCGGGCCGTTCTTGAGCTCGAAGCGGAGCGCGATCGTGGGGTCGTCGCGCAGGACGCCGACCTCGCCGAGGTCCACGTGCTCCGAGAACCCGATCATGCGCCCCGCGCGCGGGTGATTGAGCAGCAAAAGCGAGAGCCCCACGCGCGGAAACAGGACGAAGAGCAGCGTCGTGAAGAGCAGGATCGGCACCGACAACAGACACGTCGCGACGAGGAAGCCGCGCCCGACCACCCGCCGGCTGCGCAGGATGCGCGGGACGTCGACCGGCAGCCCCGTCCGGTCGCGTGCGCCCTGCCGGTAGTTGCCCTCCACCTCGCGGCGCAGATGGCTGAGGACGAGCGCGCCCGGCGCGACGACGAGAAACCCGAGGAAGCACGCGCCGTACGCCAGGCCGCCGCCGAGCACCGTGCCGGCGACGAAGTGGAGCATCGCGAGGACGATGATCTGCTGGTCGTGGGCGGCTCCTCGGCGGGTGGCGAGGCGGATGATCTGGAGCACGGCCGCGAACTCGACGGCGACGTCGAGCGGCGAGCGTCCCGAGAGCAGGCGTACGGTCTGCACGAGCAGCAGACTGAGCGGGGCCACCGTGGCGAAGTGCCTGAGCGCCGGCCGGCCCTGCCACTTGTCCGGCACGACCAGGGCGACGGCCAGCCCTGCGACGAGCAGAAGGTTCGTCCACGGCCCGAGCGACGCGGTGCTGACCACCGCCAGCACGCCCAGCACCGCGAGCACGTCCGTCATCACGCGGTGCACCAGGCCGAACCTCATGCCGCGGTCCCCTTGGGCGCCTCGGCGGGCTCGACGAGCGCCAGGTACCGGAGCAGCGGGTCGGCGCCCACGGAGCGATCCGCGCGCGCGACGGTCCCGGCCGTGGAGACGACGGCGACCCGGTCGCCGCGTTTCAGGTGGGCGACGGCGCGCGACGCGAGATCCCGGATGCGGCGCTCGAAGCCGGCGAGCCACTCGTCACCGGCGCCGGCCGGCCGCGTCGTGTCGAGCGTCAGCGTCACGTCGGGGCGCGTCTCGCGCGCCCGCTCGCGCATGACCGGCAGCCCCACCGACGCGCTCTTTCGCCAGTGCACGTCGCGCGGGTCCTCGCCCGGCCGCATGAGCTTTAGCCCCAGGAACTCCTGCCCGTGGCCACGAGCGACGACGAGCTCGGCGCCCGGGAAGCGTCCCGCCGCGGGCGTGGGCGGCAGCTCTACCGGATCGACGGCGGGGTAGATGACGAGCTCGCCGTGCGCGGGCACCTCGCGCGACTTCTCGAACAACCCGAAGGGAAAGCGCGTGGCGATGCGAAAGCCGACGTGAGCGTCGCGGCCGCGTCGCATGGGCGTGCGCCGGTATGCGGCGACCTGCGCCGACCTGGGGCTGATCTTCAAGAAGAAGCAGCGCTTGTCGGCCGGCTGCCCCGCGCGCAGGTCCTCGACCTCGATCGCGTACGAGGGGACCCGCCCCTTGTGGTTATAGACCTCGATCTCGACCAGGTGCGCCCGGCCCACCTGCGCCCGCAGCGGCAGGCGCCTGACGACGGTGAGGTTGCGCAGCGACAGCTCGCTCATGACGCCGCTCACGACGATGAGCGCGAGCAGCATCCCGAGCAGCAGGTAGAGGAGGTTATTCGCCGTGTTGATCGCGGCGAAGCCCACCCCCAGCGTGATGCCGACGAAGAACTTCCCCTCGCGCGTGAACTTCAGCCGGCGTGGCGCGCGCCAGCGCTGGCGCCAGAGCGCGAGGCGGCCCGCCAGGGAGGGACGACGCGAGGGCGGCGGCGAAGAAGGCTGCACGGCGCCTCAGCCGGGCTCACAGCGGGACGGGGATCCGCGCCACGATTTCGCGCACGGCGGACTCCGCCTCGTCGCGCGTCGGGACGAAGCCGTCGGCGTGGGTGGCGAGCCGCACACGGTGGGCGAGGACCGGCACGGCGAGGTCGTGGATGTCGTCGGCGATGCAGTACGTCCTGCCGCGCAGCAGGGCCCGCGCCCGCGCCGCGTTGCCGAGCGCCATCGCCGCGCGCGTCGACGCGCCGAGCGACAGGAGCGGCGACGTGCGCGTCGCCATGATGAGGGCGTGCAGGTAGTTCGCGAGCGATCCGTCGATGGTCACCCGCTCGGCCTCGCACTGCAGCAGCACCAGGCGGGCCGGGTCGAGGACGCACGGGACGTCGCGGGCGGTGTCGTTGTGCCCGTCGAGCACGAGGCGCATCTCGACGCTCGGGGGCGGGTAGCCGATGCGCACGCGCAAAAGGAAGCGGTCGAGCTGCGACTCGGGCAGCGGGAACGTGCCCGCGAAGTCCTGCGGGTTCTGGGTGGCGATGACGAAGAACGGCTCGGGCAGCGGGAGCGTCTGGCCGTCGAGGGACACCTGGCCCTCGTTCATCGCCTCGAGCAGCGCCGACTGCGTGCGCGGGCTCGCGCGGTTGATCTCGTCGGCCAGCAGGATGTTCGCGAAGATCGGGCCCTGGCGCAGGACGAACTCCCCCTGGCGCTGGTCGTAGACGCTCACGCCGAGCACGTCGCTCGGGAGGAGGTCGCTTGTAAACTGCACGCGTCGCAGCTCGCCGCCGACCGCCTTGGCCAGCGCCCGGGCGAGCGTCGTCTTGCCGACGCCGGGGACGTCCTCGATGAGCAGGTGACCACGGGCGAGCAGCGCGACGAGGGAGAGTTCGACCGATTCGTGCTTGCCCTCCAGGGCGCTCTCCACAGCCTGTCGCAACGTTTGGAGCGCCGGGAGCTCCTCGGCGATGCGGGCGGCGGCAGCCGTCATGTTGCCCAGACTAGCACGGTGTCGCCAGCCTGATGCTGGCCCTGGCTGCCGCTTTGGCCGGGCGCGGTCGCCGCGCGGTGCGCCTTCGAGTCGGTCCGCGCACGGCGGCCCTGCTCGCCGGCCGCACGGCGGTCCCGCGACCGCTTGCCCGCCGCGCGCGCCGGGGTCGCCGCCCGTGCCCTTGGCGTCCCCGGGCGGGCGCCGGCTCGCGCGCGCGGCCGCACGCTGGCTGGAGCTCGCTTTGGCTGTCGCTTGCGTCGGGCTTGACCGGCGCGCGTCGCCCCCACGCCTCCTCTTCCTCCGCGCTGCTTGCGCCCACCCCACGACAGCAGCCACGATGCGCGGCGGCCATGGCCGTGGAGCTCGTCGGTGTCACCAAGACGTATGGCCCCGTGCGCGCGCTCGTCGGTGTCACGTGCCGGTTCGGGCCCGGCGCCGTGACGGTCGTTCGCGGTCCGAACGGGTCGGGTAAGTCGACGCTGCTCGCGCTCGTCGGGACGCTCGCCCGACCCACCTCGGGGGTCATCGACCACGGCGAGCTCGGGCGGACCCGGCGCGCGGTGCGGCGCAGCCTGGGGTGGGTCGGCCACGAATCGCTCTGCTATCTCGACCTCAGCGGCAGGCAGAACATCGAGCTCGCCGCGCGCCTTCACGGCCGCGATCCCGCCGGCGCTTACCGGGCAGCCGTCGAACGTTTCGAGCTCGGGGCATTCGCCGAGCGGCCCGTACGCACCTACTCGCGTGGTCAGCGGCAGCGGGTGGCGCTGGCGCGGGCGCTCGTGCACGCGCCGGGCCTGCTGCTTCTGGACGAGCCGACCTCCGGGCTCGACCGCGCGTCGACCGACCGCCTGACGGCCACGATTCGCGACGAGGCCGCGCGCGGGGCGGTCGTGGTCGTCGTCACGCACGACGAAGGCTTCGCGGCCACGCTGGGCGGGCATGTGGTCACGCTGGAGCGCGGGCGAGTGGTCTCGTGACGTGGGGCCGGTCAGCGGGAGACGTGAGCGGAGCGGTTAGCGGGAGCGGTTAGCGGGAGCGGTTAGCGGGAGCGGTCAGCCGGAGCGGTCCGCCGGAGCGGTCCGCGGTCCGCGTCAGCTATCAGCGCCAATCAGCCATGGATTCCCTCGAGAGCGGGGCCTTCTTTCTGCCGTGCGCGGTGCGCTGTGCGCTGATCGCGGACCTCTTCACCGGCCGACCAGGACCCGAATCGCCTCCAGCTCGGCGAGCTTCGCCGGGGCACCCCGGGGGACGACTGTCACGACGGGGATCCCTGTCAGGGCGGCGAGCTCCGACGCGTTCGTTCCCGTGGAGTCGTCCGGCCGCTCGGGGGTCACCAGGACGAGACCGGTGATACGGAGCGGCGTCGTCGAGGCCGCGCGAGTCGTCGCGACGACGTCGTGCAGGACGCCCAGTCGATCCGGAGCGACGAGGAGGAGCTCTTGCGGGCGCAGCGCGGCGGCGAGGTCCGCGTTGAACGCGTCGTCGCGCAGTGGCGTGAAGAGGCCGCCTGCAAGCTCGACGACGAGGACGTCGACCTCGTGTCGCGCCGCGTCGATGCGCTCGACGACCGCATCCAGGGCCAGGGTGACCCCCTGGCGGCGGGCGGCGAGGTGAGGCGACACGGGCGGCGCGAAGGCGTAAGGGACGTGTTTCACGTGAAACGACGAAGCCGCTGCGAGCCGGGCGGCGTCGGTCTGGCTCCCGTCCGAGACGCCGGTCTCGATTGGCTTGAGCCCGCACGCTCGCGCCCCCCCGCCGCCCAAGGCCAAGAGCAGCGCCTCGGCAACATGCGTCTTGCCGATCGACGTCCCGGTGCCCGAAACGACGATCAGCCGTCCGCCCAAAGGGCCACCTGCCGGAGGACGGACTCGATCTCGCCGAGCAGTCGCTCGATGTCCTTGGGCCGGTGCTCCGCCGTGACGGTGAGCCTCAGGCGGGCGGTCCCGGGCGGCACGGAGGGCGGGCGGATGGAACGGACGTCGAAGCCGCGCGCCCGCAGATCCGCCGCGAGCTCCACTGCCTCCGCGGCCTCACCGATGACCCACGGCACGATGTGGCCGAAGCCGGGCGCCTGCACGCCGAGGGCGCCGAGCCCGCGTCGCAGCTGGGCCGCCGCCTGGCTCACCCGCGATCGACGGTCCGGCTCTGCCCGGGCTCGTCGGATGCCGTCCAGGGCCGCCTCCGCCACGACCGGGCTGAGGCCGGTCGAGAAGACGAACGAGCGCGCCCGGTTCCACAGCCAGTCGACCAGGGCGGTGCACCCCGCGACGAACGCCCCGGCCGCGCCGAACGCCTTGCCGTATGTGCCGACGACGGCATCCGGAGAGATCCCGGCCTCGGCGCAAAGGCCCCCGCCGTCGGGCCCCAGCACCCCGAGCGCGTGCGCCTCGTCCACGATGAGGGCAGCGCCCGCGTCGTCGGCCACCTGGCGCAGCAACCGCAGGTCGGGGCTGTCCGCGTCCATGCTGAAGTAGGACTCGGTCACGACGAACGCGCGACCGGCTCGGGGCCCCTCGAGAGCCCGCGCCACCGCGCCCACGTCGAGGTGAGGGACCACGACGGTGCGCGCGCGAGAGAGGCGGGCGCCGTCGATGATGGACGCGTGGTTCAGGGCGTCGCTCACGATGAGATCAGCCGGCCCCGCGAGCGCCGACAGCAGTCCGACGTTGGCGGCGTACCCGCTGCTGAAGGCGAGCGCCGCCGCCTGGCCGACCAGCTCGGCCGAAGCCGCTTCGAGGCGTGCGTGCGCTTCGCGATCGCCCGACACGAGGCGTGACGCGCCGGCACCGCACGCGGCCGGCGGCGCAGGGCGATTCGCGAGGCCCAGGTAGTCGTTGGAGCAGAAGGAAAGCCCCAGCGACTCCAGCGGCGGTCGCGCGCGATGCAGGTCCCGGCGCCTCGCCTCGGTGAGCGCCTCGTCGAGAAAGCCGAGCGCCGGGGGGGTCTGCTGTTTCACGTGAAACGTCTCACGGCTCGCCGGAGCCCTTCGCACGGAACGCGTCCGAAGCGATGTCCGAATCGTCGCCGGACGCCGCGGCGTGCTCGAGGCTCAGCTCGGGCGCGAGCTCGTGGTGAGCCGCGACCTCTTCGAGCGCCAGCGCCTGGTCGATGCGGCCGAGGACTCGGCGCAACAGCTCACGCGTCTTCTGCTCGAGCGCCACGCGGCGGTCGCGCTCCGCCTCCGCTTCATGAGCGAGCGCCATCGCCGCGAGCAGGATCGCCTGCGAAGGCTGCGCCCGCGCGAACGGACTCAGCTCGCCCATCTTGCTCGTCACGACACCGGCCAGCCGCTGCAGCTCCTCTTCGCTCGCGGAGCTGACGACGCGGTACTTCTGCCCGGCGATGCGAAGCTCCACGGTCCGTCGGTCCATGTGCCGCGCGGCAGCCTACCACGCAAACCGCCTGCCTTCGTCAGCGCGACGGCCCGCCCTCGCGCATGCCTTCGCGCCTGGCTCGCGCATGCGCACCGCCCTTCACCGCTCCGTGGCCGGCACCCACGCGCCTGCCCCGAGCGCGCTCGCCGGTCGCCCGGCGCCCGGTCGCGGACGATCCCTCAGCCCGCCCCGCCGTCCAGCGACGGCGCGCCGTTCGGGTACGCGCCGTTGCACGCCGGAAACCCGCTCACGCACCCCGCACAGTCAGCCGCCAAATCTTCACCCACGATGCACGGAACCTGCGGCGTCGTGCTCGACGCGCCGTTCGCCAAGTTCGGCACGCAGTTCGGCGTGCTGAGGCCCTGCGCGTTGCTGAAGTTGATGAGGCACCCGTTGCAGATGTCGACGGGGAACTCGAACTCGTCCGATTCGACGTTCTGGCCGCCCAGCGTGTACCCGAAGAACCGCGTGTACGTGACCAGGCGCACGAGGCCCGACTGCCCGAGGGCCGCCGGGACGATGTGGGCCTGCACGTCGGCGCTCGCCTTGAGCGTCGTCGGGTCCACGATCGTGACGAAGATCGGCTCGAAGCTCGGCACCGAGCCGGTCGCCGGGCTGATGGTCGACGACGTCAGCCGCGTGAAGCTCCGGATCTCGTTGCCGTCGGCGTCCGTGATGCGCACGACCGCGCCCTGGATGGTCACGAACGCCGTCTCGGTCCGGAGCTGGTTCGAGTTCGCCTGCTGCACCAGCTGATTGCCGACCAGAAACGGCGCGTCGTACTCCGTGCGCAGCGCGATATCGAGCGTCCCGGAGCTCGTATAGAGCTGCGTCGGATCGGTGCTGTAGTCGCAGCCCTGGCCGCCGGTTCCTTGCTGGAGCTTCTGCGCGAGGACGTTGCGGATGAAGATGGAGCTGTTGTCGTGGACGCAGGCGGAAAAGACCATGGCCCCGCCGCACAGCAGCGAAGCGCCGGCCAAGACATGTCCCCAGACCCGCTTCATGAGCATTCTCCCATCGTACGCCACCACGCGCGCCCGCGCGCGGTCGACTGCGCGCGACGAGACGGCGAGGGTGACTGCCGCAATAGGGTACCGCCGCTGCCCTCGAATCGCCAAAAAGCAGCGCCAGCGCCGTCCGGCGCGACGGCGCGACACCCGCGCGCCCGCGGTTCACACGCCGAGGACGGCGCCCTTCAAGTCGGCGAGCCGCACGCGCTCGACCCGGCCGGCGCCCGCGGCGCTCACCACGGCGAAGCGAACGCTGTCCTTCGCCCGCTTCTTGTCGGCGCCCACATAGTGCCACGCGGCCGCCAGCTCCGACGCTTGCGCGTCCACCGGCAGCCCGAGCGCCCGCAGCAGAGCGCACGTGCGCTCGGCCAGCGCCGGCGGGGTCCAGCCGAGCGAGACCATCGCGCGCATCTCGACGACGAGCCCGATCGACACCGCCTCTCCGTGCAGCCAACGCGCGTAGCCGCCGTGCGCCTCCAGCGCGTGGCCGACCGTGTGCCCCAGGTTGAGCAGCGCCCGCGCCCCCGCCTCGCGCTCGTCGTCGCGCACGACGCGGATCTTGGC
>Ga0070738_10005160_pt1 | contig 14800 bp, 12 predicted proteins | sample Coa_R2_2_FD_66446 | JGI IMG/M metagenome (GOLD analysis project Ga0070738, IMG submission 66446) | Surface soil microbial communities from Centralia Pennsylvania, which are recovering from an underground coalmine fire - Coalmine... | ecosystem: Environmental > Terrestrial > Soil > Unclassified ...
GGCGTGTTGGTGGCGCACGCCGGTTTCGTGATCATCGCCGCCGGCACGACGCTCTACTGGGCGCGCGGGTTCTCCGGCGAGATGGCGGTCTTGACCGGTCAAACGCTTGAGGTCGCCCAAACGAAGCTACTGATTCGACTCGACCGCTTTTCCTATAAAATCGACCCAATCATGACCAAGAGCGGGATGGTCTATCAACCGGTCGATTACGTTTCGCACGTCACCGTGACGCCGCCGGACGGGCCCCCGCGGCAAATGACGGTTCGGGTGAACCATCCGATTGACGTGGACGGCACGCTCTACTATCAGTCGAGCTACGGCTTCGGGATTCAGTTCGACGTCGCGCGCAACGGCCGGCGCGACGCGGCGCTGTCGAGCCGGACGCTGCTCGAGGGCGAGTCGCTCGATCTTCCCGGCACGCAGCGCAGCGTGCTCTACGAGCGGTTCGCGCCGACCGTGGATAAGCAGAGCGGCATGCCGACCGCCGACCCGCGCGTCAACGACCCGGCGGTCGTGCTTGCGGCATCGCAAGGCGGCAGCACGCTCGGCGAAGGACTCGTGCCGATCGGCCAGTCGATCGACGCCGGCGACGGCTGGCGAGTAACGCCCAAACGGTACCTGCTCTACAGCGGATTTCAATACCGCTACGACCCAGGGGTACCGCTCGTGGGAATCGGCGCGTTCGTGCTGCTGGCCGGCCTCGTCATCTCGTTCTACTTTCTACCGGCGCGCCTCTACCTTCGCGTCGACCAAGTCGCACCCAATCGTTGCCGCGTCGGTGCGGCGGCGACCACGGTCAAAGGTTACGACGTCTTTGCCAATGAGTTCGAGCGCGTGGCGGCATTCTTGCGCGGCGCGGAGAAAGCCTGATCCATGCCGCTCGACGAACTGCTCATTGCCGTCGCGCTGACCGCGTATACGCTCGGCGCGCTCGCGTTGCTGCTCTATTTCTTCTCGCGAACCTCATGGCTGCGCGACGTCGGCGCGCCGCTCGCGATCCTCGGCTGCGCCGCGCAGTTCGTGCAGCTGGCCGTGCGTTACGAGACGACCCATATCTGGCCGCTGCTCAATCTCTACGGCTCGCTCTCGCTCTTCACCGCGATGTCCGTCGCAATCTATATCGTCTTCGCGTTCCGTTATCGCTCGTGGTTCGCCGGCGGCTTCGTGCTCGCGCTGGCGGCGATCTTTCTGGCCTATGCGGTGACCTGGTACGAGGGCACGATGCCGCCCGTTCCGTCGCTGCAGTCCTACTGGGCGAAAATCCACGTGCCGATCGTGGTGTCGTCGTACGCCGCCTTTCTGGTCGCCTTCGTCTTCTCGTGCATCTACTTATTGAAATACTATGCGGCGCGAAGCCTGGAGCGCGAAGGTAGCGCGGGAGGTCAGGTTTCCCGTTGGCTTGCGGGCCTGCCGAGCCTCGCACAACTCGACGTCATCGTCTACCGCGCCGTGGCGATCGGCCTTCCGCTGATCTCGGTCGGCATCATTACCGGGGCAATGTGGGCGAAAGAGGCCTGGGGCGCCTACTGGCAGTGGGATCCGAAGGAGACCGCCGCACTGTTCTCGTGGATCGTCTATCTCTCGTACATGCACTTGCATACGCGCCACGCCTGGCGCGGGCTGCGCACGAGCTGGGTGAGCGTCATCGGCTTTCTCTCCATCATCTTCTGCTATCTCGGCGTCAACATCTGGATCTCCGGGCTGCACAGCTACAAGACCTAACCGCTGCGAAGCGCCGCCCCGCCGGCCGCGGGTCGTCAGATTTTGGTCCTGGCGCCCGGGAAAGGGCCGCTTTACAATATCGGCTAATGAGCCTGCCACCCGTTCCGCCGCCCTTCTAGTGGAGAGAAACCTTGTCCGATTCGAATGCCGACGCTTCACAACACGTCCAGCGTAGGGTGACCAGCGCATACGACGCTCCTCAAACCGAGGAGGAAGTCACGCGCCGCACCTTCATGGCGAACGCCACGTTGACCATCGGCGGCCTCGTCGGCCTGGCGCTGGCGGTGCCGATCGTCGGGTCGCTGCTGCCGCCCGAAAATAACCAGAAAGGCAGTTGGTCGCCGCTGACTCCTGCGGAGGTCGACGCGCTGCAGAAGGCGACCTCGAAGCCGGTCAAGCTGCAGTTCACGCTCAAGTTCACCGACGCATATCTTCCGGAGCAATCCGCTCCCGAGTACGTATGGGGCATCAAGGTCAGCGACCCGGAGAAGTTCAAAGCGGCGCGGCCGGACATCTTCGGCGAGCCGGGCGGCAAGGCCGACGTTCCTTACGACGTCGTCAATATGGGCTTCGTCATCTTTAGCCCGATTTGTCCCCACTTGGGATGTTACTACAATTGGAGCGACGCGCAGAACCGCTTCATGTGCCCGTGCCACGGGTCGCAATATACCTTCGACGGCACGCACATCGCCGGTCCGGCGCCGCGCGGACTCGATCCACTGCCGCTGCGCGAACAGAGCGGGACGGCGGAAGTTACCTGGATCGTTTATCAGTCGAACACGCCGGCGCGCATCGTCGTGTCGTATCAGGCATAGGGGACGGCGATGCTAAACTGGATCGAAAAGCGCACCGGTTTCATCTCGATGGCCAAAGACTTCCTCACGGAAGACGTTCCGGGCGGCGCCAGCTATTGGTACGTCTTTGGAAGCGCGACGCTGTTCGCGATGATCGTCCAGATCGTGACCGGAATCTTCCTTACGTTCTTCTACGCTCCGTCTGCCGCGACGGCTTGGGAATCGACGCGCGCCATCTATCTCAATCCGTGGACGCACTTCTTACTGTCGGTGCATTACTGGGGCGCGTCCGCGATGATCGCGCTCGTCTTCTTGCACCTGCTGCAAGTCCTGGTTTTCGGCGCGTACAAATCGCCGCGCGAGCTGCAGTGGGTCGTCGGCGTGATTTTGCTGCTGGTCACCCTCGTGCTCGGCTTGACGGGCTACCTCTTGCCGTGGGATATGGACGCATATTTCGCGTCGCAGGTCTCGTTGAACATCGTCGGCTTGGCGCCGATCGCCGGACCCTTCCTGCAGCACATCGCCCAAGGCGGCGGGGCCATGGGAACGGCAACGATCAACCGGTTCTTCGGATTGCACGTTTGGCTGATGCCGGCCGTCTTGGTCGCTCTGGTCGGCGCCCACCTGGCGATCTTCCGCCACAACGGCGCGGCGGGCCCGGTCGTGGACGACCGTCGCAACTTAAAGCTGGGGCGGTTCTGGCCCGACCAGATGTTCATGGACGGCGCCTTCTCGTTCATCATCTTCATCGTTATCTGCTTCCTGGCGATTGCGGCGCCGCCGTACCTCGACGCGAAGGCCGACCCGACGAAATTTTTCGTACCGTATCCGGCCTGGTATTTCTTATCGCTCTTCGGTTTGCTCGCGCTCGTGCCGCCCGAGATTCACTTGGGACCGCTTTCGATCGGAACCGAGCTGATCGCGACGATCATCGTTCCGACGATTTTTTTGATCGTCGTCTTGCTGCTGCCGTGGATCGATCGCAGCACGAGCCGCAGCTTCGCGTCGCGCGCGGGACTGCTTTGGACGACGACGCTCGTCGTCGGCGTCATCCTCGGACTGACCGCCTACGGCCAGATCACCACCATGATCAAACAAGCCGCCGCGCCGCCTTCACCGCCGGAATCGGTGGTGCTCAGTTCGGCCCCGTCCTCGACGACCTCGACCGCCGGCTCGGCCGGCGCCATCTCCGCGGCGGGTCCCGGCGTGAGCAATCCGACCTCTTCCACCTCGAACGGTCCCGGCGCGTCGGTCTTCTCGAGTAATTGTGCGAGCTGCCACGGCGCCACGGGCCAAGGCGTTGCGGGCTCGTTCCCGCCGCTTGCGGATAATCCGACCGTCACCGGCGATCCCAACAAAGTCATCGGCATCGTTCTGGACGGCCTCAATGCGCCGATCACGGTCAACGGACAGAGTTATAAAGGGCAGATGCCGCCGTGGAAGGGTACGCTCACCAACAAAGAGATCGCCGACGTGATTACGTACATTCGCACGTCGCTGGGCAGCAACAAAGCCTCGGCGGTGACGGAAGCGCAAGTCGCCGGCTATAAACCGTAGCTTCGAGCGCCGTTAGCGGCAGGGCGGACCGTCGAAAAGCAGCAACGCTGCCTTTCGATCGACGGCCACCACATGTACGCGCCGTCCGTACGCCGCGTCGTCGTCGCGGGCGGCCGGAACGACGACCCACGCTCGCGGCGCGCCGCAGATAAACGCGCGGGCGTCCACGCCGTCGGCCTGCGGGTCGCGGGCGCCGCGGGCGGCGAGGACTTGCACCACGGGCCGCGTGTAAAAGAGCAGTGCATTTCCACCCGAGACGTTTTGGATCGCCACGACGTCGCCCGGCTTGCGGTCGCGCTCGATCCGCGCGGCCAGGCGAGGAATCGGCTTGAACGCCTCGGCTTGCGGTAAGACGCGCACGGCGACGACGTCCACGGCAACGAGCACGGCAAGCGAAAGCGCATAGGGGGCCGCGCCGGCGGTCTTGGCCCGCGCGACGAGCAACGCCGTGAGCAGCGATCCGACGAAAATGGCGAGCCCCATGCCCGCCAAGGGCGGCACGGCTTGCTCGACTTCGGCCGTCAAGCGGTTGGTTCGCGTGAAGACCGCGATGGCGAACGCGAGCGCGCCGATGGTAAACGGGACGGTGGCGGCGGAAACCACGGCCGAACGCGTTCCGCCTTTGCGTACGACGGCGTCGAAGTAGATCGCGGTAAGCAGCGCGAGGGCCGGAAGCTCTAATGCGACGTAGTTCGGCAGCTTGGTGCGCGCGAAACTAAAGAAGAGCAGCGGCGCGACGATCCAGACGAACGCCAGACGCACCAAGCGCGCGAGGTCCGGATCGGCAGGTACCGCGCGCAGCTGGCGCAGCGCGTAAACCAACGCCATCGGCAGAAACGCGATCCACGGGAAGAATCCCAGGATCAGCACCGGCAGATAATACCAGATCGGGCCGGATTGGTTCTCGATGACCCCTGTATAGCGGCCGATTGTATACTCGCCGATCAGTTTCTCGAGCGGAAGAACGTGATACTGCGCGACGAGCGCGAGCGGCCACGGCAGAGCGATCGCGGCAAACGCCAGCGCGCCGCCGAGCCATCCGCGCACCGCCAGCGGTTTCATGGATTCGGCGCGGCGGTTCCAAAGATAGAACGGAACGACGACGATCAAGGCGACGACGGGCGCGACGAGCCCCTTGGCCAAGAAGCCGGCGCCGGCAGCGATCCAGCCGTAGAGCGCGTACCGGTCTTGGCCGGTTTGCAGCGCGCGAAACCACCAGAAGATCGTCATCGCGACCGCTAAATCCAGCAACGCGTCCATAATGGCAAGGCGTCCGATGACGGCCTGCATGAGACACGTCGAAAGAATGACGCCCGAATAAACGCCGACGCGCGTTCCGGCTTGGCGTGCCGCTGCATAACCGGTGAGCGCACCGAGCGCGATCGTCGCCAGCGCCGAAGGCAGGCGTAAGGCAAAGGTCGTCGTGCCGAAGAGCAGCGCGAACGCGGCGCCGAGCCAAAAATAGAGCGGCGGCTGCACGAAATAGGGGACGCCGTTGAGATGCATGACGACCCAGTCGTGCGTCAAGAGGATCTCGCGCGCGACTTCGCCGTACGCCGTCTCGCTGTTGTCCCAAAGCGTTCCGACCCAAAGGCCCGGCAACGTAACGAGCGCCGCCACGAGGGCACCGATCCAGGCCGCTTGGGCAGGTCCTTTCGGCTCTCTCGTCACCAATCGCGGCCCGTCACGAAGCGGTTTTTAGCTGCCGGACGCGGAAGTCTTTGTGCCTTCGTATGCTCCCCATTTCTCTGCGGCCCAACGGTCGTCGAGCCGTGATCGTCGGCGGCGGCAACGTCGCCGTTCGAAAGGCGCAATCGCTTGCAGATGCCGGTTTTCCGATTTTTGTCGTCGCCGAACGCATCGACGAACGGTTGCACTCCATTCTCGACGCGCATCGAGGGACGCGCGCGCAGCGAGCCTATGCCGCCACCGATCTCGAAGGCGCCGCGCTGGTGATCGCCGCGACCGGCGATGCGGCGCTCAATTCCCGCATCGTCGACGAAGCCCGAGCGGCCGGCGCATTGGTGTGCGACGCGACGAATCCCGAGCTCGGCGATTTCACGATGGCTGCCACCGCGCGCGTCGGAGACCTGACGATCAGCGTCGATTCCGGCGGAAGCGCCCCGGCGTTCTCCAGCCGCGTCGCGCGCGAGCTCGCCGATCGCCTGGGAACGCCGTATGCGGACGCGGTCCGCACGCTGGCGCGGATGCGATCGTACGTCAAGGAAACTTTTGCCGCGCAAGAGCGCGGACCGATTCTTCGGGCGCTCGCGCGCCGGCCCGTCGGCGAACTGGCGGCGAGCTCGGCGACGGTCGTCTGCGCCACGCGCGGTAGCGCGCTGGCGCTCGTCCAGGCCCGCAGCGTCGCGGCGCGCTTGGCCGAGCGCGCCGTCGCCACGACGCTGCTGCGAGTGACGACCACCGGCGATCGCGATCGCACCACGCCGATCGAGGCGCTCGGAAGCGCGAACGTTTTCGTCAAGGAGCTCGAAACCGCGCTGCGCGAGCGTCGCGCCGATTACGCAGTGCATTCCGCAAAGGATCTCGCCGCGTCGGTGTCCGGCGATTTGAGCATCGTCGCGGTCTCGCGGCGCGAAGATCCCCGCGATGCCTTTTGCAGCGAACGGTATTCCGACTTCGGCTCGCTGCCTGCAGGCGCGATCGTCGGCACGTCGAGTCCACGTCGCCGCGCGCAGCTCGCCGCGCTGCGTTCCGATCTCCGATACGAACCGCTGCGCGGAAACGTGGATACGCGCCTGCGCAAACTCGCCGCGGGGGAGTACGACGCGATCGTTCTTGCGATGGCGGGGTTGAACCGCCTGCATGCAAAGGCCAAGGCGGTCGTTCCGTTTTCCGTCGAGCAGCTCGTTCCGGCTGCGGGCCAAGGAGCGTTAGCCATCGAGACGCGCGCGGGCGACGAGTGGCTCGCCGCGACGTTGCGCGATGCCGTCAACGATGAAGAGACGGAGCTCTGCGTGACGTGCGAGCGCGCGGCGTTGGCCGCGATGCGCGCCGGCTGCGCCGCGCCGCTTGGCATCCACGCGCAGCGCCGGGGCGAACGTCTTCGCGCGCTCGGCGTCTTCGCGCCCGGCACCGCGCCGGTGCGTGCGGATCTGGAACGCGAGGTGCGAACGCTCGAGCAAGCCCGTGCCCTCGGGGAAGAGCTGGCGCAGTGTCTTGGTGCCGCAGCGCAAATGGGAGCGCAACGTTGATCGTCTTGCGTCCGCGGCGTCTGCGCCGCACCGAGGTGATCCGCGCCCTCGTCCGGGAGCATCGCGTCGACGTCGCGCGGCTCGTTGCGCCGCTCTTTGTCGCGGAGCGCGCCGGCGACGCGGGTCCGATCGAAGCGATGCCCGGAATCGTGCGCTTCCACCTCGACGGCGCCGTCGCCGAGGCGCGCGCACTCTTTGAGCTCGGTATCCGGAGCGTTTTGCTCTTCGGGATCCCGGCGCGCAAAGACGCGCGAGGGACCGGCAGTTACGATCCGCAGGGAATCGTGCAGCGTACGATCGCCGCAATCAAGTCCGCCGTGCCGGAGATGGTTGCAATCGCCGATCTTTGCTGCTGCGAATACACCTCGCACGGTCACTGCGGCATCCTCGACGCCGCGGGCGACGTCGAAAACGATGCGACGGTCGAGTTGCTCTGCCGGATCGCAACGAGCTACGCACGAGCGGGCGCCGACGTCGTCGCGCCGTCCGACATGATGGACGGCCGCGTCGCGGCGATTCGGGCGGCGCTCGATTCCGACGGCGCGACCGACGTCGCGATCATGGCGTACAGCGCAAAGTATGCTTCGGCGTTCTACGGGCCGTTTCGCGAAGCGGCGGGTTCCGCGCCGCAGTTCGGCGACCGCCGCACCTATCAAATGGACCCCCCCAACGCGCGCGAGGCGATGCGCGAGATCGCGCTCGACATCGAGCAAGGCGCCGACATCGTCATGATCAAGCCGGGGCTGCCCTATCTCGACGTGCTGCGCGAGGCGCGCCGCCGATTCGACGTGCCGTTGGCCGTCTATAACGTCAGCGGCGAGTACGCAATGCTCAAAGCCGCGATTGCAAACGGATGGCTCGACGGCGAGCGCGCGATCGACGAGACGCTGATCTCCTTCGTGCGCGCCGGCGCCGACATCGTCATAACGTATTTCGCCAAAGAGTATGCCGCCCGAGCACGCTAGCGCCGCGGTCGTCCTGCTGGCGGGCGGGAGCGCCCGCCGCTTCCCCGGCAAGCTCGAGCATCGCATCGGCGGCCGCCCGCTGCTGGCGCGCTCCTACGCCAACGTCCGTGCCGCCGGATGGCCGGTCTATGTCGCGGGCGCCGGCACCTTCGCGCGAGAGCTCGACGCAGCGCTCGACGCGCCGCTGTTGATCGACCGGCATCCGGGCCAAGGGCCGTTGTACGCGTTTCTCGACGCGTGCGCCGCAATTCAAGCCCAACGCCTCTACGCCGTCGCCGCCGATCAGCCGCGCGTGGATGCGGCAGTCCTCGCACGCCTTGCGCGCGCCTGGCAGAAGGGCGACGAGGCCGTGGTGCCGGAGCATAGCGGAAGGAGCGAGCCGCTCGCCGCGCTCTACGACCGGCGAGCGGTTCTTCGTGAGGCATTCGGATTGCGGAGGCGAGGCCGGCGTGCGATGCACGATTTGGTCGAAGCGCTCGCGGTCCGCCTGGTAAACATCGACGACGAGTATTTTTGCAACGTGAATAGGCCGCAAGACTTGGCCGCGCTGGAGCGGCCCGGGTGAGACTCGAACGCTCGATCGCCGCCTTCGCCCGCGCGCGCCGCGTGATTGCGGGCGGCGTAAACTCGCCGGTACGCGCGCTGGGCGCCGTCGGCCTCTCGCCGATCTTCATCAAAAGCGGCGCCGGTGCGCTCCTGTACGATCTCGACGGACACGAATACATCGATTACGTCATGTCGTGGGGCGCGCTGCTGCTCGGACACGCGCATCCCGCAGTCGTGCGTGCGATCCTCAATACCGCGCCGCGCGGCACGTCGTTTGGCGCGCCGACGGAACTCGAGAGCGAGCTTGCGGAACTGATCGTCGGCATGATGCCGTCGATCGAGCGCCTCCGCTTCGTCTCGAGCGGTACCGAGGCGACGCTCTCGGCGATCAGGCTGGCGCGCGGCTTCACCAAGCGCCCCACGATAGTCAAATTTGCCGGCTGCTATCACGGCCACGCCGACTCGTTTTTGATCGCCGCCGGTTCCGGTGCGCTGACGCACGGCGTTCCCGATTCGCCGGGCGTAACCGAAGGAACGGCGCGCGACACCCTGGTGCTGCCCTTCAACGACGCTGCGGCCGCGCAGCGTGCCTTCGAAGCCGACGGCGCACGCATCGCCGCGGTGATCGTCGAGCCCTACCCGGGGAACATGGGCCTCGTGCTTCCGCGCCCCGGTTACCTCGCGCGCCTGCGGGAGCTCTGCACGGAGCACGGCGCGCTGCTGATCTTCGACGAAGTCATGACGGGCTTTCGCGTCGCACGCGGCGGCGCGCAAGCGCGCGAGAACGTCGTCCCGGATCTCACGACGCTCGGTAAGGTGATCGGCGGCGGGCTTCCGGTCGGCGCATTCGGCGGACGAGCCGACGTCATGGCGTATCTTTCTCCCGACGGCCCCGTCTATCAGGCGGGGACGCTTTCGGGCAATCCGCTTGCCATGGCGGCCGGACTAGCCACGCTGAGCGCCGTCGCCGCCGATGCGACGCTCTACGATCGTCTCGAGGAAACGGCGCGCGCGCTCACCGACGGGTTCGACCGTCTTTTGGATCGTCACGGCATCCCGCACTACACGACGCGCGCCGGCGGAATGTTCGGGCTTTTCTTCACCGCCACGCCCGTCGTCGATTTGGAGGCCGCCCGCGGCGGCGATCGCTCGCTGTTTGCCCGATATTTCGCCGCGATGCTCGACCGCGGCGTCTATCTGGCTCCCTCGCCTTACGAGGCCAACTTCGTCTCTAGCGCGCATACGCCGCGCGACGTCGAGCGTACGCTGGCGGCAGCGGAGGCCTCGATCGCTTCGCTCATGGCCACGGCATGATCGAACGCGAGCTGCAGCCCGCGCGCTTCGAACCCATCGAGCCGCTCGGCGAAGTCTCGATACCGCGGCTCTACGCGTACCATCGCGCGCTGGCACAGGCACAAGCCGGCGGCAAGCGTACGATCACGTCCCACGGTCTGGCCGCACTCCTGGGGCATACGATCGCCAGCACGCAGATACGCAAGGATCTCTGCGCGTTGGGACCGCTGGGCCGGCGCGGCCAGGGATATGCGATCGATCCGCTTGTCGAGCAGCTCGCATGGGTCTTAGGATTGGAGCATGACTGGCGCATCGCAATCGTCGGATTCGGCTCCCTCGGCAAGGCGTTTGCCGGCTTCCTCGCGGCGCGGGAACGCCGTTTCCACGTCGCGGCGATCTTCGACCGCTCGCCCGCCGTCGTCGGCCAACGCTGGGAGGGAATTACCGTACGCGACGTCGCCGAGATGGAGACCGTGCTGCCGGCGATCGGCTGCGACATCGCCGTGATCTCGGTTCCGGCGCAGGCGGCTCAGGAGTGCGCCTCACGCGTGGCGGACCTGGGAGTCCGCGCGATCCTCAACTTCGCCCCGATGCCGCTCCATCTGCGCAGCCCGGTGATCGTTCGAAACATCGATCTCGCCGGCGAAATGGCGATCCTGACGCATCGCCTGCGCTTCGAGTAACCGCAATGCCGATAACCTGCATCGGACTCTCCCATCGCACCGCACCGGTCGAGGTGCGCGAACGCCACGCGTTCCCGCCGCCGCGCATGGCAGAAGCTCTCGTCGCGCTGCGCGATTACGAAGCCGTGCGGGAAGCGGCGATGCTGCAAACGTGTGGACGGCTCGAGATCTACGCGGAGCTCGACGACTACGAGCGCGGCGTCGGTCAAATCAAATCCTTTCTCGCAAACTTTCGCCACGGAACGACCGGATACGACATCGAGTCGTATCTCTACACGCTGCTGGGGAAACAGGCCGTCGAGCATCTGTTTCGGGTCTGCACCGGCCTGGATTCGATGCTGATCGGCGAAGCGGAGATACTCGGACAGGTCAAGGACGCGTACGTCGCGGCGACGCGCGCGAAGTCGCTCGGGCGCACGCTGCACCATCTCTTTCGCGAAGCGCTCGCCGCCGGAAAGACCGCGCGCGCGCAGACCGGAATCGGCGGAGAGTCCGTTTCGATGGCGACGGCCGCCGTCGAGGCCGCGCGCGCGCGCCTCGGCACGTTGGAGGGTACGGCGATCTTGGTCGTCGGAGCCGGAAAGATGGGACGCACGGCGGTACGCCGGCTGCGCCAAGAGGGCGCCCAGCGCGTCATCGTCGCGAATCGCACCATATCGCGATCGCGCGGACTCGTCAGCGAAGCGGGATTCGGCGAAGCGGTCGAAATGCCCGAACTGACCGAAGCCCTCGCCGCTGCCGACGTCGTCGTCGCCTCGACCGGCGCTTCGAGTTTCGTACTGGACGAGCCGCGAGTCGAAGAAGCGATGGGACGCCGGCCGGATCGACCGCTCTTCATCGTCGACATCGCCGTGCCGCGCGACGTCGACCCGGCCGTAACCAACGTTCGCAACGTCGCGCTCGTCGACATCGACGGATTGAAGTCGATCGTCAGCGAGCGGCTCGACGTTCGACGCGAGTGGATTCCGGCGGTCGAAGAGATCATCGCCGAGTACGTCGAGCGTTTCGAGAATTGGTACCGATCCCGGATCGCCGTTCCGGTGATCGCGCGTCTTACGCAGAAAGCCGAAGCGATCCGCGCCGCCGAGCTCGACCGGCTGCTCGCACGCTGCCCCGAGCTGGACGAACGGGAACGAATGCTGGTGACCGGCATGACGATGACGATCGTCTCGAAGCTGTTGCACTCGGCGATTTTGAAGATTCGGGAACAGGCGACGAGCGATCGCGCCGAAGCGCTCTCCAGCGCACGCGTGCTGGAAGACCTTTTCAACTTGACCGATGGAGCGAAGTAACGGCGGCCGGGTCTCTTTGGTCGGCGCAGGCCCGGGCGATCCGGGCCTGTTGACGTTACGCGGCGCGCAAGTGCTGCGCGAGGCGGAAGTCTTACTCTACGACGCGCTGGCCTCCGACGCGGTCGTCGCGTTGGCGCCGCCGCAGTGCGAGCGCGTTTTCGTCGGCAAGCGCGCCGGCGTGCACGCCATGGCGCAGAGCGAGATCGAGTCGCTTGCGGTTGCCAAAGCGCGCGAGGGCCGTCGCGTCGTGCGGCTCAAAGGCGGCGATCCGTTCGTCTTCGGACGCGGCGGCGAAGAGGCGCAAGCGCTGGAAACGGCCGGAGTTCCCTTCGAAGTGGTCCCCGGAATCAGCTCCGCACTCGCCGTGCCCGCGTACGCCGGGATTCCGGTCACGCATCGCGAACACGCCGCGTCCTTTACCGTGGCGACGGGTCATGAGGATCCCGCCAAACCGTCGTCTACGCTGGACTGGGCGAAAATCGCCGACGCGCAGCGAACGTTGATCCTGCTGATGGCGACGGCAAATCTCGGCGAGATCGCGCAGCGGCTTCGCGCAAACGGCTTGCCGGCGACCACGCCGGTCGCCGTCGTCCAGGACGGAACGCGGCCGACTCAACGCACCGTCGTCGCAACGCTCGAAACGATCGCGGATGCCGTTGCCGCCGCAAAGCTGGGCGCGCCGGCGGTCGTGGTGGTCGGCAGCGTCGTCGCGCTTCGCGAGCGGCTGCGCTGGTTCGACAACGGCGCGCTCTTCGGCAAGCGCGTGCTGGTGACGCGCACCAGCGAGCAATCCCGCACATTCGCTCGCGCCTTGCTCGAACGCGGAGCGCAGCCCGTGATCGCGCCGACAATCGAGATCCAGCCGCCCGACGACGGCGACGCATCCCGGACGGCACTCGGGAGCCTCGCGTCGTACGCTTGGATCGTCTTCACTTCCACCAACGGCGTCGACGCTTTTTTCGCGGCGCTGGAGGAGCTCGGATTCGACGCCCGCGCGCTCGGCGGCGTCCGCGTCGCTGCGATCGGCGAGCGCACGGCGCAACAACTGGCGGCGCGCGGTATTCGCGCGGACCTCGTACCCGGCGCGTTCGTCGCCGAGGAGCTCGCAACCGGACTGATCGCTCGATCGCAGAACGGCGATCGCGTCATGCTTTACCGCGCGCAGGAGGCGCGCGACGTGCTGCCGCGGACGCTCGAGGCAGCGGGCCGAAGCGTTACGATCGTGCCGGCCTACAAGACCGTCGTTCCCGACGATCCGCAGTTCGAACGGCGCGCCGCCGAGGCCGACGTGCTCACGTTCACCAGCGCGAGCACCGTGCGCGGCTTCAGCGCGCTGCTGGGCGGCGACGCTGCGGCGGCGCGGCTCGCGCGCGGAAAGTGCGTCGCCTGCATCGGCCCGATCACCGCACGAGCGGCCGCCGATGCCGGTCTGCAGGTTGACGTGGTGGCGCAAGCGTTCACGACGGCAGGGTTGCTCGACGCGCTCGAAGCCCACTTCGCGTCATTATGTTAAGGCAAGCCGTCACCGGAGCGGCGCTGGCGGCAATCGTCGCCGGCGGCGCATATCGCCTACGCGCACTCTCGCGCGACGGCGCCGTCGCGGCCTTCGCCGTCGGCGCGGCGGTTTTCGGCAGCGGGGGTTGGCGGGCGGCCGCAGTGTTGCTGGCGTTTTTCGTTCCGTCGTCGCTTCTCTCGCGCCTGGGCGAACCGCGTAAGCGTGCGATCTGCCCACGCAACGCGCACGCCCGCAGCGCGTGGCAAGTGCTGGCCAACGGCGGCGTCGCGGCCGCCTGCGCGCTGGCGATGCCGCGCGACGGCAATCGGTGGCGCGCGGCGTTCGCCGGCGCGTTCGCTGCCGCGTCGGCCGATACGTGGGCCACCGAGATCGGCACGCTTTCGAAACGCAGCCCGGTCTCAATCCTCACGCTGCGTCCGGTGGCCGCCGGCCGTTCGGGCGGCGTTACGGCGGCGGGAACGGCGGCAAGCGCGGGCGGCGCATCCTGCGTGGCGGCGGTTGCGGCGCTGACCGGGATCGCACCGTTTTGGTGCGTCGCGCTCGGCGGAATCGGCGGCGCGGTGCTCGATTCGATTCTCGGCGCGAGCCTTCAGGCGCTGCGATGGTGTCCGGCGTGTGCGCAAGAATGCGAAACGCTGCGCCACGACTGCGGTGCTCCCACACAGCTTCGCCGCGGCGCCGGCTGGCTCGAGAACGACGGTGTGAACTTTGCCGCGACGCTCGGCGGCGCAATCGTTGCGGCGGCCTGCGTCACGCGTTGACGCGCCGGCCGACGCGCACGCGCGCCGTTTGAAACGGCGCCGCGCCGCGGCGCCGCATCTCGTCCTTCCCGCGTTACCGCGCCGGCGTTACGAGATCGCGTATATCGATCCGCCGTGGTATTACTATGGCAGCCCCGTCAAGGACGCCGCGGCCGGCAAGCATTATCCGCTCATGTCGCTCGACGAGTTGGCCGCCATCGACGTACGGCGCATGCTGGCTCCGCGAGCGGCGGTCTTTCTGTGGGCGACGTGTCCGAGATTGAATTTCGCCTTCACGTTGCTCGACGCGTGGCGCCTGCATTATCGCGGCGTCGCGTACGTCTGGGTGAAGGTCAACAAGCGCGGGCAGATCATCGCCGGGCAAGGCGTCATGCCGACCTTCACCAAGCCGACCTCCGAGCTGCTTCTCGTCGCCACGACCAATCGCACCGGGCGCCCGTTTCCGATCCTCGATCTCGC